>Ga0180217_1000026_pt1 | contig 313956 bp, 127 predicted proteins | sample eDN3rd37CBELigOP_FD_128521 | JGI IMG/M metagenome (GOLD analysis project Ga0180217, IMG submission 128521) | Enriched Organic Plus compost microbial communities from Emeryville, California, USA - eDNA 3rd pass 37_C BE-Lig OP (version 2) (version 2) ...
CTATCCTATCCTATCCTATCCTATCCTATCCTATCCTATCCTATCCTATCCTATCCTATCCTATCCTATCCTATCCTATCCTATCCTATCCTATCCTATCCTATCCTATCCTATCCTATCCTACTCTCCCCACCTCTCCTCAACTCTCCTATCCTATCCTATCCTATCCCCACCTCTCCTCAGTCCAGACTACACTCAAACTCGTCAGCTGATGCACCCTGAATGAACCACGCAATCGTCTTCTCCCACTCTCTAAACCTCCACAATCCCATCTAAGCGCCTCCCCACCACTCTGCTCCCCAGCTCATCAGCTCCATCCACGTCTGCCGTGCTACGTCTACCTTGCTCAGTCCAGCAACATCCTAGACCACATGAGCAGACCAGTTCGGCACAACCAGAAGGAACTACGCGCTCAGTACTCTGCTGAGGAGTTGAATCGAATCGTATACGGCAACTATCAGGAGCTGAGCCCAGCCGAAAAAGCCATTCGCCGCGCGTTCAGGAACAACGAATATCAACGAGATTCGCGGAAACGATCCAGAGCCAACAAGGACTTAGCCTTGAGATATCAGGTCTTGAAGGTGCTTTGTAGATCCCTGCCGCGTGGCATCCTTTCACCAACTCATCAGGCTCTGGTGATTCCGACGGCTGCAAGGATAGCGAGATAGCGAATCAGACACTTCGAGCGCATTTGCGTGGAGCGCCAGAGGAACTCGCTAATGGTGGTAAAGAGCAACGATCCGTTGACGATCTCATTCTAGTCGCAGAAGATGTGGCCAGAGAATTCGAGCTTGCTGGGCTCTCAGATGCAACGATACCCACCACCACCACCCCTTTGTCTTTCCTGGATCTTCCTGGATCGAACGTAGCGCAGGTTTTACCGCCCATAACCGCTCTCCCCTTCCCTCCCTCACCCGACACTACAGCCAGCACAATCAGTACACCAAGTACACCCAGTATGGCTAGTACAGCAAGTACACCCAGTACAGAGAGCCTCTATGATCAGCGGGCACTTGAAGGCAGTCAAGCAGCACTGATGATTGGAACAGGGTCAGGAAGCTCGGCATCCACTTCAGCCGATGTGCACCGATCGAAGTATCGAATAGTGGGTCCCAAGACTTCCTCCTTGATCCTATCACCGACCCAGCTGCAGATTTTGCTGATGGAGTGCGCCCGGTATCATCCCTCTGCGTACCACGGGTTACTTCTGGGCAGGTTGTGTCTGGCTCTGTCGTAACCGAAAGCGGACATCGGTCTTTGCCGGAGATTGATACGCTCGAGGCCGGCCTTTCACCGCTGGATCTACTGTCACCCTGCGCAGACTCGTCAGATTGGTCAATTCTCGTCCCTACCCGCATCTACTCCAACATTGACCAATAAACCTCGGTTCCCGTTCGGTCTCCCCTCTCGTTCATGTGTGAACATAAACATACGTGAGTATATATGAGCTTGAATAAGACCACTCGTGAGCCTGCCACATCGATCAGCTCGTGTCCTACTCCAAGCAGGCCGCGCACCAAGCGCAGCCAGGGCGTCCCGCCAGTGAGCCAGTCACTGGGCCGGATCATGAGGATTCAAAATTCAAAATCTCGCGCCTCAATGACGTGTTTCTGAACAACAAAACAACAAGTGAAAAACATGTTTTTCACGGTGTTACCGCGTGTGCTGCTGCGTGTTTTACTTAGACGCTGTTACATTGCCTCCTGAAGCATTGGTTCCAACATTTGTCACGCGCAAGCCCGACTGCTCTCGCGACAAACAATGCCTCAAAGTCCCAGATCCGAAATCGCCGGATTCCGGTGAGTGGACGAACTCAAGGGTTGAGGCACTGTGGGTGGCTACTCTGCGTGAATCTATCATTGCCTCAACGCCATGTGATTTATTTTCCCGTTTTCTATGTTCTCAATTAATCCGACTTACCTTCGACTCTCCCAAACAGACAGACGCGCACTATGTCTTACGCACCCAACCTCAGCTGGGAAGTGTCAAAACGCTTCAGCAGCCTGCCTCAGAACGGCATGTACACCGCCGAGTACATCTGGATCGGCGGCACGGGCCTCGACATCCGGACCAAGACCCGTACCCTCACCGAGGAGCCCAAGGAGCTCAAGGACTTCCCCCCCTGGAACTTCGATGGTACGTAAAATGATCCACCGCGATATGATTCTCATCTGCGGAACGTGTTCGGAACAAGCGCACACCTAAGAGAGCAGTGCATTAGCGGAGTGATACTCAGACCGAACACTTCGTGGATTTTCAGCGACAATATCCGTCATTACAAGTCGCGCCGGCCGCCGATTTTTCCTGAAAGTTTGTGGTCCATCTCATTGTTCTTCCACGTCACTCTGCACTCCCCACCCTTCCAGGCTCCTCAACTCGTCAGGCACCCACCCAGGACTCCGAGGTTGAGCTCATTCCCGTGGCTTTCTATCCCGATCCATTCCGACCTGTAAAGGGCAACTACCTCGTACTTTGCGAGTGCGTTAAGCCCGACTCGAACAAGACTCCCATTCCCACCAACACCCGACGTCAATGCGTGAAGGTCATGGAAGAGGCTAAGGACGCTGAACCTTGGTTCGGTCTTGAGCAGGAGTACACACTCTTTGACAAAGATGGCATCACTCCTCTGGGCTGGCCCAAGTTTGGCTACCCAGGTGCTCAAGGTCCGTACTACTGCTCCGTTGGTACCCGCAACGCCTACGGTCGTCAGGTTGTTGAGGCTCACTACCGCGCCTGCATGTATGCTGGCATCAAGATCAGCGGTTCCAATGCAGAGGTCATGCCTGGCCAGTGGGAGTACCAGGTCGGTCCTTGCCTAGGTATCGAGGCAGGTGATATGCTCATCATGTCACGTTATATTCTTGAGCGTGTTTGCGAGGAGTTCCAGGTGATTGTATCGTTTGATCCCAAACCTATCGCTGGTGACTGGAATGGTGCCGGTTGCCACACCAACTTCTCTACCAAGGCCATGCGTGAGGAGGGAGGCTTCGAGCACATTGAGGAGGCTGTGCGTCGACTCGAGCGCCGCCACATGGAACACATTCAGGTCTATGGTGCCGGCAACGAGCGACGACTCACGGGTCGCCATGAAACTGCACCCATCGACAAATTCTCTGCAGGTGTTGCAAACCGTGGTGCTTCTATTCGCATTCCTCGTCAGGCTGCTAACGAGGGTAAGGGCTACATCGAAGACCGCCGCCCAGCCTCGAACATGGATCCTTACTTAGTGACGCGCAAGCTCGTTGAGACCGTAGTTCTTAACTTGTAAGCCAGGGCTCACTTGGTGTGATAGCGACTGTTCTTGTCGTGATATATTTCTCGTACAGGCGTACCACTCTGTGGTGCGCCGACGAATCACGGTCGAACGCTCGTCTGTGTACCTGACTCAATTTTCTGACTGCCACTCCCTACATCTTTGGTATTCAGCCGATTTACGCAACTTCGCTTTGCCTTCGAATGCACGTGTCTGGCAACCACTATAATGAACACCACTCTGACGCCAGACGTCTTGGACTCCGGACCAGACGTCTCGCTAGCCTCATCAAGGATCAACGCCTCGGGAATGCATTCGTTGACTCGATTGACTTAAGTTGCTCTCACGCTTGTGTTTCTGCACGCATCCGTATTACTTAGAATCAAGGAGATGTTACGGGATTCTCCGAATATCGTAACCCATCCAGACATGGCAGTGACTCTACTGACCTAGCAGGTCGAGTTGAACACGCGCCCTCTGCGGGTGGGGGCCACAGACCGCATCGACGCGTGGCTAAACACTTGATCTGAGTCATGGGATGCTGTGTCCTTGTTTTTTCTCTCTGCAATGATATGTACATGTGAAACTTTATTGTATTTACCACTCGGGGAGTGCAGCTTTTCTGTAAATACACTCGAACACCCAACTGTCCGTCCTCGTTGAGTTTGGTTTCACCATCGCAGCAGCAGGCTTGGCGACTCCGGAATCTCCTGCTCATCACTAAAGGCGGTCTCTTGACAATATGTAGCAGTCTCGCTGGCTGCGTCATCTTCATCTTCATCTGCCATCGTTGTGGTGTTCGTCTTCGGAGCTATGATCTCATGAATCTTCATAATTTCTCGAATTGCAGCTTGGACATCCTCCATGCTGATAGGCTGAGTCCGGTCGCTTGCCTTGCCGTAGCCTCTCTGGAGCATAGCACGACCTGCTGCGATACGAACGGCACGTCTCACGACGCCCTGAACATCCGCGAAGGTCATGCCTCGGGTGATGGAGCATGCCTGGAGCATGTTTTCGGGCTCAAGAAGCACATCTACTCCATTTTCGAACGCCGCGCGAGTCAAGATTTCCATCCGATCACTGGTAGAAGGTAGACCAACACGCAGTTGAGCCTCAAAACGGCCTGGCAGAACCAGCGCATCATTGACCAAATCAGGCGATGGACAGGTGCCTATTACAAAGACTTCACCTCGCTGCCGCGTGTCTAACTGTACAATCAACTCTGCCAACAAGGTCGGGGAGACATCGCTCCTTGGAAACGCCGCATGAATATCGTCAATCAAGACGACCGAGGGAGCAGCCTGTTTCGCCGCGTGAAAGATGTCGCGCAAACTCTTTTCACTGTCACCCACTCCGCTTCGAAGCAGGTTGGGGAGCTGGACAATGAACAGGGAAAATCCTACTGCTTCCGGAACTGCCCTAGCGATGAGTGACTTGCCGCAGCCCGGTGGTCCGAACAAGAGTGCACCCGAGGGTGGGCTCAAGTTAAGATCAGAGAAAAATTGAGAGTGACCTTTCAGCCATTGAAGCATCCGAATCAACTGAATTTTGACGCGAGCTTGCCCGACGATGGACTGAATCTCCGGCCTGGTCAATACAGTCTGATCTAAGACCAATAGTGATGCCTCGTTTTGCTTGCAAGGAACGCTCGGCTCCTTCTCTTCCTCCTTGTTTTCATCCTTCGAAGATCCAATAGGATGGCCATGCAACAGTTGATAAGCCTCTTCTAAATCCTCTCGGTGAACCACACCTCGTCTAGCCTTTGTCGCTGCAATGGTGGTGGCATGCCTTACAAAGGCTAGCATTTCAGGCCACGACCCTCCGTTATAGGTCTTTGCAATTTCTTCGCACACCAAAGACAAGTTCTTGACATCATGATCCGGTACCAAGGGTCGCAAAATGCGTTGAAGAATCAAAGAGCGATGCTGTGAGGAAGGTAATGTGATGGGGACGACCACATCAAAGAGACCCGATGAGAGTGCACTTGGAGACACCTTGGCAGTTGAGGGAGTCGTAGCCAAGAATAGAATTTGATTATCTCGTGCCTGATTGATGGCATCCTTTCTGAACCGATTGAAGACACGAAGGAATGCTGCCTCCAACGCAGCAGTCTCTGAGTCTGCGACCTGAGTTGGCGCAAAGATCTGATGAATGTTATTTACCAACACGATACAAGGCCTCCGAGGTAGTACTTGGGTGTTCCAGATCAGTTCAACCGCAGCAACATGCTCAGAGTAGCTTGGATCCAAATACGTGGCATGAAGCGCTGATAAGCCGCCAGAAGTTGGACTAGACATATGTTCAGGATGCTTCTTAAAGACGTCAATTGATCCGTTCGTGAGCCTTGGAGCATTCCGTAGCTCTGAACGAAGTGCTTGGGCGGTTTCTCTGATTGAATTAAGACTGATTGTGACGTAATTCACACGGGTGAATAGTGGAGTACGTACGTCTTTCGAATTCATGAATTGTATATGTCGGTTCATAGCTGCGCGATTCAGCTCCGACTGAAATAGCAATGCCAGGTCAGCCAAATAAGTACCCTTTCCACTCCCCGATGGACCATGAACGAGTACTGAGCAGAAATTTCCCGGCAACACATTGCGGGCAAGCTCTCGAACGAGCTTATTCGCCAAAACATTTTGTGGAGTCTCAGGGAACCAGGTTTCATGTGTTTGAGGTTCAATGATAACGGTGTTCAGGGCAGCTATCGAGATCGGAGTCTGGCTCAAGCGCAAGTGCTGGCACATACGACCACCTGCGCCATGCAGACCAGGTGCAAAGGCAGCCTGTAATTGGCTGCTCGCAGCGAGCATGCAGGGTAAAATGTTGGTTCGAGTCTGCGGACAGTATGACACGGTGCCTGCAAGTCGAAGCATACCTCCCGCTCGAAGGCGTCGGATGACGGACCATGCATCTGATTCCCCACGTGAGGCACCCTCTAATGATGCCTGAGTGTCAGCAACTTCACTGACCCCTTCGTTGCAGCCTTGGTAGGGAATGATATTAGTAATCACGGTGAGAGCCAATCGAGTCGCTTGTGATGGGGCCGTAGCATTGCCATCGAGCATCGCATTCGCCACACATGCAGTTGAATGCGTGCTACCCTTCACGGGCATGGTGTCAGTCAATGCGGCCTCGCCATCAGCGTAGTGATAGCCCGCAAATGAGCATGAGGAAAATGGAACTGCCCCTTCAGTGACAACTCGGGATGTCAACGCACTCTGACTGCTAGGCCGTGAAATGGCATCCACAGTCGACAGGATCAGTGTGCCTACTGAAACAAGGGAGGATTTCAGGATGTCCCTGAGCTGGGCTCCCATGACTCCTCCCAATGGTTGCACCAATTGTAAGTTGGGATTGAATGGAGTAGCGGGTAGGGTACGTGCAGGATCTGCCTGAGAATCAACATTCACCCTGCGCGTGACCTCATAGCTTTCGTAAAGAATGGTGCGAAGGGACGGAATCTCGTGTGAGGGGATAGCTGCCACGAAGTATGTTTGTTTTCTCTCCTGTGCCGTTGGAAAGTAATGCCGCTGCGACAGCCGCACAAAGATCGAGGGCAGACGCTCCCCTTGCCGCTTCTCATTTCTTTCGTCTTTTCCTTGGTCTCGCTCCTGCTTTTGGTCTTCGTCCTCGTCTTCTTCACCCTCATCTTCGCCTTCTTCATCATCCAGATCGGGCGTTACCTCTATCCTACCAATCAAAAAGTGGTGCTGAGCCGGGTGCTCACATCCGCACTGAGCGGATCTATTTTGTGCAATGCAGGTGGCGTGGGACTGGCTAGGCCAGACTGCGGCGTAGCCATCAACGCGTGCAATACCATCTGAGGCGCGGCGCAGCATGCTAAATGTCTGCACCGACATGAACAGCGTCAAACTGGGGTACACCGCGGCGTTCCGCTGAGGTGCGGCCCCGACAGTGTCATCCTCGCAGAAATCCACACGGGTCTTAAGCATCCTCGATGGGTTAGATTTCACGAATAGAAAGCACGATATGCTGGGGTATCATATATTACGTTGCGGTTCACTGTACACTTGGGATACCTTGCAAAAACAATATTGAGAAACTGTAGGTGAGAGACTGAAAAGTGATCCCATCCACCCGAGATTGAAGACGTGATTCGATCCATGCTCGTTTACAGCAGACGCGCGCAGGCTAGCGTGCCGCTTGCGGTGCTCTTCAAAAACACTTACGGGGTTGGACCATCCTGCAGCACAGCTTCATCTAAATCATACAGCTTAACTACGTATCGCTTCCACTCCACTATCAGACTCTCTGCGATGGATGCAAGCATGATCGAGTTGTACTCTGATAGAGGAGCATCAGCAGAAGAACAATCGCTGGAATTGACGGAATCGTGTGAATCAGAATGTGAAGCAGCTGCAGCTGCACTTTGGGCTTTGCCGCCAGTTAATTGACGCTGAATCTCTGTGGCCCTATCCTGCAGAATCACCAAACGCCCATTCAATGGCAGATTGCCTGCAGCAACTGAGACTTGTCGCCAGGATGGGCTCCGTTGGGGATCGGCAACGAATACGAGGTGGGGAAGCTGACGCTTGCCTTCTATAGCGTCTCGCATGAGTGCTACAAAGAGATCAAGTTTCTTCAATAAACGACGGCAAGCGAAGATCGAGTGCCGACTGCTGCGAGCTTCAGGGGCATCTATGGGCAACAGCTGAGAACGAATCGCCTTTCGGACTTCTGGTGAGTACGGCTGGAACCTCAGTTTGCCTGAAAACTTCTCTCTATTCTCATTGGCTGACGCGGCTGCACCTGTTGTTAACTCCTTAACAGATGCCGTGTTAATGTCAATCTTAGGATGTCGGGTCCCAGGATGCTTGACGGAATGAATTAGGAAGTTCACCAGAGCAATGAGGTGAGTCATGACAAGCGTCAGCTTGGCCCATGAATACAATACCGAAGCGGCGTCGGTGAGCGCTACCATAATATTCTCTGCTAGAACCTTCCGAGAATATTTGATACCTTGACTTTGCGAAGTGCTGGTCAAAATTCGATCCAAAATGTGGGAGACGCTTGCACTCAACGCGACATCTGCAGGCTCACCAGCTAGTGCGGCAGCACGTTCATCGATCTCACCAGTCATGCCGGTGTGGAGCGCAGATGAGACCGACAACAGATAGTCAAATGCTGATTCTGCAATTTGGAGATCGTGCATATTTTCACCATCCTCGGTGTCAGAATGGGATGTGAAAGGAACTCCAATATCGCCATTAAACAACCTCATGACATAGCAATACGCCGTAACCGTATCGACCATCTGCAGGAGTATCTCACGCGTACATTTCAACGATGGAGGTAAAGATCCGTGCCCTGCTGTCCTTGCCAGCGACTCTAATAAGTCTTCGGTCGGCTGAGAGGTCTGTTGCTGTGAGTCTTCTTCTATGATTGAACCCACTCGTTCAACGCTTGCATACAGTTTCTCGATTACAGGGGGCGGTACCGGTAGCTTCCACACTAACGGATTGTCGTGATTCGCACGAGCGAGGAAGCGATCGCGAATGTTTTTCATACAAAGCTCCTGTGACGAGACGACTGGACGATCTTCGAGCGGCAACCACCAAGGATGCCACTGTTGGACGGTAGGAGTGACTTTGGACATGAGATACTTTCTAAACTTTCGAAGTATGGGCTTAGGCAGGGCAGCAGGATCAAGCTCTTGGTCTGTAGTCTTCAACAGCGAGAGAAGCTGCTCGAACTCCTCATCGGGTTCACCTTCTGTGTCGGCTTGTGCATCGGCATCTTCTTCCTTGCCCGCCTGTACAAGTTCCACCTTTGTCTCTTGAGACAGGGTCGTACTGGCGGACTTACCCGCACTTCCTAATTGTTCATTAGGTACATCAATCAGAGATGATTTTTCGCCCTGCTGCTCTTCAGACATTCTCAAGTTCTTGAGCTGTTCAAGAAAGTCCTTGATGACCTTGGACTCGTCCTCCCCAAGATCGAAGTCATTATCTTCATCTTCATCTTCATCTTCATCTCCATCACTACGCTCTTCGCTCGCTCTATCACACTTCTCCTCCAGCCTGCCTGATGCCGTCGAAGCGAGGTGCAGGTCTTCAAGTGGGCTGTGTTCTCCTCCGACTCCTTGATCTGCGCCGGTTTCGTCGCTGAACATGCTGTCAAGTTTTTCCTGAAAGGCATCGGCCTCCTGCTGCGTGCGTTTCAAGATCCTGGCCATTTCGTTGCGCATCTTCGCGGAAACGGGCCGAGCCGCAATGGCTTCCATGACCTGCTTTTGGTAGAACTTCTCCGAGCACTCGTCACCGTGTCGTTTGAAGCATGTGAGCCCGCAGTACTGCATGCTGCAGCGGGGGCATGAGTATTTCGGCGGGGCAGTGAGGCACACACCGCATAAACTCGCGAACGCGCCCTGCAGCACTGGACCCGACTCCTCAGGGGGGACCGACCTGATATCGCCTCCAGCATTGAGTCCGGGTCCCTTGAGTGGTGCACGGTGTGGCACCTTGAGTGGGAATTTCAACATCCCAGCGGGAGTCATTTCGTGCAGACCCCTCCTAACAAGTTTAATGATCGACTCGTCTCTGAGATCCTACTCAAACACGTTTGTGATAAATTTTGAAAGAACCGATTTGCGCATTTGTAGGATCTTCGGGATGTGTACTAATATGCAAGCGTGATAACCTATGCGAACGACAGATCGCACATAGTATACGCTTTATTTCGACTTAGATTCTCATTGCACCCTCGACCCGTTCTGCAATTTCTAGCCAAACCAAAACCGCGCTTATGTCTTCAATCCATCCGGATCGACAGGGCGGATTCCGCGGCAGGCCACACGATCGGCACGGTGCCGCGGGTGGCCAGCGAGGTCACTTCAGACCCCACCAGAATCGCGGCTATGGTGGTACGTATTCGGACTCTTTGGCTCACAAACGAGAGAACGAACCCACCCTCAAGGACTCGACTTCGAATCTTGCCTATTTTACGAGCTCAAACTCACGACTGACGTTGGATCCACCCAATATAATTCACTCTTATAGACTACAAAAGCAACGCAGAGAGTGCTTCGCGTCCGACACATGAGCGCGTTCCGTCATTCACCCCCGTCGGAGGCGTCGTGGGTGCTCTGACAAGACTCGCCGAGGGTTCGATTCCGATTGGTGAGATGGAGGCCCCCGTGATTGCGACGGGTAGCATTAACCTTGCGCAGCCCATCGACGTGGTGCTTCACGAAATCGCCAACAGCATGGCCAAGGATCTTGATCAGCAGTATATGACCTACACTTCCACCATCATTCGTGTCGCTTCGGCATTGCCCCACAAGGCAATGCTTTATGCGGCACTCGTGGCGCTTGTGACACGACACAATACCAGCTTTGCCCTGAACTTCGTGCGCACTCTCAAGCAAAGTATCGTGGCGGATATTAAAGCGCTTCACAACCTTAACTTCCCGCAGTGGCCCGATCCGTTCGAAACCGTAGCTCTGAGGGCGCAGGAAGAGCAGAAGGCTACGGCCACTGCCGTGCGTTTGCCTCGACTTGCAGGAAGCGTCCCGGACCCCTCTTTGAACCCAGCACCTATCACCACTGCCGCGAATCCCGGCACCAAGTCAACAAACACTCGCAACTCAAGCCCTGCCAACCCTGGCACAGAGCTATTTACACTTCGAGGCCAGTTGCGCCTGCTGGCCGCTTTGGGTGCGTACCGTGTCGCCGATCCCGTTTCCGTACTGAACTTTTTCACTGCGCTTCTAAAGCTTGCGCGCGTCTCGTCCGATGATCTTGAGGGATATGCTCAAGCTTGCTGCAAGCTGGCAGAGGCAGCAGAAACGAATTCCATTGAGAATCCACAGGAAGCTAGCCCTGTCATCTTCATGCCCAAGGCAGTGGCCGTTCCTCCACCTGGTCTTCGTGCCCTGTCTCCTCCAACTGAATCTGCTGATACAGTTGGAGAGCCGGTCTACGTGTACCTATCCTATGCAGATGCCATTGTGTACGCAGTTCTGAGCGCGCTTCCATACCTCGCTCCCGACATCTGTCCCAATGAGAATGAGCTGGATCGACTCGAGCGACGCTACTCTCAGGCAGTGGAGGAAGCTAAAGCATCTGCTGCTCAAGCTCAAGCGGATTCCTCTACGCAAATGGACGCAGCTGCGGCTGCAATCGCAACGACCGTGAAATATGTTGCGCGACCTGTATTCTGTCAAAAGGAAGCATTTCCCTTCGAAGACGACGCTCGCAAGGCACTCTATCGTCTCGTGCTCCAACGGCTCATTTCGAGCATTCAAACGTATCTCCTCATTCGAGCCGAGCTACGTACTACGGAGCCAGGCCGTGCTCTAGGAAATCCGCTGACCTCATTCTGGCAAGATCCTTCGGGCTTCGTTAAGCGCCGGAAGCGCACGGTGGAGTCGTCATCCAGCCAAGGATCTGATAGTGAAGTCGAAGAGGTCCTCCTGACGGACGAAGGCGACGCTGAGGGTTGGATCCCATGCCGACCTGGCGGACCACTGGATGCCTTAGAGGAGGCCTTTGATGCAGTCACAGGTAGGACCGTATTCTCACGAAATCAACAGATCAATCCCGCAGCACGACTCAAGGGGTTACTGACGAGTACCTCCGATGCTGACGAAGACATACCACTTGCGTCAGTGCCTTGTGCTATCCTTGCCCCTTCGATCGAGCTCTTTAATACGATCAAATCTTGGTGTGCTCAGTATACCACCCCGGTCTCCGTGAAGCTAGAGCCCGAGGCAGAGAAAGATCTTAAGCCTCCTGCATACGCTGGCTCCTATGTCGTTTCGACAGAGGCAATCGCTCCCCCTGCGGTTGCTGCTACTCGAGCCACATCGGATAGTGCAAGCATCGCCGCGGCGGCAGCCACTATCACTACGAAAGAAGAGCTTGATTTCATGAACCACGCCTTTGAGCGAGTGTCTGTTGCTGCACTCGCACTTACGCAAGCGGCGAAGACTGCTTTCCCCGACCTAACTTCGAGCTTGGTGTTGGTTGGCACTCCACTCCTCTTCAGGCCTCGCCTTGGAGCTCTGCTTAACGATCAATCCGATGAAGGTGACATGAAGGATATTGAGAGTGAGAAGGCAATGACAGCGAGCGGACAACGCCAGATCACGCGACCTGCACGTGTTGATCGGTGGTTGACTGGCGAATACGCTGCAGATATTCTCATCGCATTGGACGGCTTACATGAAGACCGAATTCGTGCGCTCGTGACACTGCCTCCTCTGTCACCCACACCAGGAACTGGCATTGTCTACAATGCTGGAACACAGCCGCTGCAACATCAGCCACAGATCATTCCAGCAGTTGGGCGATTCAATGGTGAGGCGCTGACCTACGTATTTAAAGAAGCCCTTTCGTTTATCCTACACCCTGTATCGGTTCCCACAGCTTCCGGGCTCTCGATGGAACCTGCCTCAATTGCATCCGCGGTCCGATCCATCTTCAATCAGTTCATGAACGAGTCTGCCCCGCGACTAGGTCCTACGCTCAATGCGTTATTCAATAACATCGCCCTTCTGGCTCCTGCTGCGCGCGCTAGACTCACGAATTGGTTCGCAGAGCACATCGCGTCGTTTGACCTTCACTGGCCGTGGACTGCTTGGAGCCAAGTTTGCCGCCTGCCATCACCATCTGAAGGACTCACTCTCGATGAAGCCGAGCGCCAGACGCTGCGTCGGTTAGCGCGGCATCCTGCTCGTTTGTTTGTACACGATGCGTTCGAGCGCTGCTGTAACCTTCTCTACTGGCAGAAGGTTGTCTACTTGCTGCGTTTAATCGGTTCTGAAGAGCATGTCAAAGTGTTCTTCGATCTTTGTCCTCCTCCTCCGGAACCTATTGACGTCATCGGCTTACTTGCCGTGAACCGCGCTCCGAAGTTGATTGAGGCCATCTCGCAAGATCGTAAAGAAGCGCCGAGTGAGTTGTCAGATGACACCATGACTATTTCGTCACCGGCGTCCGATGGCACCACATCCGCAGCTATCACTCCCATTGTTGGCCACGAGCTCGTGGCTCCAAGAGTGGCGAAGCTTCCTACCGAGATCCAAACGGCAATTGGGGAATTTTACCGTCTTGCATCGGTTTTTGAGTCTCTTATTGTTCAAAAAGCGTCAGCAGTTGATCTTCAGGCGTGGATTGACTCATCTTTGGTTGACTGCGCCAGAGTCGCTTCGGTGCTTAAGGAGGATCCACGTGTCCATCCGGCAGTTCGTATTGTGATCATCGCAGTCCTGCGTGCCGGGGCAAAGTCGCTGCAGCACGCCGAAGCCATGCTCGCTCGTTGCGCCGAGGTGCTGATCAAGCTCGTGCAGCTCACTCCAAGTCCAGCAGCGTTTGAAGCTGCGCAGGCGATGGGCCTCGTCAGCTCTGACGAGAAGTTCAAGGCATACTCAGTCACCGAGGCAGTCGTCATGGAAACTACAGCGCTCTTCTGGAGGAGCTTGCCGGCTAGTGCCGTGATTGCCATCGAGCGCTTGGTGCGGTTCAAGGTGGTGCAACCTCATGCAGCAGTTGCCTGGATGGCAGACGAAATGTTCTCAGAGCATATCTCACCTTTGGGTGTTTTCTCCACTTCCGTTTGGAACGGTATCGAGCGCGTTATTGCGTTGATCCTACAATCGCTGCGTGCTTCGCACGCACAAATCACAGCTGCTGCTCAGGCGGCTCAGTCTCGACTGACTTCTGATCCTCCAGCACCCGGAGCAGACCTGGCTGCACTTCAGAGCAAGGTCGAGGTTAGGGCCAACAGAGTGTGGGCTAAGGATCAAGAGGTGAAGCTTGTTCAGGCGCGTATTCTTGCTGACCTACTCAAATCCTTGCATCGAACCTTGCTTAAACAGCCTGACGTGGCTTCAAGCATCCGGGTTCGTCAGGGTATCAGCACTCTGCTCTCAAGGTTTACTCGGGAATTCGCGGAGGTTTACTACTACTTCGACACGTCGCTGCGATCAGAGGTCCCTGAATTAGATTGGACCCTGCATATTTAGACGTCTTTCGCCGCTGCTCTGTATGCCATACTTGATGAGTGCCCCGCTTTAAGTTATTGCAATCGCGCACAGCATAGGGTGTCAGCGCGAGACATGATTACGAGAACATATCCTTCTACACATATCCATAATACAGCCAACTAGTGTGTATTCGTATTCCTGGCGCAACACTTTGCATTTACAGATTCATATCATATTCTATTTATTTGCTGCTTCAGCATCGTGACGCTGATCCCGTTATGACATTCAAATATGCCTGACGTCGCTAGTGAAAAGTCACCAGTCCCTGGTTTCGGGGATGGCACAAAATCTTGGAAGTGAAAAGCAAAGACGTTTTCACCCTGTTGGTCCCAGAGGATCTACGATATACTGAGCATACATTACTGGCATGGTGTTTATCATGAATCTATGTATCATTACCACAGTATATCTCGCGACATATATTGACACACCGCCCGTGAAACACGAGAGATCGGGCCTCAGTTGGAGAAAATTGAGCGAAGGTGACAATTTTACTGAAAAGGTACAGGGAGTGACTTAGGTGTGAGTTGCGATGCGGGACGGATAGACTCATGTGTCTAGTGTGGAGATCGAGTGATCACTGCTGTGTAAGTATTATAACCGATAATAACTACAACTCATTCCATAACCTTCCATACATTGCACTCAATCTGTGTAGGCTCTGGTTCCCATGTCACAGAAACGTGATGATGGAAAGCAGCACACCGACGCTAAGACAAGAGAAGGTGCGGTAAAGGACGAAGACAAGGCCCGCACAGAAGCGCAACATCGTCTGAAGGGTCTGACCACTAATGGTCCGGCTTCGTCCGCGACTGCATCAGGCTCCGTCGCCCACGTATCGGACCGATCGCAATTCAAGGGATCTCATGATAAAACAGTTGCACCCGACAGAATGCACGATCACCCGAATGAAAGCCAAACCACTCAGGCAACTACCGTTAGTCGCGACTTATATTCGTCAGAACACTCCTCCCAGCAGTATGCCCCTACAAAACAAGAGCAAGCGACAGCTCCAAAACAAAATACGTATGCACAGTCTGAGAAAAACCCAATTAAAGCACAGTTGCAAAATCCTGAACATCAAGCTCAGGCTCATCAACGTTCTCATCCGGAATTCCAGGGTGTGAGCCACCAGCCCAAAACACAAAAGAGCCGTGGATGGTCACCAGCTCAGCTTGGCACTGCTGGTGGCGCAGTCGCATCCCCAGGAGAGGCATTACCACTCTATGAGCGAGCCGCTTCGACAGGCCGGCTCTCTGGCCATGCAGAGGCTGACAATCCGCAAACAGAGCAACAAGATCCATTTGCCAGCACGGAGCTCCCAGCCGGTTTCAACGAACTTGAGCAAGAGAAGCACAATCTCTGCAGCTCAATGCACGAGAGAGTCAGCTCAAGTGGTGCACTGAAAGGGCCTGCAGAACCTGCATTAGCGCAGCAGCACCCGACGGCGGCTAACGTTACGGTGCCACCACTTCCTCAAACGTATCAGTATTCGGAAGACTCGAGTGAGGGCATCCCTCCGCCCCTGGGTCCCACAAAATGGGTCCACCAAGATCTGACGAAAAAGGACGCTCAACCTAAGCCCCGGTCCCATGCTATCCATGGTGAGTCGGGTGCTAAGCATGATGCACCTTCTTCGTCATCGGCATCAGCTGGTGCAGCAAAAGCCCCTACTGCTTCCACAGCAGGAGTTACTGCCAAGCCTCCAGCTCAATCTCAGCAATTCTCAACAGCACGCGATGCCTCCGATCGCAAGCAAAGTGAGCAGACCCAGAAGCAAGCACCTAGAGATACGGCTGCTAACACAATGAAACCAGGTGAGATGGCTCTCCCATCTCATACGACTTCAGTAACCGCTCCTGGGAACGCCGGTGAAGGTTCCTTGAAGCCAACAAGCTCCGAATCGAGCAAGTTGGCACAGCCACAAGCACTGCCATCTTGGCATGACGCACCTGACCACCTTGACAGCGCTCGTGGACACCACGTGTCCGTCTCTGGCACGAAAATGAATATGTTCGAGAGCAAACCCACACACCCGATCCAGAGCGAACAGAGTTTGGCCGCTAAGCAGGGAACTGTGAAGGGCCCATTGTTCGAGCCAGCGCCAACTGCGGTGCAGGAGTCTGCCATCGACAAGGCGACTGACAAGCGACCTAGTGATTCGGTATACCCTGGCCAAGATAAGTCAAGGCTTCGTGAGCAGGCCCAAGAAGCTAAGGAGAGCGACAAAACGCTACCTAAGAAGCCAGAAGAAGCGAAGTCTGACAATAAGACTGAGGACAAAAGCAAACCACTGCAGTATCAGCAGCAAGAGCGGAAGGCAGCCACTGAGCAAGAAACACCACCAAAAAAGCCTTATGAGGCAACGCATGTCAGGTCAGAATCCCATGAAGCAACTAGTGAAAAAGCCAAAGAGGTCGCTACTACCGTGGCTGAGACGTTGTCTCACGGCGTGAGTGAGGCCGCTCATGTCGTTGCAGCAGCAGCCAAGAGTGCCTGGGAAGGACTTGCAGGTCTTGCCCATGTGGCGAAAGAGGTTGTAACTGGTGAGCCGGATCCACAGGTGATGCAAGCTGCGCAGTTACAGGATCAAGACAAGCGCTCGGTTTACTTCGACCCTGAGTTCGAGAAATTCGTCGTCGACCGCGAGGCTCGTCGTGACGAGCATGATCATGTTCATCCGAAGCAAACAGATGCGGCAAAGCCGGACGAGTCAAAATCGAAGGGCAAGAATACTCCCGAAGGTTACAAGGAGTTAGCGAAGGATATCACTAGCTTGAAACACGCGAAGAATATGGAACGAGATACATCCACGAGATCTACTAGAAAGTCTGCCCAGGCATCTATACAGCAAGTTCAAACAAACCAAGCTTCTGCAAGTCAGGCTCAAGTCAAGCAAGCCCCTAGGGCACAAAGCGAGGCCGAGGCAGCAGCGGTACATAATCCAGGAGCCAAAGAGACAAACCATCAAGCGAATGTCCCAACGGATCTACATAAGCTTGCGGCCACGCGTAGAACCGATGTGATGGCAGATGCAAATACTGAGGAAAATGCGCTGAGCGAGGAGCTGGCATCAACTAGAACTGTACTGGCAGCGAACGGCCTCCTCGCAAGTGCTGCAAAACTGAAAGCTGAGGTTGATCAATATTTCCGCGAAATCGAGCGAATTCTTGATATCACTGACACTACATTTGATCCCGCTGCTTTCGCAGCTGCTTCGAACAAAGTGGAGGCTCGACGACAGGCTATGAGGGATGTGGACCAGATGACAGAAGAGCTTCTAGGCTATTGCAGCGAGATGCGTGAAAAAGCACTTGCTCACGCGAGTAGCGAACATGCGGAGTTCCGTGACAATGACCTTCTCGAGTGTTGCACGGAATGCAAGCAAAAAGCGTTTAAGCTTTGCGAGGCCCTTGACGAGCTCAAAGCCAAGGTGCATCTCGAGATCGGTTTCAACGAAGCCAATGAGTCTGACATCGCCCAGCTCCGCGCTCGTGAAGCGGCGCTTGACGTGGGACTGCAGACGGGCTACGTTCGTGGTGCGCTACTGGCATTGCAAGAGTCACCAAGTCGTCAAGCTCTGGCATCCCCGCCAAAGTCCATGGGCGCATCTGCTCATGTCTCTAAACTCACAAACAAATCGCCTTCCAAAGCACCAGCAGGCCCCGAGATTGCGAAGATTGATCCACATTCAGGCAACTCGACATGGCCTGCTGACGAAATGAAGAAGGGACGTGACAGACAGAGCAAAGTGTCACGTCATGAGGGCAATGAAAAGAAACAAGGTCAGCGAGAGAACGTGCTCGGACCCAAAACGGCGATGATGATGGAGCGTGCTGTTCATAATTCCACTTCGTCTGTGACACAGGCAGTTGACAATGCGACTCAGTACGCCAAGGACACCTTTAAAGATGCTTCCAGGAATACGCGGGAGTTTGTAAGCGATGCCGCAAAATCAGTTCAAACGACTGCCAGCGATGCCCGCCGAGCCTTGGACAATGCCGCAACTCGAGCTCAGAATGCAGCAGATTCGGTCGCCTATAAAGCACAGGACGCAGCCAATCAATTCGTGGACACCGCGTCCCAGACTGCGGCACAGGCTCGAGCAGCCTTTGAAAGTGAATTGGCACGCCAAGGGCGGTACAGGCAGGCTTCCAATCAGATGACTGATCAAGACGATCCCCTCTGGCGTTACACTGGAGTACCCACATCAGAATGGCAGAAAGACCCGAATGCAGCAGCAAAGCGCCAGTGGGAAATGATCGCTGCAGCTGCCGCTTCAGCCGCAACAGGAATCCCTGATAACTATTTGTTGGAGGATGAGGAGCTCAAACGTCAAGGACTGCTCAGTCCTAGGCCTTCTGAGGTGACAAACAAGTTAAGCGTTCGACCTGAAGTCCAGCGTCATCACATGATGCTTCAGCAGCAGCAACAGGAAGTTCGCGACCAGCTTGCTGAGCAGGCCAAGCCAGCTAAGAAAGGTCTATTTTCGGGTGCACGCAGTTGGTTCAGAAAAAAGGTTGAGAATGTAAAAGAGACTTTCGGCTTCAAGCCTATTGGACTCCGAGGTCCAGTCGAGATTCCGACTGGACCTGCTCAGCAACCTCAGCCTCTGCAATCCTTCCCTGAGACAGGTGCCCCACTCGCCGTTGTTCGTCCGAAACCCGCTGATCCGAGGATGAGCACACATGAGCCTTTTGTGCCGCCGGAAGAAATGGCTCCAGCAGTCAGATCTGCGGCTGAGAAACACTTGGTTGAGGTTGAACGCAATGCAAAGCTGACAGCAGATTCAATGCAAGTTCATAATCGTGATAGGATTATCGAAGATCAGATTGCCCGTGCCGCTGAAGAGCTGCGTAAAGAACTCGGGCTTGCAAAGGGAGAGACTCCATTGATTCAAGCGAAGCTTCGTCAAGCTTTGGCTGAGAATCCTCGGGTCGCACAGTATTCTGGGTCTAGCTCGGCATATCCAACTGCGTATAACTTGATGACAGCTGCCAAAGTGCCCGCACTCGAGGGAATCAGCGCACTCGGCGCACAATCCCCTGGAGTGTACCAGGAAATTGAAAAAGACTTGCGAGAGACACTCAGAGAGTCAAGTGTTCGAGTTCGAGATGAACTGCTTGGCAAGTCCAGTGTTATAACTAGCCCGGTTACAAGACCAGTAACAGATGTCCAGACTGAGGACATAACGGTGAAGTCTTCACCAACGACTGGCGTAACCACCGCCGTGGCTAGTCCAGGACCCGGTGCTGCAGCTGCGGCGACTGCAGCAGCAACGGCTGCTGCCGTAGCTGATGCACACCGCCTGAAATTGCAAAGCTTGTTGCAGCAGGCTGACCATCTCGCTGGTCGTTCCGTCATTCAGCCCAAAGGAGCGCATCAAGGTATGCATGCACAGACAGAGAGCTCAGCTACGTCCGAAGTTGCCACACCTACCATTCGTGTCATGCGGGAAAATTTGGGTGATGACTCATATCAAAGAAGTCCAATGTCGCACGCGATGTATGGTGCCAATGAGGATATTCAGGGTGAGACGATGCATGCACCTTTTACACGCAACTATCTCGACAGCTACCATTTCACGCGTGATCCAGCGTTTGCAACTCAAATGCTCCCCCCAAGCCAGAGAATGCAGCAAAGCCAACAACAGGAGTCAGGCAATATCCTGACTCGTGCAGCTGAGAGCATCACTGAAGTTGTTAAGGGAGCCGCGGAGAAAGCAGAGGAGGTGGCAAACAAAGTTGTTGACGCGGGTAAGGCAGCAGGCGATGTTGTGCTTGGCAAGGACCCCGTCAAGGCGGCAGAGTTGCGTGCTGCAAACTTGGTTGATGAGGCACGAAGTCGTGCGATGGAGCGAGTCGTTGATTCCTGGCTTCATAGCGATAAGGCTGGAGTTGGTATGGGAGGTGCGGCAGCAGTTGGCCTTGGCGCTCGCGGCTTCGACCCTCTCAAGAGCCCTCAGGCATTCCTCAACCCTCAAGATCGACCTCGCGAAGGTGACCCTAGCTCCGTTGCTGGATCAGGTCGATTTGCATTTTTTGACAGCGTTGGCAATCAAATTGCTTCTCCTGAGCCACCGTGCGAAGCCCCTATGCAAGTATCTGCTTCGGCGAAGGGTGAAAGACCCAAATCCTCTGTCGAAGGCTTTGAGTCTCACAGACATGCCCCCGGAGTCGAGGCAGCAGTGCATGATATGGTACGGGGCAAGACCAAACCATTGGTTACCGATGAAGACCTCCGCAAGACGCTTGATTCGATCAAGACCCCAACATTCGTACAGATTAAGAAGTCTCCAGAAGAAATTGCGAAGGCACTGCATCCAAAGAACTTGGCTGATCACGTCGCCGAAGAAGCGGTTTCTACACTCGACAAAGCGCAGAAGTGGGTACGTGAGAAAGTTCACGAAGCTACTGAGGTTTTCGTACCCCCCAGCGAGCCTGCCAAGCATGTCTACAAGCCTTCCGAGCTCCACAAACAGCTCTCACTTGAGACTTCCGATGCGGTTCGCGAATCGCTGGGACGCAATGATTCCCTTGCCGCACCCCCTGGCGGGGCAGCAGCCACTGTCAGCTGGACGACTCTACCAACTGGCGAAGTCAAGCTTCGTAGCATCAATTACACGCAACCATTGACTATCACGAACGTAATGGAGGATAATCGAATGTCTGATGAATCACCGGCCCTACGTTCCATTCAGACGGGGGCTCCGAATCTTGCGACGAAAGTTGTTGAAACAGGTAAGGCCATGGCTGACAAGGCGACTGAGCTTGTAGACAAGACAAAACAAGCTAGTGCCATTATGGACAAGGCTCGAAAGGTGAAGGACTCCATCGAAGATGCCACAAGACTCGCAACTGATGTTGGCCGCCAGGCCAAACAGGTTGCTGATCAAGTGGTCGATGAAATGAAATCAAAGGTTGCACGCGCAATGGAGCGTGAAACTTCACAAGCCAAGAAGGATTCAACCCGACTCGCAGGCTCAGAAGCAAAACGCGCCACAGAGGAAGCTGCAAAGGGTATAGACTCACTTAAGCTCCATGCAAAGGAAGGGCTAGAGCATACCAAGCAGCAGTTCTTGGATGCTAAGAAGGCTGTCCATGAATCGGCGCAGCATTTCAAGCAAGGAGCTCAACATGCTGGTGAGTACATGCGTGATGCCGCGGAGAACGTGTCAGAGAATATCGCACATCAGGCTTCTCAGGCAAAGACAGCGGCACAAGATGCGGCGCGACGTGCTGGTCAGCACCTTGAGAGCACGGCTGAACATGCTTCACAACGTGTCGGAGAGATCAATCAATCCATCAAGTCTGGAGTGGATCGCGCAAAGGAAAGCGCTCAGACCGTTGCTACGCAAGCTCATGAGAAGGCTGCAGGTGCAGGACAAGCAATTCAAGAAACGGCCAAAGGCGCTGCTCACGGAGCGAAGGAGAAAGCGCAGCAGATTGGACATACAGTGCAAGATGCGACTCTTCAGGCAAAACACAAAGCAGAAGAGGCTGCAGCTGCGGCGAAGCAGAAGGTCTCTGAAGCCGGCCACACGATTCAAGACTCCGCGACTGCGGCCAAACGTAAGGCGGAGGACCTCGGTATGACTGCGAAACAACGCGCCTCTGAACTTGGTCACTCGATTCAAGACTCTGCGACTGCGGCCAAACATAAGGCAGAGGACCTCGGTACGACTGCGAAACAACGCGCCTCCGAACTCGGTCACTCGATTCAAGACTCTGCGACTGCGGCCAAACATAAGGCAGAGGACCTCGGTATGACTGCGAAACAACGCGCCTCTGAACTTGGTCACTCGATTCAAGACTCTGCGACTGCGGCCAAACATAAGGCAGAGGACCTTGCGGCAGCCGCAAAAGAGAAAGCCACTAATGCAGGCCACACAATCCAGGAAACGGCGCAAGCTGGAGGGCGAAAGGTCCAACAACTGGCTACTACGGCGCGTAACAAGGCAGCAGAAGTCGGTCACACCGTCCAGGAGACAGCGACGGCGGCGAAATCCAAGGCCCAGGACTTGGCGGCGGCGGCTAAGGATAAAGTAGCCGACGCAGCTCACACTGTTAAAGACGCTGCGATTACAACACAGCATAAGATACAAGATGCAGCGGCGGCTGCTCGTGAGAAGACAGCCACAGCAGGTCATGTCATGCAAGAAACCGCTCAGACAGCTAAGCACAGAGCTGAGGAGTTAGCTGCAGCTGCTGGCGACAAGGTCAAAGCATCCGGTCACACCATTAAAGAAGCAGCCCAAACCACCAAACACAAGGCTCAGGAGCTAGCGGCTGCTGCCGGTGAGCGAGCCCAAGAAGCCGGCCATACCGTTCAGGAAGCGGCTCAAATAGGCAAGCATAAGACACAAGAGCTGGCCGCTGCAGCTCGAGATAAAGCCTATGAGGCCGGGCACACAGTTGCTGATGCCGCAAGTCAAATGAAACATAAGGTGGAAGACATTGCATCCGCTGCAAAGAGCAAAACCCAGACAGCTGCTGTAACTACTAAAGAGAGGGCTCAGGAGGTCGCGGCAGCGGCTCAGGAGAAGGTTACCGGCGCTGGTCAAGCAATTAAGGAAAAGGCACAAGATGTTGCCGTCGCCGCAAAGGAAAAGGCTCAAGCCGCAGGTACCACGCTTCAGACCGCTGCACATAACGCAAAACACAAGGCTGAGGAAGTCGCCTCAACAGCGAAGACCAAAGCTGCAGAGGCCGGCCATGCGATTGCAGAGAAGGCGTCCGGAGCTGTTGCAGCTACAAAAGAGACCGCAGCCAACGCTGCTGAGAGGGTTAAGGATGCCGCGGTCAGTGCCAAAGATAAAGCGGCATCGCTTGCATCTGCCGCGGGCGCGACTGTGTCTGAGGCTGCAACGGCAGCCAAAGAGAAGGCTTCTGACATTGCTTCCGCTTCGAAAGAGAAAGCAGTAGAGGCTGGCCATACGATCTCAGAGGCGGCCGCGGGTGCACGTGATAAGGCGAAGGAGATGGCCTCGCAAACAGGCCATACCGTATCTGAGATAGCTTCAGCTGCGAAAGAAAAGGCCACTGAAGCAGGCCATGTTGTTCAGGAGGCCGCTGCTCATGCAGGCCATGCCATCCACGATGCTGCAGTTGCGGCCAAGGATAAAGTGGTGTCAGCTGCCGGTTGGCTGTTCGAAAAAGTAACAGGAGCCGCCGAGAATGCGGCTTCAGCCATCTCAGAGGCTAGTCAGAATGCGGCTGAACACGTAAAGCAAGAGGCGAAGTCGAAGACGGGTCATATGATGGAGCGAGAAGACGCTTCATCGTTCGGACGAATGAGCGCTGACACAGAGTCTGAATCCGGACAGACCTCCGAAGAGTTCGACGACGAGGAGGAAACCTCCAAGCGCCCGACAATCCCGAGGGCTCTAATAGGAAGAAAGACAATCTCGAGACGTGACGCTCCACTCCTCGAGCATGTCGCAGATCCTCAGGACATCCCTCACCGCGCAATGCGACCGAAGCAGTATAAAAAAACTCCCAAGCAAAAGAAGGCTGAGCGTCGCAACAAGCACGAGTCGAAGGTGGATTCATTGTCACGTATTGATGCTCCCAAGGCTGCTGTAAGGAATCCAGATGGCGACTGGGAGACGAAGAATAATCGCACAGCTTACAACATCTCCAAAGACCTCAAGGGTCCATTTAGTGGTGCCTTCATGATGGAACGCGAGGGCAACACAACGGTCACGACAACTACCTGGCGAAGCCCCACTGGGTATGAGACGAAGGAAGCGAAAACGTCCGAGAGCAAGTCGGGCCTATTGGGGAGTCTTTCGAGTTGGTTCACCGGCAAACCAACCACAACATCATCATTAGGGGGGTCAAGTTCGTCCACCACATCCACCATGTACGTAACCGGTACTAAGGAGCAGGCGGATGCTAGCAAGTTGGTACAGCTTCCAGGTACTACAACGAAGATCATAACATCCACAACGGAAATACCGGTGGAGCGGACCATCACACGCACAGACGCCAAAAGATATGCAGATAGCGACGCAATGGTAGATGAAATCGTCGTTGAAGGCCCTGCTCACACGTACACAACGACTGCGTCACAGAGCACAGTGACACGCACCAAGCTCCAAGTTGAACCAGAGGTTGCCACAACTACGGTTACGATTCCTGCAGATGTGACATTTGTCACCACTGTCACAAAGCCACCGGAAATTGCCCCTGAGCCACTTCCTGATCTCGTTACTCCTGCCCTGGAGAAGGTGGCCCAAACAGAAGCTCAGATGGAGCGTATACGGAGGCACGCTTTAGAAGCAGCCGAGCATGTGAACGAGTTGAAGAAGGAAGTTACTGTCACGACTCAAGCTCTTAAGGACACTGCAGATCGTGCGGCCTTCGATGTTGAAGGCCTCCGTGAGGATCTCAGACGAGCAACAGAAGAAGCCCGGGCGGCACGCGCTGCTGCCTCTGCTGCCGCTGCGGAAGTTAAACGTCGACTTGAGGCGCAAGTTGAGCTTTTTAAGAACCAACCAGCCCCAGTGTCGACTACAACGGCAACGATCCGCTTGCACGAAGACGCGTTGAAAGCCCAAACACAAACAATTCCCGGTAAGCTCCGTAAAGTCACCGAAGTTATAACTTCACCAACACATATCACAACCTTAGAAGATGGCAAAACCAAGTCAACAGTTATTGTCCCAAATGAAGGTGTCGATACCGCTCGCGTCGTTGAGTCCGCTGCAGAGCGCGTCGCACACGAGATGCCGAAGAAAGAAACTCAGACCATTGCCACGACGTCGGCACCACAGGTACATGTAGAGCCACATGTCAAGGTGGCTGAAACCAGACCACAGGTCAAAGCGGTAGAGAGCTCTGAATTACTTACTGTGCCCTCCCGCTATCAAACAGCAGCGACGACAACGACCCCTAATGCCGAATTGACCGCTGCCCAAAGAGCCAAGCTGCAAGAAATTCAAGAGAGCATTCGCCTCCAACAGCTTCAGCAATCTCCTGAGGCAACTGTTGGTGCTCGACAAGCCGAAGTGCAGCGTAAAGCAAATCAGGTAGCCTACTCAGAGCAACAGGAAAGACCAGGGTGGTTTCGGCGAGTGTTCGGTAACTTGTTTGGTTTGAACTACAGGGACCCGGAACCACAACCCACATCAAGGTACACAATCTACCCACAGGAACGCGAGGCAGAGCGGATCCCAGCCTCATTCGCGTTGAATGAAGCAGGCACGGAGACTCGAGCTCGAACACGGAGCCTTGAGGCAGAAAGGAGCCGGAACGAGCAGCTTCGACGCGAAGCCTTGCAAGCAACCACAATGGTCCCCACTTCCACAGGCGTTGATCTAAAGACCTTGCCTGTAACGCATGGAATTGTGACCCAGGCTCCGTACGTTCCCAACCCAGTCATTGGCGAGACCGAGGTGTTGAATTTAAGAGAGGGTACAGGTTTTGTTCGAGGAATCGCAACACCAGCGCTTGCGGTCACAACGACTCGAACCTACACACCAGGAATAATAATTCAACCTGCTGAGACCCCAGTCGAGACGACGTCAGACACAGTTATCGAAACCGCGACAGTTGCCGGATTAACACGTCGCTATCCCCTAGCAACTTCTGAGGCAGCGAGCTCCGTCGCACGAGAATCATCGGGGGGATGGCTCCGTGGATGGTCTTGGGGATCTGACCGCGGGTCAGCTGATTCCAATCGCTTAGGCTCTGGTGCTTTTGCAAACCGAACAGGCTTCTGGGATTCTGGGAGCCGGCTGACACCTTCGGAAGTGGAACGCATCCTAGCAAACCGCCACCTACCAGATCCTATCCACGATAAAGTTCAGGCAAGAGACACAGTTGGTGGACACGACTACTTAGCTGCACAGGGAGAGCTCATTCGTACGTACCCTGAATATGTCTATGACCACCCGGGGCAGCATGGAAACGAAAGTTCGGCTCGAAGACTCCCCATTGTTCCAGCAGGATCTACAGCTCACTTCATCCCCGACGTTCCCCATGCTAGTCAATGGGTCGAAGCTGAGCGAGCCATTCGAGCGAAGGCAGAAAAGATAGCAGAGAATATTGCTGGCAACGTAGCAGCTGTAGCCAACGATGTCGCACGAAAGACAGGGCTCGATAAAGACCTAATCGACCTAGATGTCTAAGAAGCCACACCCTGAGCACAATTGAGTGCGCACTCAGTTGCTCTGCATCCATCGTGGCGTACCAAGAGTTTGATTGTTTGACCAATAATCATTCAACCCAAGCCCATGACTGACGCTGGTTCTACGAGTCAAGCACAGGCAGAACACTAAGCAGCTCGTTGAAAGAGCTCCGTCCTAGCGACAAGAGTTGATTCACTCTATTGCATGGTTTGCCCGACTACAAGCCATCAAACAACGAGTGAACGACTACGCGATCATTCCTCACAACCGCAAGTTATCATTCGAGGTACTGAGAGATCAGCATCCTTTCATTCAGTCCATATTTTAAGTCTCCAACAAGACTCATATTTCACGTATTCATCGCTCCATATTCGCTTGACATATCGATATTGCACGACCAAATCATGTTTACTTTGATACACATTTGGTTAAGTCTTAACGACAACCAATCAGATGAAGAAGCTAAATACAGAACACTTGGATTAAGGTTGGGTTTGCACACATGCCGGCTTGCAATTTTAGAGCCAAGCACTGTCCACGTATGCATCCCTAGACAGGGAAATTATTGAATCGAGGAGAGAAGAGCCACACAACGTGGTCCGTGACGTTGTGTGAATGGGCCAATAGCTCTTAATAATCCAGGGTCTCTGGCTCAGGATCGTCAATGGAGTACAGGCCCATTGGAGAAGCCTGCTGGTGTTCTTCCATTCCCAGCTGCAGAGGGTGCTGTTGGGAAGTCTTAGGGCTACGGGATGCCTCAGGAGCCGGGGCGGATCTAGCACTGGAGGTGGGAATGAGTTTCTCTACTTGTGATGCGCTAATGTGCATAAGTAGATCTTCAGTTAGAGGAGGGATAAGGACAGTTGTGCCCGATGGCAAAAACTTCTCTCCATCAGCAGTTGTGGTCAACCTAGTCTTGCGAATGACATCGCCCACGTGATCATCGCCCACTTCGGGTTCTAACGCTCGTCGATAGTATCGTTGTGCAATCAATCGTGACTCAGGTGCCTCTGGTGGCAACTCTGCTGCAACTTTTGTCAGATGAACGCCGACATGATCTCCACTGCCTGCGGATTCGTTTGCCACAATTTGCCGCATTGTCTGCGGGTTCACTTGTTTGCGTAGAGGCATGTTCTCCACCACTACCGTTCCGTCGGGCATGATTCTTCGGCGACGCTGTGCACCAATTGGCAGAGCGGCAACACGTGATTGCTCTGCATTAGCTTCTTCTAAGGCTGTATACGCCGCTTGCGTTTGAGCCGAGACGATGGCGTTTGCAACCGCTCGAGCACGCTGTCGCACTTCTTGACGAAGCTTGTACCTCTTGTGCCAATTGTAGGCCGTCAAACTCGCAGCGAAGAGGGCACCTGCTGAAATGACAGCCGCGATAATGGCAATAATTGGGAGACCCTTGCCCTTACTTGGAGCGCCACCTCCAGTAACGAGTCTCAACCTTGCAATGAAAGGCTGACCAGCACGCGATGTTACAGTGCCGACGCATTTTGAAACCTCAGGAGATAAAGAGGTGTATAAGGCCTGTGTGCCTAAGATGCCTCCCAAAGTCACAGTTTCTTCAGGTGGGATTGTACTATCGCTCAGAGACGTCAACGGCGCAAGCGCAGTTGTGTAGTCGTCATCTGGTCCTCCCAGCTGGACAACGGACACGCAGGTTCGCGCCCAGACTGGCTCAGTAATTGTATCAGGAGTCCTCTCGTTATTGATGAGCGCAATTTTATCGCTATCGAAGCGAGCAACAAATGCATCGCGTAGACCGTTGGATGAGAATGTTCCACACGCACCCAGTGATACAGTCCCGCTTAAACTACCTGCGACAACCAAGGCTTGATCCGACGCGGCGATTTCAACCGCTTCCATTTCCGGTGGAAGCACATAGATCCAACTGCACCTCGGAATGACGATTTCGGTGCCGTCACTAGCCTGATCGAAATCAAGCTCATAATAAGCGATGTAGGTCTGAGGCGATTCCAGACCTATAGCTTTGCACGAGTCGACAGGTGAGGCGACCTCCAACGTTCCCATGTGAAAATACCCAGTGAGACTTGGCGTCCACACAACATCAAGAGCTGTAGAACTGGACTGCGGGCGAGTAACGAAGGCTCTGCGTAGTGTGTGCCAGGCGCAGCGCGGGCGCGTCTTTTCGGTCCCTGGCTCATTGTAGTCACTAGTGAGCATGAGCATCATGGACACACTGGGTTGTTCAGGCGTCGCTGTCCATATCTGAGGATCGATAATGCAATCCCTAAGGTCGATTCGAAGCGGAGGTCCTGGATCCGTTTCGGTGACTGCCTTGGACTGTTCAAAGCTGAGTGTAAGCGCTAGGGCGACCATTCGCATTTCGTCGTAGTCGGATTGGATCTCATTGACCTGGAGAATCTGGCGATATTGCTTTGGATTTTTTCCTTCTGCATCAATTATGTAGTACCAGTCACATTTGAAAGAGTTATCAAGTCTAACTACGACAAGAAAGTTGTACGATGGGGGTTTGACGTTACCACATTCATTCAGGATCAAGGTGCTTCCCTCGTCATTCAAGTCCGTATTGAGTGTAGGCCTGACCACGTACGTGAGGTAGATCGCACCTGATACATCATTGTCCACATACGGTGTTTCGACCGGGTGTGGAATGTAGTGGCGAACAAAGCTCGTGCATGCACCGACGTGATGATCAAGTCGCACAAACACGAATGCATCGCTAGGGAGGAACACGCATCCGGGCAGCGAAGTGTTTGTCACAGATTCGAGATACACTGTACCCGCATTTCGTGTTGTATACGCCACAATAACGCCCATATGGCTCAGATCAGGCTCATCTGCTGATGCAAGTTGCACATGTTGAGCTTCGTTCTTCCTTAAGCGCCGCCTTGTTCGCCTCATTCGTCTGTTCCTAATGTCTTTCCTCTGGTGAGTTGCAGACTGATAACGCAACTGCTGTTGCTGCTTATGATAATGGGCTAGTGACTCGACTTGCTGACTGCTTAAGCTTGTCGGGGAGGGTTCTGGACCAGGTCCAGGTTCTGGTCCGGGCTGTGGACCTGGTTCTGGGTTTGGCTCCGGGTCTGGCGTCGGGCCAGGCTCGGGATTAGGACCAGGATCTGGTTCTGGAGCACGCAAAACGACAGCCTTGACAATCTTGCTGGCTAAATCTGTACGTTCAGCACGCAGCTGAAGTGCCCACAAGCAGTAACCATCGACTTGCCTTTGGAAGTAAGCAAAACTACGGGCGAGTCGATCGACTTCAACAGGACCACCCTTTGGTCCGCGGCAAGCGCCACCCAGGACAAAGGTACGGTTGCCATTGATATTGGTGGGGTCCGGTGTGAGCATGATACTCGCGAAGATGTGGTTGTTGGCACCATCTACTGTCGTCACAGAAGCTTGAGTCGAGACGGGTTGGATCCAGGTTTCATCGCACACCACGGGATCGCTGTAGGCGACCTGGACGAACGTAACCACCAAGGCGAAGGCTAGATCACGGTAATGGAAGCGATCTCAAATGAGCCCAGGATCACAGCGAATATACATAAAAAGGGGAATATCTGGCATCACTAGTAGGGCAACGTACCTGTCCAGAGCCGTGCTATGCAAGTGTTATGCAAAATAGGATGTATCATTGCATTCCACTAGCTTATGCGTAGCGATTGGTATAATTGCTTTACGCCACGCACAACGTCTTACTGATCTTCCGACCAACTTGGTTAGCCCCGTTCTGCACTTTTTCCGTCTTTTTGGAGTGTGTGCATTCAGCTCATTAGGGAGTGTTCCCCCTGGGATTAGCGCACACTTCGCTCAGTTATACCCACAGATCTCTCCTTGCGCTGTGCGATCTCTGCTCCGCCACCAGTGCGCCGCGAAAGCTCACCCGAAAGACACTCGCTGCAGGAAATTTAAATGGACGGTTGAGGTATCTCATCCTATGGCGGGGGCAGACACCGCGGGGGGCCACTTGTGGATGGATCGCTGTGTGTAGCCCAGCCTAACGGGTTTATTTTAGAGCTTGTGTGCGCAACGGGCCGGCGAGTGGTCCGGATTCCCACATAACCGAGGACCTGACGAGCTGTTACGAGCGAAGAGGACGGAGTAGAGAGATGTGGCTCAGTTAAGATGAGTTTGCTGACTCAGTTTTGCCTGTTCATTAGGCTTGTATTGCATATGTCTTGCACTATTCCGGCAGTAGGGGCTCATTCACCATCACCTACCATTCATTCCCTCGCGCTCGTCCACGATGTAGCCCACAACCAGGCCACGACGCCCTGCTGTGAGGGGGAGCACGCAGGCAACGGGTTTTCACAACGCTGTCAGAGTACAGTGCCGTGCACTGCACCACTATTTCTCCCCCAGTTGTTCGTCGTTCTTGGCACGAGCAGTCGTGCCGTCCACTCTTATTGCACAGCTGCCTTGACACCAGAGCTGGTCTATTGTATTGGTATAGCTAGGGACAGCCGGTGGGCCTCCCATTAAGCGTGCACACACGATGCGCAAGAACGGATTTGCATGGCCATTGCATCCCTTCCAGGTCACATCATTTGTCCTCTTCACAGGGTTCATCGTTGGTTTCCATGTGTTCTTCTTCCCCGCACTTCCGGATGGATGGGTGAGGTGGTTTTGGCTTGCCATCTTCGATGCGGCAGCACTCTTTCTGATATACACCGCAGGGGCCGCAACAGCACGCGACCCTCGAGATCTCTCTTGCAATCCCTTGGGACGAGCCGCATTTGAACATGAGGACAAAGAAACCCGCGAGCGCCGAAGAGCGATGGTGTTTCCGGGAAAGGAGTGGTGCCAGTATTGTTTGGAACATGTCCATCCACATAGCAAGCACTGCAAGGCGTGTGATAAATGCGTTGACATTTTTGACCATCACTGCAAGTGGCTCAACAACTGCATTGGACGAGCGAACTATACCGTTTTCTTCCTTAGTCTGATAGGTGTGGCGTTGTTACTAACCCTTCAGGCTGGGATCGGCATTTGGATCCTGGTACGCACAGGCATCGATAGCGATGGACCAGAAACGCAACGCATTCTCAAGGCACTGAAGTCGTTTTCAGTAACCAAGATCCGGATCGTCATCTCTATTTATGTCGGTGTGCTACTACTCGTTGATGCGGGTATTCTACAACTGATGAAGTTTCATCTATTTCTACATTACCATAACCTGACTACTTACGAGTGGATCTTATACCAAAGACAGGTTGCTGAAGCAAGAAAGAACGGCTACCCAGATCCACCAATTCCAACTGGAACAGAGCCTATTAAAGTGCGGATCGAGAAACAAATGCGAATGGACAAACTGGAAGCACAGCAGCGTGCGCTGGCACAGCACCAGACCACTGGAGTCGTAGTGCATGACTTCAACATCTTATCCCCCGATGACAGCAAAACATGCCATTGTGGTCCCCTCATGTGTGGACCCTGTCCCAGTTGGTGCCTTTGCGGATATTGTAATAGTGCTGATAGTGCCGACGGCCCAGCTCTTACGCAAGTCCAAGTCACCAATGGAAGTGGCGTAGGTGCCGGAAACACAATACCTACACCATTTACAGTTTCAGTTCTGTCTGCGCGCGTTGCCCCTGCACCACCAAATTCAGTGCATGCGGTCTTCGATCTTGAAAAACAAGATCTACTTGAGCTGGCGCCCGTACCCAATCGTATGGCACCTCCGCCAGCTAACGTCCCCACAATTGCCTCACCGGCGGATGCAAGCAGCTCGAAGCAACAGTCCCTTGACCAAGGAGCCTCCGGAGAAGAGAAACAGCCAATGTCTAACCACTCCGGACTTCTTCCAGCAGCAACGCCCATCAAAATGCACATTCCAGAGGATGTCGTCATTGGCACACCTGGTAAAGTGGCTGGAGATTACGACCTCGAGTCGCCTGTAAAACCGCGGAGTGCACAAAATGCAAGCGGTTTCGCGGTGATGTCACCCCCACAGCAGCCACGTTCGCAGGCTGGCCGCTACAACCCTGCGGCCGCGAATGCGGCCAAGCAGTCAGTCGCTATTGCTACAAAGCGCGCAGCAGGGAAGCTTCCGAGTGAAAGGCAAGACTCAACAGCTTCTGCAATCTCTGTCGGTGATAACGAGAGTGCTATCGGGGATAATGATAGTATTGCTGGTGGAAGTTCGAGCGTATCAGAGCTAGTAGCATCACCTACAGCGCCAACTGAATCACCTCGGAATGTCGAACCGCATTCCGCATTCACAGAAGTCCGCTTGAATGCCCCTCTGCCGGCTGCGAATGTGCCGCAAATCTCAGGTCTGCGATCCCATGCCAGCGATGATTCTAGTGCTTCTAGGCCTGTGGATCGAGGGCGTGCTCTTCCACCATTGGAGCCATTCCGACTACCTCCGTTGACTAAACCATAATAGTTTGTCTCTCCAAGCCCGAACCTCGACTCAGCCTGAGTTCGAGGTCTGTGAATATGCTACACTTCATTTGCTTTCACTCTATTGCCTTCGATAGAGTGCATCGGCTGCACTATCAGCTCCATTGCTCTTTTTGTTCACCTTCGTTGCGTCATGAGCTAGCGAGGTTACCGGCTTGGTAATCTATCTTCAATCGTTTAGAATACGCCAAGCTAGCCTCGTACCCATCTTGATCGCAATTACTACATTGAGTGTTTAGTATCCCAACTGTACATAGAGACCTCCTTGATTGCTGTCCGTGCACGGTGCAGGCGTGATCAAGCTGTCACTGTTATGAGAATCACAATTTATTATGTAAGTCTGCTGAACAACGACGAAGTCGCTATCCTAGCTGTAATACCTGCAGTTTGCTGAATGTCAAGGATCGGCATCACGCTTTAGAATCGCTGCTTGTTTCGAGCTGCGACTGCGCGCATTTGAGTGTAAATCTTACCAGGTGCTGCGCCCATGATAAGTCGCACGATAGCATCCTTTGCAACCCGGATATTTTGGAAGGAGCCCAGGATATGCACGTGCGTATCAGCAAGCACGATACGCGTCTTGGTCGCGTTTTCGATTGTATATTTCGTCTTACCACCCTGACCTGCAATACGACCAATGGCACGGGGCAAGTGCTCACCATGCAACATCTTGACATCCTTAAGTTCGAAGCTATCGATGTACAGATCATCCAAACGCAAGAGTGCAATCGCATCGCGCAGCTCGAAGCCCAACATGAAAGCGCGGACAAAGTCTGCAGCCTTCTGCAACGCCATGGGATTTTCGGTTGCGGGCGAAGTTCGCAGCTCTACGCATTTCTTTGAGGGATCGAAGCGGATTTGCAGCTTCATGTGTTCTACGATGGGACGGTAGATATCCATCCATGCATTCTTCAAGGGAGTGTAGCGATGAGGGGGAACGTTGACCTTCTGGTAGGTCTGTCGACCCTTGTTCATATCCGCTGCTCGCAGTGCCGGATAAGAAGGAACGTCATCACCATCATCATCACCCTTCCGCTCCGAATCAGTCATTTCCGTGTTTCGCATGATTTCGTCCATCTCCTGCGTGTCTACGTCCTCGAGGCCAGTACCATCATTGTACTGATCTGCAAGAGACATGTGATGCTCAGCGTTCTCACCATCAGAAATGTCTTCTCCGTAGGATGCGGCGACGTCCATGGCTACGGCGCTTGAGGCCCTGCTCTTCTTGTCGACTTTGCTCATGTTTGCTTATGTAACTTTGGCGTGCTTAGATCAACGCGCTTGAGATGCGGGGTTTAACACTTACTGAGAGGCCTCTACCTGCCTGTAATTCACAGCTTGGGGAGACGCCTCGTCCTAGTATACACCGCGCAAAAGTGCCGGGATTGCTCCGAAGGTTTCCTCTGCTAAGTTCAGTGCGTAGCGCGAAGTACGTACTGAAGATTACAGTAAACTTGTTGATTGCACGTATTAACTATGCTCTGTACCCTTGCACTCGTCTACAACTTGTGATCACCTCCAGGTAATGCAAAAGTCGTATTCAAAGGTTGCTCGAAATGGCCTCTCTTTTTCGGTGTCCGCGGAAGGAATCCGGGCCAGGACGGATACACACGTCTACTATCGTCCTGGCCCGGATTTGGTGTTCGAGACGGTTGCTCCAACACATTTCCAAGCATTGCATATCTCGCGACTGGGCAAGGATCCGTCGCCAGTCCCCCTACGTAGCGTCGTAAAGTTCCGTTTGGACTAGACCTGTCAAGTATAACCCTGAACTGACTCCATAACTGCTCGCCTTGGGCCACAAGTTAACCTCAAGCTGGCCTCAGAATGTTCAGAAGACCTGAGCAGAACAAGGCGGCCATCGAGGCCGCGAAGATGCAGGATGTACAAACGGTGCTGCGCTACTTAAAAGAGAACCGTGGAACGTGCTCCGTTACAACGCTTACGCAGCTTCTCGGCCATCCACCTCCTATCGAGGAACTCAAGCAACATCGTCACATCATTACTTCCAACCAAGGTGAGCTTGTCTTCGTATATAGGCCCACGGTTGTGATCAAGTATCGCATTAACATCACAAATGCGACGGAACTGAGGGATTTCTGCCTCAGCAGACCCCGTGGCGCCTTGGCAGTGGACCTCCAAGACGCATACAAGAATGCCCCTCAGGATCTGGCGAAGCTTCTGAAGGAGCAAGTGCTTGTGCAGTTCGGAACGGGTGAGAATGCTGTCATTTTCCCGGCTTATGGTGGACTTGCTGGAGAGCCTATTGATCCTAGGATAAAGGAAATGTGGCATGCGGTTAAAATGCCCCCATCCTCGGGTGCCTTGGAGGAAGAGCTCAAGTCGATGGGGCACGAGACATTCGATCGCCGAGGAGCGGTTGCCGTTTCGGCTTCAGCAGGTGTGAAGCGTAAACGGCCACTCAAGGTCAAGGTGCCCCAGGCTGGCTTAGGCTCAACGCCCACGAATCCCAGCGGTTCAGATTCTAACACACGTGTTAAGCGCTGAGTAAGTCTCCTCCATCGCTTGTCTTTTCCAGATTTCAATTTGTGTTTGCTGGATTTATGTCGAAATGAGAGGGCTGCACCTGTCGTCCAGTCCGCGAGCTATATTATCCATAAACCATGGTTTATTTTGCGGTGTCTATGCCGTGTTGTGTGGGCGTGGATTTTGGGGACGATCGCTATGCTTCTACAGGAGGGTGGATGGAATCACTTATCAAACGTTTCTGTTACTTTTCCTTTGATTGGATACCGAACGCAGGAGGGAGTGCCATCCAAAGCGACCCACTGCATTGGATCTGCCCCATTGTGCTCAATTTAACGCAAGATAACATTTTCTCCATCCTGCCAGTATACCGTCCTATTCGAGAGAGTTTCGCCGTCATTAGGTGACTTGAGTTCAGGATGAGTACACATCGCGGTGATGGACACGTTCTCGACATCATTTTGTCGGATGACTTGGAACAACGACGTCGTCTCGTGAGACCTAATGATCCCCGTCCGGTAAGTATCTCATCTACTCCCCAGTTCGTCAGAAGAACCCTGCACTTCCCCCTCCCCCCTCCTCCCTCACCCTAACTTGCGTAACGACTGAGTCCACTCGGCCTGTGAGGATCAGTCGAGTACTGTTCATCCAAACTATTGCGTTCCTATACTCCTTTATTTCCTCTATAGACGCCCGCTAGCTCCAGCACTGGTAAGCTCAGGGGTCTTGATGGTTCTCATCGCAACCAAGCGGCTCCGAAGCAGTATACCCCTGTTTACAAGCGCGAGAGCCCGACTGAGAAGAAGCAGTATGAGCTCTTTCGGTTTCTCGAAGAAGCCTCACAAGCGACTGCACCCTCAGAGAATGGTGAGATGCATTCTAAGTCTGTTACCTTGATTCGTGCTGAACCCAAATACCTTGCCAAGTACCGGCAACGAGAACACGAGCAACAGGAAATCGCAAGAATTGCACAAACCTTGACGAAGGAAGTGACGACTACGCATCAATCTCTTTTGTTTCCCAAGAAGCATCTGGGTTCGTCGTCATCTAATCAAACGGCACAGCCCACGATTGTTGCTGAGCTTCGCAATCGGCTCCTGGGGAGAACGGTCAAGCCTCATAGTCCCCGAGCACTAGCAAGTGGGAATGGACCCTTCTCGTCATGCGATACCTTGCAGGGTCATTCGGTCCCTGTATCATCCAAGCCCTACTCGCATTCGCAAGCCAGCTCTGGTCCAGTGCAAACCTCTCCTATCAAGTCTCCTCATGGGGCTCCCTTCGATCCACCTTCTTATGCAGCAGTTCCTGCGGCTATGGAGGGTCAGCAACCTGAAAACTCCCAGGGATTGAGCCCTGAACAGGCTTTGATCCGTCGAACGGTAGAACGACTGCTTTCCGCCATGAGGCAGCGCCTGTCTGAAGTCGACTCCGCGTTAGTGCTATTGGAGACATTCGCTCCACTCGCCTCGCAGCAAACACGGGTACCAAAGCAGAATGTTAACACTGCAGTGTCTTCTGAAGATTCGACCCCACGTTCATCTGTCTACTCTGCAGCGGGGGGTGATCAATGGGCCCTCATTTCTCTGCCCAAACGAAGATCGAAGACGCCTTTCGAGATCTCCTTGGATTCACGTCGGAGACACCACATCATGGAGTATAATGCATACCTAGCCAGGAAATACGGATACAGTGCTCCTGAACTTCACGAAGATGATTATGACGCATCAGACAAACTCAAGGTGTCGTATGGCTTCAAGAACCCTCCCGATTTATCATCCAAATCGGCTCATGACACTGATTCGATTGCACATTGCACACATTCCCCTCTGATCACCCGTGCAGTCATTGTGGAGGCGCTGGAGCAAGTGCGGGAAAAACTGCTGATTCGGATCAGCACTTTGGCGAACGAGCTGACTGAGCTTCCTGCGAGATTTGAATCTCGACCAACAAGTCCCCATGTCCCACCGGATACGCTGGCGTTGTCAGCTTCGTATTCGGATCGCTTACCATTCGAGAGCCCGTTTGAGCGAGTGTCGAGTCCCGACAGTGGTCAGCCCCAACAATCATTGTTCGCGCCATACTCAACCCGGACTCCCAGACTCTCAGCAAGCTCCACCGCTGAACCGCTTCTGCAGCCCCGGGAGCAAGCTAAGCACATGCTCATGCATCTTCTAAGCAGCCAGCAAGCTTTCGAAGAAGACCTGGCTCAGAATCTGCCATCGAGGGCCCAGCTTCTTAGCATGATCCCCTCATGGCATCAGTACCTACCTTCGAATGAGTCGGCAGAACTTGATCTTCAGTTGACCGTGACTGATGGGGGGCTGTATGAAGCTTTTACTCAGCCTGCGGATGATTATCTCAGCGGCGATGTGGGTTTGGCTCGTACCGGGGAGCAAACTACCAGCCTTCAGGCGGTTCAAACTATCAACGTCCAGTTCAACATGAGTCACTTACCACGATGGTGGTATCCTCTCCACAGGCGAAGCCAGGTGTTCTACCCCCATCAAACCCAGAGCATGGAACCCACAGTCCGAATTTCTGTAGCCGTGTTTGTGCGTAATGGTGCCTTGTCTGTTCCACAATCAGCACTGAAGGAGCTGTTTGTCGAAACCGTTGCTTCGAGCGATAGTCAGGCAGCAGGCGGGGCGCCTCAAGGCCAACTTCATCATGTTGCATCTGCAAGTCATCTTCCGGTTAGGGCCGGCACTCCTCTTGATAAACCGTATGTAGAAGGTCAAGTAGAGCCACAGCAGCAGCAACAACAGCAACAACAACGACAGCGGGATGCAGCTATTTGGGGTAAAGTGCGAGATGCAGCTTCTCGCCTTGAGAGTGTACTAGGAGAGCAGCGGTGGATTTTCGTAGGCTCCACACCCGTTGTGCCGATCTGCTCCGCACTGGCCATGTCCGGAGGTGACCTCTCCAGATCGCGTGGGTTTCCTGCGGAAATCAACGTGTTTGGTTCGCACGTGGTAGTCTCGTTCCCACATGCAAAACCCTTAAAGAACGAAGGTCCTCAGGATAATCAACTAGGGCCCACCCGAGTCAAGTCCAAATTGCAGTTTTCATTTGAGTATCACGAAGGCGAAGCTCAGGAAGTGATGCTCGTAGCGTGGACGGAAGTGCCCGACGCCTCCGAACGGAACGAGCAGCTCCTTTCTCAGTTGATTTCTCTTCATACCCGAATACCCTCACTCGCCCCAAGAGAGCAACACAGGTGTAAGTTAATCTGCGAGGATCTTCGGAAGAAAATAATTGCTCCAGTTGTCACTGCCTCTTCCCTCCCGCGCCCAATAGCTGTGGCTCATTTCTCCTTATCAGAGCTAAGTCTTAAACCCGGGGCTGAAGGCTTGCCTCCCCGCACCATTGTTTATCCTCTTACCGCATCACGAGAGGCTCAGCCAATTCATGATCTACCGAAATTATTTACTCATGATAGCGGGAGCCACAACCAGGATGATTCTCAACAGTCGCACGATCTATATCCCATTCTTGCCGGCGGTGACCCCCTTGTATCCTTGCTTGAAGACGAGTGGATGCTGAAACAAGTGTTCGGACTGAGTGAAACTCCGCTTGAGTCTATGACTTCGAAGTCTCGAGATCCGTTTGTCCCACCTAACGTAATTAATGGATCCCTCTTTGCTGATCTTATCTACACCGCTACATGGCTTGCGACATATTCGCTGTGGATGACCCCGATCTTCCCAATCCCCATATTCGGTCTTGGTTCAGATGACCAAACTCAGTCCGAGTCGATTGCTGCGTATGCAAATGGCATGGCACTCACACATACTGTTCCGCGCTTTTTGGAGCATTTCGTTCACGATTCTCAGTCACATCAGCGGACTGGATTGAGTGTTAGCCATATTCTCGTTGACAGTATGCAAGTCCACAGTACCAATCATACGGGTCTCATTGACTCACCTTCTCTAGTAACTGGACTCGCCGCAATGATTCCAGCACCTCCTGCAAGGTTGATTGTCCATGCTCCCAAACCACCTTTCCCTCCACTTCCGTACCGTCCCACAGTTGCAATCCACACTCGTACTGAGCGCTTACGCTTCACTCCGCTTAGTTCTGCAGATACAGTGCGCGACAATATCCGCCTTGCGACGTCAGTGTTGGCATCTCTAGAAAGCAAACTTTTCGGTGCATTGGCAGCGGCTCAGATGCTTGAGCATGGATTTGATCCTAAAGAAGGGGCCACTCTTGATGAAAAGCCTCGTCTCCGTTTTTATAGACCTGCAAACGAGATCCCAGCAAACAAAGTCTTTGCACGGCTTCGTGCACTTGCTGAGTTAGCCGGTGGAATAACGACGGGGAGGTATGCTAACTCACGCTCAACTGGTCTATCTGCACTCAAGGGTACTACAACCACACATTCTATTCCACTAGGGCATGATGGGACTGAGGACAACGAGGAAACGGATGTTACGGACCCAAGAGCCAATGACACTCATTCTGGTTCAAATCTTACCTATGGGTCAATATTCGATTCCCAACGACGTGCTAATAGCGACAATGATTACGAGTTCGCCTCGCTCAGAAATCCGTTGCGAACTATTCTGGGCCCAGTTGCAAAGGAGGTAGAAAAGGAGATCCGTGACACACTAGCTAGCTTGCCACAAGACATCGCGGCGGAGATTTCCACTACCCCGAAATCTGCACTCGCTCAAGCCTCGCTGGCAATGCCACCCATTTCCAATATTTTATCTGCAGGGCAAGGAGCTATGACATCGAGCGAGGGTACAGCCTTCTCCAACCGAGGAAATGCTCACGGCGCAGGCAGAGGCCTGTCTAATTCGGAAGAATCCACGCGACCACGTCCATCCTTGCAAAACCTGGCTGCGATTGAGGCGGCGGCTGTTGCTGCTGCGAGTGCCGCACGAAAGGCCCGGGGAAGACGTGGCGTCGCTGGTTCAGTGGCATCGGGTCCACTGCGCGGCTTTGTTATCCGGCCACTGATTTCGTCTTCGGAATCACATCAAATCCCCGAGAACTCAGAGACAGCACAGCCCGCAGATGAGCTTTTCTTGCGACTCCTGCAAACTGGCCCGATTTATGCGTTACCCTCCTCGTCTGCGAGAGATTCTTCGGATTCTCAAGAGCCTCAACGTGCAAGCATTCGCAGCTTGTCGCCCGTTAGCCCATTATCACCATTGTTGAGTTATAACTTGAACGTTATGAGCAATCGCAAGATGCTCGCAGAGTGTTTCTGGCTCGCGAATCTGTTCAAGTGCGCTCAGCGAGTTGTTGAGGCGAAATGTACTGACACTTCGGTGAAGCTTTCGCCAGCCAAGCTGCTGAAATTCTTCCACAACTTCGTCATGTCTCAAAAGCAACAGACGCGTCAACAATTGGCTCTTCAGATTGCCAATTCTCTTGGAATACTCCCCCAGCACGAGCGGGATGATAGAATAATTCAAGGAGAATCACTTGCAAACACCATTGCATATACTCCCAGGGCCGGCCCGCATCGAAAGGAAGGTCTTTCATTCTCTCCCTTCTCGCTCGACTCAGAGAACTATAATGAGAATTCCAATACGATTTTGCTAAATCTATCGTCGACTGGTCTCGGCACCAACTCAGCCGCAGCCATTGCTGATGTTCTTGTAGCCACAGCCTCAGCAGCGCATGCAATCCAGCAATGTCAAGTTCGCCTTAGGACACACCGAGAACTTGTAGCTGAGACGCAAGCGCAGCACGCGCGTGTAGTAGCACTTAAGCAGGCCCATAAGAACTACCAAGAGGAGAAAGCAGCAGCCACCGCCAGAGTCCAGATGCTTCAACAGATGCATGAGTTCGACTCTGCACGGAATTCGCCCGGACTCCAAAGCGAGTTCTTATCTGGTGCTTCTCCACGCCAACTTTCTCGTATCTCTTCACAGGAATCCTTGCCGTCTTCCGTTCCTGGCCAGATCGAATCACTTCCTGAGCCTTTCGATTCTCTACCGTCATCGAGAGGCTTACGTAGACAAGCTCTCGATCAGGGAAGCGAATTTGGCCAGCTCACCGCCTTGCCATCTGATTTCGAAGACATGCGCAGTCGCGGCTCACCAAGTTCTTCCAACCGTGCTTTATCCCCCGATGCTACTTCGTCGCCCATGCCTTCCCGCATTCCTTCGAATGTAGAGCCTCCTGATCCACTCTTTGAACTTGGACGAGTGCTGTCCCTCGCGATCGATCTAAGTAACAATAGTCTATCCGATATTGGTGTGACATATCTTGCTGAAGCTCTAAGAGTGGCCGATTATGTTGAGGAATTGGATCTCAATACGAATCCGATCACAAGTGAGGGCTTTGTCGCAATATTTGAGGCTCTTGGTGGTACCCATTATGCAGCAGCAGAACGACTCGACATTCTTTTGAACAAGGTCGAGGAGGATGAGAGACAAAGTGCACGAGAGCGCGAAATGCAGGAAAATAAGGACAAGCTGTTCCGAAATCTGAACTTTTGGAACCCCAGTGCAAGCCCAGGCCATTCTTGGGATAATGACATCCTCAAGCTTTCCCAAGGTACCATCACCTTGGCTGATTGGATGAGAAAGTCAACAAATTCTCCACGACCTCAGAGTCCTCAGTATGTCCTTGAAACCACACAACCCACAACCCCAGACGCAGTGTTCTCTCAAGCGACCTCTCCGGTTCAACACTCGAACCCAGCAAAACCAAGCTCTCCTTCCCAGTCTAGAGCATCCACCGCATCAAGCCTGCTTCCGCCCCCACCCCCTCCAATTCCAGAGTTCGAAATACTGATGGATTTGACGACCCCAGCAGGAAGAGTAGCGGCAGCTTGTACACTTGGCCTATGTAGCTTAATCCCCAACACGTACCTTCCACCTTCGTGGATGCTTTCTACTCCGGCCTTAGATGTCTTCTTCCCGCGCGAGCCACCAAGGCAACAATCTCGACGACTTTCAAACACCAACATTCTAAAGTCCTTTTGTAGTGACGCATTCAAGAATCCAGCTTCTGCAGAGGTTCAGTGTTCATGGTCAATTCTTAAGCCCCTCTTGGCGTCGAACTTCATGTGGGCATTCCTTCGAAGCACCGAGGATATGAGTGCAGGTGCCGGTCCAAATCACCATCATAATTCAACTGGTGCTCAAGCGACTGGAAATGCTATGTCATCTACTCACACCTCGGGACAGCGCAGCTTGAATGCACTACCCGTCGCCCCAACAGACTGTTCTACGCTGAGTGCGAATCAGGTGCAAAGAATGCAGAGGTTATTCTTCGCAAGATTCGTTCAGGCATGGCGAAAAGCCGTTGCGTCGACGCGGGAGAACACCATCGACAAGCTTAAGAGCAAGCTGCAACGCCGCATTGCCATGTTTAACAAACGAGTTGCCACAGAAAAGCGCATTGCAGAAATAATTGCACTGGAGCAGCAAGCCCAGCTTCTACAACAGCAGCAGCTTCAGCTCGGTACCGTCCTGGGCAAGTCGCTGCAAAAGACAGAAGCTCCAACCACCTCGAATGATTCCGGCTCGGCGACTCAACCGAAATCGGCAACTGTACAAATCGAAGATTTGCTAAAAGAATTTGGGAACATGCCAAAGCCTTCTCTCGCCTGTATCCATTTGGAGAATCAATTACTTTCGCTCTATAACGAAGGCTCCACAAAACTGGACGGTGATGACCCTGAGATTTTCGCCAAATTGCACCCTAGTAACGCACGAGATTTACAGCTCACAAAGCGTCACTTGGCGAAGTCGAAATCGCTCACAACGCCATTTTCGGGTCCAGAACAACCGAATCTCAGCTCAAATACGGCTGAGGAAAATTATCGAGCAGTTATCCGAAATTCATTGCAAAACACGTATGCAGAGGGTCTGATCGCATATGCTAGTGAGCTGAATTACTGGTCTGACAAATCGAAAATTTCATCCCATGCGTTGCCGACGACCTTCCAGTCATTCAGTGGAATTATCTTGGAGAATGATGTGGCCCAGCTCCTGAACCAGCTCCAGTCTGTTGGATGCGTTACGCCAGAAGACGCAAATGACCTGATTTCTCGAGCTCCTAATGGAGCGGCTCGACTACCAACCTCTAAACCCATGACAGTCGACCACGCTTTGGAGCTGTTAAAAGATCCTGAGGCCGCGAAAAGTCTGCAAGAAGCAGCTATTGCTCAGACAACCAACATGATCTATACGTGCCAACCTCACGTGCTCGCATGGGGAGTCGCTCGAAACACCTCAATAAGAAAGCTGGACCTATCTGCGAGATCAACTCGCGCTGCGATGCATATCGGTTCGGCTGGTTCTCGTGCGCTCGCACGCATGCTTATCGGTAACACCTCGCTCACTCACTTGTCCCTCCATAACGTCAATCTCGGTTTGGCTGAAAATGGCATGACAATGCTCGCAGCAGCGCTCCGTTACAACTCCACTTTGAAGTATCTGGATCTTTCCTGCAACGGATTAACTCCTTCAGATATCTCAAGACTAGCTGCCGCGCTGCGCAGTCCGACCAGGCCAGTTCCCCATGCTATAGAGGTGCTCGATTTGTCAGAGAACAAACTTGGCGTGCTTGGTGCTGCAGCAATAGCTGAGCTTCTCAATGGTGACACGACTCTCAAACATTTGAATCTATCAAAAACGGACCTTGACGTCCCATCATTGGCTCTAATCACGGACGCCGTCGGTAGTTCCAAGCTTGAAACGTTAATATTGGATGAAAACCACTTCTCTGCTAGCAAGAGTTCAACTAGTGCGAAAGGTGGACCGAGCTTGATACCTTCACGCTCCGCTGGTGCCTCATCTTCGTCGACGGTAACGACATTGGAGGACTCCGGCCATGCCGCCTCCTCGTCCTCCCCCTCTGCTCGGCAGCATGAGGAGAGCACCAAGCCTGATGATGCTATAGCTGACGAAGGCGGCAGTGATGAGACGACGTCGGCGGTGCTGTCTGCAGTTGGCAGGCCTCAAGCTGCCTCAGAAGAGCCCGACTTGTCGGGGAAACGCTGGACCAAACGTGAGGCCCAGCTTTTCCAACCAGCTGCCACACTTGCACAAAAGTCTCATGCATTGCTGAAAGCCAAGCAACTCGTTGGAGTGCCCGTCTCACCAAATCTTGCACAGTCCCGCAGTTTGAGACACTTCAGTGCGTCTGGGTGCTCGGTTAACGACAATATTGTCTCAGCACTTGTCGCACAACTCGAACACATTCCGACTCTCCAATCCTTGGATCTTGCGAAGAACCGAATCGGTTCACTGGGTGCCATGGCGATCGCGAAATTCCTTGTCAATCAGGCTCGCACAGCTCATGCATTTATTCAAAAAGAGCATTCTGAAGCTGTCTCGCTTGCGCAGGCGTCCGCAGCCGCATCGAAGACGATAGCAAAGATCAAGCTCAAGTATGGGCTCGGAGATGCGAAAGCAGACTCTTCGGTGGCGAATGCCAAGCCGCTTAGCCTGTTCTCGGTCCAGGAGGGCCACGGAGATTTGAGCCAATCTGAGCCATGCGGTCCGTCAAGCGATGACGCTTCCAAACCTACGTCGCGAGATCCAACTTCCCTGACGCCAGATCCCGGGACCGTCGACTCTGAGTCCAGGGACGAAACGACGGAAGGAAACACTGATCGAGACACGCCATTGGGATCCTACCAAGTGACGCCTACAACATATCAGCAGTCTGCTTCATCAAGCAATTGCCCAGTCGACTCCGCCACGGCGTGCGTGGCGAGCACAGGTATGAACGGCCTCGTTTATCTCAACCTAGCCATGAACTGCATCGGAGACGAAGGGGGTGAGATGATCGCAAGAGTGCTTGCTCTACCCCCCGAGTTCATTCATCCAGCTACAGAGCAACTAGGTAGCACAGGCGTGACTGCCCATTCCGCCCTGGCTGACCCGAGGGGACAACCTCTAATGTCATCCGTGATGTTTGGTGCCACAAACCCAGAACAATTGAAGTCCAGCCAGACAAGCCCATCATCTAAGGGTATCTCGAAGCGAACGGCTGGTTTGGCTCTCGAAACATTGATCATTTCGGATAATGGCGTTGGATCAGAGTTTGGCAAAGCACTCTTGACTGCGCTCTACGTCAACGACGTTCTTTCCAAGGTCGTGCTAAGCGGAACACGACTTCCCTCTGGCCTAGTTGACCGTATCACCACTCGACTCAGGGTTAGCGCAGAAGCTGAACGCTCATCGATGGCAGTCATGGAGCCCGCTTACCGGGACTTGCAGATGCTTTGGGCAGCAGAAGCCAAAGGGCCTATTATTCAAAAGGAGACAGAGATGGCGCTCAAGTTACTTGAGCACGTGAACCAACGTGAGCTGGATACAAGAATTGAGTTCGCTCGCTGTCGTGAGGCCCAGCGACCGCTCTTAGAAGAGCTCCAGAGCCAACTTAAGAGTACTCAGCAACGCTTGGAAGAGATAAGAAAAGAGAGAGCACAATATGGGCCCAGAAGGATCAACCACAGCATGCGCGATCGCCTGTCCCACCACACTTCTTATCATCATCGATCTACCATGAGAGATCAGGGTGGTGATCGTACGTCAGAGCAGAAGGAGTTGAGCGAAGTAGACGAAAAAGCTATCCGAGATATCCTAGAGGAGGTCACTCAAGAGTTGAACGAGCGACGTGAGATGACTGCGACCGCACGAGCTGTCCTGAAAACGATTGAAGCCTTTGAGACGGCACACCGCCGAATCGAGCTCGTTCGCCGCAACCGCCGTCTCGCAGAAATCTTAATGATCAAGCGTCGTATCGATGTAGCTGGTGATGATCTTGCCTTTGCAACTCAGTTGGAGGCCAAGATCTGGAGTGTTGTGAGTTCGCTATCGAAAGAAGAGGCTCAAGAAGAAGTCGAAGAGGCTAACAAAGTTCATCAGCTCCAAAAGCAGCTTGAAGCTGCCCGCGCGCGGACGATCGAGAAGGCCAAGCTCGAAGGGACGGATCCTGAGGAATTGAGTGCCGAAGAGATTGAGATCCATGAAAAGCTTGCACAGGTTTATGATCGATTCTCCTCTCTAGATGAGTCTTTGTTGTCTCGAACGGATGCAGAGGCATGTAAGGCGATTCGAAACGAAGTTAGTATTGATCTCGGGATCTAAGGTACTCTCATATCACTGGCCTGTACTCGAGGCACGCACTTTCATACATAATACAAGACATCCCATCATACTATTTGGACTATTACACCAAGCCCAGTTTGGAGATCGAAGTCACGCTATTGTATTGACAAAGTCTACATGCATGTGCTGGAAGATGGCGGCCTCGACTATCTTGCCACATTCTTGGATCTAAAGATGCAAGACCGGCACCAAGACTAGGATGGATGAGCCACGGTCCTTCACCTGACGTGGAAAGGCCGTATACATCAGAACCCAGTTCTGCTGGTTCTCAATCGCTGCAAGAATGGGTGGTTGACTCGAGGCCACACCGCGCGCGTTCCTTCAGAGTACTAATCAGACAAAGGTATTCTCTGCTAGAGTGCGTCATCAAAACATTGCAGACCAGGTGAGCGGTTCACACCACCAACCAAGCGTTGCAGAGCAGGATGATCATAGTAACAAAGAAGACCTTACGAGAACGTAACTAGTCGGGTAAAAAAGTAGAAGTCCTAATCCGTATTGTGTTTTCCAGTTTGCTTCACTAAGCGGAACGTTTTCGCTTCACTTATTTGAAGACAATCTGGCCAGCAACACCCTGGGACTCGATACCACAGTGGTTCTGGCCACGAAGGATCTTGAAGTAACCGTTCATACCCCAGTCCTCGTTCCAGGAGTTAGCAACCCACCAGTACTTGACACCGTTCTCAACACCCCAACCGAAGATCTTGATAGCGTGGCCACCGAGGTACTCACCGGTGACGTGCTGGTAGACACCAGACTTGTAGTTCTCGAAGTCAGCATAGACATCGAAAGCAGCCTCGATAGGACCGTAAGTCATGATCTCCTTCTGGAAGTCAGACTCACCACGGAGAGTGTAGGAGGAGTTGAAGCGGACCTTGTCACTCAAGTAAGGCACAGGGTGGTTGGCCTTGGCGTCGCACTGGTGAGTGCAGGAAGGAGTGTCATAGGAAGGAAGAGATGGGCAAGGAGTGTACTTGCCAGTGGTGTGGTGGTCGCAGTTGGGGAAGGGGTAGGAAAGGCAGCCGGAGAAGTCGTTGTAGTTACCACCAGAGACGATACCAGTGCGCTGGATCCAGCTCCAAGCCGAAGAGGGGTAACCACCCTCGCAGCCGAAACCGCAGGAAGTGCAGCAGGAGAGGAGGTCAGCAGCAGAGAGGTGGGTCTGGATCTTGCCCTTGGAAGCAATGCAGAGACGGTCAGTAGCAGCCTCAGCAGCACCGAAAGCCCAGCAGGAACCGCAGTTGGACTGGTCACGGATCTCAGAGAGAGAGGGGCACTCTGGCCAAGCCTGGCGAGCATCGAACTCCTCAGGGATGTCAGTAACGGGGCCATAGGTCTTGCGGGGGAGGATATCACCACCCTGGCGAGCACCGCAGAGACGGCGGGTCTGGTCCAAGGTGCGATTGTAGAACCAGTGATTCATACCAGCAATCCAGGTAGTAGCGGGGTTGCTGTTGACCTCATTGATGATGCGGATGCGCTCGAGGACGGAGCCCTGTGGTAGCAGTCAGCAAAGGAGTACGATTGGTGAGTAAGGGAGTGAGCATGTGTCGAGAGCGCGAGGGAGCGTCGGCCGAGGTGAGAGCCTCCAAAACAAAATAAGTCGTGCAGGATGTTGACAAAAGACGAAAGACGAAACTTGGCGATAAGCATTCGAATTGACGGATCCCCTTAAGGATGCTGCTTGAATGCCAAGGCGAGTTTGGGTTTGGAGTGCGATCTGAACTGATCGAACCCAGGGTTTTTCAACGTCTTCTCAGTCAGTCCGACTCGGCGACGCAGCTCATTTTTATAACCGCATCCGGCTAAGCCGTGTGTCCTCGCTCTCCGCACTCAGATGGTTTCGTCTGTGTAGTTTTCTTTGGGGCGATATTTCGTGACCTTAGCGCGAGTGCTCCAAGTGCAAACCGAGTTCATTCGATGCGGACGTACCTCGAGGGTGTGCATGTAGGGTGCTGCTGCAACGACAGCAACGATAGCGAGGAAAATAACGGCCTTCATTTTTCCGATATTTCGAATCGATTTCTTTTCACTTGCACATTTTCGAGCCAAGCGCGCTATTTTCGCACCCCCAACCCGCATTCACTACCTTTTGTTTCGCGGCTCCCACACACGCAAGTACTGGACCTTGCACTGGGTTTCCTTGCTGGTACACTCGCATTGTACACTATTGCGAGATCATTGGTTGCGCAAATATGCAAATGCTTGAATGCGTCCTGCCGCCAATATGGCGCTTTAAGGGAGATCGCAACTGGCTCGATTCGGCAAATCCTTGCAGTGCTCTCTGAGGGATGGAGATACGGTCAGAGGAGATACACGTCATCGGCACGCATACAAGGTAAACCCCGTAACATCCACCGCATTACACTCGAATAAACAAGACACCTAGCTTGCTGTATTACCAGGGAGAGACAAAGTGGAGGACAAACTATACATGATTTTGTTCGCGCTCGCATCTACGGGCTTCGCTCATCCAACGCTGTTACCAGGGTGTTAGTCGTTCTTTGCATCATCACCAATCTCAGCACCCTCTACTTCTGCACCCACTTCGGTGCTGTCTTCATCGTCATCTGGGTCTGCGTCCGAATCTTCTAAGCGAACGACTTGTACACGAACAGCACTTGACTGCGCGGCTTGCCCTGGGTTCTCGGTAGTGGGCTGTGGGGCCAATGTAGGCATCCTCCTTAGTGTCGGCGTCAGTTCAGGTTCCACGAAATGTTCTTGGCCACGGCCTTCACCCGTTACCCGCCCAGATTCCATACCCTCGCCCTCACCTTCACCTCCGGCCTCCCCACTCGTCTGAATCGCAGCCAGCTGTTGTGGAACATTGTCCGTGAACCTTCCATGCTCTTCCTTAGTCGGTAGTAGTTTACGAAGGGATGCAATCTGCGCTCGTGATGCGTTGATTGCCGATTGAGGTCGAGCGCGAGAAGCGGGACGATTGACTTCTCCACTCTGTGCTGTCCTTGCTGAGGGGCGCGGCTGCAGCTGCAGTTTTACAGCAGTTGGGACAACCACAGCATTGTCAGCTGGAGGCTCTGTCGGTCTAGCGGACGGCACGGATTGTGCAGCCATCGATCTGGCATGCGCAGCTGTTGCTGAAAACGGCCTAGCACCAGTGCCTTGCACCATCAAACCTAGTTGAGAAATGTTTGGAGTACTGTTCGTTGGGATGGACGCAGGTGTAGTAGCCCCGCTAGCGATGTAATAACCTAAACCTGGTGGCAAGCCTTGATTGAACACTTGGTGGGGGTGGACGGGATGCTGCTGTAGATGGGACGAATCTTGATTTGAATGTTGGAGTTGACTTGGATTCGTTGCGGCTTGGGTGATCCTCCAGTCTGGTGATTCGGAGCGACCTTGCACATAATCAGAGGCAAGCTTGCCACTTCGTGCCAAGTTAATTTGACCCTCCAAGGCTTCCGCACGACGGCGTTCGCTCTCAAACCTCTCACGCCAAGATACCGCCTCGGCTTCCTTGTACTCAAGATGACGTACAATGCACGCCAGTGCTGCACGACCTTGCAAGAAGTCGTCTGCTGAAGACACCGCTGCGCTAGCTCCTTCAGGAGCCGCGAATGACCTCGAGTCAACGCGATTCAGGAGCAGTTGCACAGCCCGCGCGACCTGCTGCGTCGGGTTCTCACCCGCTCCTGCGAACTTCGATGCCACAAATGGAACTGGCAATGCTGTGTCAGGTGAAGTGGGGAGCCCTGAAGCTGAAGCATCGGCTACTTCGGCACCTGACTTCCAAATGGTACTTGATTTCGGAATCTGCGCGTTCTGTCCTATTGTGACGGGGGGTAGCTGAATGAGTGAGGCACGAGGATGCACTGCATCGTCAAGAATACGAGTCCATGGTACCCATGGGGTATACGACTCTGCTCCTAGATCCTTCAGAGCGTGTTCCAACTGCTTTGTCTGTTCTTTGCCGGATGCAGCAAGCAGCTCCTTCACCTTTTCGAAGAAGGGCAGCGATCTTTGTGCAGCGTCATCACACAACGCAAGCATCAATCGTCGCGCTGGCGCATCAAGCAGCGAGGCCTGCTTTCGTGCTCGATAGAGCTGTGCTCGTGCTGGGAGCGGTAGACCTGTCAACGACGGTGCATCAGCAATGTCGAATACCTCATGGACTTGCGCCGCTGTAACGAGAGCATCCTGTTGTACAGAACCATCAGAAGGCAGCAAAAGATGCTTGGTGGTGGGTGAAGTCAGCTCAGCGATTGCAGTCTCAAGAACTGGTAACCACAAGAGGTGAACAAGGGCCTGCTTCGTACCAAGCGGCGCTGTCCCAAAACGAATCATTGTTTCGGCATCAAAGCCCTGGTCTGGAGAAGACAGGGCGGCAGCAAGGTTGCGACTGAACGCCGGAAGTAGTCTATCGGCAAAGCTTTCCGTGGGCTCTAGCAGCAGAGATGGGAAGGTTTCTCGGAAGACCACAATGTCAGGATGCTGATTCAAGGAACCCACCGTGCTATCACCTGACGGCTTTGCGCTTACTTCGGCGTTGAGGGCCCTGAGCCTCTGCTGATACTCATGAATCACGGCTTTGTCAGCCCTCGTGAGGACGGCTGATGTGTCAAATCCTTCAGCCACCAGGCGCATAGCAACCTTTGGTGGGAAGAGAGATTCGAAGAAACTATAAGTGAATTGCAGGTTCCCGCTGGGGTCTTGACCCTTCAGCATTGTCTCACGCTGTAGACGCTTCACAAGCATTTCGGCCAACGCCTCCACATCCTTTTGCGGGAAACCAGGAAGGAAGTACTGATACAGTGGTCTCAGCGCGAGCTTCAGACGTCTCTGCAGGACGTGTGCCTTAGCCGGTCGCAGAGCAGGATGCCGCGAACCTTTCCTCTGGATTTCTCGACGCAGCTTTCGGCTGTCAAATGTGATCTTGCTACGCTTCGCCGTCATCGTAGTCGTATCAGCAACTTCGGTGTCATCTAGATCACCGTCGCCTTCCTCTTCTTTATCACTGGGTTCCTCCGTTTCATCCTCTAGTGAGCCTTCATCTGCATTGGACTCTCCTGGGGAACCAGCCCTAGCCGCTCTGTCGGTTGTAGCTACATTCGGGAAGAACAAAGCAAATAACGTAGATATGATTGGAATACAACGAGCCTTGGCATCTGCTGCATGTCGCGGATGGAGCGTAAGTGCAGCAGCTGCAAATCGAGAGAATGGGAGGAGCGCGCTCTGGTCCGACTCGAGTAAGCTCGAGCTATCAAGAGCGAACGGCTCGATCAATTTCGCGAGGTTGTTCTCTGTGGAAGCATTGGCTGACTTTGGAATCTTTCCATCGGCATCTTGAAGAAGAAGTGGGTATTGACTCTGGAGCATTGCATGCGTCCACCCAAACTCTTCTGGACCACCTCGAGCTCGCAGGAACTGGAGCATTGCAGCCGCCTCAATGTCACTGAGAGGCAAGCCCACTCCTTCTGCAAATTGTTGAAGCGTTTTTACGCCCACGTATCCGAGCTTGTTCGTATCGATCAGATTGAATGATGCAGCGAGCGAACGCAACTGCGACCATTGAGCGTGTTGCCCAGCCACAAAGCGTGTTGCTTCTCGAGTAGCCCAGAGTCGTCCAATAACAGCCCAATCAAAGTCGGATTTCCTCAACAAAGCCAGTTGGTTCTCTCGGGTCGATGTACTGGAGCCAACACCAGCTGTTGTTGGCACCTTCAGTTGGATGCCACGCTGAGGCCCAGCAGTCTGAGGCCGCTTAGGTGCAGTCACCTCAGAAACACTTCGCATGCCAGCAGTATCTCGTCCTCCAGAGGAGTTCACGAGAACAACGGTTTGCTCAATCCAGGCCAAGAGCTGATTAAGGGCGTCACGATCGAACGTAGAGTTCGTGCCATCAGCAGCTTGTGCGCCAACAATGGAGCTTCGTCTACGGGTTCCAGGGTCAAGAATATTAGCAATTGAGCGGAACAAAGCTCGCAAAGCTCGACGACCATTCGCAGCCGCAAGCTGTTCGTTCGTGCATGGTGTTCCACTTTCGACTTGCTCGATTTCACGCTCTCGTAACAAGAGCGCTGAATCAATTTCACGTAATCCCGATACAGCGTTCTTCAGTTTTTGCTCCAGCTCGGCACGGATACCACGTAGCGTGAGAAGCTCTGTTGAACTGCCGTTGTCACGGGTGGCCTCACGGGCACCTCGAGCCTTAGCTTCCTTTTGAGCGATTCGATGCGCCTCTGCCTGAGCCTGAAGCTGCTGCTGAAGTTGCTCAATTTGGCGCTGGCGTTCACGCAAGACTTCGTTCTTCTTCCGCAGCATAGCTTCGAATTCTTGGTCCTTCTCACGCAGCATCGAGTTGAGTCGAGCAATTTCATCAGCATCGGCGGCTTGCAGGGCTCGTCGCAGCTCCTCAAGCCGGTTCCGCATGCGTTGACGGATATTTTCAGGAAGTTCACTACCAATCATGATCTCATCCCAAAAGTCTAGGAAGTCTTTCTGCGGCGCGGATGTCTCAGACAACCCATCGCTGCCATCAGCTTCCTGAGGTTGTTCTCCTTGCTCCAACAGCTGTTGCTGCTTTCGCTTCAGTGCCTGCCTTCGACGTTCTTCCAACGCCTTCCTCTGGCGCTCGAGTTGTCGCTCTCTTTCTTCTGTTTGCTTCAGCAACCGCTGAATACGACTTCGATCCATTTCCAGCTCGTGTGCGAGCTGAGCTCTTCGATACGTCCACTCACTCAGCAACTGGAGCAATTCCGCGGCCTGCATGGGGGGTTCGTCTTGTCCACCTTTATCATCACCCGCGAGGTGGTCCAGTTTCTTCTGTGCTTGCTTCATGCTCGTCTCTAGGATGCCGTACTCGAGATCATTTGTTCGACTGGAAGCTTGATCGATTTCGCGCTGAGTTCTCAAACGAGCCTCAACAGATTCCTCTATCTCTGACAATGCAATCGCCATGTCACGACCCAATGCGGCCAGCTGGCAGTGCAGCTCGTCAATGGTTTTTCGCGAGGCAGCCAGTCCCGATAAATCATGCCCCAAAGGCTCGCTTTCGTGGGGAGGTGAGAGGGGATCATTTTGGGGTTTCCCGGCTGCTGCAATGGCTGCGATGTCTGCCGCACGTCGCTGGATGTCCTGCATGATTTCACGGTAGCGATTCTCATACTCCGTTTTCTTTGCTATGAATGAAGCAATCAAGTCATCATCGCCGCCAAATGCGACCCTTAGACTGGATCGGGCAAGCTGCTCGAGGCTAGACAGGGCACCTGACGCGACTGATGTTGCTGTGACGTCCGACTCGATGGGTTCTGACTGCTGAGTTCCACTCGCATGCACATCACCATGTGGTGGGCGGGCTGTGGTGCTTGTTGAGCCAGCTCCTGGGCCGGCGTTGGTACTGCTGTTACTGCTGCCGCCACCACTACCGCTGTTGCTGTTACCAGTTCCACCCCCCGCCACTGGTGGATGAGTGATGCTAAGTTCTCGGCTCTCTTGCTGCTGTCTACTCGTAAGGTCCTTTGGGGGTGACTTCCCCTTGGTGAAAACATTGTGACGTTCGATATCTTCACGCAATTTGATCCAAAATGCCTTCGATTCCTCGCGATCCTTGCGCTCTCCTTTGCGGCGTGCCATCTCGCTCCACTCCAGAGCCAGGACTTCATCGGCTCTCTCGCGATTGGTAGGGTTCCAAATCATTTCTTTGTACGTCCTGTGAACATCCTTTGCAAATGCTATACCCTGGGCCAGCCGCAGGCCAGGGGTCGCATGTGGATTGACTGTGGGGGCACAGTAGAGTGAGCCGACGATCTGCTGCCGCCGGGGAGGCAGGGCAGAAGTTGTTCCTGCCGGCGACTTCAATGCTGGCATCGGATGCGGTGTGTTGGGAATCTGAGGACCAGGCAGCGCGGGCTCACTGTTTTCTTCATCTAGCTCGCTGGAGTCCGACCCCATGATACTCCGTGCCTTTAATTTGTGCAGTAGGGCCGTTGTCGCAGGCAAGTAGTCCAAACCTGCGGCAGTCGAGGAGGCTGATTCGGGTCGTGGCAGGGGCTGGTTCTGGGTGAAACCTGACACAACGCTCGCAGAGGCTGGACGCGGGGGCTGGCTGGTCGTGGCACGCCCCGTAGCACACGACTCGTAAGGAGAAGGCGCCGGTGTGGCGTCGAAGTCCTCATTGACTTTACGTAATGAAGACGTTTCTCCGCGTTTCACGAGGGGATCGCGTGGATGTAAACTTGGATTGGCGGTGATAGGACGCGCGAGACTTGGTTTAGCACCAAGTCTTGTGCTCATCCTAACCCACCTCCTTGTTTCTACGCCTATGCAATTCTAGTGTGAAATTTAAATTCCACAGCTCGGACAGCCCTGTGTCACAGGGGATATCGGGGGATCCCCGGATAGGTTGGGCACATCACCGGGATATATGATGGGCCATCACTGGCTCTCGCCATCTAGGCCTGGATGACCACGCTTACCGACGTTGACGCTGTGTATCTCCTACAAATGGTACTACCAAGTCAGGGTTTATGTGATATATCTCGCATAAAATGTACGGAATCACCGGGAAATCGCCTGCAGCCTAGCTGACCCAGGCACGTCATTTAAAACCAATGAATATGCACCCCATTCCACGTGTATCATCAGCATTACGCGCGAGAAATCCCCACGCAAAGGGTAGCTCTGAGTCAGGTGAAGTGGCGTTTTTGAATTCAAATTTGAATTCAAAGTGGCACCCGGTCGACAAAGTTACCCGTAGACAGACCGGGACGAAACCTGGCGATATGAGAAAATCCACCTTGGGCGGACAATTTTTCCTTGTACTTTTCTCGGCCTTTGGCTTTGATCATTTTGTAGTTACTGTTCTCATTCTCGTAACAGAGATTGTTTGGGGTTCAGTACGTGGGTCGGCGTAAAAAACCGATCGCGTACTGGTCAACCCCAATTCAACTGTTAACATTTTTTGGAACACTGGAAGGTCTCCATTCAGGCCTAGTATGTGTTGGAGAAGAGATGGGCTTGCTCACACTCGCCAGCACATCTAGGTCTGGGACCCTTCTCGCTGACTCTGTTCTCCACTTCTTAACAGATGTCGGTGTGTATAAGAACAACAAAAGCAAGCTAAGCAATTGTCCCTTCGTCCTGTGTCCTTCCTATCTTGTGTATTATTACGTCCACCGCCTGAATCATTAGCTAATCACGCAGCATAAAGTCTGGATCCTGGAAATCTGTCCTAGTGTTGAACCAAATCTTAGCAAGGTCTTGAATGGATATTTATGTCTGTGGGTGTCGAAGGGAACGGCCACACATGCGTTGGCTCTTGGCTTGGCGAGGGGATGTTGAGAAGGATGCCAACACTGCCGTCAAATGGTTTTCAGGTCCCGTGAAGCTTAGCAGCCCTGAGGCGTGGAGTGGCCGTTGATTACAAACAAGCCTCCCAATGTCATTCTAAAGCTGCCTATGGAGCAATCCTATAGTGTCATATTGTCTAGTTCGCTGTAATCACCTCGGCCACGGTGCTGTTGCCGGCGTCATTCAAGCGGTGGCTCTTTATTTGCGAGAGGCTCAGTCTCTGCTGAATCAAGGTCATGGCAGAGAAGTCAATGCAGAGGATGCGCTTTGATAAGGATCCGCGCTGCAATGGCTAGCTCGAGATCTTAATAAACCCCTGTCGCTCTGCTACGTTTACTTCAGCCAACGTGACAGTGATGAAAGCTGGTTAGGTTGAACGGTGGTGGAAGGCGAACCATTAGGCCGGCCTGAAATTATTTCGGCAAACCAACTTTAAGAGGAATCCCATACCACGGCAGGACTATGTACATACCATGAGCGGACCAAACCGCTGTAATTAAGCCCAACTTGCAACGGCAATGCATCCATACATCGATTTTCGTCCTGAATAGATAGATTCCAATGCGAACCAGCATATTCCAGTGGTTGCCCATTTTTAGCCGCATCCGGCCAAAATTTGTCCGTTTTTCCACTTCTCCCGACATCGTGAACTGCACCATCAAGTCAGTATATACGCAGACAGAGTATTGCTTCAGGTAGACCTGTACCAGAAGATCTCTCTACAGCAAGGAGAGTCACGGCCTGCATCTGCAGCACTGAAGAATATCACACACAATGAACCCGCACAATGTCTTTCAGCGACTGAAGGTGGATACACTGCATGAAGAGCGCATGCGTCAAATCGAGAGTCGCCGCACTTCGCATCAGAACGAGTACAAACTGGACCAAGGCCGTCTCCGCCCACTTCGCCCGTCTGGTGGCCCTGCAATGCCAATCTCGAAGCAAGTTGAGGTACGTTGGAACCAACCATGTTCATGAAAGGCCTGTATAACTGAGGTTTGTGTAGTTATCTCATCCCTTCGCCCATGTGGTGCTCATCCTATGGACTTTTGATATTTCCCTCGATGTATAGATGCGAACCGCAGTGGCCTCGGAGAACTTCTGGCATGCAGAGCGCATGCGACAAATCCAAAGCCGACATAACCCATGGTCCGAAGTCGCGAAGGAGAAGAAGAAGCAGAGCGAAGAGCAAGCAGCACGTCGTGCTGCACAGGCGCGTGCGAAGCAGGCTAAGGCACTTGAAGCACACGCAAAGAAGTTTCAGCAACGCATCGCTCGCGTAAAGCCAACCGGGTTTAGCTATCATTCCGAGCAGGTGAAACGCGGCGCCCTCCGTCGCATGGAGAAACACCATATCAAGAATCGTGAAGTACTGCAGCGGATCCAGAATCAGCAGTCAGATACATCCGTAGGGGACCTCGCTCATCATTTCCCTTCGCTGCGAGGAGAGGTTGCCCCTCACGACAATCAGAGATCTGCACGCTTCGATTACTTACACAACGACCTCGGCAATCTTAGCTCGTATCATTACGACGGGAATGATGATGGTGGCGAAGAAGATGACAAGCCAGATTTCGTGGATGATGCGGGTGAGATTGCTGGGTACGATCCGGAGATGAATGAAGTATATGCTCGGCTGCTCTCTCCGCAGCAAGACGCAGACAACACTCTACCTGGCCTGGGCCTGCCCCCAAGCAAGTTCCACGAGGAGCAACTGAGAGATCTTCTGCTTGAGGAGAGTCGACGCGCCTGGCTCGCGCAGGAGGCACTAAGAATTGACAGTCGCAATTTAGCAGCTCGACAGCCATCCGGAATCCCCTATTCAAGCCGTCAATACCCTCGAAGGTAAGCTGGTGTTGTTACCCCATCAGTCACCCCTTAGTGTCGATCTTTAGTGTCGATCTTCGACAGATCACTGTGTACAGGAGACGTCGTGTATAGTAGTCATCACAAGCATTTTGCTAATGTATTTCCAGTTGTAGCGTTAATAAATAAGCGGGAATGGCATGTGAACGAGCTCCCTTCCAGATGACGCTGCGATCAAGTGTCTGGAGTGAACGTCCGTGTCGAAAGCGACTACCGGATGAGCGCCTGCATACAATGATGCCACGCTAACATCGCGCGGACCCTGTATACTGAACTTCTCGGAGCTGCTTTCCCCAACATCGCCGGGAAGTACCAGCGCGGTAGACGATCCAGCAGTGCTGGGACGATTGTACTCGAATAAACAAAATGTACCATCTGAACTCGCAGTTAGAACGGCTGCGGTTGCAATCAAACTCGTGAAAGAGATCTCAGTTACAGCGCTTGAGTGTGCCTGGATTGTGGAGAGCGCGGCTTGAGGTGCCCTGATATCCCACACAGAGATTCGACCATCGTGATATCCAGCCGCGACAAGGTGCGTCTTTGATTTGTGTGTCGCGAGTGCAGTCACGCTCGCTGCTTCTGGGTCACGGAGGACGCATATGGGTGACTGTGTGAAGTCGCTTCGCGATGAGCTCATCGTGCGGAGATCCCAAGCTATAACATGGCCTGCCAGTGATGAGGTGAAGAGGGTCGTGGGGATTGAGCCCGCAGAGGAAGCTCCAGCGGAGCTGAACTTGGTCTTTGTAGCGGGCATTCCTGTCTGTGTGGAATGCGCGCGTGCTGTTACACTTCTGGGCTGTGGAGCGCCTTCAGTCGAGGCTTGGCTTGGCTTCTGAGGCATATCCAGCCCAAGCGTTCGAATCATATTCATGTTCAAGCCAGCCTGCATCATGAGTGGCATCAAATTCGCCTGCGAATTGTAGGCGACCGTGTTTGCGAAATGTGCGTGGGTAGCCTCCTCGACAGTCTTTCCTGCGGCGAGATTGGCAGTTGAAACAACTCGTACGATGCCAGCAGAGTCACCAACAGCAAAGAAGGATGGGTTCTGTTGATATACATCGAAGCTGGTCAACGTTGCCTCGCGCGACACGAGGCCACTCCAACTGATCCTTGATGCGAGTTCGGTGTAGTCTGACGCGCTATAGAGAGGTGCGTCGGGAGCAGGGGCGACACCGTTTCCAGACAGAGTCGCATGCGTTACTCCACCCGCTCGGTCTGCGATGAGGAGGCTCTGAGGTGAGGTCCAGTGGAGATCGAGCACCTGTGAAGGGACAGGAATGCGGCAGAGATCATCAGGAGATATGGTAGCTCCGTCGTCAACAACACCATCATAAGCATACCCTTCCGCACCGAATGCGTGTCCTAAACTCACATTCACGGCTCTTACGCCAACGTGATTGTAATGAGGTTCCGCAGTGCCATACGCAACAATGCGATGAATGCCCTCAAAGGCCGTTTCTGCATCATACCTCGCCCACCGCACACAGCAGGGCCGAGATGTGATGGAGGTGATGTGAGGTTCACTCGCTGATGTGGCTTCCATGATCGTTCTAGACTTGGTAGTTTCGCTCCACCACGCAGGGTAGGGCCCTTGCTGGGATACTAACGATTTTCAACTCGCGTACTACCACGAGGCACTGCGTGTGGGTGTAAACACCGATCGTGCTCCACGGTTGGATTGTCGATTGTTGGGTTATACACGAACTTTGCAAGGTAGGTGAGGAAACTGACTCTACCAGCTAATTCCTGCGAGCGTAGGACGTCGTAGTCTGTGCGATCTATGCGTGCCTCGTGTGTTCTCGCGCAATATATTGAGTGCACAATAGGTCCGCTCAACAGTTTGAATATCCTTTTAGCCGGATGCGGTTAAAAGGCTGGCATGCCAAGCCAGGCCAAGCCCAATGCGCACGCGCAAATGGCAGTGCTGATGCTGGGCGGATCCAGAAGCGCACGTAGGGAAACATGGTGTTGCTGATCCAAGTGTGGTTGATCTCGTGATTTGGATCACTCGTTGTATTGGCAGTGCTAGGGACTGCTCGAAAGTGGTCGACCGACACGCGAGCATACTACACATAATCAGTCCCTGGGACGAAGTTATACATTAACGCACTCACGATATCACGGATATAAGCTTGACAGAACCATTTGCCTCTTGACTGGCAACCACACGAGATCCGTCAGATACACGCACGGCACCGTCGAAGCGTGCGAAACCATCGTGGGGCAACAAACACAAGGGCTACTAACAGTATTCTCATCGTCACATCGACATCATCACGACGAGATTGTGCGTACTCAAGAAGGTGAGCCAAATCGCACTTGTGAGTGATCTCCTGAGCGACTACACGACGAAAAGGCTGCATCGATAGCTATAGCGACAAGACAAACCGACATCGAACCGCACGACAATATGACAGACTCAGCAAGAGACGAACTAGGTGGCGTCCGGAACCGGGGCCAACAAGCCCAGGGCCAATCGAACAATAAGACCACAGTCACGCAGACATCTTCATCGTCATCCGCGTCGAGCAAACGCGGCGGAAGTGACCCACTCTCGGAGGTTGCTCAGATCACCGAGCAAGAAACCGAGCAGGCCCTTGCAGCCTGCCGTGACTATACTCAGGAGCTGACGACTCTCGAGGAGCGCATTCAGAAGGAAATGCAGTGCATCGAGGAGTCTGAGGGCCGACGAAGACTCTACAGTGAGTTGGAGCTCAAGCGACTGGACTTTACCGACCTCCCCGGTGTCCAGAAGTTTTTACAGGCATATGCACATGCCAAATCCTCAAAGGATCCTGGTGTTGTGAACAAACTGGACGCAACTCCCATTGGTAGCGCAGTGAATTCAACCATGGAAAAGTTTGACCGCCTTCGAATTATGATGGAGGTGCGACGAAAGCACGCTATGACGCATTTCCGCATTATGCACATGCTGCTATGCATTGTGTGGACTGTCTCAGCCATGCCTATTGTTTACGCACTTACTTTCGTGAGCTATATCTTCAAGTTCATTGCCGCACGCTTGGGATATCACCCCAAGGTTGAGCTTGAAATGATCCTACAGCGACAGTTGGCGCGTGGCATGCTCGCCAGCTGGGGTGTTACGGCGTATTGGGAAGGTCTGTCGAATTTAGATAAGGTCTCTGGCCCCACCTTGGGTTTGTTTACTCACCAATCGTCGTTCGACGTCTTCGTCATTGCGAGTGGTCCTATTAATTACAGCATGATTGGAAAGAAGTCATTGTTCTTCCTCCCGCTGCTCGGTCAGTTGGCATACCTCTGGGGTCACACGCCTATCGATCGCTCGAACTTGGATCGTGCGAAACAGAGTCTTCATCGTGCTCTCGAATATGTCCGTAAAACTGGACGCTCCTTTGGTATTTTCCCGGAAGGTACACGGTCTGTGGTGGGCCGTCCGATCGATTTCAAGAAGGGTGCTTTCCACACCGCAGTCGAAGGTGGACTTCCAATTATTCCTATCATTGTCTATGGTGCTGGCGAATTGTGGCATGCGAAAGGATACATGGGGAGCCCGGGTGAGGTTTTTGTCCGTGTTCTACCTCCCATTCACATTCAACCGGGAGAGACTCACATGCAGCTTAAATCCCGTGTTCAGCGAGCTGTTCTGATGGCGTATCCTCCCTCAGTTTCCAACCAAGTGAAGCGTATGGGCCGCCCAGTCTTCGACTTCTTCTGGGTCCCTGCTGTTTATTTCCTGTGCTACCTTGTAAAGTCCCTGCTTTTCTAATGAGCCCTTCGTATTTTAATCCTACGATACCCCAGGCTTAATGCTTCACATAGTGCATATCCACTTTCTCCTCAGCAACTTGCCAACACCTGCTTTCGTTTCGACTTTTTCTAACGTTGCGACCAGTCTGCACGAGTCGAATTTTTCACTACACCTACATGCGTACTTTAGATGGACAGCAAGCTAATACAGGCCTCCATATCAAATATATAACTCATAGCAGTAGCTTTCCGTAATGCCTCGTTTGATTTGCTACTCGTTACTCAAGCTCGCAGTGTGCCGACTGATGCCCCGCGAATGACGACACTGATGACGAAATCTCAGATACCAATTTGAATCTCGGTTACTGCATTTCCTCGTGAATTGGAAACCGAGGATCTCTACGGTGCGATCCACAGAAAATATTACTAACGGCATAGTACCGTGGTTGTAAACCAGTTTGACCGCGACTGCGGTCCTTCCGACTGGTACATCTGCGCATAATGCAGCAAGCCTTGGAAAGCTCACAGATTCAGCCTCCAGATCCCACTTCAGCTGGCCCGTCTGGGGCCGGGACAAGCGCCACATTGTTTAGCTCCAATGTAATCTCTCAGCCACATCAGCATGCATCGAACCACGCACAGAGTCGGGACCACCGCATCCCTGTAAACCCATTGCGGCCTTCTCGAGTGTTCGAACTCAGCACCCTCGTTTTTACCTTCTTAGCTGAGGCACGAGAACACCAGCTGGTAACTCCCGATGAATCCTATGGTGTTAAGAGCCTGCTTGTTAGAGGCGATTTACAGATCCTGCAAGCTGCTCACACCTATGCCCAGACCAAAGACAAGGAGGGATTTATTCGCACCCTAAAGCTTTGTGTGGCTCGAACGTCGAGCCAGGATCAAACAGCTAAGGGCGCCGCGGATAGCAACAGTCCTTACAACCAGTTGAATAGCAGAGACGCAGATTGGCACACCCTGGAGGGTCTCGACCTTAGGGCAAATACGAACACCACGGAGGCACAAGGTGCATGAAATCGTTTATGATTGACAACTAATTCTAGGTATAGACTACTGGTGAATCGAAGACAACTACACTGTTGCTGGAGGCAGTGAGTGTATATACGCACACGCATTCCGGTAATAAGGTTGATGTATATATAAAGTAACTTTACAGAACATAAACTGAACACAAGTTGGGCCATTAACTTCAGTACAAAAAATGAACGAGAGTGAATCGAGCGTCAACCAGGGTAGTATCCACGAAGTTTAGTGATATGTATCCCAGTCCACTAACCCTTTGCACTATGGAGAGGGCTCTCACCACACGGAAGGAGGGAGAACATCGGTACAAATCAGAAATGTAGAAAGGATCAAGCGGTCCAAGAATCGATGTGATACGGCCGCAATTGCGACGTCCGTGACACGGTCCATCACAATCCTAATACAATCCATGCGTGCGTACATGCCTTCACAGCCTCGAATATTCTCTGGCATAACTAACAACTACCACACTCACTTAAAACAATGCAGGAAACAATGCAGAAAACAATGCAAGAAACGATGCGGTCATGAAGTCTCAAAATTATGAGGAATGACGATCGTGCCAATGTGACCAAACACCTGCAATTATTTAAGTGCAGGCTTTTTGTTATGCATTGAGGTGCATAGAGAGGAATTTCGGTAGGGCCCAGTCAAGAAGGTTTTGCTGAAGGCGTTCGTCACCGCGAAGTAGCACGATGGCAGCTCAGCATTGCGTGGGGCCTGTGAGCCGTATACTGAATTCGTAGTCTTGTACGCTGGATGAATGTTTCTTTGGGGGTATTGAAACTGAGCCGCGTCTCGGAAGCGCTGAGGCATCGCGTTGCGTACCTCTCGCTCAGCCAACAACTTCGAAACCTCGGACGGGACAAGTGGGTTATCTCGACTGGGCGCAAAGGGGTCGCGCATGGAGGGATATTGTACAATTTCGTTGATGGCGTCCGTGGCGCTCTTGGAGTCAGTGCCGTAGGAAGGCTGGCTGGCGCTGTAGCCGCCATAGCTACCTGCGCTTGAGTTGCAATCTGCAGACTGCGAACGCGTTGTGTAGCTACTGAAGTTCTTTGATTCACTACTTTGCATTCGTTCCTGAACCTGCGTCTGGTTATGAGCTGGCTCAAGTTCATTCAGTTGGGTTTCAACTTGGCTCGCAGACATTCGCATTTGCTGATATGTTGTAGTCCAGGGCTTGGCCCGTTGAGCTCGGCGTTGTGCAGCCAGGTACTGGACTTCAGGTGGCGCATCGCGCGGCACAGCGTCTGGTGCTCGGAACGGCAATCGCACGGAACCATAAGCGAAGGATGCCTGTGTGTGCAGAAGGGGATACACAGAAACGAATGAGACTCGGGTGGAAGGTCAGGGAGTCTTCACATTGCAACTGCATTGCGGCAAATTTGTCACATGTCACACATAATCTTCACGTGCTGTAGATTTATAACCACAATACGTACCATTTTGACAGCTAACTCAGTGTAGCTTGGCGTGAGTGCCCAGGAGCGGGGTCAAAAAGTGAGGGGCGTGTGATTCAAGCACAGAAGGCGTCCGACCTTGCCTCGTTCGGCCTCTCAGGGCTTGTGTCAACGGGGTCTTAGGTTAGGTGAGTGGGGTGAGTGAGCTAGACGGATGGGGAGTATTGACACAAACTATATCAGTTCTAGGTCTCGAAACTCAGTAGATCCCTTATAAACGCCTTGTTTTCCCGATTGAGGTTCAAACTGCATCACAGAATCTTCTCCTCGCGTGGATTTCAGGGAGTTTTCGAGTTTCTCTCCCAGTCATAGCACACTCTTGGGGATTAACTAATACTGCTCTATCCTTGTAGAGTATTTGTGTTCCATGTCACCGTGCACAAACCCATGTTTTCCTGATGTGGTCGTTAACCGTTTTTCGCCGTTTCTCCTCTATTCCAGCACCCCGATCTTCATTCGTCAGAATTTTTCTTCCGGGTGGATGGTCACAGTCCTGACGGTCGGCTGGCTGATGTGCGAGTGAACGGCTTCGGGGGTGCTGGGATAGTGGGAAAAAAGGGGAATTTTGCGTGGATGGAAAGGGACTGAGAACGCGTACAATGCGTGGTGTGTGAACAAATGGTTGCTATAGCGAGATGTGATATCTTTATGTGCATTCATTGCATTGGGTAAAGCTCGCAACAATAATGCCGCTATCTCGCCTTACATCGGTTTTCCGGCCTCAATGGGGGTGGACTCACCGTCAGACCACGCGTTTGCGTCGTTGTGGCACACCTGAGCCTCGCAACGTCATGATAATACCTTTGCATAGTATGTGTGATTCATCCGCCTCACCTCACCTCCTCATCCTGCCCCGTGCACTCTCTTGTCCAGCCTTTCGCGAGAGGATGTTCCTGCTCTACGAATCCGCACTGGGCTACGCCATCTTCGAGCGTGTCATCTCGACAGACGAGATTGGCATCGGCTTGGTGGAGCTTCAGAAATCGATCAATGACGTCGCCCGCTTCGGCAAGATGATCAAGTTGAAGGCTTTCCTCCCCTTCACTTCGAGTGAGAGCGCTTTGGAAAACATCAATGCAATCTCCGTCGGTGAGATCACCAAGATGCTCGCCGAATGGATTGAGGCGACGATCCCTCGCAGCGGTGGCAGCAAGGTCACCTTGGGCGTCTACGATCCCCGTGTTGGTAACGCTATTACCAGCACTCTCGGCATCAAGTGTGAGTGCAATGACCTCGTCTTGGAGCTTTTGCGTGGCATCCGTATGCACTTCGCAAAGTTCTTGAAGGGCGTCAGCTCGGCCGAGGTGCACCAGGCCCAGCTCGGTTTGTGCCACAGCTACTCACGTTCCGTTGTCAAGTTTAACGTTCATCGTATTGATGCGATGATTATCCAGTCGAACTCGCTCTTGGATCAGATGGAGAAGGACGTCAACAACAACGTCATGCGTGCTCGCGAGTGGTACGGCAAACACTACCCCGAGCTCCTCCGTATCGTCGATGACAATGAGCTGTTCTGCAAGATTGCTCTTATCATTGGTGATCGCAAGAATATTTCCAAGCAGAGCGTTCAGGACGAGATCCGATACCTCGTCGATGACCAGGACCTGGCTGAGCGTGTGATTGAGGGTGCTAAGATGTCCATGGGTACCCCACTTACGGAGGCAGATCACTTCATTATTCAGGCCCTGCTTAAGCGCGTCGTTGATCTCCTTAACTACCGCAATAACCTCGGCAACTACGTTTCACACAAGATGAAGGTCATCGCACCAAACCTTGCTACTCTTGTTGGTGACCACATCGGTGCACGACTTCTTTCCCACGCAGGTTCCATTACCAACCTTGCCAAGGCTCCCGCTTCTACCATCCAGATTTATGGTGCTGAAAAGTCGCTCTTCCGTTCTCTTAAGAAGCGCAACGGCAAGACTCCCAAGTATGGTCTCATTTTCAATTCCTCGTTTATTGCACGTGCAGGTGTCAAGCACAAGGGTCGTATTGCTCGATACCTTTCCAACAAGATCGCTATTGCTTCACGTATCGATGCTTTCTCGGATGAACTCACACCTGAGGCACCTTTCGGCCATGAGTTGCGAAAACAGGTCGAGGAGCGACTCGAGTTCTACAAGACGGGCGCTCCCCCTCGCAAGAACATCGATGTCATGCGCAAGGTTCTTTCAAGCTTGGACTCGGAGCAAAAGAGCAGCAGTAACGACGACTATGCTGAGACACCCGAGGATTCAATGACCGCTGGTGAGAAGGCTGAGAAGAAGGAGAAGAAGGAGAAGAAGGAGAAGAAGGAGAAGAAGGAAAAGAAGGAGAAGAAGGAGGCAGTAGAGGACGTTTCGAGCTTATTCGGCAAGCGCAGCGCAGCAGACGACGGCTCGCACAACATCAAGAAGGTGAAGGTGTAAGTTGAGTACCTCTCTCCTTACTCCAGGGTAGTCACAACCCTCAAGCGCTGATGATCGGTTGAGCTAGTAGCTTAGGCTGACGACTACACTACAATCAGACCTGGACTCAGGGCCATTACAGAGCACTTATAGAAAATGTCCATCTGGTCATGGCATGAGCGAGTCCAATCCAGTGTGGAACTGGAACAAGTCTCAATCAATCGTCTCTGACCTTTCATTTTTCTTTACACATGTATAAGATAAGCAATTCTCCTTTTGAAGCACCACAGCTTCATTCCCCTCAAAGCAACATCAGCATGTAAGCTTTGGTCATATTAGCCCTCTTCTTACATTACCCCACCATTAACAATCATGAATACAAACACTAATGTAAGATAAAAGTAAGGGGAGCATTGCCTACGGAGCGTGCACACGAGCCTGAATGTACTTCTCCTTTCGTCTTGTACAACAGGCCAAGGCGAATATGCTCCGCCATGAGCCATGAGTGCCCGTTCGAACGCTCCTGTTCAGATCTGATTCTGATCTGATCCTGATTCCAGGTTTCAGATCTGATGACAATTCCAGGCAGCTAAAATACGGGCTTTTGCATATCCCCCACTTGAACTAAATAGATCATACGGTATATATCCACTGCATAGGCCATAATACCTGAGATACGCAACCCATCGACGCGGTTATCCGTCAAATTTCGACTAATCGCGTGCTGGCTCACTGTCACCTTTTCACTCTGAGAGACTGCTCCAGTTCCAGTGACGTAACAAGTGCCCCAGCCCAGGGGTACCACACTACGCGTGTTAATACCTTCTCATGCGTCGTCACGCCGAGTCCGACAGAGTCCGGAGTACTGCATCCACCCAACCTATCTTGGGTTATCAGCGTGCCGAAGCCAAGACGTCATCCGAGCCAGACCTATCTGGCGTTGCGCCCGACCGTGACCTCGGCGTTCAGGAAGACTCTAGGAGCTCCCGCGCCAGCGTTGCCTCGACGGAAATATCATCACAGGACCGCCAGCAGAACGAAACGGTGCCACCCAGCTATCGCGAGGCCACATCACCCTCACTTGGGGAAGAACTCACGAACGACATTATAAGGATATTGCAGGCCACGCCCCAGCGGACGCGCAAGAACCTCAACGAGGACCAACGTGATCTTCATCGCCAGCAGCCTCAGCAACAGAATCAACTCCCACCGCTGCAGACATCTCAACAGTCATCACAGCAACCGCATCTGCAATCCGAGGAATACCAGATACAGTATCCCGATGATCAAGACATGGATGTGATTGATTCGTCTGGTTACCAGCAAACTGCTGAGCAGCCTGCGTCCAAGTCACTCCCCTCGTATATCCCCTCTTTGCTTTCTCCTCGAGTCTCCAACTACACAGTGTCATCTGGACATTCAACTACTACTGACACGACACACCCCAATATGCCAATGCTCGTTGTAACCTCAGCAAGTCCATCGACTGAGTCTCCGTCGGATCGTTCCACAGCACTGAGTACTACTCGGTCTCAAACTCCACTCCATTCTCCTGCAGCTATTTCGTCTCATGTAAGTGCGCTCATGGCACGTACTCCCACGACGACGTTGCTGCACAATCTCATCGTGGCACACGATCTCAACGCGATCCATCAGCATCGAGTCAATGAGACGAACGCTCGAAGACACGCAGTCCATCTTATGGTTGCATATTTTAATGCTCTTAAAGCCAGACAACTTCAAAACAGGGTCGAATCTTTAGAATCTGATCTTCGTCGCGGTGTTGAGCTGGTAAGATCTCTCTTCTTGAAGGTAGCCGAGCACAGCGGATGTATCAACGCTCTCGAAAGTACGATAGACCAGTTCGATGAAGAGATGCGCCTTCAATGTGACAACATTCACCGTCTTGAAGAGAGCCTACGACAGCAGCGTGAGGAATACGATGCAGCCTTCGCGAAGATGGATCAGCAGGTCCGTGAGCAAACAGCTCGCATAGAAAACCAGAACGCTGCCTTGGCGTCACTTCTCAAGATGCGCTTCCGGGCTGATATGGTCGTGGACTTCTTGATCTTTCTCGCAGTGTATAGGATATCGAATCTTGGTCTCACACGTGCAGTCACGTCAGCATTTGCCGAAGGTCTGTCCCAACTCATTGGATCTTTCGTTACGCCCAGGCACAACCTCTCTGATCTCACCTCTACTGCAGCGGACTTCGACGACGATGTTGATCTCGATACACTGGATTTGCCAGCCTCTCTTCCAAGTCGATGGAATCGCCTTCCACGCATGATATCAAGATCGTTTGCACGCTACCGAGCTCATCGAGGACGGGTCTTGCTACTCGAGTCACTCATCCGATGGATCTTCATCTTGATCATGGTGCATTACCTACGAAAGCGCGCAGTCAGAGCTGGGTTCCATGGAAACGTTGGCACCCTGAGCGGCTACTTCGTGTTCTTCACAAACAGCATGCAGAGCCTAAAGACCTTCCTGGTTGGGGACTTGGTCAAGGAGTCCAAGCCCAAAGACGGAGCGAATCAAGAGCATGAGTCAAAGCGTCTTGAAGCGGATGATCGTTCCATCACAGCTCCTCAATCTTCAAGCAGTAGCAACAGTCTCGCCAAAAAGTCACCCAGCACATTATCAAAAGCTGCATTAGCCGTCGCAAGCACAGTATTAGATGCTGCGACTAGCGCTGGAAGGCTGGTCGCTCGAACAGTGTCGGGTGTTACCTCCTGGGTAACACAATACGGAGCTTCAACAACTACAATCCTCGACGAGGAGGAGTCCAAGATACGACGACGCAACTCGACCCCGCTTGATACGGAACTCGATTCCGACTCCGATTCCGAACTTGAACTGAGGAAGGGGTCGAATGTAACTCGACCAGAGACACGGTCTTCGACGCCACAGCCTAGTGCTCCACCGGCTTATCGTTCTCCTGGATCACTGTACAGCTCGAACGATTCCGACACGCACGCACCGCCAAAGACATGAAATAACGACTCGACCTAGTCCTAGCAGTTTATTTCACAAAAGCAGTTACTGTTACACATGTCCAATCTTCAATGCCACAAAGTGCTCTCATTTAATGCTAATATGCTATCGCTTGTGTCATAATTGTTAGAATACACGAATGTGGCTTACTCAATAATAACTTCCTCCTCTTCTTCAACGGGGGCAGCTCCAGTCGAGGTGCCCTCGGCCGACGCAGTCACGCCATCGTCGAAAGCGCTTGTAGCTGTAGCGCCACCCTCATTGTTGTTATTGGTCACTTCTTCAACGAGCTTGTTCTCATTTGCCATCGCCTCCAAACGCGCCTTCTCCTTTGCAAGTTGCTCGCGCTGGCGCTTGCGCTGTTCAGCACGCTGCTTGCGCTTCTCGAAACGTTCACGTGCAAGCTGTTGACGGTTGTAGAGGGTTACGCCTGCACTCGTGACAGGAGCGGTGGCGATGTCAGCGCTCCAGGTCTTAGCAGCCTCCGAGTGAGCGATAAGGCCGCGTTGAGAGTGGGGCTGGCCGAAGAAAGAGGCAAAGAAGCCGTCGAGCTGCTTTGCGTCCTTGAGTGCAACCTTCAACGCAGAGAGGAGGACAGGTTCCGAAGCCAAAGGTTTCTTCTTGGTGGAATCCTTTGCCTGATCACGCTTTGGACGCAGATGCTCAGGAACGGGGTTGGGAATGGAGCGGAATACGAGTAGCTTGGGCCAACGCTGATGCTCCGCCTCGTAGACGTCTTTCTGGGTAGTGGGCTGAGATTCCCAAGTAAAAGGCTCCTTATTTTCAAGACCAACGAACTGCTTCGAGGATTCCGCGGCAATGTACGATGGGTCCTGTTCATTCAAAGGCTCAGCGAAGTCGACCTTAACCTTCGTGACGTCCAAGGTTGCAAAGTTGACGTATCGGTAGCGCTTGGCTGCATCTTCGACGAGCTTTCTTTGTTCAGGACTCAGAGGACCCTTGCTAAGGACCGCAGCGCACGCCTTTTGGTTCAAGCACAGCTTGGCAAAGCTTTCACTTTGCGTGTGGGCAACAATCTTGGGCTCGACTTCACGCAGAGCGTACTTGAGCATTGCCGTGCCGGCCTGCGCATTGCTACGGAAGTCAGCGATCACTGGGGCGGGACGGTTGCCATTCGCGACGATGAAAGCAGCCGCCTGTTCGCCTGACTGGATAGCGGGTCTAAGCGATGTCATGGCAAATCGCTCTAGCACGGTCTTACCGGACTTGAGCTTTGCCTGACAGTCGATCAGGCCGATGTTAAGCTCCGGGGATGGGTTTGTAAGCGAGTTTGTGGATGCACCGGGGTAGGCCCGAGCGGTGGTAATGAGGTGCTGCGGTGGCACCAGCGAAGTGCCGGATCCTGCCTGGGCACAGTAGATCAACCAAGGGATTCCCGAGAAGAACACTCCCTTGAGGGTTTCAGTGTCATCGACTGGGATGACTGTGTAGTCTGCACTGCCAGTGAGCTTCTATACGAACGTGTGGGTGGCAAACGAATTACATATGAGCTTCATCTACCGGGTTTCATCACCATATCCCACTACGAGTGCCCCAACCCTAAGAGAGATCCAAGTCGATGGAATCAATACGTACCATGTACCAGGCAAGGACAGCGAGGCCGATGAAGCCGTACCAGTACGACTTGACGAAATTGACGAGCTTATTGGTGAGTGTGCGGCTAAAGCCCTTGGCCTTGCCCGAGGACGCTGTCTGGCGCGCTGAGGTCTCCGAAACACTCCTGGGCGACATAAGTGTCTAGAGAAGCCAGGCCGGATCGAGCATAAACCCGATGGGTAGAAAAAATACGTAAGTGGCATTAATTTAACGTTTTGAGGTACACTGATAATATACATTATAATACTATACATCTTCTCCAATACCACACTTGCATTGCTCGGTCAAGGTGGTTTTTCCAGCACGAATCCACCAGAGTCTGATTGGTGAATACCCACCGTGCCGAGCACCCTCAGCGAAGGGCCCAACAGTTCCAGCACACACGCACAGCCAAGGGTCTGCTACGCGGGTCAAACACACAGTGGCATCCACGGATCCAGAGGACGTCACACCTACGCACAGACGATCGAAGGGCCTTGAACGGGTTCCTGGATTGGGTGGCTGCTCGAAAGCGGATTCAGCCCAAGGAACTCATGAAAACGTACGTTTAACAGTGAAACAGTAACTTCACGTCGTTATTCTGTCTGTGCATACCTTCAGCAGAGCAGACGGAGGCCCCTAGCCTGCTCATTCTTTGTCGGAGTTCAAGTCGGGACTAGGCACCAATCGAGATCTCGGCAGTGTTGCTTTGCTGAGCCATCTTCACTAGTGACACATGCACAGACTCACGAACCTGCGTGGTGTTTTGGGTAACCGGGGCAGATTCCATTCCGTTGGCTCACGAGCGCTCGTGCTGAATCAGAGCTGGCTCCAATGTGGCGAGATTCCGTGGTTTGCTTCAAGTCGACTAGACGCGAACCGAGACACAATATCCAACCTTCCCCTGATATCCTCATTCCATGTCCCCGCACGGCGAGATGTAAGACCATCAATTGCCTTTCAGAATCACCGTCTGTCAAAGTACCGATCACACTCGACCAAGGCTAGGCAGCAATTACCGTCTAAGCTCACGGCTGTTGAAGCAGCACAAACAACACGACTTGTAGAGCGCACGGATCTAGATCTACGCATCCCTCCACACATCGAAGATGTTTTTAACCTTCTTCGAAATGTAGCTGACGACATCAGCCCTCAACTCTGTGATGAAGGGGACACGACTCGCTTGAGTATGCGGGTTGCGGGAGGATGGGTGAGAGATACCTTACGCGCATTGCCAGAGTTCAAACCTTTGCCAAAATGTCGAGAGCCACCACTTCTGGTGGCCGGGGAAGAGATTCCCACAGAAGAGGACGACTCAGGGGAAGTTGGTATCGAGTACCTGAACGAGACATTGGATCCTCGAGTGATTGGACTTGATACAGTCAAGCGCGGGGAAGAAGCGACTCTAGACTACGCTCCAGCATATGATGAAGAGAAGGAAATCATCCTGCCGAGCGGGCGCTCAGCGGTTGCGACCCGTGTTCAGCTGGACTCCTTCCTTGTCAAAGAACTAAGGTGTGTTGAGGCCACACGTCGGTTTCCCAAAGACGGTGTCCGGTCGACAGCAACATCGACAGTCGACCTTGATATTGCGTTGGGAGGTATCAGCGGAGCCGCATTCGCCCAGGCAATATCTAATTATACGGCGAAGGCTGCTCAAAGTGGGATGAAGCTACCTGATTCCAAGTTTATCAATGTCTGCGCAGATGTCTCGAGATCTCGTCACCTTGAGGCGAGCCGAGGGTTTATTGGGGATGTAGCGATTGACCTCCTTAGACTCCGAGCCGAAGGCTATGCAGATGATGCTGATCATAGGGTTCCGGTCAATGTACAGCCTAGCTCCCCTCAAGAAGACGCACTGCGTCGTGACTTCACTGCAAACGCCTTGTTCTATAACCTTCGTACAAGAGCCATCGAGGATTTTCACGGAGGAAAGGGACTTTCCGACCTCAAACGGGCCATTCTTCGACCGCCTTTGAATCCACACGCGATCTTAAGGGATGACCCGCTACGGACGCTGAGAGCCGTGCGGTTTGCTGCAAAGCTTAACTTTCGGCTACATCCCGGGGTCATTGCCGCTTCTCGCCTAGCTGGTGTTCGAACGGCATTGATTCGGAAGGTTGCTGTCGAGAGGATCACTGCAGAACTAAGAAGGACCTTTCAGAGGGACTCATCCTCACCGGAGCTTTCATTTCTGTATCCTTTGGGGCTCATTCGATTACTCGGAGTCACTGATGCCGCATTTCCATTGTATCCATTCTTCCTGTCGCACATATCAAAAGCTGCAACTTCATCACGACAGCTTCCTCCGTCCCTCAAAAGTCTATGGGATGCATTAGTCAAAAAGTCCTGCCCTCAAGCAATTCCCGCACCACTTATGGCAGCAGAAAAACGCGTGATAACCGAGCTCTCAAAGCTCGATATCCCCTACTCGAACACAGCCACATCAGTTCAGACAGCGGAGCAGAGTGCGATTAGCGCGCTCTATCTCAATCAAAGGACGCGGAGACGGTCTCGAGGGTTTTCTGATCTTCCATCGTTATCCGCAGTATGGGATTCTTCAGTTCGTGCAGAGTTGCACAAGGTATTTCCTGCTCATGTAATCGATACCGCGATGACACATTCTACCTTTGTTTATGGAATGCATGCCATTCGACGGGAGTTCCTCACCGCACTTAAAACTATTCAGCATATTGAGTCCCCCCAGACAGATGCAAGTCAACCGTTTGATTCATCTGTCATCGACGAAGTGATAAGTGACTGGCTTCGTCAAACCGCGTATGGGCAGGAACAAGCGCGCTTATCACAGTACCTTGCATGGTACAAGTATCAGGATATGCCAGAGTTCCCAAACACCAACCAGGGCTCTGTGCCATCTTCATCTGATGTCCAAGTTCGACGATGGCAGTCATTCATGAAGTTTGCATCCATCGTTGAAAGATGGGCTGCGACTGCAGTGTCTTTGCAACTGGCTGATGAGTCGGTTCAAGAACGCGAAAATCGCTGGCCTCTCCTGCTAGCTGGTCTTGCCTGGGCTGTGTCGTCGAGCGCCTATAGTTCGCGCTTATCCTCGATCACACCAAGGATTCCATTGGTATCAACCCTTCCTTTTCCAGCTAATATGCCTGATGAGGCGTATCAACCGGCTGCGCTAACCATTGAAGGTCAACTCAAGTTCTTTGCGCCTAGGTGTGGATTGGTAGGCAACCTGTCAGGACTTACATCAAAGACACACTCCTTGCTCTATCCGAGCCCACCCAGTTCCGAACCACTGAGCGAGTCATCCGCGAGCTTGAAGAAGCCTTCTCAAGCTGCAGCAGTACCTCTTCGTCCTCTATGGGCTTGGTGGCGTCACGCTTTCATGAAGTTTTATCCGTATGTGGCAACGACGTATGGAAAACTCAAGCTATTGATGCTTCAAAGCGTGTTTCCTCCTCTATTAACTCCCGCACATGGTGACACCCCGGTTTTCTCAAACCAAGGTGTTACTCTGCCAGCGGTCGCAGCTGGACTCAGACACATGCAACAAGATGGAGGGCCAGATATTATGCCTTTCCTGGGGCAGAGCAGCTCAGCCGTCGCGCTGAGGTCGTTTATGCAGGAGGGAGTAAAGGAGTCGACGAGGAACAGTGATTATGCCGTCACCATTCTATTGGGAGCGCAGTGGCTGGCGCATACTCTGGAAACCGAAGGAGGGAAGCTTTGGACGAATTTCTTCGACATGGCACACAGGATTCGCGCTGAGTTCGAGAACTTGAACAAGTCAGAGACAGAGTCCATGAATCAATGGATACGTCGATGGTTCCCTGCACCATCAATCTGTAGATCTGTAGAGGATCCGAATCTGTACGTAGTTGACTTAGGCCTTTGGACCAATCCCGTCCTGCCTCTAATCTTCTTGCAGCTTGCTCCTGTTGAGTCCTTACGCTCGATGGCCATGTTAGCTCAAGCCATTATGGACGAAGGTAGTGCAACTGTGGGCCAAATGACCTCTCATGAGTGGCTTCAAACAATTCAAGCCACTGTTGGAGTGGCAGGCCAAACTAAGTGTGCTCTTTCAGGATCTGTCATCGGAATTGAACTAGCGAATCTGTACGACGAACATCGCCAGAGTTTATCCAGCGCGAATGTCAAGGCAGAGATACCATCAGCTGCACTTCCGCTTGTAACTGGTCTCAGCGAAAGACTGATCCTCGTACAGAAGCTCGTCCCTGACGTGTCACAGGATGTGTTACGGAGCATCTGTCGACTCTGGGTTCATGATGTTCGGCTGTGGTTGGATTCTCTTTGCAATGACTTGGCCCACGAATCACCAGGGTAATGATCAGCACTTCACAGGTTGACAAATTTCTAGCATTTGGTGCAGGTTTGTTTATTTATCAATACACATTTGTAGCAAAAAGCCATTTGTACTCGAACAGCTCACCAGGCTGGTCCTGTCGGATTAGGCCAGAACAATGGAGAAGCTGTATCGTGACGCGGATAAAGAAGCCGAGCACGCCTTATTTCAAATACTTCGTGTGCTCACGAGCAAGCATTTGGGCCGAAGCCTTGGCATCCAAGAACAATTGTGATACATCCTTGATGTCATCGCGCTCGATTACATCGCGTCCATTTGTGGCAGCCAGAACCTGTGCCGGTGTCAACAGCTGCACGGCATATCGAAGTGAAGTCGCCGCACCAATTTGAGCTAGCACATCCAGAGCTCGCGAATCAATCTTAATACCCTCGGTTGCAGCTCGGATTGCCAAAATGTGCTTAACTTCTGCCTCGTTGTAAAGGAACGTTCGGATAATAACTAATCGGTCAAGAAGGTCGACAGGGAGACCATGAGGTGCAGAGAGGTCTGTACCTCGGATGTTGGAAATACCACGGTTGGTAGCTAGGATAACGACAGGAGCCAAAGTAGACTCAAGTGCACGGTTGAGGAAAGTAAAACACTCAATGTCGAGCATGTGGACCTCATCAATGAACAGAACACCAGGGACGAGCTCTGCCTGGCCGCTGTCGATGTAGCGGTTGACGACTTTGTTGATCTCAGAGCGGAGCTTGTCGGTAATTTCGGTCTTCTTGGGCTTCAAAACAGTGCCCATGAGTGACATGATATCATGTCCACCCTGAGGACGAGCGTTGGCCATATCAAGATCGTGCAACGTCACGTCCTGAATGACATCCTTCTTCTTCAAAACATCACCCTTGGGAATCGGAACATACTCCTCCGCTTCGAGGTCAACCTCTGCGGCAAAAGCATCTGATCGACCGACGCGCTTGACAGCGCCAGTCAATGCCTCGATGTAAACGACATCACCGACCTGCACTTTCTCCTTTTGCAGGCTCTCGTAGATCACAGGGTCGAGCTTGAGTGTCTTGGTGCCGTTGGTGGTCTTGAGGCCGACAAGGACGTTTGAAATGGTCTTGCCATACCCCTGCATCTGCGATTCACTTTCGACTGGGGTGATGGCAGTGACCTCACCTTCGAAAACTTCCTTAGTCTCCTTAATGCGCAGACCAATAGCACGGCGGAAGTTTGCCATGAGCACCTCTGTCTTCTTGATTTCGGCCGAGTACACTTCTGAACCGACCATGGGGCAGAAGGGGATCTTGGGACCGAGCTCCTGTGAGATTGCAAGTGCAAGCGCGGTCTTACCCGTACCAGGTGCACCCGCAAGTAGCAGTGCCTTGCCGGCCATCTTTTTGGACTTAATGAGCTCGACAATGACACCAGCAGCCTCACGAGCGCGGGTCTGACCGACAAGACCGGCCGCAACGGGGATCGCGTAACCTTCCTCGTTCAGGCCGAGACCCTTGACGTGGGTGTGGGTTGCGATCCTCTGCAGAAGATCGCTCCCCTTTACTTCCTCGATGATTTTCATCGACATCCTGTGTGGGGTGTGTCGAGTCTGGAACGTGGGGGGCACGGCGTGGGACAACGTGTAAGACGGGGATATGGCTGCGAGCGGGAGTAGCAAGTGACTTTCCGTGCGAGATCACCAGGAAACATACATGGAATAGAATCGAAAATTTGAATGGCAGGCTCGGAGTGGTAAATGTGGGGATTTGTGTTCAATCCGTCGCTGAGGCCTGGGTAATACCTGGGTATCACGACCGATCTTACAGTTATACTCGAGGATAACGCATTATTTCATACACACCACATATACAACCCGCCAAATTCAACGCTTTCCACTCCCATTTTCAAACTTTTCGCAGCCTCCCAAGTTCAAAGCTTCGCCCCGTATTCCTGCACCCCCGGACCGAACACCCGCCCGACCGACCTGCTCACCACACGGTATTCGTATCGAGCGCCGCCATGAGACGCATCCAAAGTACTTGCCACGCACCTGCCAGGCAGGAAAGCACTTGGACTATCCATTCGAGTTCTTTCAGGCTGGCAAACGCACGAAGTATGACATATCCAAGGATTTTCCAAGTCGGTCACAGTGCTGAGAAAGCCTTCCTGCTGAGCATGAGTCTGAGGGTAGTTTATATCCCCAGCTGCGTGGTGATTGTGCAGTAAGAGCTGGATAATATTCTCTGGCGCCGCGGGATTGCACCCAAGATCAGGCGCGGAACGGCCCTCGAAAAAGTCACCAGGCTGTGTGTGAAATTTTGAGCCCTGCCACTGGCATTGGTGACCATGTAACCGATACTGGGGATTCACACAGTGCTGGATTTGCGTGGCTTGGCGGCGCGGGCATTGGAGTGGTGCACATTGGATTTGCTGGAAAGTTGTGGAAACTTACGTACCAGGAGTAGGTGTATAGGCTAGTGTGATCCAAGCCGTGTATTCAAGTGTCAAGGATCGGGACGAAACGAAAACAAGCACCAATCAAGAGAACCAAGCGAAACGAAAATGGCTTCTGACACAAAACATGGAATTGAATATGGGAAGATGGAGGAGTAGGTGCGATTTATTAATTAATGATGAGGATACATGACAGGGAGAAACTTGAGAATACATTGGTTTGACATCACTACGACTGCTCTGCACACGTTATTTTTATCCTTTTAACTTGATACCAACGCTCTTGTTACAACTTGTTGCGACGACCCTTATTTCATGATACCCCGTGCATTTCCACGCGCTCTAGACGGCTCGAATGTCTCAGGAGTGGACAAGCGAACTCGAATACCTCGGCCTCGTCGGAGGTTCGAGCTTTCTTCAGAGCTCTTGGCTCAAGAATGAAAAGTTCCAGGCAGAAGTCCGCACGACACGCTATGGACAGGTCAAGATGTATGTTAATCGAACCGATCGCGTGGTCTTTATTCAGCGCCATGCCGCGGACCCCGATGTGGAATACTCGCCGCCACACTTGATCAACAAGAAGGCGATCGTCTCGGCCCTTCGTGCCATGAACTGCAAGCGCGTCATTGCGTTCAACTCGACCGGTTCGATGAAGGAGAGCATCCCGCTGGGTTCCCTCGTCGTCCCGGATGACTTCATCTGCCTCAAGGCGATTACCTTCTTCGATGATGCGAAGGCTCACATTGTTCCTGGGTTCAACGGCGAGCTCCGCGATGCCATCATCGCAACTCTTCAGGCTGCAAATTATACTCCCATCACCAAGGCAGTTTACGTGCAGACGGAGGGCCCCCGCTTTGAAACCCCCGCCGAGATTCGAATGTATTCGGTTGAGTCTGACATCGTGGGCATGACCTCGGCCCACGAAGCCATTCTCTGCCAGGAAGCAGGTCTTCAGTACGCCTCTATTTGCATGATTGACAACTGGGCGAACGGCATTCAAACCAAAGAGCTCACGCCCGAAGAGTTCCACGATGGTGTCAAGCGCAATCAGGCTACGATGGAAAAAGTGCTGGGTTTGTGCATCGAGAAGTTTAAACCTCTGCAGGTAGGTTCGAATGAAGCCTCCGTTGAAGTCAAAGAGTCGTCTCGCATCCATGCAGACCAGATTTTGCACGGCCGATGGGTCATTCCGCTCGCTCCTGAGGAGGAGGAAGAGGTTTTGGAGTTCCATTCCGTTGTCATCTCTAACGGTAAGATTCTAGACATTCTTCCGACCGACGAGGTTCAGGCCAGATACGTGTCGGACGTTGTCGAAGACTTCAGCCATGGTCACGTCCTTATGCCCGGCCTAATTAATGCACACACCCACCTGGGTATGACTCTCCTTCGTGGCTACTCGGACGACAAGTCGCTTCTTGACTGGCTCCAGAAGGATATCTGGCCCGCTGAGGGTAAGTTTGTCTCGCACGAGTTCGTTCGCGCGGGTACGATGCTCGCAATTGCGGAGATGATTCGCTCCGGTACAACGTGCTTCAACGACATGTACTTCCATCCTGAGGCTACGGCAGAAATCGCACTTGAAAGTGGCATGCGTGGTGTCATCGGTTTCCCTGTCTTTGATGTTCCGAGCGAGTCGGCTGCGATGGACCACATTGAGACTGGCCGAAAGGCCATGGAGCGCTTCCGAGGTAAGACCAATCTTCTTGAGTTTGCTATCTGCCCGCATGCACCGTACACAGTCGGTGATAATACCTTGGAGAAGTGCCGTGAGTTCGCCGAGATTTACAACATTCGTATTCACACCCACCTCCATGAGCAGGAGCACGAGGTGAGTGACTCCATCGCAGGTAACCGCGCCAGCTCCAGCTGCCATCGCTCCGAGACGCTCATGGCACCTGTTGAGAACTTCCACAGACTCAAGCTTACTGGCGGGAAATTGATTGCTGTACACATGACATGCCTGTCAGACGAGCAAATCAAGTTGGTCAAGGAAACCGGCACGAACGTTGTTCACTGCCCTAGCTCAAACCTCAAGCTCGCTTCTGGGTTCGCTCGTGTCTCGGACTTGCTTCGAGCAGGAGTAAACGTTGGTCTGGGTACAGACTCTACGGCCTCCAACAACGCCTTGGATATGTTTGCCGAGATTAAGCTTGCGGCCATCCTTGCCAAGGCTGTTGCGAAGGATTCTACGGCATTGCCGGCCTGGGAGGCGCTCCGAATGGCCACTATGAACAATGCACGCATGCTCGGTCTCGAGAAGAAGATCGGTAGTCTCGAGCCAGGTAAGGATGCAGACATCATTGCTGTCAAGATGACAGCTGTTGAGCACCTTCCCGTGTATTCCGTCATCTCTCACCTCGTCTATTCGACCACTCGCGACAAAGTCTCCGATGTTTGGATCCAAGGCCGTCGTATGCTTCGTCACTACAAGTTGACTACAATTGACAAGACGCTTGTCACTAAGCTCGCACTTGAGTGGCAGCAGCGCATCATCGCGGGTCGAGAGGCTTCCGGCGATTCCAACTCCGTGAAGCGAACACGTAGTGCAAGGAAGAATGGCTTGCTCGACGGTACAAAGCGGGTTCAGCTCCACAGCCCAAACACTCTGCAAACCATGGCTGAAGAAGGTTCTCGCGAGGATGACGAGGATGCATCAGCACGTCGCATGGAGAACCAATAATCATTGTCACGAACTTTACTTGGTGGGTAGTTAGCTGCCTTTAGTCGCATGTCGATCTACGACGTAGCTCTTCCCCATTCATTCCTAGCTTATCTATTCTATTGATCAACCTACTTTATTCTGTGACTAGTATGCTGGCTTTAGCAATTGCTTCTTAATCCCCCTATTTTTACAACCTCCCCGTCACGGCCATACTCGCAGCAGTCTTAGTTCGTCGAGCGTCATTAAAAAATGCCAATGACTTTGTGCAAATGTTCTAGCGATTCTTGCCTTGCCCTCGTTCTAAACCGGCCCCACCAGTATTCTTTAAACCAGTGTTGGCTCAATATCTACCTTCAGAAGCACAACGAGACAGATATGAATTGCTGCGTCCATTCTGGCTTGGTTCATCCACATCATGATGCTCAGGCGGTTTGGCATTCACATTAATCAAGCCCACGCACATGTTTTAGTAAGTTCGTTCATTGCCGGTATGCCTCGTTCAGCTTCCGGACATGGCTGCGCCGGCGTTTACAATACATCATATTACCTTTCCCCAGAGGCAAGTGTAATGCTCTTTGGTTTTGTTTTTGTATTTTTCGATCTGCTATTGCGATTGTGATTGCTGGTATTGGTTCCACATGAAGCACCTTCAGAGGGGCGACTGGTCTTGTTCGACAATAAGTTTAGCCACTGATAGAGAAGAGGATGACGGTATCACCACGGATAAAGAGCATAGGCATATTTCGCTTCTTGATCTGCGACGTCTCCTCGCCGGTCTCCGGGTTGATTTCGATTTGTGTGTGGGTCTCTTCACAGTCAGCGAGTACCATGTTCATGTGTTCATCATAGGACTAGAAGGGAGGGGCGAGAAGTAAAGCAGAGATGGATGAGAGTACGGACACTTGTCAAGGGGTAGCCTACGCAGACGATATATGAGCTACAGCCACACCACTCGCGGTGTTCGTTTGAACGATGCAAGGAGAGACTGTGTAGAACAACTTACAATAAGCTTGCCTCGCAACTCGCGGTTGTTTCGGCACTTGATGTAAATATACTCGTCTACGGAGAGCCTTACAAGATCGAAAGGCTCATTTACCGTTTGGGAGACAGGCTCGTAGGCTTCTGTTGACATTGTGAATGTACTGGGTGTGTGTCTAAGTGACTTGCTTCAGTCGATGCTTCAGGATGGTTCTTCCTGCCTAGTTCGGTAGCGGCTTGACGCTGTCGTGTCCAGTCAAGCTGCGAGATAAAAACTTACTGTGTACACTACCTAGTGTCGACGTAGATCAGGGTTCTGCGTCGATCGATGGACTGAAATCGGGTTGATCCAGGTTATCTCTAAGGCTCTATCTCTTTAGGATCCGAGCCAGGGGTGGGGTTTGTGTCGCTTGAAACGCCTTTCTCAACGAACAAACCAATAGAGTCGCCTTCTAATCCAGACCTGTGCTAAGATAATATATCCAAATGAACTACGGTCCTAGCCAACCTCGCCAATTTGATATATTATCAATATGCTCCACGTTTTTCAAACTCGGACGGTTAAACTCGTTCTTGCCGGGTTGCTGGGAACTGGGCCAGGACGGTTAGAGTTTGGAACGCGTTTGGAACTGGGTTCCAAAAATTTGGAACCCGAAGCAAGGCCTCGTCAGGAATTTTAACCGGATCAGGCCAGAGTAGGTCTGCTGGGCGAGACAGAAAAGGTAGACATGTGAGGAGTTAAACTGGGCAAGAGGGCCAATTGAGCAGGTTGAAGAGATAAGTTTGGAGTGGACTTTGAGGGCAATGTCATGCTCAGACACGCGTGCAATTGCTTAGTTTCGATGAAGGTGCGGTTTGCACATCATTTCCACTCCACGTATTCGTCAAGCAGGCCTCGCATTGCGCGTGGAAATACCCACAAACTTGGGACCTATTGGATGTGATGGTGCTCTTGCACATTTTCACCACGGCTTACACATGACCCAGCGCTCACGACACCCTGAATCACCGATTAAACGATTATACATCTAGGCCGGAATGTCTAGAGGCAAATCTATTTGCTTGCTAGTGTTCCTCTTCTTGGCTTTGGCCCTCGCAGAGGTAAGTTTCTTCTCGCTTCGATTCGCTTGAGGTCATATACTTGACACTCGTTTGCGTCCCACACATCGTCCTGACCACATCTCACGTGTGTGTCAACAACTCTATGTACATCTCTATCTAGGTCAACCTGAGTGTGCTCATTCAGGAGGCCAGCAGGATCGAGGAGGAAATGGACAGTGTAATTGACTTCGCCAAGAAGAACCCCATCGACAACCTCCATAAGGGCCCCGTCGCGCCGCACGCGGAGAATGCGCAGGAGCTCGCTATGGAGACTCGTATTGGTGAGATTGGCGGACGTGCACCCTCCATTCTCTCGTACGAGCCCGCTGCCGCACGTGGTGTTTCCTTGCTCGAGCAGTCGGGTAGAATTGGCATCGACCTGAAGAACACCATTGAGGCCACGCTTGTGCAGCCCAACTTCAACCTGCCACCACCAGCTGATGACGTGTACTACGCCGCTCGTGCTGCCTGGAATCGTACTGTTCCGTCCGAAATCGAGACCCGACTCCGCAAGCTCTGGCCCAAGCCCGTCAACTTGGACCCCGCTGGCCCTCTCATCGCCGATGAGTACATGAACGCAGACGAGATCTTGCCCCGTGACCCCGAAGCAGATTCCTTGTTGCACCACTTCAACCAGAAGTATGGCGTTTTTGATGATAAGGGCATTCCTTTCAACTTGCCAGCACCCCCCGATTCCGAGCTGCTGCCTCGCAACGATCAGAACCTCACCGACGTTGAGCGCGACTACGTTTCAGTGTTCGACAGCGCTAACAAGTTCGGTTTTGACCCAGAGAAGGATTCTATCGCAAATCTCGACAAAATGCTAGCTTCCATGTGGCGTAAGCGATGGGAGTTCTTTGCAAGCGAGAAGCAGGCTGCTGAGGAGCGCATCAAGGCACAGCAGGCTCAGGCAGACCCTAACACCAAGACGTACCCCATTGAGGTTCTCTTCCCCCAGCGACAGGCTAACCCAGACCACACTGGCGAATCGCTTTTGGGCGACGTATACACTTATCTTCCTGAGGAAAAGCCCGTTTTGCCTTACATTGAGAACCGTGAACACTTCGTTCCCCAGACTGAGTTCTATGGTCCTGCCGTCACCGGTAAGGCCATTGACTTGGCAACGCGTGTGCCTGATCCAGATCAGGTGGGCTACTTCCAGCCTGAGTACCATGGCCCCGAGGTTCACGAGAAGCAGACGATCAAGCTCATTCCTGCAAGTCCTGCGGCAGCAGATCCCGCACACGAGATGGTTGATCCCTTCGTCAAGGATGGTGAGGACTTCAACCCACTCCTTGCAACCCCTGCAACGATCATGAAGCTTCCCAAGTTCCCCAAGAAGAAGCCTTTGGTGTAAAAAGAGGGCACCTTCGAGGATGAACGATTCTTTGTGTACAAATTAAGCAATACAAATAAGACAAACTCAAACAACCTTTGGCCGTGGATGATGTATGAACTATAATGTGGGCGTGGCTTTGGTCTGAAGGCATGGACACACTGCAAATCAGATCGGCGTACTGGTCAGCATACCATACCAACCCCCTGGGCTCGAACGAAGCCTCTCGAGACCTGCTTCAATCCTCCACGCACCTGGCGACCACGTAGAAGTAGACCGACAAGCACGCCATTGTTATTGAATTTGGACAGATTTATTCAAGATAAGAGCTGTAATTAACGCTTTCCAGCATTACGCACACGCTCGCATCACGCAGGTTCGGCAACTCTCGAGTTCCTTAGGGACGAGGGGCGGCCGCAGTTGCATTGGCTGCAGTTGCATTGGCGATCACTGGTGGCGTGTAAAGAACAGGGCATGGTTGAGGGCATGCCTTGGCATTGTTCATGGCGTCTTCTGCTGGTCCACGGCCTGCACGAACGTCCTCACACAGGGAGCTGAGACGAATGCTCTTGGTTGCGTTCTTAGTGTGAAGGTAATAGTAAAGCTCGTTGAACTTGTTAGGAGAGACCTCGAAGTTGTTGGGAACAATAACACCACGGTGAGGATCGACGCCATAGTGGATACCAGGGATGAGATGAGCAGTTGACTGGCTCTCGAGCGGATTGTAGTCCTCAGTGTAGAGCTCGCAGCCAACGCGACCGAAAGGTGAGAGAAGCTTGAAGGATGACTCGTGAACCGAGACGGTGACAGGCTCCTGGGTGACCGCAGAGCACTTGGCTTTCAAGTAGGTGAGGTAAGGGTCGAACATAGCGGGCAAGTTCTCACGCATGTGGCAGTTGTTGCAAGCTGAGTCAATGAACTGATGGAAGTTGAAGTTAATGTGGTTTACCTCGCAGATATCACGGATGCCAGCGCTCTTGACCGCATCTGCGAAGTCGCACTCGTCCTTCTCAAGACAGTTCTTAGCATCCTGGAAGAAGTAAAGCATCATGGATTCGTGAACACCAGTAAACTTAGCTGCCGTAAGAGGAGCCGTGAAGTTGTAGCCGAGCTTGGTAGCATACGCCTCGAAACCGTCAGGGATAGGGTCAAGATTGAGCTTGATCCAGTCTGCGATACCCTTGCACTTCAAGCGGTCGCCGTAGACCTTAGCATCGTCCTTGTCATACTTGTCGGTAAAGCAAAGTGGAGGGAAATTGGGAAGGGAAACGGCTGCAACTGGAGTGGACCCAGGCTTGTTGTACAAGACACGGGTTGCACCGACAATAAAGTTGGCAGAGTTCTTGGGCTTCTCCATGGTAGCAAAGAGCTCAATGAATGCATCAGCGACCTTCTTGTGGATGCGAGCCTGTGGCAAGGTGTAGCAGCGGCCATTTCGGACGAAAGCAGACTCAAGCGAGCGACGGAAGTAGCCAGTGCTGGGGGAAGCAACGGCCTTGGCTGCGACGGTGGGAAGGAGCGCAGTCGTCGACACAGCCGGTGAGCAGTTCGCGATGGTATCAGCCTTCTCTGAGGCGAAGCCCTTGGTGATACCATCATTGATGATCTCAGTGAACTTGTCTGTGGCAGTAAGGGCGGTGTGGGCCGAGGTGCCACAGTCGCCGCCTGCACCACCGACCTCAACCAAAGCCGAGGGCTTGAGCTGTGCCGCGTCCTGAGCGGTTTGGGGCTGGACGGCAATGCTGCCCTGCACCATGAAGGCAAAGGCGATTGCCAGGATCACCAGGATTCGTGTGGATAACGACCCCTTGATCATTGTTTCAACCCTAGATTGTTGGGTGGGATTGATCGAGAGCAAGACGATACACATTTGTAAATTGTTAGTTTAGTCCTCACACGGGGTTATGCCAAGAACCACGGGAAATATACTGACTTGGGCTCAACCCTAGTTTCTTTCTGCGGCGAGTTTCACTGTCAAGATGCATTTCTGTCGAGGGAAAATATGTACCAAATCGTAGACGGAGGGGCATTCTACATAATTAATCTATTTTTCACACCAGCCACTCGGTGCATCCTCTAAATGCAACGCTCAAAGTTTTGCACCTCCCACCCTAACTCTCCTTCTTCCTCGTGACAAAAGGTAGAGTTTAATTTTCATCCACCAGGGTCCCTCCGATTCAAGTTTAGTTTTGAATGTGGGACTGAGTGAACCTAGCATCACTGCGCATGCAACACAGCGAACAGTCATGACACCTCGTACAAGCATGGGTAAATAGTAGTTGATGGATATTTGTTGAGACATGTGTTTTAGTCTTACTGAATTTGTGGAAAGAACTCAGACTTTCGCGTGAACGAAATCGAGAGACATACATCCGGGGGTTGCTAGCTGTATTACCGTATTACTGTTTGGCTACCAAGCAGTAGATACACTCTTCAAGTCTGAACACTGGCTTTTCACTTCACCCTAAACTCCGCTTATGGAAGCTCGTCGCCTAAATTCAAGGACTTGAGTAACTCTTCGGCACTCTGAGCGGCATCCTCTGCATCAACTGTCGTCGTGGTTGCAACATTACCTCGTAGTGCAATCTCCATAACGTCGTCTGCCTCGAGGCCTTCGATCGATCCCAACAGGTCCGCAAGCATTGCATCCGCATTCTTCTCCTCAGCTGTCTTACTGGAGGAACTAGCGGCCGTGGATGCAGAGTTGGACGAGCTACTACCCGCCGTAGCTGTGCCGTCCAAGGCAGTTGATGTCAGATCAACACCAAGCTCTTCACTGAGGTTAGCCAGCATTGCGTTCAAATCTGTGGCCAACAGCTTGGATTCGAGCTTCTTCTCTTCAGACTTAGGCTGGGCCTCACCTTCTGTCTTCGCCTCTGTTGTGGCAGGAGTAGTAGTAGGGGTAGAAGTCGATGTGGACGACTTCGCTGAGCTAGAAGTTGGCACAGGTGCAAGGTAGTCACCATCCTCATCATCTGAATCAAATCGGAAGCGGATATGCCTGGCACCTCCATCATCTTCATCCGACTCGTCTGCCGCTGTCGGCTTGCCAGTTCCGGTCGGGGAGCCAAGGGATCTTCGTGAGGTTACACTAATTGCAGTACCCGTAGGCTCAGGGGAGTTGCATATTGCAGCTAGAGCTGCAGCGCGTGCTGCTGCATTCGGAGTTTCACTTGATACCTTGGGGAGTTTCACAGGAGTGCTGGTCGAATCAGCTGTCGCGTTGCCTGTCTCAATCGTGAGCGAGGAGTCAGGTTGGTCACCTGAGGCTTTGGCCTCGTTGGGTTGATCATCTCTCGCAGTAGTGCTGCCGCTGGCATGGCTGTTTCGAATGAGACGAGACCAGTATTGCCTTGCATCTAGCCTTGCGAGCTCAGAAGGCTCGAGACCCGCGCCAACTAGAGACGTGCTCTTGCCTGCCGCCGCTGCCGCTGCAGTCACAGCCTTTGCCCGTTCTTCGTCGATTTCTCCAATGTTTGCCTGGCTTGCGAGCATCGCTGCAGCGGCTGACTTTGCTGTGGCCGTAGGATCCTCACCTGGTCTCAGCGCTCGGAAGACGAGATCTACCCAAAAGTCGTCGCTGAAGCGATCGTCGGCGCATGCACTGTCCAACTCGATTACAGGGAAGCGGACACTGCCCGGACGGATATATCCTGCATGGAAGCCGAGTCGGAGCATGCTCACACGTTCATTGCGTGCGGTTAGGTGTCTTACACGAATGATGATATCACCCTCAAGCGGAAGTCCCACAGGGAACAGCATCGCCGCATCTTCTTTCGCATACCACCGTAGAGATTTCTCGCGACCAATACTGGTGAAGACTAGTTTAGCATGCTTGAAAATTTGTAGGTACGGGCGGCATCCACCCCTCTCAAAGTCGGGGATGGTGTTGATGATGACACGCTCCAGTACGATTGGGGCTGATGAGGGATAGTTCCCGGCGAGGAGATTTGTAACATAATTCAAATAGCGACGTTGGGTTGGAATGACGAGCGAAGTCACCGGAACACCACATGCCATGGCAATCATCTCGAGGCATCGAGAGCAGTCACTGTTTTGGTAGCCTAAATAGGCCAGGTAGGAGGCAACGGATACAGCCGAACGACCAGTTCCAGTCTGGCAATGAACAACTGCGACGTTACTAGGATCAGCATCGAGCCACGCTGCGATCGATTTCACAATTTCAAATGCACGATGGAGAGGCGGGGCTGGATAACCCGGGAAGGAGAATTCGATCACTTGGTTATGGAACTTGGAAGTGTCATACTGACGTTCCGAGAGATTCCAAATCATGTACTGGTCTCGGTGGTGTGTATCTAAGTAGTGTGAGAGATACTCAATAGGACGGCCCATTGAAGTCTCTTCTTCGCTTGGGAAAGGCATTAACAAGAGTCGTTTAGTGATATACGTGATGCCAAGCTCCTCTGGAGAGAATGAATCACTCCGCCATGTTCCGCCCACCAGAGAGCTCAGACCGCCGCTGTCGGAAGTCAGATCCTTCCAGAAGTTCGACACACTCTTGCCGATTGCATCTAACTTGCCTTGATTCTTCGTAAAGAACCCCTTAAGCTTGGCACCGAGTGAGGAAGAAGCGGACGATGACTCCGCCGAGTCGTTTTCGCCGGTGTTAGACATGTTATCGAAATACAACACGCACGCGTCTACTTCAGGCAGCGTTGATTATTTTAAGCTTCGCTCGTTGTTGTTGAAGAACTTGTGAGGCTGCCCACGCGTCTCGATACGTCACGGTGTCACGATGACTGATCCGCGATACGTTGCCTGAGTCACAACTAAGTCACGCCTCTGTCCTCCGTGGGGTGCACAGCAAGTTGCGACTTTCAGACTTTATCCCTGTACCTATAGGCGATGCCTGATCTAGCAACGGCCGGACAGTGCGTAGATCACAGAGGGGGATCCATACATGGCCATGAATGATGAGTGACGATTCCTTCCGAGTGCCGATCTGGGGTGTTGGTGTGGGGATGTAACATTGTAACCCGCGCAACTATACGACAGACCCGGGAAAAACGCTCGTACTTTATCACTATACTACATCCCACGCATACTACGCCACACCTGCGAGCCGTTACATTCTTGCTTGATCATCTTCGGTCAACTCCAATTTTTCGGTCTCCGTAGGACTGATCTCAAACATTAGCCGGAAACGGCTAAAAATCTGGAAACCAGCTGCTGCAGCTTAATTAAAACGTGTGTGGAACAGTGAAGTGTACTTAATGGAGCAGAAGGATCCTGGTAGTACAATGTGGGTTGTCTTGTGATCAACTCGATGCCTCGTGTCTATTGCGGTTGAAGCGACTGATTCCCCAGATTTGTGCACTTTTCGGCTTTTTAGGCAACGCTCTGGGCCATGCACACACCAATAAGCCAGACGCGTAGACAGGCGTCGAGTTTAATGCGTGTCTTGGTGCGATCACTTCAACACTCTTGGCGTTCCAGGTGGCCAGCCTTGAGGTCGACCGCCACGCATGCTACAAGTCGAGTTCCTCAGCCCACCCGAGGCTTTTCACTTCTCTCGCAAGCTAATCAGGCAGATCTGAACCCACATGGCACACAGAGTGCGGCTAAGTGGCAGTTTACTGCGAACAAGCACCCGCTCCCCGACCCAACCGCAGACCCGAATCCACTTAGGCGATCACTAGCTGGAAAGGAGGGTGAATTGAGCATACCGCTGGATCCAAAGCTTGAACTTGCCCAGTTCATCGTGAGTCAGTTCCCCAAAGTTGATTTCGCCATGGCGTATGGTTCACTAGCTATCCCCCAACTTCCGAAGACAGATTCGAATGGCAAACTAACGCAGTCTGATCCGGATCAGATGCTTGACTTCATTTTTGCCGTGAACAACCCCAAGGTGTGGCATGAAGAGAACCTGGAATTGAATCCTAAGCACTATTCCTTTGTTCGGCACATGGGAGTCGACGCCATCGTCAAGCTTCAAAGGGCCGGGCCTGGTATTTATTACAATACTCGTGTGAATGTCCAAGGTCCTAAGGGCGAGACGATCAAAATCAAGTATGGAGTGATCGAGACAACGCAACTATGCCGGGACTTGATCCGATGGGACAGTCTCTACGTGAGTGGACGGATGCAGAAGCCTGTACTCATTGTAGAAAGCAATACGCAACTGAAAATTGCTATGAACTACAATCTCCATCAGGCCGCGGCCATGGCTCTACTTCAGCTGCCAGAGCGGTTCACCGAGGCTCAGTTCTATGAAACTGTAGCAGGCTTGTCGTATGAGGGTGACCCAAGGATGAAGTTGGGTGCAGAACCAACCGATAAAATCAAGCGTTTGGTGCATGGTGCACTGCCAAGCTATAGGGAGCTTTATCAGAATGTCCTCCGTTTGTATATCAACGCAGGTGAAAACAAAGAGTTTTTCGACTTGTGTGAACTCCAAGCCAAGCATAAGGAGGTAAAGCGAGGTCCAATCAGCTTTCCGCTCTCAATCGACCAGGATATCCTTGGAATGCTAACCTCGGGATCAACGAAGCTTCGTCAGCCCGTAGACACGGTCTCCCGCTGTCGACTCCTCATGCAGACACCCTTGGCGCTCCATATCGCAATGTATCAGCTCAGCGTAGAAGATGCCGGGCATGTCAAGAGCAAAATCGACGTACCCCGCCCACCACAGCTGACTTTAGATGACGATCGGCGTGATATCAACCGTCCCTTCTGGGAAAACTTCCCATTCGGCTTCCTGGCTCCTGAACCTGCCCCGAGTGCTCCGGGCCAGCTCCCTCGAGGTTCAAGTGGTAACAACGAAGAACCGGAACCCAGCGATGGACCGGGGGCACATGATCCCCCACCGGGCGAGGTCCCCCCACCCGACTCTGATGACAGGCGTGGTCGTGAGCGTGGCCCACGTGGTGGGATCCCCGAAGGTTCGGGAACTGGATCCGACACAGGAGATGCCTCGTACCATTTCAATGACTCCAGTGGCTATAGGTTTGACATCGAAGGGTGGAGTCACCTAGCAAATATTAGTCGACAGAACCGACTCACAGATCTGATTAAGCGTGGCATTGCTAAAATTGTGAACGAAAGCGCGACGATCCAGACTGCGAAGGGTCTGTTAACTGGTGGAGTACTCAATTCTCTGTGGTACGCCACGAGTAAAATCAAGCGGAGCAGGTGATTCGCGGACAACGTGTTCAATATCGGCCTCGGTGCATTAAGTGATTAACAAGCTGCGTTTGAGCGATGCTCTAATAAATGATATCGGTACAACTAGTCGCTGCTTTGATGAGTCCAGGTTTTTCGGAGCTTGGTTGTTCTGCAGGAACTAAGAGAGCGAGCGTCTTATAAATCAGTCACCATATGGGTGTACACACAAGTCAGTGTTAACGCGTATATCACGCTGGCCACTGGGTGAGCCCGCGTGGACACCGTTCTGTGGGCGCTGTCGGTCAGGCCGGTGGCAGTGAGGCACTACCCCATTCCGGCTAAAAGTTCTCAGATTCAAATTTTCGCGCCAATTGGCCTTGAGTGACAGTACGTGAAGTTGAATAGTTTCTAGGCGATTTTGAGAGGCATTCAGGTTGTGCGCGGAGGATCCATGCTGAACTAAACTATAAACTCCGTCACGAGCTGGAAGGCGCATTTATCATACGAGAACACGCGCTGTTTCCATCATATTAACCTGAAAACACCTTCCACATGAGGGTTCGTCGCTCACAAGCAGATCTTCTGTATGAGCGTATAGTAACTGACGTGCGTACAGCACGCCACCGCCTGCTCATCCTGCCCGCGCGAGGGGTAGACGCACTTTGCGCCTGCAAAATCCTCACCACGATGCTCACGACGGAGAGTGTCCCACATCAGGTTGCTCCTGTTTCAGGATTCACAGACATTGCTCATGCAGTGGACGACTTCGTGGAGGGTCAAGACGGACCTTCAAGCATTGTATTGATCGACTGCGGCGCTAACATCGATTTGGTGGCATTCCTCCAACTCGACACTCCCAGTCGCGAGCAAGTCACAGTTTATGTGATCGACTCTCACCGACCATTGCACTTGAGCAACATTGATCAGTCCAATCGTCGCGTCCGCGTACTAATGGATGATGTTGACGAAGAGACAGAGTTTCCAGACCCGCTACCAGCGGATATCACCGAGGATGGAGATATAATTGATGATTCAGATGAGGAGGTTTCCCAAGCGAACGCTTTCGATCTGGACGAGTATGGAGACGAGGAAGAGGAAGAAGGATATGATGGTTACACATCGCACGAAGATGCTGACCAGGAAGGGGATGACGAGGAGGAGGAAGAGTCTGTGGACCAGAATGGCGACAATGATGACGATTTATATGAAGGGTTCTCTGCTGAAGAGCGGAAAGAGAGTGACGACATCGACTCTCAAGACGCTTCACACGGGTCCCCGCTCGGCCACAAACGGCGCCGAAGTAAGAAGAAGACGACCGATGGTAGCAGGGCCAGGAATCGCGTCCGTAGAGTCGCCCGTGAAAAGAGAGAGTCCCGTAGCGAACGAAGGGAGCGGTATAGGACCTTAATTCAACAGCATAGGAAGTATTACGAACGGGCATCCTTTGCCCCTCCGATTGCGTGCTTGCTCTTCGAGATGGCACGCCGACTTTCGCACGAGACGAACAATATGCTTTGGTGGGCCATTTTAGGACTCACTGATCAATTCTTACTCGAACGGATCTCTCCCGACAGCTACGCTAACCAGGTTACGATACTATATGCCGTAGTAAATCAACTCAACGACGACGCCGCAGCGGCGTCAGCTCGATTGTCTCTAGCTGAAAGGCAGGCCAATGACGAGCTCATTCAGATTACGAAGCGAGGCCACATTTCCTTTTCGCAGGAATTAAAGCTTAATCTACTGCGCCATTGGACTGTCTACGACTCGATGTACCATTCCCGTGAGATTGCGGCAGCATTGCAGACGTGGAGCGCAAAGGGTGAAAGCGATCTCAAGATCATTCTGGCGAAGATGGGCATCCCTTTGACTGAAGCCAAACGTCCTTATGCAGTTCTTGACGAGGAATTCAAATCTGCACTCATGCGAGGTATCGATTCCTACAGCAGTGTGGAGGGCCTTAAGGTTCTCGAATCATTAAAGTACGAGAGCTTTGTCCGGCAGCACGCAGCGTCATTCGTAACATCAGCAGCAGATGCAGTACTGGGGCTGAATGCCATTCTAGATGCCTCCCCGAGCGCCTTGGATTCCATCTTAGCAGTTGCCCAAGCAGGCTCCTTGACTAGTGTGACAGCTTCTGGAGCTGCAGCAACCGCAACGTCTGCGCCTGCGTCGTCTCTTGCCACATTGATGTCATCTTCCGGAGCCACTACGGTGGGCTCTGTCACAGCCGGGTCAAACGAAAGTGGCTCTCGCAACAATCAACCTACAGGAGCGACAGGACAGGGCGCAGAGCAAATCTTGGCACATCAGCGTGCTACGGCACAGCGACTTAAACAGCAGTTTTGGCTGGCATCTGATGCATTAGAGTCGAGGTCAGTAGAGCTTCTTCGTCGTGGTATCGAGTTACAGATTCAAACCCTGCGCGCTGTAGTGAATCAGGGTGTCGCGATGCATCAGAAAGGAGATATAGATACACGGAGCTATGTTCATCTCGCAGTGGTGGATAATGCACCAGACCTGGAGTGGTTCAAGCAACCAGCAGCACTAGCTCGCCTGGTGTTCTTTTTGCAGGATTTAGTCGCGATGCGTCGACAGTCACGGCCCATGCTGGGCGCAGTCCTGCTGCAAGAGACAGGAGAATATCTAATCGTTGGAGCGAATGCAATTCGAGGTGGTGTTACACGGCAAGGTGCAAACTCGTTCGGGGCAGCCTTCCGGCTTGCTGCAGAAAGGATTGGAGTTCCAGTGCGACATGAAGGCTTCGACACCAGCACGCTACAGCTCCCCAAGGATGCCCTGCAGCCGTTCTTCAAACAGCTTATTATTGTAGTATCAGGGCTCATCTCGCTGAATACAGTCTAAAGAGATCTATCCGTGTATTTAACGATGCCAAATAGTACGCTGACGATTCTACGCTAGTCATCTCCGGAGCCCATCGTCTATGCCTACCCCCTATGCCGGGACTGCAGTCGCTATTCGGTGTTATACGCGTCTTCGACGCTGTGTTTTCGTCGTCGTCGTCGTTTGCGCGACATCGGCTGATTCTGCATCTGCCTTTGCCTGCGCCCGAGTTTGACGGCGACGCGTGGTGACTTGCTCGACTTCCTCGTCTCCAGCACTGCCTGCTTTGCGCTGCTTTCGTCCTGATGCCGCGATCTCCTTGATAGCAGCATCCATTGTTTCCACGACAATCGACTGTGACCTTGTACGCCTCGACGACCTAGTGGGTTGTGTGGCTACGGCGTCAGTGGACGAAGACGAGATAGACGCCTGGCGCTGGGCTTGATTCTCAGTACGACGAGTTGTACGACGTGTACGCACAGGTTCCGTCGGTTCCGCGGATTTTTCCTCATGAGTTACAGCAGCTACAGTCTCCTCGGCATCTTCTCCCTTCTCCTTTGCACCTCGTCTTACTCGACCAAGCTGTCTTCGTGGAGCAGCCTCTGTGACTAAGGCGGAGGAGATCTCAGAATTAGAAGTCGATTCGCTAGCTTCATTGACCTTGGCTCGACTTCGTCGAGGTTGACGCTTTACAGCAAGGGCCTCTGAATTCTCTTGTTCATGCACATCGGTGTCCTGAGCCACTCCTGCGAGAGATATTGCGTCTTGTTGCACAATGCATGCAGCGGCTTCAATTGCCTTTAGGACCGCATCAGCCATGACCACATGCTCTTTTTCCACATCAACTGGCTTCGCTTCATCCTCAATTTGGCCCTCAAGAGCTTCACGACGAATGCGCTTAAGGGAGCCCCGTTCAGGCTCTACTATTTGCATGCTCTGTGGGCTAAATGAATCTTCATGTGCTGAGCTCGTGCTTTGCTTGGCCTCCGCGGCTTGATCCAACTCAGCATCGGGTGGAGACCGAGCGTCTCGTTCTGGACCAGAATCCCTCTGCGCCAACCTACGCTTGGCACCAATAAGCTCGAGTTCAGTGGGTGCAGACGGACCACTGACCTCGTCGTCACTCTGGCCAGGAGACGACACCCGACCCACGCTTGATAGAAGTGCTTGCGCCTCTGATTCCAACAGTTCTTGCGCCTCATCCGTCATTGACTCATCAAGTTTCAATACGTTTGACACGCGAACAAGTTCATGGTCTTCATGTTCCCTTGCCTCCTCTTGACCTACAGACTCCTCGAGGTTAAGAACATTCGAGACGCGAACCAGGTCATACGTCTCTTGCTCCTTGGCTGTGTTGTCGTGGTGAGCATCTTCCTCAATACCCTCTACCCGATGAACCTCTACACCCTTCTCAGGCATCTCAGAGCGCACAGACCCCCCAAGTGCTGCCGCATTCATGGATCGGTTGGTTGGCGCGATTGTCGATTTGGAGCCTCGGTCCGGCTGCTCCAACGGGGGTGAGGACTCAGAAGCAGAGAGAGGCTCGACGGGCGTTGCAGCTGGTAACTGGATATGGGAAACGAACGGGGATCGCAATGCCAGAGAAGGACGTCGAGCGGGTGAGACTTCAGCGAGCGGGGGCTTGCTTGATCTGCGTGCCTCGGCATTAATAGGAATCAGAACTTGCTGGCCAACATATTGTGCTGGCCACTCCTTGGGTAGGACAAATGGCGTCGGACCAGCCACAATCAGTTCGTTGAAGGCCTCAGCTGCCTGTTCGATTCCGATGGGCAGTCCTCCTGTGTGCTGCAGCGCAGATGGAGTGCGACCATCTCTCGGTAGGCTAGTACGCGCAAGCATGGCTTTCATAGCGTCGTGTAGTTGAAGTCCACCAATCCAGTACCGAAGGTGACGGCCCTTGTGCCGCTGTGACATAGAGTCTTCCTCATAGATATTTGGCACATACGTCTTTGCTGCGAGCGACGAGAGAAGATGTGACGCTTTCCGTGCAGCGACAGGATTCATCGCATGGGTCTCAACCACCTTCTCGATGTGCTGCAAAGACTCCGAACAGATTTGCCTTGCAGATTGCGCCAGGTGCTCCCGAGTTGTGTCCGGAAGGGATTGGATCAACTCACCGACAGAACGGTATTTCCCTTGAGCAGCCACCAGATTATCCTTCAGTCTTGTCAGTGCTGCTTCTAGTTGGGTTGGTAGCGGCGCTAGTGCACCCTTCGGGAGAGTCGCCGCCACACGGCATACAAGGTCGTGAAGTGCCGGCGCAATGATATACGTCGGCGAGTCAGCGTCCCCAGTCAGGAAAAGCTGTGCAAACGCAATAGCTTCAATAAACGGCAGAACCAATTTGAGAAGACCAATATTCTTCCTAAGGAGAATCAGTCCGATTAGGTGACTTGTCCTGGACGACTCATCAAGCCGTACCGAGACCAAAGCCTTCGACGGCAACTGGAGAGCACAACGCTCGTCAACCGATGCAGTAATGTTGACCATAGGGGCGAGGGAAGAAGATCCAAGGGAGCTTACACTTCTCAACTTGTCTTCAACGTACTTGTGCAGCACACGATTGAGCGACTCAGCGTACACATCTTCCTTAACAAGCTGATGCATCGTTACACGTCCGTCAATTAGTTCAGCCACACCCTCATCACTTGTAGCTAAAACACCCATAAAGACACTTTCTTCGAGGGAGTCAAGCATTTGCTTCATGAGATGCTCTACAGGGGATTTGTCTAGAACAAATTCAGAAGGAGTGAGCATATCCGATGAAGCCGACTTTGAGTTCTCGTAAGATGCAGACCAACTCGGCTTTCCTCGGTGTGCTAAGCCAAAAGCACTTACGAATAGTGATACAAGACCCAAGACAACCAAATCACTATTCATACCCGACGCGACACGGAGTTGGGACAGCGCTTGTTGCGGCTGAGAAACGAGCAGATGAATGTGTGCCACCAGTAGGTGTAAAGAGAATAAGTGCGCCGGACGACCTGCGGCATCAAGCCGGGCCTCGGCGTCAGCGGTGTCGATATCTCTTTTGTCTAGGGGAGGAATCTGGGCAAACTTCGTACTTAGCATTCGGTCACGCAATCCTAGTTCCGAAATAACCAGGCTTGCTAGCTTTACAGCATGTGTAACCGTAAGACGCATCAGGAGCGCCTCTACGAGTTCAAAGAATTCGAACAGCAACTCATCGTGCCGGTGAATTCCTCGGACTGTGGTTGTGAGTAGGGAGTTGACGAAGCTTGCCATCGTTTTGGGTTGGGATGGAACAATGCTAGGACTTGCGACTGGCAAGTGCGCTGGGGCCTTCATTTCAGGCCACAGCGTCGGAGGTAAATGGGTCACGGCCGGTGAACCAAGAGGTGTGGGGATGCTGTTTGATGTTGCATGTGCAGGGGTTTTCCACAAGCCGAAACGAATCGGCGTATGCTGCATACGCCCAGTGCTCAGCCCACTTCGAGACGAAGCCTTGGGCGCGATCGGGGTCGCAAATCGTTGTGAATTCAGCTGGGAAAAACTAGTCATATTTTCCGGTTGCCTGCCAGCAGCGTCTTCGTCGGAAGCAGCGACCATTGGCGCACTTGCGAGGACTGGCATTGCGAGTTGGTACACAGCGTCACACCAAACGACATAACGAATCTTCAAATGCACTTGTGGTGTGGCGGTACCCTCTGTCAGCAAGGGAACGTAGTCGAGCAAACCGTCTAGAAGCCAGCAGAGTTGGAGTTCTCGGCATTGACGAGGTGTTAGACTGAATTCGTTTGCAAACGCAGTGCTGAGGTTATCTTTGCTATTAAACGCACCCAGGATCTCATCGCTTCTGACGTTAAGCCATTCTCTTTCCGAAGATGGTAAGTTTGAGGGGAGACGTCCTGACAATGCATCGATGTCCAGAAGGAAGTAATACAGGAGGGCACATTTCTTTTTCCACTGCGCTGCTTGAACGCGACTTAACGCCTGAAGAAGATCAAACACTAGACACCCCGATGCTGACACCTGCTGTGTCGACGTCGATGCCGATGTCGCGCTTGCACCTGCATTGAACTTGTTGGCGGTGTACTGTGACAAGGTGCTAAACTGGGTCGTAAGACCCTCTTGCTTTGCAATCCTCTGGAGGGTTGTCAAGTACTCTGTTGAGGCTGCAATTGTGGGGCGTACCCTTTTACTGAAATCTTCCGGAGTACTACCGAGAAGCGTTGTAAGCAACGTGTATAGATCCTCATTTGGGGATTCAAAGGGATAATGCGCAAACTGAAACAGTCGCGGATCTCCATCGCATGTTTCCTCTACCCGCGCTAATTGAGGCAGCTCACAGGCCACACGCATAATATGATCAGCGAATAGGCCAGGAATCTCCCTGCTTACTTGCCTTCGGTGAGCTTCATCTACTTCAGAGTCAAAGGCTGCCTTACTTCCAGCGGTTTTCCATTGATACTTAATCGCCTCATCGGCCAGACCTCTAGAAATCGACGAGAAGTAGCCCGGGAGAATATCCTGCTCCAACCTCCGCTTTCGTTCCTGTAGCTTGGCCCGACGCGAGGCGTAGACTTGACTCAATCGAGCATAGTGGGACTTGATGGTCCGTTGAGTCGTCTGAACATGCTTCGTTTGACAGGCGAATCTCGAGAACCGCGCATAGTTTAGGAGCTGATGAATAATGTTCGACAGCGTGATAAGTCGATCCCAAGTAACCAGCTTATCAAGCTTCTCCTGATTGCTCCCCGATGCTAATGCCGATCGCGCCGGTGGTTCCATAGCATTAGCAGGCCCTGCAGAAATCGAGTGCCCTCGCTTATGAATAGGTGTCATCATGCCCAGATTCGCGCTGGAGAAACCCGTTGCCTTATAGGGGGTAAATTGACTTGGCTTATGGTGAGCAGTGCTTTGGGCATCACCTAGCACACACAAACCCTGGGCTACTGCATCCTCTTCGTTCAATGCATTTGGAGGTCGTCTTTGAGCGATTGCAGCAAGTAACGCCTGTAACCCCTTTAGAGACGCTTCTACGCTATGTAGCACCTCCTGTTCAGCCTTATGATTTTGCTCGGTCAGCTGTTCGCAGTGTCTGAACATATGATGAACCCCTGGTAGTCGTGATAGAGCATAGTATGCTGCCATTAGTTCTGTCTCAACCCAAAGCAGAATCTCATGAACGGAGTGTAGTAAGGTTGCACCAGGGAAGGCTGCTGACGTGGATAAGATTACTTGAACAGCGACCTTAAGGCTGGCTAGATCCTCTGAACTGTAGCTTTGTGATGCCAAACTAGTCACGCGTGCAAAAATGTCTTCAGCCGATGCTACTACATCACTGATTCGGAGCGATGCCAGTTCTACCAGTATCGTTGACGCGAAACCTCGAGCATGAATATACGAATAAATTGAGAAAAGTAATCTTCGTTGGAGTGTGAGAGCAACTGCGGGTGGATACACTTGGGCACGGGTCTCAGTACCGTTCTGAGGGTTGGAGAGTTGAAGTAATCTAAACAATATTTCTGAAAGACTTAGAGCTGGGGAGGGGCATATACGACTGAAGTGGCGCATCTCTAGGGTTGCATGCTGTCGCTTATTCAGAAGTCCGAAGCCTGGACATACGTATGGGAGCGATTCAGCTGAGACCGATAGACTCAACGAGGTTTCAGGGAACCTGCAGGACCACGGAGAAGCCGAAAGCGATTGTGGATATTCGAACGAGGGGCCTTGAGGGGCTCTAGCCGAACCTTGTGCTGGACAAAATAGCGCGATGTAGTCTGGCGGAGGAAGAATACCAGCAATTGTCGCGGCGTAAACAAGCAACGGAGCACATTTTGGAGCGATTGTAGCAAGTGCCACGACGAGATTGGGTGGAACGACTGACAAGTTTTTGGAGAGTGAATGCTGCGCCGCGATCAGGAGGGATGGTAGTGCACCCTGACAGTGGAGCTGCGTTCGTGTGTGAGGAGTACCAGATGCGCCCACGAGCAGGGAGCGAACAAGAGAATTACGAGTCTGATAAACGTCATGTGTAACCTTGAGCACGGCCATGCAGTCCTGAGTGAGAAGAGCAAGTTTCTGTGAGGGAGTTTCGATCGGCGACACACCTTGAAGAGGATGCTCGACATCAAGCCAGAAGTGACTCGCGTGAAAGCCAAAGTGATTGGTGGAGGTTAGGGTACCAGATACGGCTTCAATAAGATGCTGAGGGATGAGCATTCCCTTTGGAGTCAGATGTGTCTCATCATGAAGCATGGTCTCGTTTGTTGTAGTTCGTCTCCCCTCCTCCAGTCCTGGAGCCACACTGTCATTTACTAAGTTGAAAATTGTTGCAAGGGGCAATACTCTCGGTCCTTCTTCCTCCAGATAGCCTGTCTTAGAAGTGCCAATCATCGCAGCTAGTTGCATTCGTCCCGCTCGCTTACTTTGCACTCTCAGTAGCTGCGAAAGAGACGAATGGAAATATGTTAGACGAGGCTGGCGTAGGTCGATAAACGTCGACTCAGCCTCAGAGAGAGCCTGCTTGTTTGCAAGCGACAACTGCGGCCAGTCCATTTCGATCACAAAGATATTAGATACTGGATGCCGCTGCACTTCGGACGACTTTTCTTGCAGAGTAAAATCCGGTGCATCAACGTTACTATTGGACAGTTGGCTGCTCGTTCGCGCAGAACCAATGTATAGGTGAACCACTCGGGGTGCGGCCAAGTCAATGTGCGACACAGCGATGTACGATCTCAGCGTACTCTCGGATTCGATTCTTGAAGGTGGTCCTCGCACGCTTAACGTGCATGAGCCAACACAGTCGAAAAGGGCATGAAGCACCTGCGCAAAGCGACTGTAGTCATCCGTGTCCTGTTGCAGATCAGTATCTGAATATCGATATCGGAAATCCAGGTGTTCTTTCGCTGCTGCGAAGCACTTAGCAAGTCTTGCTGACATTTCAGATGTGACGGGTAAGTACGCATCTGATGGGCACACCAAATGATGGTAAAGATGCGTGTCAAGTGACCCACAGCCTGTCAAGGCAGAGATGTGAATGCAATCTCCTTCCCTCTGGCGCGGATCGACATGCTCCTGAGGTGGAACCAGATCGACAGTTACAGGAGTGCGAAATACTACAAAATCCTTGCTTAACGACATCAACGCTGAGTTCATCTTACTCAGGTCGAAGAGGAATGGATTTTCTTCTGGCTTGGGTAACTCAGCTGGCAGCCACGCAAGTGAGTTCAGCCCTTTGTCTTGGGAGGGGCAGGTAAGTAGATAAAGCTGTGCGCGCAATTGCGTCGAGTGCTTGGCGGGTGTTACAGTCCAGATGCAACATATCGAGTTAGGCCGGCATTTATCCGCCTGCTTGTTGTAGTCTTGAGAACTGGGTCGAGGTTGGACGACGTGGTACGTTGCGCCCAGTACCGGTCTTTCGCATGAATCAGCATCTCCCGTGCACTCAGCGATTAAATGTCCAGTTCTTACAGTATGAATCTTCATGGACAGATTAGAGAAGGCGCAGGCAAACAAAGGGAGTGGCCACAACGAGGTGACGTAGATACTATGGCTGAACTGTGAAGCGTGCGATTCAATTACTTGACTGGAGCCATACAACGATGGGTGCAAGATTGCGAAATCGCTCTGAGAAGTGCCTCCAAAGGAGCTCTGGTTGTCCCCCGGATGTAGTCCCCCCTCTGATGGACATCTTATCTTTAACAGCGAGACGTCTGAGAACTGGTTGCCAGCATCTAAGTCGCTGACGCTGCGGGTGTGCGTCACTGCTACGATCAGATCACCAACTTGGCATTGTGATGGCTCACCAGGCAGACGCTCGAGTTCCATACCCACAACAGCAAATGACATCTTCAGGAAATCCTCTTGCAACTCCTGCCCTTCGTCCAAGGTTGATCCTCGTCGCGCATTCGCGACGTTAGCCTGATCCAGACTCTCCGCAAAATTGAAGTATGCTACGGGCTCAACAGTTGTTGGACTAGCAACGAATTTACTTTTCATGCCCATCGTAGATCGTGTCAACGAGGTCAAGGTCTCCGTGTTAGAGTTCGTTTTCGCATTGAAGCGCTGCAAACGAATTGCTTCATTATAAGCATTCGCCTTCCCTGGTACAAACCGATCATCCTTCCCATCATCACCTACAAGATGAGGTGCTACTAGCGCGATCGTTCCGTTTGCAAGCGCAACAAGTAAGAAGACACGTGAAGCAAGGACGGCGATGGTACCCGCGCTCGTAGGCACCCTTGTGGGAAACACAACTGGCACAACACTACGGATCTGTGACGTGAATGCAAAAGCTTTTGTTACAGTTGCCGCCACAGCCGTGGATGAGTCTGCTGCAATCGGGTGACTGCGAGTCGTAACCAAGAGGACATCTTGTGGTCTCCTCTCCTGGTGAGTGGACGCACCCGCCACTATCCCTTCGTTACTGCGAACAGCTGGCATCGGCTTCCGCCTAATTCGCGCAAACGCGGATTCCACTACGACCTGTTCTGTATATACCGACCAGGTCATGTCCAAGTCCGCGCTGTGCAGAGTAAGGTCATCCGTCCGAACCGCGTTAGGACGTTGAGTGGTATGTGATGAGGCTGAGAGAAGAGATGCCAATACTGGCTCTCGAAGCATGACTGCTGCAGTTCCTGCGGCGGCAGGGGCAGCGGTTCCCACTCCAGGGTAAAGGGCCGATGCATCTTCATACACATTCGATCCATAGCCAGGCAATCCAACTGTGTTCCAGAGCGTCGAGCTGGTTGTAGCTACGGGCTCGAGAGTCGAAACGGGTGTGGCCACCACCCCTGGGGGTCCATTCACAGGAGGACTTGTGTGCAAGGGGTAGGCGTGATATGATGCACGCTTAAGTCCATGTTTTAATGGGGGCAGCACAGCAGCACGAAACAGTTGTTCCGCGGCTGTGTGGGTCTCCATTCGTACACTAGGCCGGTGCGGCCAGAATGAAGTCTACGTTGAAGGAGAAGAAGTAAACGGTGTTGCGTCGTTCCGAGTCGATTTTGCCAAGTCGCAACCCGAAAAGGGGCTTCCTGTGTCTCTCAGACCCGTCCACCAGCCCCCAGCCGAAGCTCCGTACTAACCGTTGTTTGCGGCAGTGCGCGTTGTTGAGATGCTTTCAGGGTATCGCGGGTCGTGGACGCAGTGTCGTTCAGGCCAGAGTCACCTAGCTATAAGCTATGTGCGCCTATGGAATAAGATAACAATCGCCTTCACGGCACCTGCCAGTATGAGGGGTATACAAATCAAGTAGAGCTCTAAGAGAATGCACTTTCATCTTCAGACAAAATTCATGAGATATACGCAGCTTTTCAGCACGATCCCGATGCATTCGGTTTGTAGTACAGGGACTAACTATGAACATTAAATTTACACGCATATGGCACACGCAGGCTGTGCAATCACAATGCGAAGGCTCTGTCTCCGCTCGACTTCAATACTATCCGTCCTGGCCTGAAGGCGGATCTTCTTCTCAGAAGGGGAGCCGGCAGTCACTCAGTCACTCAGTCACTCACTCAGTCAGTCAGTCATACCGAAGAGTAATCGGGAATAACGGAGTGGGGTACAAACGGGATTATATAGAATGGAACGCGTTTATTTTCCGTTCTCTTAGTTTCAAACATGCAACGACACATTCGATAATAAATACAAGTAACGTTGCATTGATTGATACACGACGGCGAGTCCGGACACAATCGCTTGGTCAGTCTGAATCAAGCTCGCAAGCAGAATGGGAACATCAATACTCAATAAAAGAGTGCTGGGGAGGGTTAGGCTAAAATAGACTTGGGAGGTAGGAGGTAGGGGACATATTAGAGAAGGGGTCGCGCGATCCGAGATATTCCGCATGGGATCTTCGTCCAACATGCGATCTCGTACACGTGTCGTTCCGTGCTACTGCAATGTGCCCGGAGCTTGATGTGAGAAAGTCACATCTTTCAGGAAAGAAGGTACACAAAATTGGGAGGATTGGTGCATACGTGTGTTAAGTGTGTGCGTTGGTTGCCGAGAACAACCGGAAATATAGACAGTGCCGAAACTTGTCATTCTAAAGAAGCGCTACTGCTCGCTGGTATTGCTAGCGTTAGTTTCGGCAGACTTGACACTAGACTTGGATTTAGGCTTGCTCTTGGCCTTACCTCGCTCACTCATCTCGGCATCTGGGGGACGTACGGGTAACTGAGCTTCTCGGAGTGCACGATCAACTTCATTCAACTTCGCTTCCTCCTCAAGCTGTCGCCTAAGTTCAGCCTGAATCTCTGCCTGCCACTCGCGTTGTCGTTGGAGCTCCTCTTGAATCTTTCGTTCGACCAGGGCTGCAAATTCGGGTGACGCTTCCATCTGTTCTCGGATCGCCACGTCTAGATTTTCAGCATTGCGTTGTTTCAACGCTTCAGCTGCTGTGCGACCTAGCACGCGACGGAATCCGCCCAAGCCAGGGCCACCACTGGCACGTCGGTGCCGAGACGTTGTGGTAGGAGAGCGTGGCTGGCCTGTGTCTCCGGTGGAGTTGCGAGCCTCACCATCACCATGCGTAGTGAAATCTCGCTCACTCGCAGTAGTCGAGAAGATAGCGCTGTCAGGCAAACTATCCGTCACACGCATGGGGAAATTAGTTAGAGCTTCATCCTCGTGCAACTCCTCTTCATCCTCAGCATCTTCAGCATCTACATCAACGGTCGTTGCGCGCTTCAATGATGACATAGCACGCACCGCCTTGCTCATAGGCTTGGTCACGGTTGTAGCATCTTCATCTTGTGCATGTTCGTCACCTTGCTCTAAATCGAGCACAAGCGACTGCGCTGGAACGTCGTATCCAAGCGCGGCTGCGGGGTTCAGTCCGAGGTAATTGAGATGTTGGACTCGCTCTCGTGCTTCGGCTCGACTCAGACGCTCGAGGCGCAGTCGTAACAGTTCTTCAGGATCCTCAGGAGATTCTTCGAGCTGCTCCTCCTTCTCACGGAGCTTTTTGGCTTTGAGCGAGCTGGCACCGTACTTTGGCGCAGGCTCAACAATCCTTTCGATAGGAATATCCTTTACGCTTAAGCGGCGCACGCCAACAGGTTTGGATACCGCGAAATGGGTTGCTACAGATTGCTGGACCTGAGCCTGAGTTGTGGAGTCTTGCTCGTTTTCTTGGTCACCATCATCTTTTACAATGACGGGGGGCAGGTAAGGGCCACCAAGGTATCCTGTAGGTGAGGATTCTTCAATGATTAGATCTGCTCGGGTACGGCCCGGGGGCAAGAGTCTTACTGTGCCTGTCTCATCGAAGTAGAGCTGGTGACCCAACTTAGTAGCAATGCTTGAAGTGGGCACCTCTGGGTAGTCACGGCGGCGCTCACGGTCAACAGCAGTTTCGGGGGTCGAGGCGAAGAACACTGGAGTGGAGTCTTCGCCCAAATCCAAGCCTTCGAGTTCCTCTGGAAGGTTATGCTCTTGAGATCCAGCCTTCGAAGGATCGGATGCAGCACGAACGGCTGCGCGGCGTTCTTTCTCAAGCTTGCGAATATCCTCAGTACCGCCACCCATATACATGGCCACGTCGATCGACGATCGCCGAGCCACCGCTGCCATATCGAGCGAGCCACGCCTTCCTGCGTTGGACTTTGTATCGTCTTGAGGCACCTTTGAAACATCGAGCAAGGCAAGGGATCCACGTCGGTTGCTTGGACCGCCTGGCGTGGTCTGGGTCGGAGGCTGGCCTCCGAGCAAATCCAAACCTGCGAGTTGTGCAGCCTTGGCCGCCTTGGTCTTGAGGACCTCTGCACTGGCGATGGATGCACCACTAGAACGTAGCAGTTCAAGGAATCGAGATTCAGTTCGTCTCTGTAAAGTCTTTTTAATCGCTTCGCGCTTCTTTCGGATTTGTTGCAACTGAACTAATAGCTCTTCTTGTTTAGCGTAGTGCTCCTCATCAGCCTCATCCTCATCATCGAATTCGATGTCAGCGGTTACAGCGGGGGTTCCGGTTTCGGTTAGGAAAACCTTCAAGTCACGCGAGGCAAGCAGAGCTCGTTCTTGCTTGTCAAGTTGCATAAGTTCTTCTTCAGCTTCACGGTCTTCTTTCTCCCACTTCTTATGCAAGAGTGCCAAATGCGGCGACTTGGCCGCAATGGCGTTTCGCTTGCGGGTACGCTCTTCCTGTCTCTTACGGATGCGTTCTAGGCGCTGTTGGACTACAGCTTCATCCTTCTCACGCTGGCGGCGCTCGAATTCTTCAATCGCAGGCAACGGTGACCGGTTCTTACGGTATGCTAGGCGAATTGCTGCTCGGAGCTCACGCGCAATAAGATTGTGCTTGTGGGTCCAATACAAGAGGACACAGCAGAATAACAAGAAACCGATAATGATGGTGAGCAGGAGGCCGGTGATTGTGTCGTTGTCCGCGGTGAAGCTATCGTCTTTCAGGGTATAGAAGTTGGCCAAAAAGAAGATGAAGAACGTGCCAATGAGAGATGCAAACTCCAAGGAATCATGAATGTAGTTGTGGAGGGGACGGAATGCCGAATGCAAGAACACAGCAGTGAACGCCACTAATGCCGCCAGTAGCAGCTGGACGTTTGCCTGGCCAGGGAAGAATATAGATATGAGGATGTACAGGACTTTGCGCAACATTTCACTCAAGAACCAATACCACAGTTCTGGCTTGTATCCGCGCAGAAGTACGCTAAAACCGATCTCAATGTGTCTGCGCTCATCCAGCTGCTCTGGAGTCAAATCGATATGTTTTGCTGTAATGAGAGCGGACTGGCTCTTCAAATACTTGAAGAATGTCAATGGGATGCCGATTACCCAGAGCACACAAAGTGGGATACCTATCGCAAGGACGTAGAGAAGATGTGTTTTTCCGTAACAGCTGAGAGACATATCCATCAGCACCACATACTCGTTATTCAAGTTCTTGCAGGCAATCATCTGGAAGAACATGCGCGCAATGTTAGGGTGCAACAGGTACAGCGGTATAACCGCGCAGCAGATGTAGCACCAGAAGAACAAGCGAGGCTGCTCACGAAGGGTACGCTCTGATTTCTGGTAGATGGCAATGAATTGGTTCAGCTCTCTGAAGGTCTCGGCATCCAATGCATCAACGGTTGCCAGAGCCTGCGGCTGTGATCGCTTCCTTGCATGACGTCGCGGAGCTCCGCGCTTTGCTCCATCTGCTGGGAAATCTGGGTTGGTGTCGTCATCTGTACTGCGTAGTGGCATCATTTCGATAGAGTCATGTCCGTCACGGTTCTTTGTGATGTTCTGGCCATCAAAATCAGGGCCTTCGTCGGCATCTTCTCGCGAAATTCCGTCGCCGTCGTCTCCATCCCGACCTTCTGCCAATGACTCGGGTTCAGGAGGCGAAGGTGGCACCTCTCCAGGTCCAAGGGGCAAGTGCTCGAAGGCATCGGTATAGTCAACCTGCTTTTCATTGCCCCTCTTACCGGCCGAGGTGGCTGTGTCTTGAACAGCAGATGTGGCCAGCATAAGGTTCGCGATCATGACTTCGTCATGACCCTGCAGCTTGGCATCCTCAGGGATATGTTGTTGTTTCGCCTTGCTACTCGCGCTCGAAACGACGGAGCGATGCCAGTGCGCCAGCGCTTGTTCTTCCTCCTTGAGGTTTTTGTCAACAAGTTTTCGTTCGTACGCTTCACGCGCCTGCTGTCGTTCACGTCTGATACGTGCTCGAATCTGTTGGGTATTGCTCTCATCAACGATGAAATCCATGTAGCGAATACCCTGCGGTGACCGTTGCTCATTTAACTGTTGTATAATTGATGTGTGCTTATGTCGTCGAATAAGGTATACAATCCCCACTGGAATAAGTGGAAGTAGCATAGTTACAGCGGGCATGACAAGAGCACCAATACATGAGAAGAAGAATGGACTTACAAGGGGATCTCGATCAAGGAAACAGTCAACCGTGATTGCTGCCATGCCTACATTAGCACTGCTGTCGGCATACTGGAGTAAGACACCAAGGGCTCCGGGCCAGACAAAGTCGAATCGGGAGGCGATAGCCATAACTTGGATAGCACACACGACGATGCGAAGCGTGGTTGAGAGTGACACAGCCTGATACTGAGATGGAATGTTTCGACTGCGAATGGATTCACGAATAGTCAGCACGGAAATTACCGCGCAAACTGCCACGGCATAAAGGCATGACATTATAATCACAGTCCATCGACCGCTCTCGTCGAGACACTTTTCACACTTGAACGTGTTAATCTTGCCGTAACCATAAGAACACTTCGTGCACATTGCACCCTCGTAGCCTGGTGCGCATTCTGAGCCAAGGCAAGCGGAGTTCAAGCATGGTACAAAGCCTGTAACTTGGAACTGCACAAAACCTGGGGCCTGGACCACACTACCCAAGAGCTGACCGTACTGTTCCCATGCATTCGTGCCTTCAGTCATGAACAATTGAATAATAGCTGCAATAATTTCGGTAGTGGGAACCTGCGACACCATCCCATTGCCTCCGATGGCGGCTACTGGGTCGGTACCAACTGGATACACATCAAACGTTAGTTCTACCCCTTGAAGTGTCACCATGACCAGACTGGTTCCGTTTGTGCCGGGGCCGTCAACAAGAGGTTCGACGTGCTGTTCATGGGCGTTGGTGTTGAAGGCACTTTCAAAGGGGGACGAGAGTTCTGTGGGTTTGATGGAGGAAGGACCGAACCAACCTTCAGCTGCTCGAAGACCAAGCTTCTTGGACAGCTCGGCAATATCGCTGTGTCGGGGTATATACGAAACTTGGACTTGTCGATGCGACTGCGAGTCGCTAGGTTGAGTTTGATTAGTTATGCCCTGGTTCGACAAGTCCTCCTCATTACTCTCCGATGCTCCAGTCACCTTATCGGCTCCGAAGCGGGCAATATATGCGGCAACGATAGGGGCATCCTCCGGAACCACAATAGAGCGCGGCGTGATACCCACGTAGCTCACCTGTGAGCGGGGGATGCTTGAGTCGTCAAACAGCGCGCGAACAAACTCTTCTACGAAAACCCCCGAGGCGAAGGCACGATCCAGGTCAACGTAATACGCAAGTGCGATTTGTAAACGCCGTGCGGGCTCAGTATTTGGTGAGACTTCTTGGAAATAATTGGGTAGGGGCTTAATGTTGTAGATGGTCGTACCAGAGACTGAGCAGTCACCTCCCGGCAAGCAAGGAACACACTTTCCATTTGCATTCATCATATATCCCGCTTGACAGTGACACCCTGCACCGTCAACATCAGAATCCATATATTCAGGGCAAGGCTCGCAGATGGAGGTTTCCTTCTTCGCGGCGTAAGTGCGTGTAGGACAGGTTGTGCAATCGGGCGCGCCCATGGCTGCGTATTTGCCTTTGGCACATGCCGTACAATTGGTGGCACCGGTAGTCGAAAACTTTCCTAGTCCACAAATCTGGCAGCCGTTCTGTCCAGGCTCGCTGTTAAACATGCCAGCTGGGCAATCTCGGCAATCTGGCTGAGCTTCAGAAGGTGAGTATTTGCCGGCTGGGCAAACTTCACATTCGATTCCCACATCTCGAGTACCGGCAGGACATTGCTTGTAGGAAAGCAACACACTGTTGCCAACGGGAGTGCTCTCTCCATACTTTTGAGCTACGGAGACTTCTCGAGCGGTTTGCCTGCCTGGGGGCAAGGTGCATCTCAATTTCGAATGGGGAGTGGCAAGGTCGTGGACTACGTTGGTACACGACGAACCGCCAATCAAAACAGTTGCATCCGCAGCTCCAAAGTTCGAACCTGTGATGGTCAGGGTTACATTACCTTCTCTTGGGCAATTGTAGATTATCTTCGGATCGGCCGTTGGTGTGCAGTCCTCAGATGTAATGGATGTGATGGCTGGTGCGGCGTACGACAGAAGTGGAGCACTCTCTTGATACTGCGACGCCGCGGTCACGACAATCGGTAATTGAGTACCGACGGATGAGGGCAGTGTGCAAAGAATCGACGTGTCGGTGCGCTGTTGAAGTACGCATTCCTCACCGTTGATGTACACACCCACGGGAGCAAGGAATCCATAACCTTCAATCGACAGGGGTGTACCACCCTGTGTCGGGCAGTTTTCTGTCCCATTAACCACCGACAAACTTGGTTGGCAGCCGCTAACACTGTAAATTTGTGGAACGACTGGGTAGGAGAACACATCAGTGGATATTGCGGTTTGGCCGCCTGCATTGATCTTGAATTTAAGGTACAGACCTTCGACATTGCTTTCCATTTGACAAACCAAAGATCTGGCAGTGGTCATTGGATCAACTACGCACTCGTATTTCTCTTCATCACCATCTGGACCATATGTAGCCCGGATAAGTGAGCTGGCACCAGGGAGGATGTTGGTTACGGTCATTTGCACAAGTTCACCAATAGATGACTTGCCAACCAGACTAGTCGTGCCACTGCCAGGTTCTGGGAACGTTAGCGATTGAAGTGTAGAAGGTACAAAGACTGGCGGCGCGTACCGGATGGTCAATGTACCGATGGCTTCTGGCACGAACTGAGTCCAACTGCATTCTTCTGCCACGGCACCGGCTTCTAGATAGCAGAACTTGTGAAGCATTACAAGCCTTGCACCAACACCAGGCGATATTGCACACCGGATAGAGCGCGTGGTTGGTCCATTAACAGTTTGTGCCTTAATTTCACACAAGAATCCCTTACCATCTGGATCCTCTACGTCCGATTCTGCGACATATCGAATCTCACGAATTGGGGGATTAACCAACTGAGTGCCAACGTGTACAGACGCAGTGATCTGCTCTCCTCCATCGGTGTCGACGAGCGTCAACGTTCTCGTCGCAGCATTGTAGGATTCGCCCAGACTATAAGAGTGCGGAATTGGCTTCTGCGTGCCCGATACAGCCAATGTCGCGAGCATCATGATCGGTGTGCAGATGTACGACCCACGAGTATTAATACATTGTGATCCTAATCCCACCTCGGTTTCGCACCGTGTTGGGTTCGCTTCACATTCATTGATGTCTTCACAAACTGGATGACTGTTCGTCCAGCCCGATTCTGTGCATTCCGCGCCAGTTGCAGCGCCACTTGGCATCGTGAACCCTGGGGCGCATTGGAATGTGACAGCTGCGTTGAAGCTAGTTTCTCCGTATCCATTATCCTGGTAGATAGGCACTCCTGCGCCAACTGGTAATGGAACTTGCCCGCAATCGTAAGCTGTACATGTTGGGCTTGTGCCACTCCAACCATCTGCTGTACATTCTCTCACACCACTGTGCCCTTCGGGTAGGTTATAGTTGGTTTTGCACGTGTACGTCACTTTCGCTCCAAACTTTGTGTTGCCATAGTTTCCGGCTTCGTACACCGTTTCCTCAACATTCGCAATTATCTCGACTTCTCCACAGTCATGAGGAATGCACTCGGGGTAAGCCTCTTCCAACTGAGATGGCGACCATTCACCATTTTCATTACACGTACGCGTGAACGAACCGCTGCCAACAAGATCAAAGCCTTCATGACAGCTAAAGGTCGCCTTTGACGTGTATAATTTTGCTCCATAGAAACCGTTATCATAGCTCGCAACCAATGCGCTCGGGTCGGCATTTTCGGGGACAATATCACCGCACGACCGTGCCTGACAACTTGGTGCTGGACCTGACCACTGTCCATTTGCTTGGCATTCTCGATCAGAGTCGCCTTGGATCACGAAACCAACTTTGCACGTGATGTGCACCTTAGAGCCATAGTGTGGCTGAGCACCGGATGTGATGTCCGAGTAAATGGCCTCCTCAGCATTCGGAATGGGATCTAGGATTGGGCACACTACAGGTGCACAGATGGGGGCAATGCCATCCCACAGCGCTACGCCATATTGGTCATTCATTGAACAAGTCCTCACCGCAGCTTCTGGGGGATCCACTTGATAGCCGGAGTCACATGTGTAAGTGGCCTGCGTTCCAGCTGAATATAAGCCATTCACTGGGCTCGCTTCACCGTAACTGACACTTCCCTGTGCTGGTGCTGAGAGCGGTGCGCAGTTTGTTGCGATGCACGAAACACGCTCTCCGACGAATTGCCAACCTGACTGTGTGCACACTGCATGATGCGTATTTGGTTGGCTGATCTGGAATCCTGTCAGGCACTGGTAGGTTGCGGTTGATCCAAAATAGCCTACACCATATGGTTGCTCGTTGCTAATTTGGACGTTATTCATGTCGGCATCGGGAATTATAGGGGGCGACATACAGTGAATGGGATTGCAACTCACCGATGTCTCCCACATCCCGCTTTCTAAACAAGTGATAGTTCGAGAAGCTTGAGGTGGTGGTCCGCTGGTCACCACGAATCCATCTTGGCACGTCACACGAACTCGGGCACCAGCACCCCTTGGGGCACCATCCAGGTATTCGACATTGATAGCATTGTCAACAGAAGGATAGTCTCCACAGTCAATTGGGATGCAGCTGATGGCAGTGCCGCTCCATCCCGAGGGCGTGCACGTTCGTTGAGGCGTGGGGTTTTCGATACGATACCCTGGATTGCACGTTGTGGTGGCAACCGAGTTGTACCCTCGAATACCGAAGCCCCCGTCTGAGTAGGTGATGGAGAATGCGTTCTCAGGAAGATCGAGCAGCGGGCAGGAGATCGTGGCAACAAAGAAAGAAGGCGAGGTGGTTGGAGTGAACCCATCTATAATACCATTGGGTGAAAGCACGACTCTTGGGTAGGACGCGGTCGGCTTAGGGCACGTTATTGTGAAGGTACCATACTCAGAGGCGGTTGGAATGCTTACAACCAGCACACCGGAGGTCTTGGGTTCTGCTATTCCACTAGCAAATACGCAACCAGCTGCCGCGTTGTTGTTGATACTGAGCGAGACTTGGAGCTCGGTGTTCAACGACAGCAACGGGGTGAAGACGCGCATGGTTGTCAAAGTATTCACAAGGATAGGTATTGTGGACTCGTACGGGACATTGTCGTCGGTCCTAACCTGGAAGAAGGTCACAATTTGAGTGGAGGTCTCGATTGGTGATGTGAGAGTCGCAGCATCAGTGAGTCGAGATACACGATAGTAGACTACGGCATCTTCAGGTGTAACCCAGCAATGTAAATACACGGGCGGGGAAGCACTCTGGCCGATGTCAACCGGAATTGCCACCGATGCCCTGGGATGTGATGTGGGATTTTGCAGATCAACCGACAACGACTGGTAAGGGGGTCGTACAGGAGTATCCGTAAAGCCACACACCCCACCCTTGGCTTCCGGATCGATCCATTCGAATAATAGTTGGCTTTCGGCTGCGACCGGACCTACATTTACATTTACCGTGAGCGGTGTATAGACGTTGAAGGTGCCTGCAGTAGGTAGCACCTCCATGTCAGCGCGTGTGAATAGTCCTGTTGACTGAACTGTCTCGTAGACATTATCATATTCGGGTGTGGGACCAACCCGAACATAAGGTGAGGAAGCTACAGGAACCGAGATCAGCTCTTGGCACACAACTCGGACCATTTCAGTCGACAGAGTATCTCCGGCTGCGACAGTTACAGTCAGGGTACTATGCATGGTCAAAGAGGTTGGAAGTCCAGTGGCAGTGTCAATCTCCAAGAGACCACATTTACCATAGTTCTCTTCATTAAAGTGGGTGGGAACCGACACTGTGAAGGTGGTGTCGGCGGATGGGGCAGGCTCTACTTTAACTTTGAGTTGGTATCCATCATCGGTTCCCAAGACGATTGGTGACTCAGAGGGATCAAGGATGGATTCTGGGTTACTGGAGCTCACGATGTAAACCCTACCGGCCACCGGTTTTGCCGGAATAGTTTCCGCGTAAGTTGAGCCAGTTACGGTAGTGACAGCAATGGCAGGGCCCATTGGAACTGCGCTGGTGCATGTGAAGATGAAGTCAGCCTCTGTACTCGACGGACCTATAGTCAGCGAAGCGGTAATGGCTTCGGGCACTTCGCCTAAGTTGTAAGATGACCAGTCCAGTAGCGAACAACCGCCAATGTCGGTGGAAAGTGCAATCAACAGGCTCGTTGATGATGAGGGTGCAGTTGAGACCGTGGCACGAATACGGTAAACGTGACCATAGACCCATCGTGCTGGGAGTGGCTCCTGCGAATCGCCGTTCACGATCATAAACGAGACATGCGCCGCTGGCTTAACCTCAGTTGTGAACATCGTCAAATAGACGGGATCGGTCGTAGTGATCTTCAATTGTGTTCCAAACTGGCCTAGTTGGGTGCATTCAAGAACCAGGTTAGTTATCTCGGCAGTATGGGCTGGCACGGGTATTTCTGTAGTTTGGTCTGGTTCAACGGGGATAATTGCGGATGCGATGCCACCACCGCTCCCACCACCTCCGCCGCTTTGGCCACCTCCGTAAATTATGCTACATTGGGTCCCAGCGTTGTCTAACTCAATGGTGACCACCCTATTTTCCTCAAACGGAGGTATAATCGAAAGCCCAAGTTGAACCGGAGGGTCGTCTACATACACGAATGCCGGTAAGTTGTTTGACCGTTCTTGCGTTGATGGATCAATGACGAAGAGTCTCAGCACACCTCTGGTGCTAATCGCAGGAGTAGAGAGAGGATATCTACCGGCAGAGGGTGCTCTAAGCGTAATGCTGCCGTCTGTCACGAGTGACTTGCAGTATAGATATACCGCGCTCGCGGAGAAAGGTCGCTCATCCTCGGAGGCTGGGTTGGAGAATTGCAAAAGAATATTGGACTGCAAGTTGTTAGGGTCAAACTCCTCGACAGGACCTAGACCGCAGTCACCAGCGCCAGTGGATACAACTTCGATTCTCGATGTTGTCTTCTGCCCCACCTCACTCGGTAAGATGAGTAATTTCCGGAGGTATAGAAGGATGGGAGTTTCTACGGGAATCGTTGAAACCAGAGGCTGCCCGTCACTGTGAACGATTTCTACGTTATGACTGACTCGAACTTGTAGAGGCGTTGCATCAAGGAGGTTTAGCTCTGGATATTGGTCCAGACCCATCTGTCCGCTTTGACTCATGACTGTGAAGGTAAAAAGATATGACTGGCCAACTGATGTTGGGGTTTTACACGAAAGGGCAAACAACGAGGAGCCATCGAGAGGAATACTTGCGGTGACGGTATCTCCACTCCCTTCTGCAAGCACAATTCCCGTCATTCCCTGCGTGATTTTGCCGATGCACTTGTTGTCTGCCATCGCGGCCGATTGAATAGCAACAGTATGCATGTCATAGTACTTGTCAGCCTGCGGTATTGCGGATAGAGGCATATTTAGCTGCAGCGGGAACACGTATTGGATTCGTCCGTTGTAGGAAGGCCTTATGAGAACCTCACCGGATTCGAACTTCTCTTCCACATTTCCATCTCCGAACTGCAATTGCTTTGACGGCACGACACCAAAGAGAACAGGCATCTCGTAGAACAAGTAAGGCGCGATAGTCTCAGATACAGTGTCTTTAACACTCTCATGGTCTCCTTCATCACTATAGGAAAGCCCAGCAACTTCGAGATACACGAAGTATGGTCGGTCTGTCACATCAGGATTAAGGCTCTCACAATGAACGGCAAAAGTACCGACAAAATCGTCGCCCATTACGTCATTGTAGTGCTCAATGACAATCGACGCATCTGGGAACTTGGTAAGCGCGCCGGCCCATCCGTGGAGCTTACCGAACTTGCCGATGTAGCTTAGCCCGGCGGCCGCATCAGTTGATGTGGCATGCTCGGTAAGCAGATCGTTGAGTTCAGTTGCTGTAGGAGCAAGAACGCAGGCAGCCAGTGCGTGATTCCTGGCAGTTACGACATAGCGTCCAACTCGATTCATCGCCGCCGGACGGTTGCCTCCACGTCGAATTGTCAGTTCCCTCACACCATTGGGAGGGACCACGTTGCGTAACGGAAGAGTAGGGGGTCGGTACTCACCAGCTAGCATTAGCATTGGCTTACCATCCTCATCCACAGCATCAGCGGCTTCAATGATATAATCGCTCGCCACAGCAAATTTATAAACAACGGATGCCAATACCTCGGAATCTTGAGGCAGTGTACCTGGAACACCACCTTCTGCCATAGGTTTAGCACCCCTCACAACTCGGGCTCGCACATAACCATGAGCAATGTCGAATCCGCAACGAACTGCAAGATACATCGTCTTCGGTCCATCAGCGAGGAAGCCCTGTTCGTGCATGTCGGAAATAGGTTGGAAGTTTTCGAAGTAGTCAGCATACGAGTACTCTGGATACTCAGGATGGCTTGAATTCAGTGTTGCTGCGGGGTAACGCCAGAACGAGAATCCGTCCGTCGGTTTAGTGCCTTCATATTCCTCAAGCGTCTCGTATTCAAGACTTACGGTGGCGTTGTACATAGACTTGAATGGTACCATCACACAGCGCTCACTCAAATTATCCTTAATACTGGGATTACGCGTCCTGCGCGACGGAGAAATCGTGAAGTGGATCGAGTCAAGTTCATCGACGGACCTGAGCTCGCCATCCAGTTGGAAACGGACTACAAATCCTCCTCGAGGTGAGTTGACAACATGTGTCTCGTCTGGGTTGGGGACCGTCTCGTCATTCACAAAAGTCCGCGCGGAGTCCAAATCACGCCAGTCCTGAACAGTCATTTCAGGTTGTGGGAAGAGTGCGGAGCGCTTGGTCGCTGCCAGCAGAGAGATGCGTCCTGTGGACAAAGATATCTCGTCCGGCATTGCAGGTGGTAATTCTGCAATCCAGGTCTCCTCTCCTCGCTGCTTGTCGTAGTCTGCCTCGCTCACGGATGCGGGTGACAGCGAGTTGTACCAGGGTCCCGGGATTTCAGCGCTTACACCAACTCCTGGGAAATTGAGGACAGTAGGTACAAACGTTTCGTCTGTCTCTGAGGGCCAAGCTAACAAACTCAGCCCACCGCGCGGGCGGGTGCAGTGCACGTAAACAGGGACGTCGGACCACTGGTCATTGGTGGTGAAGGTTAGTACATGCTCGTAGCGATATGTCGCGGTGGACTCACCACCATCCATGGATCGGTCAGCAAGCCGGCAGTTTGACAGGCTTGTGGCTGCCTCTTGGTCGTTGGCCAGAAGTTGTAGATGATCTGTAATTCGAGCGATATCGCTCATAGCCCTGACTTCAAAGGGTAAGATAACAACCTTCCAGTGCACAGGTGCATCTCCATGTCTCACTCTGACTCTGTAACTGCGGCCAAGGGGCAAAGGCCGGGTTTGGGTCCAGATGTCAACGGTGCTTCCGGGTTCGATGGGCCAGAATGAATTAAAGTTAATGTCGTCTTCTGTCATGAAGGTGACAGAGTGCACGAGTCGCACCAGGATGCGAGTGGAGAACTCAATGTCATCTACAGGCGGCCGCGTCCGCAGTCCAATCTCAAAGTATGGGATCGGTCTCGTATTAAAGGTGTAGCCAAGAGGCTGTTGATAACAGTTATACATAAATGAGAATAACCCAGGTAGAACCACTTCGATTGACTCGGCCCACATGATTGGATAATTGGCGAAAGCCGAACATCCGGGAGCTTGGATCACCTTCGGGAGGTATGCTGCGTACGTCAGACCATTGCCCACAAACCCCTCGTCAACCTCTTCCTGATTTTGGAACGCAGCATCTGCACCGCTAGGCGGGAACATGGTAACAAAGAAACGATAGGTCATGTCCCATCGATGGACCCCACGTTGAACCTTCATCCTAAGCTCAGGATCTATCTTTGTTAGTTCGACAATAGCATTCGCTTCTGCAGCTGTGATGCGTTGGGAGGCTGGGCGGAAGAGTCCCTGAGCACTTCTACCGCTAAAGACCAGGAAACGCCTTCGGCTTTCCACATCTGAACCGCCTGTGATCTGCACAGGCTGACTGCGATATTCATACTCTGAATTGATATAAAGGCCGCCATGTGCAAACTGCAGTGTCCGAATTAGGTCAAAGTGGTTGGAGCGAAGGATGCTGGTCGCTTTGCCCTGGAGGGCAGGTAATATCGACATTCCAATGAAGGTGTACGTCGCTGAAGAATTGTGCTCACCGTCGGACGGAAGGTGAACCAAGTCGAGTGCAATTGAAGTCACAGGTAGCTGCTTAGTGCTTTGTGAGGGGTTGATCGCTACACTAACCTCTGGGAGATTGCCAGGAACCAGAATTATGTTCGCTAACTCCAGGGTGAACTGCGTAACCGCGCTGATGGGGTCGGTCTCTTTGACTTCGCACCGAATCACACCATGTGCACCTAGGCCGAGCTCGGGACGGTTGTACGCACTGAAACTATGGTAGTAGTTGTAACATTCAAGGTCAACCAAATCAGTACCACCTGCGTCGGTGAACTTTCCAATCACGCGACGTTGACCCACAGGTGCGAAACCTTCTGACGTCTTGTCTCCTTCTGCCAAACCGACTGCATACCAACTCAGATCGGCATCCTTTGGTTCGTAGAATGCAGTATCGCGCGCCCACTCCATTCTGTCCGATGGATCCACGTTTGCATTGTTTCCTAGGTAGATATCCCAGATAGTTCCTGGTGTCAAAAGGAGTCCAGCGTCTGCGTGGGTAATTGTGAGAGCGAGTGTACCTCGTGGATAGGTAAAACCAAGAAGCTGGTCAGTCTCCATTTCGAGCTGCCATGTACCGTGGTTATCTGAATACTTGAGTTTTTCAAGGCTCCAAACCGCCGATGTGAGTTGAGGTGTGTACGCCTCTTCTTGCGTCTCGTAACGCAAGAGCTGCGTCGGCGTTACAATCACAATGAATTCATTTCCGTATTCGCAGTGGAGATCGAGGATTGGTTCGTATTCCTCAGATACCTGCGCACGCCGGCCGTATAAATACTTAAACATAATGTTGCGATCCAACATATTGGGGCGGTAGTAGACATGTACGCCGCCGACGCTATCACCAGCGTAGATGTACTGACCATCGCGCGATGCACAGGCGCTGATGAGATTGATATCTTCCGGGCCACGGACGAACGTCAAGTGACGCCATCTATCGGGGTTACCGCGGGCCGGGGCAGACTCTCGCCGGCGTTTAACGCTATAATAGATGTCTTCCCAGAGCTGGGCCGGCAGTTTTCCCGAAGTGAGGCGCTTCTCGACCTGCTCCGAGTTGCTCAAATGAATAACAACAAGTTCGCCCTTGGGGGACAGTAAGAGCTGCGCTGGTCGGAGGTCTTCCGAAATGAAGGAACTAGCTAATGGAAGATCGGGTAGCTTCGTTTGGACCAGCTGCTGCATACGTGCAAATGCGATGCGATTCGCAAGGAGATCGCGTGCAGAATAAAGCTCACGCATTAGCTCGCTAGCATTACGAGCATATGCACCCACTTCAGGTGAAGACATGGCTGCTGCCAGCTCCGCCTCGAAGTTTCGGACAAAGGACCCACCCTCGAGTTGGGACACTGAATCACCACCTGTGGTGCTTGACTTGGCGTATGAGTGGAAGATCTGTCCAAGCGCAATGTTCCTAAGAGGTACGCTGACTTCCAACATCCAAGCGGAAATAGGTTCGTATCGCACTGCAAATAGATGCCCATCGGCGCGCTGGAAGTAGAGGGTTCCGCTCGTCCCTTCCAATACCCTGTTCGATGAGAAGTCGTCGTGGATTGAGATGATCGCGCTAGATGCGACCTCCGACGCGATGTTTGTCATCTGATGTGGCTTGTGGAATTGACCTGCGTCCAGTCCTAGCTGCAGGATCAGTGCACGTGAAGCAATCCCTTCGGTCGGTTGCCCGGGTTCGTGCACAATGGCATGGTGGATATGGCGAGAGAGCACCAAGACATGTCCAATGGATGTGCCTACCAAGAGCATGCCATCAGAATCTTCTTTGAGGCTTGGACCATGCTGATGGAATGCTGGCCGTCTAGAAATTGCAAGCGAGGTTATTACTGGCAACGGCAAGTTATGGTCTCGAACGTACAGTTGATCGGTAACATCCTTGTCCATGAGCGGCAGTTGCAAGTCCAGCACATCACCATATTTGTAATCATTCATCTTGTACAGCTCTTCCAGTGTAAATGAAAGTGGCGACGAACGATAGAGCATACCCGGTACAAGAGTTGAGTGGGCCGCGGCGCCTGAGTATGGACCCAACTTGATGCCACCGGCTTCAAATCGCGATGATCGCAACTGAGCTTCGCCGTATGCCACAGTGTGCAGGACATGAAGCTCGCGCCCTTGATCAATCGCTGCGAAGATATCACGACCGTTTCGAGTGCACACTAGATGTGCGATTGGTCCAGTCGAAATGCGAATGGCATTAAGCCACTTTCTTTGGGACAAGTTGACATTGGCATTCCAAGACATAACCCATCCCGCGTCAGTACCAACAATAAGTACATTAATCGGATCCAAGTAACAGGAACTGAGGAAGCGACCGTACTGTTCCTGTTCGAGTATCTCAGCCTCGTCAAGCATGCGAGGGAGTCGGTCGAGAGCTTGAGGCTCTGTTGAAAAGAGCTTCTGGGGCAGGGTGAGTCGCTGGAAGAGATCTAAGGACTCAGCGATCCACCAGCGATCGCTTTGACGGAATCCCGCAAACCCTCTTCTGGTTGGTCGTGCAGACAAACGTCCCAGAATCAAGTTCGGATAGGCGTCGACATCTCCGAACAGAATGTCGTAAGGCCCTTGATCAAATGTTGTAGCCATTGCATTGTCACTTGAGTGGCGAAGTGCAATAGTAAGCATTTCTGGAGTTAGGCTTCCGGTTGCAGGGAATGTGTACTCCTTGTAACCTGCAGCTGGCGAATCGTCTGAGGTCGGGCTGCCAAGACCTGTCATACTTATGACTTCCAATCGTTTCGGAATATGTAGCTTAAGTTCATATCCGGGATTCCATACAATGAAGCATTTAATGCTATACATGCCGAGCCCGCCTGGGAGCTCGTGGTCCGGGACACACTCCCCCGATACATAGTCATGATGTCCCGCTGCATTGAGGAGTGTTCCCAAACGTGAGGGGTACGTCCTAGTGCTAACTCCTGCGCTCCAATGGGTCATAATTGCTTGTGAAATAACTTCCTGGATATTAGATGAGCCGTACTTCAGAACTACTGGTTGTAAGCGGTAGCCACGCATAAACGGAAGGCTAGCCTCGCTGATCGAAGCCGTGGCTTCGAAGGGAAATAGTTTCGAAACTCCCTCCGTACCAAAAGTACCGAAGCTCTGTTCTGATGCAAACAGATGCTGCATCGCACTCGTTTGGAAAGTGAAGGGATGGGTGACAGACATACCATCGTTCTTACGCGATAGCGTCTGTGGGTCACGTGAAAGCTTAGCTCGAGTCATATGAGTGTTTTCATAGAGTGAAGCAGGTCCCTCTGACACACGCCTCAGCGTGGAGGCGAAGCTGACACTTGGCGCGGGCTGTTCGCCAATGAAAGTGAAGCTATTCATCACGGCACCGGCAGGCAGAATCAGTTGCGTATACGTATCACTGTCACTAGGGCGAACTTCTGTGTAGAACCGGAGCGAAATTTCCGCTGAAACAGCATCTGGACCCTCGCCATCCTTGTCATTATGACCGATGAATTGAGGAAGAGGACTCAACCTCATTGTAAGATCGGGATGTGCGGTTGGTCTGAAACGTAAGGCAACAAGCAAACCATCCTTCGTAATGAGGGACACACCACGTCCGTCGGCATCCATGGAGGCTGCAACGATCCCTTGCGCGAAGCGGGGGCCCGCAGGATCAGCATACGTCTCAGGATCGAAGACTGCGAAAGGATTACCACTTCCGTTATCTAAGTCTTGCGTGTAGCGATTGGGAGGATCAAATGGGTTATGAACTGCGTACATTGATCCATCCGTGAGGGTTGGGTTTCGGAACACTCGAAGGTACCCGGCCTGGGAGATGCAGAGCGTGATATAGTCGTTCGTGAGTAGGAAAGCCACCGGATCTCCGCGATGTGGAGTGCACAGAAGTGGCAGGCCGAGCAGTTCCTCACTTGCGGGGAATAAAGCGCGAATTTCACCTGCAGCAGTACCGACAAATGGGCTTTGTAGACCCTCAGATGCAGTGAGCATCTGGGACAGCCTCACTGGCGTGCTCCACGAGGGTGGTACCATGACAGTCGATTCGCATGTTATGGGGAGATATAGCGAGTAATGAACCGACATCAAATTGAAATCCCCAAATGTGTGCTGCGGTACCCATTCGCACGCACTGATGCGCCCTCCCGCAGCGAGAGCATATAGTTTCACTGCAAGACTTGAGACTGGGAATTGGATGTCTGTGATTTCGCTAGCCTCACTGTCTGCCACAGTGACAAGTCGGAGTGGTCCTGCAACAAAATGTAGGATAGGTGTTGGGACTTGGGGTGCTCCTCCACTTGAACCCATTTGGTTACCCAAGGTTTCATATAGCACGGCAGATGAATCGTCAATGAGTACCACAAAAACCTCTCCCATAGTCGTACCGACGTACAACGCATTCTCATGTGGAGCTGGTCGGTGTGACATGGTCGATACTTTACCGAGGACGCGGTGGGCCGAGATATCAATTTCGTCACGTAGCGTGAGCGACGGCGTATCCTGTTCGCTAGGACTTACTCGGTACAGACGGATGGTTTCAACCAGACCGGAGCATGCCACAACAAGGAAAGTATCGTCCAGACCTGGAGAGACTGCGGCAATCTTCGAGTCGATGCCTCCACATAGCCGTTGCTCATAGACAACACCCAACTTTGATTCTGAATACACCAGACCTCCACTCACAGTCTTTACATAGGGGCTCAGATTATAAGAGCCAATTCCCTCAACACGAGGGATACTGATGTAGAAGTCGTCTGTCACAACAAACTGGTATCGGCCTGTTTCAGAGTGAGGTAGGAACACCTTCCTAGCAGCGGCTAACCGTGTACGGACAGCGATAGCGTCCGGAGACAGCGGGAGAGAAGCTTCTAGCGTTGGCATATGGACAGTCATACCCATTCGACCCGACAGAGGAAGAGTGCGATGCGGAATTAGGATTCTTGCAAGTCGCTGGTGATTAGGCGCGCTGGCACGTGCATACTTCATCCAAATGGAAGTGCGGGGAAACGATAAAATATAACCAGGGAGCCGAACCGAGGGTGGTCCGGGGTCACGACTCTCGAGCTGTGGGGTTTTATAGTACCCATAAGCAAAGCCACTGGCTGTCGTTCCAAAGATCTCTTTCCTTTCGTATGGCGCTCCATATGTGAGAATGTATCTGTTCCATTCAATGGTGGTGTTTTCCACCAGTGCGGCAAATCCGAAGATCTCATGTGCATTCGTTAGGGGCGACCAGTCGTCGGTGTAGACGAAAGTTTGTTCATCACGAGTCTGTGCAACTTGACCGCACACAAGGCCACACGAGTACTCCATGCTGTTGAAAAAATAGTTTGTTTCCGGAGTGAGTAGCACGGTGGTTCGCAAATTCGAATCTACGCTACAAGATGCTAGAAGTACGGCATTAGGGTCAGAGCCAGAGCCGCGAAGATGGAACTTCAAAATGGGATTGAAGAACGAAGAACCTTGGGGTATGGCGGGTACACGTAAGCGATCATAGAGTTGATGATCTGTGCGGTAGTGAGTAATAGTAATTCTACCCTTCTTCAACGCGCTGCCCTCGGAACTAGGTCCTAGCCGCATTCGTTTCCATCCAAGGGTGTGTACTATGGAATCGGCTATAAAAATATAATTATCGTCCGCATCTCTCAGTTCTACGTCCTCAGCGTCAATATCGGTTGGATGGAACCAGCCTGCAGGCAACTGTAGCTCTAAGGCCTCCAAACTGTAGTCAGCCTCATTGTAAGCAGCCGTGAAGGAAACGTTCACTTCTACACCAGGATACCGTGTAGATAGAAACGTATGACATTGGGGTAGCGGGAAGAATGGCTGTTGAGGGGTGAATGTTGGAATAGGAATAGTTGCATAACCAACTCCCAGAAGATAGTTTCCAAGGGTGATGCGCCTCTGCTCATTTGACTCCCAAGATCCAAGTTGGACTCTGATCTCATTCTCAATGTAACCTCCATTTTCTCCTGCGTTAAAAGCTGGGATACTCCTAATCTCAACGGGCAATTGAATTTCGACGGGGATCTCCCATTCGAGACTAATTGGGTTGCTGACAATGTCGATTTTGTACACTGGTTCATCCACAGAACGTGCCACGAGGGCTTCAAGAGTAGTCGTCATAGATACGAAGATCCCACTTGTGTCTCGATAACGGAATTGAGGCGGGAAATCAGATACTTGCATAGATGGGGGTAATCGGATTGCACATAACAGAGGTTTAGATCCGCTCGTCTGTGCGATTCGAATCGTGGGCTTGAAGCGGATTGAGAGAACCGACCAACCATCCTCTGGCGCAACAGGCGTTAGCACCCGAACGGAAAACTCTTCGAGAGGAGGAGCACTAGGTAGATGGTAGGAAAGGCCCACAAGCGGATTGCCCCGGATGGTCGTTCCTTGTTCGATATAAGCACCTGGCTGTAGGCCTCGGAGATAGTGATCTGGGCGCATGCGATACTCGTTGTCTAGCCCGTAGCTCAACGAACTCGAGGCACCAGCTATATATTGAGACACGAAACCATAACGCCTACTGATGCTGGTACCTGCGGGGATCCGCAAGACAGTGAGCCGATGGACATCCGCACCAAGGTTTGGAACGGTTGTACTCCAGGAGCTCTCCGTGGAGTGATTGGTAAGACCATCGCGGTTCGCGGACAGGGGATAAATGAAGTAGGTCGATATCACAGTGCCTGTCTCCTTGCGCCACAACAGATCAACCTCACGCGCCTCCATCTCGATGGGAAATCCGGTGGATGAGGTTCGATTGCTCTGCCCCACGGCGGAGTTCTGAGTAATCTCATACATACGAGGAGGGTGGAAGGCTACACGCCGTGTAGGGAGTTCAGTATCAACTTCGACAGCGACTCCCGAGAACAGACTCGGAATCGAGTAGCCCGTAGGCCGTACTTCAGAGGTGACTATGTCAAGTGACGCATCTATGTCTGACGACTTATCGCACATATGGGAACTGGCAAACAGTCGCTGACGGCTCCCAAGGTTGGGAATACCCGGTATCGGGATTTCTCGAGTCGTGGCGACGACAGGAGGCCCGCAATGAGGCGTCTCGAGCACTCGCGTTCTCCACCGGCTTTCTGAACGCATCGCGAGATTGAATACCTCAGCGAAGCTCGCCATTTCATCATCCACTCCAATTAAATGCTCAATACCCTTGGCGTCGTCCGCATCGCCAGGTCTTATCCTTGGCGACGATTCACGAGCAACAATGACATCACTTAGGACAGGAATTGCGTAACCACCATAGTGTTCCGGCTCAGATCCGCTCCGCATGATTTCCTGGATAAGATACAAACGAATCGCTGATAACGGCTCGACGGACATCTCCAAGTCAATGACGAGATGAGATACGTAGTCTGTGGTCGCTGATCCAGCGGTGGGCGTAGTCGTCTGGCTGAGGGATGGTGCCGGTGCGTAGCATTCGCTTGTAGCTGGGAAACGGAGCCTGATGGTGCCTGAAATGACATCAAAGTCGTCTGTTGCAATGGCACACTTCCAATGAGACAATGCAGCGGCTAATCGAACTCGGATACCCGATCCGCTCATCGAACTCTCGGTCGTGTAAGCAGCTGGAACTTGGTACGCATTCTTCGCATCAGGACGAATACCATTGATATGCACGATAAGCGACAGATCCGATGCGAGGGCCTGTGCTGACGCATGTGCAGCGTTTTCACTGTCTATCGCAAGTATGCTTGCGAAGCTCTCAATGGGGTACGCCACTCTCAGTCTTTTCCCAGAGACCGCGACCGTACCTAAACCGCTGCTCTGACTATCGGGTAAGATCGAGGCCGTAGTGGTTGCAGCAGCTGCACGATAAGACGTGACCGCAACAGATGCCGATGGTGGTACATAAGGGTATGACCAGGCAGGCTGAGCTGTAACCCAATCCGATAGCGGTGCATCAGTTGCCGATAAATCTGTCGCCTGGATATACCGCGACAGAACCCTCTCAGGCAAAGCGCTAGAGAAGGCCCTGACCGGAAACGATCCCGCCAACTGCGCGACATTCAAGAACTTCTCCGCTATTTCAGGTGTTGCAGGTGAATCAGCGAGCTCAAACGCAACGGTGTGATCAAAAGGTGAAGCAATACGATGATAAAGCACGACTTCAACGTCGATCGCTCCTGACGAGCTCAATGCCTGTTCCAACCATTCTGTCACGTCAAGCCGATCAATGTGAATATAAACCGCTTGGCGTGGCAGGCAGTCCAGTGCATATCGCGCTTCGGTTCCAGCAGGGGTTTGAACATATTTAACGCGGGGAACCGCAGTGCGACACAACTGCTTGGATCGTGCGTTATAGGTTAATGCCCCATCGGATGAGGGGTACGGCCCAGCAGGGGGAGAGTTTGGTGCCGGTCCCAGATGCAAGGTTACGGTAGGATGTGACGATAGCAGTGGGTCCACAGCTACACCACCAATCCGAAGTGCGATGAGGTGGCTACCAAATTGGACGTATTCCGTGAGTTTGATACCAAATGAAATATGCGCCCAAACTCTGCCGGATGCTGTCTGCTGCGGATAGAAGGGATACCAGACCATTGGGTATAGTTGAGGGTAATACTCTGTTGACGAGTCCTCAAAGATCGCTCTTTCCTTCTTAAAGAAGGTAGGGACGCCAAGCATTTGTGAGGATGAAGCAAGGACAGGAGTCCGAGTCATGTGGGTGACACGTCGGACCACGTCGAAGATCGGCACGATGGCATGCGGGTGCGAGGTGGGCGGCAGCGATATTGGGCTGCCCTGCGGGTTGCGCGGAGTTTGGATCGGGACGTAACGCTCCATCGTAAAGCGGTATGCCAGTCGGCTGAGATCGATAGCACGAGTTTCGATTGGGAGCCTGGACTTCCGACCAACATCCTCCGCCAGGACGCCGTCAGCTAGAACTCCGGATTCTCCCTGTGCAAGACTTGACTCGGTCGTGGCATACAGACTTTGAACGGCATGCAGACGTATACGAAGCGTGCCAGCACATGATGCACCCACGCACGGTGATGAGCGACGCGCGTAGATCTCGAGAACGTGCGGCTCGCGGTTGCCAATACCGGCTGCGAGCGTAAAAGACCATTCATGGGACACCTGGGCTGTCCAGCCACCAGAGAAGCTCGACATAGTCATGTTCAACCACGTCACGTTACGAAGAGAACCAGAGTCCAAATACTTCTCAGAATCCATTTGAGAAAATGCCTCGTCTTGCTGCATCGTATCGAACTCGTACAGGCTAATGCGAATTACATGTATAAGGTCAGTACGCCATGTGACCGAATCTGGCGCCCTAAACTGGAAAGTGAGGTCTGCGGTTGCAGATGGTGATGATTGCGGATGGAGTTGATTTTGTGCAGTATTAGAAAAAACATATTCTGCATCATGACCAAACTTGGTGAGTTGAAGCCACGCCTTTGCACTACTGGGGTGTGATGAGAGCAACTCCGGAAGCTCAACATTTGATGCGTCATCAGGGCGCCGGAATGCACGGATACGCTCTTCAAACAAAACATCGTTGTTTTCGTTGAAGTATCGAACCAGAACGTCAGTTGAGTCGTAGTTGTGGTCAGAAATGAGAGGGCATCTGAAGTCTCCACCAAGGAATTCTGCCGCTTTATCATAGGATCCCAGGATGTATCGGAAGCGGCGCATGTCGCTGCTTACTGAAGATGGTGCGCCGTACGGAGATACTGAGCTACCGACTGGCAAGGTGACCTCAATCAGACGCGCTTCTTCATATCGTGCCTGATAGTCATCATTCTCAACGTCGGGGAGGAGTGGGAAAGAGAGGGCAGGAATGATGTCGCCTGGAGCACAGATTGGAGGGAGAGTGGGGAGCGAGGTGGCATATCGCTGTGGTAACGCGTGCTGCTGCGGTGCACGTCGCGGGATGTGAAAGACACGGACCGTTGGGAAGAAACTATTCTTATCACCAGCTCCAACAATGTCCGATTGTGCGATGGAAATCAAGCCGTTCACTTCGGCTGGGTTAAAACGGTCTGAGAACCTGAGTACAAACGAGCATGGATCACATTTCAGTACACATCCACTCAAGATAACGTGCGTAGACGCGACAGTTTTTTCGTTAGCGTAAGCCATGAGCTCGCCCAGCCACGAACTTGGATTGAAACTCGCAAGTTCGGTTGTTGTGCACGAGTCCGGTCCAGTGACGCTTGGTGGGGCATCCCCCGCATAGAGTTGACTGGGCCAACGAATGCTTACCAAGTGTGATTCACTTGTTTCGTCCTGGGGCCAAATTTGGAATACATCGACCTGGATGCTGGTATCTGAAAGCCGCCTTGTCCGCGTCGAGCGCAGGTCCCATGTTCGTTGTAGATTCAACTCACCCGCAGCTTGCGTTTCAAGCGACCAAGAGAAATCTTGGGAATCTGTGTAGGCTGCCGTACGGGGATCATCCCACGCCTGAAAGGCGTATTCACAGGGCAAGGTAATCTGCAGTGTCGCCTCGGGGGGCAGGAATTCCGAATCAAAATTACAACCGCTGAATTCCCATCCCATTCTGCTTGAGTCCCAAGCGATTGCGGCGTGCGCAGTACATGGCAACGCCTTGGGAACTCCGTCGACCGTTATGTCAACTGTCTCGGGACAGGCGAAATCAAAGATATCTAGCTGATGGAAAAATTTGATGGTAAACCACTCGCTATTAGTGAACATACCAGTCGAATGGCCTGGAACTCGCACGGATAAACGAAACCTCTGTCTGGCATAGATGATACCTCCTTGATCGGGAATACTCTATAATAATAGAAGGACAAGCAGATGAAGTAAGATTCCATTCATGGGCTTAATATCGAAAGCCGCGGGGGCACAGGAGCATGCCATTCACGAAAGACCAGGAACGACACATAAGGCGGACGTACATCGAGCCTGGCATCATAGTTGCTGATCCCTAGAGTCATTCCTATCAGCGTCAGCAGAAGCAGGAGTAGCAACAGAAGCCGGTGCGAACACTTATTCAGAGACTGCTCACGGTTCCACTTGCTATCACTGCGGCCCTGTTCACTGCCACAGCTGGCACTGCAGGTCCAGTACCTCAGCATGGGATTCAACTGTGGGCCACCGCTCAAGCCCGATGGAGACGAGGGTCTCGCCGGGTGACGCGGTGCCATATAGAAGCGGTTCAGCACTGAAGAAAGGGCCGCGGTATAGCCAAGTCGCGCACCGACCACTCCGGGAAACGTCGAATATCTCTCGGAAGGATAGAGAATATCCTAGCGAGAGCTAAAACTCGCCTTTCTTGCCTATATAGAGGGGACGCATAAGAGTAGCAATAGGTTGAACGAATGCGCCCAGCCAGAGGCTACACAATGCTTCTATCCAATGGGTTGAGCAGTTGCACGCAGTCACGCTACACAAAGCCAAAGTTGGCATGCAATTGGTACCAGAGTTGTCGCGAATTTTTGTGTGCCCGTCTGGGCGCGAGGGGTCGAGGATTGCTGCGCGTGGCATATCCATCGTGGGGGTATGTGATCAAATTTTAATACGCATCCAACTAGTAAAAGCCCATCAGTGTCAAAAATCACATGTATCTAGTTTTAGGAGCAGTTTGCCTGCCATCCCCCATGTGGGTATCCTCCTTGACAAAGGAAAAATTTGCCACTTCACACACACTGCATAGATGTCGAGTTTGACATCTTCGGGTGGTGTCGGGTCGCCACAGAACCGATTTAGAGAGTTGAACCAACTCCGAAATGAGGTTAAAGAGCTCCAACTGAAGGTACGTTCGGAATATCTCTCAAAATCCATCCCATCACCAAACAGCACTCGTTACTGTTTGACCATGAGGGTTTGAAGCCTCACACGTATTCGAGTGCGTCCTGAACAATATTACAGTATGGAATGTGTCGATATCATTGTCTCTGTTTGTCTTCGTCCCGACTCATCAGCTGCCCTTCTAATCCACGAAATCTAGCGCGAAAGCCAAGATGCGTTACTTCGGCAGTACGAGCTCAAGATCGCAGAGCTTGAGAAGCAGCTGAATCGATCTCTTACGGAGCTGGTACGTTTTGGCACTAATGCTTGTGGACAATGCTTGACGCTATACGTGTTTTACATGGCCTCGGCTTCCGCGCCAACAGCTTCAGGGCTTGCTCGGCACTGAGGCCGACCCTGACTTGGCTAATGGTATTTTACTCCCTGGCATGACTATCTAGGGCTACACCAACGAGACCGATCCAAGCACAGGCAAGCCTACTTCGGGAATTCTCGACCCGGAGGTCCTTCGGGTTCAACAGGACAGCGAGTTACTGCGGCAATCGGTCGCAGCCCTGGCGGCTTCGGTCGCAGATGGCGCCGAGAAGCTCTTGCACAACGAGATTGCAGCTGAGCTGCAACAGGAAGAGTTGGCTATCCAGAAACGAAAGAATCTTGAACTGGCCCAACAGGTTACAAACCTCAGGGAATTAGTTGCTCGGACCGAGCAGATCGCCCGCGCTGCAGAGGAAGACGCAGCCCAGCTTCGGACCAAACTTACTGCGGCTGAGGAAGCGCTGGTCACGGAGCGGACGCGTGCAGAGCAGGCGGAGATGGAAATTAAACTGCTGAATGAAGTCAAGCTAAGAGGCGAGGCTGATAAGGAGGCATTCGAGCGATTGCGGGAGCATGTACTTGAGGCCACGCGAGAGAATGTTCGTAAGCAGAGCGAGCTGAGGAGTGCCCTGCAAAATGCGCAACAAATGGCACAAGAGTTGGCGCTGGAGTTAAAGCGAAGCTCCGAGGCCCATGCAGCTGAGAGAATTGCTAGAGAAATTGAACATCGGCGCGAAAGTGAATCTCTTCGTCAAAAGCTCAAAGCGCTTGCATTACGAGCTGCAGCAGAATCCGAGCAGCTACATAGGGAGCACATTGAAATCGTGTATGCTCTTCGGCAACAGTTCCAAGAGTATCAAACCACAGCTGAGCGATTGTTCTGCGCAGAGGCCGAGGCGTTTGAGGAACAGTTCAAGGCCCTTGTCCAGCGCTATGACGAGCAGCTCGGTCACGTTGTTCGCACCAAAGACTTCTTATTCCACGCCATGGCTGCCGCCAAAGACGCTAAGGTGATGAGCCTGATCGACGGCACGGATTTCCAGAAGGTCCTAATTCGGCATCAAACTGAGCTCGAAGTTCAGCGTCAAGCCCACCTCCAAGATCTTGCCAATGTCAGGCAGCGCGTCGAAGCGGAGCAGAGGCGACTGGTGTACCAGCTCAAGAAGCAGTCTTCGCTCCAGCAATTGGAATTAGACCGCGTTGCTGCGCAGCGCGCTGCCCTCGAATCTGAAATTGCACGGCTAACCAGTGCCGTCAAACAGACGCGTAGAATTGCAGCCCAGCGAGAAAATATGCTCGAGCAGGCTCTCCAGGAGGCACAACGAAGGCTTCGCGCTGCCGAAGACAGGTGCTTAGCACTTTCACGCGAAAAGGAGTTGGAGAAGCATAGAGCACTGCGCTTCAAACTACAGCTCGAGGGACGGCTAGATGGTTCGGTTGCAGCAACTGCAATCCGACTGCAGCGCGAAAGTGAGCGACTGAAGCAAGAAAGCGACCTGCTCACGATCGAACTTAAGGAGCGATCTGATCAAGCCGCCGCAGCCACGCGGATGGCTCAACGGGCTGCGAATGCTATGGCAGAAATGGAAGCGGCTCTAAGAAAGAAAACTAGTGATTACCTTGCATTATTGAAGACGTTTGAAACGTTCCTGCTCGGCACGGCCGCATCGACGAAAACCTCTGAATCTCAAGCTGAGATCACAAATGATGCTCTTGCTGAGACATTGCGAACACTTGCGACACATGCGGCCAATAGCAGTCAGGCAACGCTCCGTAAAGCCGTCGAGGCTACACTACGCGCTATTACCGTGAATCAGGGAAGCCAGGTGGATCAGACTTCCTCAGGAGTACCGTTAACTAAGACTCCACGGTCATCTGAGCGAATTCAACAGCCATCGAGTCCCGGACCCGTCATTGAGGGTGACTTCAATATGGCACAGGAGATCTTACAACTACCTGCTAAGCGCAGTCTCACGCCCGATTCTACAGCGAATCCTGCCCAGGGTGAAGCGACCTTGCCTAGAGTTTCGACGGCCTCCAAAACGTCTCAATCCAGTGAAGTGACAGCTGCCGCCGCCCCCGCCTCCGCGCGGAGTCGTCCCAAGCCGCTCGACCCGATTGTTGGCAGCGCGCCCCCCCTACTGCCACCAGCTCTCCCTCAGACTGCTCGTCTCGTCCCCTCCGAGTCCACTGTACGCCTTCCACCTGCGCTGAGGCGTGTTCTTGCTGAGAACGCTGCCTCTGACGCAACCCACATGGTGATTGCTCAGCTAAGTCGTGGCTACCAAAAACTCTCGGAGTTCAGAAAAGTCGGACTGGAAATGGCGACTGCAGTGGCGACTGGCAAGCCAGGATCAGTTGCGGATGTTATTCTCTCATCAGCACCCCAGGTACCCTACCAGAATACTGAGCGCAACCCTCTATCTGGTAACCCTCAGGGAGCACGCATTCGTGGAGCAGTTCGGGTCCCTGCTCTGCGTGCTCGTGCCGGACACCTGTTCCGCTCACTTCATGAACAAGCTACGGATTCGTCCCGAGCCACGGATTCTCCTTTAGGAACATCGAACAAGACTGGAGTTGTGGGAAACAAACCTCTGATTGACAGGCCTACTGAGGAGAACACCAACCTGCCTCTTGATCCTCACGTCGATGAACTTGCCAAAGACACTGACGCAGAAGCGGTTGAACATGTCTATAGTGGCAATGTGTCGCATAATCAACCGACCAACGACTCTCAAAAGGATGCAACGAGTGCGAAGGGCACCGACTCCTTTGATGTTTACTATGACGTTCTTGGAAGGCATACGAACAGCGAACTGAACCCACTCTCGGAAAACGTCTCCGCAAATAATCTTGAGCCTGAATCCTCGGCCCCGAAAGAATCCGGCGCCTTGCTAAACACCGATGACCAAGTGCTCCAAGAGTTGTCGCAGAGAATGGCGAGCTCGAGAGAGGCTCTTCTCCGCGCCTCTAGGAGCTGGTTGAACAAGGATGCGAACAGCGCACCGAGGTCACAAACAATGCAGGCAACGTTGCCTTCTAAAGAACGAACCAAAGCGCAGTCGATACCATCTGTAAAGCTGGAAGTTGCCGGTAATCGAGTTCGCCCAAGGGCTCACACAATCATTGATTTCATCGATGAAGAGCGTGAAGCGTTACGAGCACAAGTAAAGGCCCAACGGGAGGCTTTAGCTAGGAGGGGGCACCAAGATGACGAGCATCAGACGCATGTCGACGCTTGGGTAATGCGTGAACAGCGCTTGCAAGCAGAACGTGCTGCTGAGGAAGAGGACGAAATATCTGGCAACCTGGACGGACATGACACCGAAATTATGCCCGGAGATTACCAAGATCACGAGCTACACAGTGATCCGTTTGTTAATGGATCTGTTGAAAGTGCGAACCACTGGGCGGATCGTGCCCTCGCATCACATCCAGACGATGGCGAGTAGAGCAAAGGCTTTCTCACCCACTTATCAATAGACCACGGAATCATTGTTGTTATGTATCTCAACGCACTGGCCCCGACTGTACTGAGAATTTATTTTGCGAAACCAAAGGTTCATTTGCAGAACTGAACAACAAGCGCTTTGACTTTCTCACATAACTCATCGGCTAACTCCTGCGTTGCGGCTTCTGCGAAGACTCGAACAATATCCTCTGTTCCTGAAGGTCGGACGAATGAACGAGCAGGTGTGGTGTTACTCTCCTTCTGAATTTCCTCGACAGCACGATCAATTTCGGCTTGTAATCCATGGGGTTCCACGCACGTCCTCTCGGCATTTGTAACTTTAATTGCATTTCGATCGGGTACGACGACCTTGTCCATCTTTGATGGAAAGTCCTCATACAGAGAATCCCAAAGTTCGATCAGCTGCGCATGGTTAGTTATCTGTTGCGTGAGGAGTGCAGGTGCAATGACCTGATTCAAAGCAGCTGCCACAAGGAGCCAATCGCTGAGAGCATCTCCGATATAAGGATTAATCAGGTGTTGCAGGGCGATTAACTGCTTTAGGGCACGTACTCTCTCAGGCTCCGGCCTCGTCGAACGACTCTCGGTTGCCAAAGCATATCGTATTGACTCCTTGGCTCGTTCGTTAAATAGCACAGTTCCATGTCCATTCGCTTCGAAATAGATTCCAATGTCAAATGCCTTCTCGGCACATGCATGGAGATACTTGACACCGGTGCATGCCCATTCGACACGAAGTCCCAGTTTATCAGTCATGTACTGTGTCGACGCACCATTGGCGTACGCAGTTTGGACCACTCCCATTCGAAGTGCAGTTGCAAGCCTTGCCGTTGTCAGTAACTTCGAGATGTACATCGCGCATAACGTCATAATTTTGTCGCCATCCAAGAGACGGAACACATACTTCGAATCTTCAGTCTGTTTCAGGTAGAAGAAAACTATACGATCCGCATCTCCGTCAATGGCCGCAGCAAGTATCTGCGCGTGGGCATCAATAGATTTGAAGCGACTTGGTGACAGAAGCATTGCAGGTTGAATACCTCTCGGGAGCTGTTTACCCTTCTGGACGAACTCGGCCCCGCATTCAAGATTGATATGGGAAGGCGCCTTTTCGTCTTGACCATCGTTCACAATCCAAAATGAGGTAGGCGCAACTGGCGAGACGCATACCTCTTTGGCATCGGAGCTGTACGTATCGTCGTTGGAATTATGATTCGCTTGGACCGACTGCAAGGCTTGGATGAGCCTTTCAGCGGCAATTCCGCCAACACCGTCGGCACAGTCTAGTATAAAAAGTGAAGGCAGGCCCAGCATGCCGTTGGAAGACAACGTGTCCCCTTCTTTCATAAATGTACCGGCTAGGGAGTTTTGACGAATCTTTGCAAATGCGCTTGTTAGCTCCTTGATATATTGGCACAAGCGGGGCGCGTCGGTTTCGAGTGACATGTTAGCTCGATTGAGCTTGATACGTTTGTTCGTTTCCCCAACGCACCAGTGGAGCTGAGGAGTGGTGCAGATACCGTAGTCCATCACGTGCGCGCCTAGGGCCTCACCTGCGGCGATAACGAGTTTTGCGAGTTGAGGCGAGGATGGGCGAGTGTCACGACCGACAATGAGGATGGGCTTACCCGGAACGCCCGCGGGTTCTCCACAGACACACTCCTCAGGGAGTGCTGCGCGCTCATGAGTTGGGCGACTATTGGCTTCTCCACAAAGCTGAGTAAGGCTGTCTAGGGTGGCAGCCGGAGGACTAGCACCTTCTGATGAATTGGTACTTGTGCGTCGGAACAGCGCCCAATACGGCGCGCGTTCCCGAATCAACTTGATCACAGTTTCAAGCAGTTCGTCATCAGGTGTGTTCACAAGTTGTGTGGCAATTGGCTCCCAGTCCATATCGAGCATCCCGCCATTATGGTCGATGATCTTAACACCATTGTCGGCCTATAGGAATGGTCGTGTCGCGGGTGCGATGAGTGACCAAAGTCAGCGCGACTTGAACAAGGACCAATACAATATAGCCTTCAGTGCGGATAAGAGCACATCATCACATGAATCGAATGCACGTACTGGTGGGTTATGCGAAGCCGTTATCATGACACCGATACCAGGGAAGCGACTGTCGGCACTAAATCTTCCTGCGAGCGACTTAAGTACGGCAAGTAACCCGACACGGAACGCAACAGGAGGCAAGAGTTCTGCCTTCATTCTAAATCCGGCGGTGCCGTAGGAATATCTGCGATCTCCCGACAAGGGGTACTGGCATGTGATCTGATGGATACCCTCGACATCGATGCCCAGCTTTGGCAGGATGTGGAGTGGTGCATCGGACTCGGTCTTGTGCTCCGACATGTGTATGCAGCTGAGGCAGTGGAGGCTCTTGACGCAGCCTGAGTCAAGCCAAACTCACAGGGCTGTTTCAGTGGCAGGGTGTCTAGCGAGTGAGCGAAGCCGAGAGGATATCACACAGATGGATGAGCTGAGCTGATTAGTTGCACTTGATCTCGCATTTGTGTAGAGGGATCTTTAAAGACCACACACGATTTAGACATGCTAGGCATCGGGGCAATTGAAGATATACTCACACTAGCAATGCACTCAGCGCAATCGAAGATCCCACACGTCTGACTCAGCTGATCGAGCCTTTGGTTTTCGATCTGACGTTTCTCCGGGTGGCCAGGCACACGCGCTGGGGGGAGGGCAGGAGTTGTGAGCACGGGTGAGTCGCCCTATAATTAAAATAAAGTGGATAGCACGTCTGCATGTCGGCATCTTCAGCACGTCCGAAGGTTTTTACGAGCTCACAAGCCCCGCACAACGAATATCTCCAAAATTCTTCTGACAGACGAATTTGATCACTCGCACAGTTATACAACGGCCGAATACGATACATTCGGTGTGTTCATACGGGTAATAATCGAGAAGGTTTCGACCAGGAGATTGTATCATTCTATTCATCTGATCAAATCTGCAGGAAAACGGCCCGTAGACACGCAATATACTTGAAATGGCCACCTACCGAGCATCGGACCGAAACAGGCTGTCCAGGGATGATTACCGCAAGGCAAAGGAGCTTGAGGAGCTCCGCAAGACCGGCGCGGCCATGCCTGAAGTGGATGAAGAGGGCAATATGATTAATCCCCACATTCCGCACTACGTTGCGCAAACCCCATGGTACTACAATTCGACCGGACCTTCATTGAAACACCAATCCGCGAAGGCGTTCCAGGAACGCAACAAGACCTATGCCGATATCCACGAGAAAGCGTATGTAAGAGAGGCTCAGGCTCAGGCCGTCGGTGGCAAATGGCGCAAGGGCTCGTGTGAGAACTGTGGCTCCATGACGCATACTAAAAAGGACTGTTTGATGAGGCCTCGCTCGGCGGCGCAAACGGCCAAGTACCAAAACACGACAATTGGACGCGATGAAATAGTCAAGGAGGCGCGACTATCCTTCGATGGCAAGCGCGATCGTTGGGAAGGATTCGATACCTCCGAGTACCAGCAGGTGGTTGAACGCTACAACAAGATTGAGGCCGAACGCGAGGAACGTCGCAAGCGGGAACTTGAGGAAACACTCAAACGCAAAGAGTTAGAGCTTGAAGAGCGAAAGGCAAAGCAAGCCGCAGCTGCTGACGGCGAAGGTTTAGCAGATCTCAATGGAGGAGGTTCAAATACGGAGACTCGCAAGCTAGGGGATGCCTTGCTAGAAGGAGACGACAGTAGCGATGAGGAAACCAAGCAAGCAGATGATTTGTTAGGTCTTTTGGATCCGGGTAAACTAACTCAAAAGGGTAACGCTACAAGTGTCCCTGTTCATAACCTGCGTATTCGCGAGGCGATCCCCAAATACCTCATGAATCTTGATGTGAACTCTGCATATTACGACCCCAAGACGCGCTCCATGCGCGAAAACCCTTTCGAAGGCAAACCTAATGCGAGTAATGCATTGTACCAGGGCGATAATGCAATTCGCATGAGTGGCTCAGTGAAAGAGGTCGCGCAGCTACAAAGATTTGTTTCGGAGGCCAACGAACTGGGCAACGAAGACCTGAACGTGGTGGGTAATCCTACCGAGGCTATCACCAAACTCGAAGAATTCCGCAAACGCAAAGAAGCTGCCAAGGTACAAGCACGGTCTGCACTCGAAGCAGCATATGGCTCGCTTACCAAAGACAACTCCGTGGGTGCTGAGCCTGATGGCCACACCACTTCCACGGGCCCGATGCGAGTTCGGGTGCTGCCAAGAGAACTGCTCCAAGCCCAATCCGAGGTGTATGTTGAATATACTCCCGATGGGAGGGCCATCAACACACAGACTCACACAATCCCCACCAGCAAGTATGAGGAGGATCGGTTTGAAAATGGACACACACAAGTTTGGGGGAGCTACTATGATGTCGAAGAAGGTCGCTGGGGATATGCATGCTGCCACTGCCTATCGCGAAACGCGTACTGTACCGGCGAAACAGGAAAACGTGCGAAACAACAAGCGATTAAGAAAGAAGAAGGAGTCAACACTCAGTCATCAACAGACTTAGAGGATTCAGGTTCCGTTGCTGAAGCCAATCGAAATCTTGGGGCTGTTCCCTCCATTGCAGCGCAAGCGATTAAACCTGAATTCCAGGCATCTTTGGTAGAAACTGACTGTGGCTCACGCGAACGCTCGACACTGAACGAAGAATCAAGCAACTTATCGGAGGTCGCTAGGGTCCGTAACAATGTCAAAGACGAAGAAGGGAGAATCGCTGACGAAGAATCGCGACGTCGCTCGAGGGATCAAAGGCACAAACCGACGAGCAATCGGCGTAGCTCAAGATATGGGTCGATATCACGATCAGCCTCGAGCTCACGATCCCGATCTCGATCCCGATCTCGTTCGACCTCAAGATCATCGCTGAGTTCCCAGTCCAAATCACGACCAAGGGCGAGGTCGCGATCCAGTTTGTCTGATAGCTCCTCGTCCAGCCCAGCCCACAGACGAAGTCGAAGCCGAAGCCGAAGCAGACGCCGAAGCCGAAGCCGAAGCCGAAGCCGAAGCCGAAGCCGAAGCCGAAGCCGAAGCCGAAGCCGAAGCCGAAGCCGATGCCGAAGCCAATCTCGACACAAGCGCAAGCGCTAGAAAATTACAAAATACAATCTACATGTATTTCGTTCCAAGGAATCGGGCAATGCACGCGACAATAACAGTGGTGTTAGAACTAGAATCTGTTTGATGATTGAAACAAAGATAGATAGTTATTATTGGAGGCACATGCCTGCTGCAGATCTTGACCAGTTAACGATAAACTATATCAGCACTGGAGGCATGTCAAGGGCATGAGGCAAACGCTACTATCATTGAGCGGGCGAGGCGGCCCACTTTAGTGCGTCGTGCCGGACGAATTAGAATAAATAGGTGAAGGAACCGGGGGATGAGTGAATTTACACTCGCTGGCGTTGGGAAGAGAAATATAAGGATCGCGTCTCGACTCACTGCCAAGTCGAACTACACTGGCTTCTGAGAGATCAGTGCGATGTAGTCTGGGCCTGCTCCACATCGCTTGATGTGTCGCTACCGACAGGAGTGACAACGAGCGCGAGGGCTGGAGTCGGGGATGAGCTGTTGAGATTAGGTGGGATTTGCCCTTCTTCGATCACAGTCTCGATGGTACCTCGAGTGGAGAGAGGGGCCTGGAACTCAGGGGGAACGTCACGATTAGGATGGGGCAATTCATTGAGCGAAGCCTTGAGGTCGTTGGTGAATGTTTCCCCGCGGAGACGCTCACGAATCCTGCGTAGGCGCAGGGAGAACTGTTTAGACAAGATCATGCTTGCAAATGCGACCGCTGCACCATAGTTGTGCTGACGAATTTTGCTCAGCTGCGCAAAGTTTCTTTGCATCAAATACTTCGTATCCTTCATCTTTTCATTACGGTCGGGAATCAAAATCGAGTCAGGATTGAGCTCGCGGTATCGCAATGTAGTCAGTGCCAGGGCAATATCTGCATAGTGAACATAGCCGCGGTACTGACGTATTTCATTTTCAGCCAGGAATCGAATTACGCCAGCATTGGTCAATGGTGAACCTGCGAAGCCAAGTGGGGCTGGTGCTGTGTTCAGGAACATGCGCAGTTTCGAGATATGCATCCAGAGCGGATGGTAAGCAAGGGTATTAGTCTCACCGCACTCAAATATCCTGGCGCATGATCGAAGACAGGGCTGAATGCGCCTGGGGCAGCAGCCAATGCACGAGCAACGAGTGCTCATCCAGCAGCACTTCGGAAAATCTTCAACCCCACGTCCAGCACCAGCAACGCCGGACTTAGTGCTGGTGGTTTCTGGATGTTTGAAGCACTGGCTTGCCACGGTTGACATGGCAGACGTCTGGCGTATGAAATCTGGAAGCGACGGTGTTTCAGGACTTAAAGGATCAGCTCGAGGAGAGAGCACCGCCATTTCAATTGAGCTTGGACCATTTGCAGGATTTGTACTAATAGCTGATGTCGTCGCAGTCGTTACTGTGTAGGGTTGGGTGGAGGAGCCACGAGGAACAGATTTAAGAACATCCACATCCGCAGGAATCTCAGGCTGAGACTGATCGTCAACACTGCTCGGATTCGGTGGGGCAGCGGAGACGTGAATTGTGCTAACGGGATCGGTTTCCCGTACAGTCTGTGTTGACATCACGTCCGGTGGTGGTGATGACACCGCCAACTTGCTGCGGAGCACTATATCATTAAAGGTAGGTACTTCTGTAGGTTCAGGCTTGGGGCTAGGTTCCGGCTCCATGTCAGCACTCTGCGACAAATAGTTTAGTGCTTCATTAATCCACAAAAGTCGAATCTGCTGCTGTCTAGCGACGGCCCAAGCCTTGGCAAAGGCCTCGATATCTTGCTGTTTCACTGGAGCGGATCGATTCTGATCGTCTCTGGTAACTTCGTTCTCAAAGTTGTTGACAACGACGGCAACAAAGACGTTCAAGAAGAGGAAAGTACATATAACAATGAAGGTAAGATAATAAATGGGTGCGACCACAGGTCGGCCGCACGCAGAACCACGGCAGAAAGGTTCATCCACCATTAGGTCGTGCATGATTCCGTTCCAGGCCTCACCCGTGCAAGATCTGAATAGAGTGAACATGGATCGCAGGAATGTGCTGAAGTTAGCATCCCTGTTGACGAATTGGCCAGGACGAACTTTACCAAACAGCGCCATACCTGCAATTGAGTAAATGAGCAGGACCAAGCACATCAGCACACCCAGCGAAATTAGTGCTGGAATCGAGTAAATGAATGTGCGAACTAACAACTGAATGCCAGGGGCACGTCGAGCGAGACGTATGATGCGGAAGACGCGGACGATTCGGAAGATATTAGGGTCGATACCCAGAGCATTGGTGCCATCAGCCGCGGTTCTCATGAAAAACGGGATTAACGAAACGGCGACAACAACAAAATCAAACACGCGCGCAAAGCTCTGGAAATACTGTTTTCCAAGACCGATAATAGAGACGACTGCCTCGCCTACCAATATCCACGTGCAAATGTCGTTCAGGATCTGCAGAACACGATCGTATTCTTTCGACGTCTCGTATGCTGTCATGCACATCAGAAGAGTATTTAGTACAATCACGCATACAACGAATTTATCGAAAAGAGGATCTGTCACAAGCTTGTACGCATAGAATCTGTAACGCGTCTCGTAGTACGGAGATGAATACTCGGCTGCTTCTAAGAACTGTTCGAGAGATTCTTGTTCAGCGACCTTCTCAAACGTCGAAACAGAGTGGGCATTAGCATCACCTTGTGGTGACGACGGCTCAGACTTGCCGTTGCCCGCGTTAGTCTCTGCCTTCTCATCTACACCGGTTTCCGAACCGGGTAGTGGAGATTGCTCACCTCCCTGGAGCTTGGCTATCTGCTGGTGAACCTGATCCTCCATCAACCTTTCAGTGCGAAGACGGTCCTCTTCGAGTTGCTTTTGCCGTGCTAGCATCGCAATTTCGGCAAGTCCCTGCCCACGACCGGAGCCTAAGCCTGTGCTCGGAGATTGTGCACTGCCACCGTAGATTCCTGGCTTGGAATCGTCAGAATCGTATGACATATTGCTAGCAGTGAACGCCGAGGCGAACTGAGGCCTCTTTCGCAAGACGCTTCGCACGATGGCCTGGTCTGAAGCCAATGCCCACTGCTTGATTCGTTCAAGCGCACGTCTGTCGAAGCAGAAGCAGCATATAGGCCGCCTTGGTGGCATCAACGCAACCGGGGGCACAGTCGATGCAACGTCTTTGAACGACTCGAGATAATTCTGCTGGTCTTCACTCAGATCGGCTGACCCAGTGAATTCCTCTACTTGTGAAGTATACTCATCCACAACCGCACCAACAAAGAGAGATACAATGAAGAAACCACCCACAAGCACAAACAACACGTAGAACCATGCTGCCATACTTGTGGCGTTCCGCTGCGGTCCGTCATACGAATTCGTGGCATCCATGGTGAGTGCAAGAATTTGCGGCCACATCTCAAATGTTGAGACCTCGAAGAGTACAATAAATGCGTTGCCGAAATGATCAAAATTCAAGCCAGTAGGTGATTTCCATGCAGTTATTGCGTCCGTGGAAGGATTAGCGCCGACATTGGCGTTAATTAGCTGCTGGCATTGGTCACGATTCACCCCATACAAGACTTCGAGCGTTCCATCGGGCCAGAGAGTCTCACAACGCATAAGTCTCCCTTTGAACAGCTCAACTCCGATAATTGCAAATACTACGAAGAAGAATGCACCAACAAGCAGGACCTTTCCAAGTCCCTTTGCTGCAGAAACCAAGGCGACAACACTGACCCTCATGCTCTCAATACGCGCAACGAAACGAAGCGGCCGTAGTGCGCGGAATGCCCTAAAGGAGTCGAGTTCTTCGCGGAAACCAATGTGCAAGAACGATGTGATTACAATGAAGAGATCGAGGATGTTCCAGCCGTCACGCAAGTACGCATTGCGGTGGCAAACTAAGCCATATGCAATGATTTTAAGGACTGCCTCAAGCGCAAAGATGCTAGTTACGACGATATCTGAGAGATCGTAGATGTGATCCTCGTACGAACCCTGCCGTACACGACTATCTGCGAGAATCAAAATGACAACGTTGTACAGAATAGACAGAATAAGCACACCGTTGACGTAACGATTGTGTAAGAACTTGATAATACCCGCGCGGATCGGGTGGTTCGGGGGGATGAATCCTAGGGAAAGACCGTTGATGTCAGCATACTCAGGTTCAGCAGGCGCATCTTTGAGGAAACCCATCACCACTCCCATAGCCGTGGGATCGGGACGCTCATCGCTCACAGAAGAAAGAGATCTTGGTCGATGCACCGAAGTACCTAACGCTTTCATCGGTTCATTTGCTTGATTACCATCCAGCTGAACACCATACAGTGTCGGTTCGAGATTGGGCTTGCTTGGATTATAGTAGTTCGCAACAACCGGCTCTGGGACGGGGGGCGGCGACGGGGGACCAAGAGGGATGCTGCTGGCCTCTAGATCATCCTTTCCAGAGGGTCGAAGCGCTGCGCTGCTGCTAACACCTCGAAGGTCTCCTGGAGCATGAATGAGCTCTTGGCTCTCACGATCATGCACACTACCGCTACGTTGACTGACCCCCTGTTTACGGCTCCTTGTCTGCATCAGCAGCCTTGTTTTGCGGACTTCATCATCTTCCTCGAAGAAAATACGCATATGCAGCGTCTCGTTTCTTGTGCAGCATTCCTCGAAGAAATCGAGGACTGACATCACACAACGAGTGAAACAGCCAGGCTGTTGTGTCGGCTCCTCTACCCTGTCTTCAAGCATCTCGTCTGGTCCGAAATGAACAGATTTTCCTGGCATTGGGCCGGATGGGTCTTCTCCTCCCTTCGTTTGTGGAGGGGTTGCAATTGCGGCTGAACTACCGGCAGGCGGTGCGACAGCACTGAGAGTGGGTGTCTCGGGATCTTGTTCTGACTCGGTTGCCGCCTTGGTGCTGCGGCTTGCGATAACTGCGCGTTCATTCTCAAGCTTGCCCTTAATGGACATAAGTCTAGCATCACGAGTGAGCTGCTCCGATGTGCGACGGCCGAATGCGTCCACAAGACCTTGGAACTGCTCAGAGATAGGCTGAGACAGACTCGCCCGTCGACCTGTCGGGCTGCGAAGGTCGCTTTCAGAACTGTTCTCTTCTTGAGACTGAGCACTTGTATCAGTTCTGACCAGAGACTCAGGCCGTGTGAGATCGCTTACATCTGCGACTGAGTGTCGCTTCGGGGGTGCAGGGCTCTCCGACGCAACATCATGCGTTTCACTGCCGGCAGATGATGGATATCTCTGAGTCAAACGCGGAGTAAGGCCGACTACAGAACCACTGTCGACAATACTCTGGGAGCCGGTGCTCTTCAGGGTGCTAGTGGTCGCTCGAGGTCGTAGTAGACCCAAATGTCGACGGCCCAGAGTGGTAGTCGTGCCAGCCGATGAAGGACGGGAGCCCGGTGCAGAATCTTCGTTAGGTTCCGCGACAGCGACTGACTCATCACCCTCTCCCTTCTCCTCCGCAATGCTTTCGCTCAACAACGGTGCCGGGTACTCCTGACGATAACTCTGCTGACGATCCTCTTGAAGCTGGAGGAGCTGCTGTCGCAGCTTGTTGGTCTTTAGTCCAGTGAGAATCTTGTCTAGCATCACGCTGCTGAGTGCATCCTCAGTGTCCTGAGCTTCATCATACGAGCCCGCTTGTTTAAGCTCCTCTAGCTTGGCTTGCAATTTTTGAATCTCTGCATCATGTTTTTTCTCCGTCGCTTCTAGCTCTGAAATACGCTTAAGGATACGGGCGCGGTTATGCTTACGACTGGCAGCTGCAGCTCCGGCACTAAGGTTGTTAGTGCTTTGATTGCGCGTGGAGAATGTACGGCGCGCTCCGGTGATGGTGGCTGTACTTTCGTTGCGAGGCCGAGCGCCGGGCACATTTAACGTGGAACCGAATTCAATCTGGGTTCCAGTACTGGGTACATTGAGGGTTGAGCCGCCGGCGTATGGTTTTGGTGCTTGCAGAGAGGTTGGATGTTGCATACCCTGACTCTTAAGCGATGAGCCACTCGAGAATTCGAACTTTTGTTCCGTTCCCAGAAGCCTGCGAGCCTCTTGGATCAGGGATTCGTCGTTCTCGATTTCTAGCGGATCGAAGTCGTCATCTTCGAGCTCACCATCGAAAAGGGCATCCGAAGCCCCTCCGACAGACCTGCGTGCTTGCGTCACCGAGTCGAGCTCGATCGGTTCAACGACAATTTGAGGAGCCCCTGGCTTCAGGGCCGGACTCCTCACAGATCCTGAGGATGTGGAACGGCCTGGATCGTAGGGCACGAGACTCCCAGGATCGGGTTTGCCAGCAGATCCATTCGTGATGGCTTGCATGTACGCGAGAACATCACGATCATCAACTGCTTCCTCTTTTCCAGCGTTGCTATCAACATTGGAAAGCAAGATCGCGAAGAAAATTGCAACAACGATATAGTTTCCAAAGAAGAGCAAAATGATGAAATAGATCGCAGACGCTGGTCCAACACCTTCAACAGCACTGACCATTGCATCGTTCCAGTTCTCTGCTGTGAGAATTTGGAAAACGGCGAGTAGAGCAAACGGGAATGTGTCAAAGTTAGTCCGGCATGATCCGTACTCTCCAGTCAGAGAGTCTTCGCACTTGAGCTTGTACTGGAAAAACATTTTACCCAAGAGCGCGAAGATAAACGTGAACAGTAGAAGGAGAATACCGAAGAACAGCAGCTCCCATGCAGACTCCAGAAGAGCACTAAGTATGGCCCGAAGGAACGTCCATGTGCGAAGAAGCTTAAAAACTCTCAACGAACGAAGGCCGCGCAAGATGTTTGTGTCATAATCCACCAGAATGATATCGATGTAACTCAGGACCACAAGCACGAAATCGAGGATATTAAATGAGTCCTTGAAGTAGAGCCGTGGAGAAAGTGCAATCAACTTGATCATCATCTCGATCGTGAAAATGCCTGTGAACACATGGTTCAGAGCAAGGTTAGCGTCTTCCCACGCCTTGGGCATGCCATAATGTGAAGTGGTTAGGACAAAAACATTTGCAAGCACGCAGAAGTTAATAAACAAAGTAAACCAAGGATGAATGATGATTCGCAGTGCCCAAATAACCGCCTTGCCATAATACCAGTTGTGCAATGCCGCCCATGGCTCATTAGGTTCTCGCAGTTTGATCTGTTCTAATTGCGAGATCCGCTGATCCTCAACTGTACCTACGCTCTGTAATTTCTCCTCGAGCTCCTGTTTGGCATATGTCGCTGCATAGTCTGACCAATAATGATCACTCGTCTGTGCAGTCGATGCGACCGATGACACTGAATACGAAGGCTCTGAAAGCGAGGCCAAGGAGGGGGCTGCGGTATGATTCGACACCTCGCTTGTGGCATCGATGGCTGCAGGATCAATCCTTACGCGGCGCGTGTGGACCTCGCTCTCCGGATCGGGAATGGGTGGTGCTTCGGGGGCAGGGTAGGGCGGCATGGAGGCCTGGTAGGATGGATGCGCTGGCTCCTGTTTTGTCAAGTCGCCACCATGGGCAAGACGTTGCTCAGCTTCTTCCTGGTCAAAGCTCGCATGCATCATGTTTGCGATGCGCTCTTTCTCAAGGATTTCTTGGGCTGCTCGTGTGCGCTTAAGAAGCTCTTCGGTCTTGCAGTTTTCGTAGCGAATGAACACGACAGCCGTAACGAGGTTCATGACGAAAAGACCGCCAACCAACATAAGGATCGTGAAGTAGATGAGAGCCCAGTCCGACGTGGCATCCGAGATACGATACGCGATATCCGTCCAGCCCTCCTTTGAAATAATGGTAATAATAGAAACAACGGAAAGACCGATATTATCAAAGGAGGTGAAACCCCGGACAGGATTCTCGCCATAAAAGCCACAGAACTGATTGCTTTCGCAGTGATATCCTCCACCCTGAGTCCGAGCACAAATAGTGTCGGTAGGCTCACCACTGTCAAGATCATAGCAACGATACCGGAGCACGCCTGAGAACAGCTGCATGCCAATGAGACCAAAGATGAGGAATGAGAAGAGAAGGAGAATCAGCAAGTCCAGAAGGTTTGGTAGTGTTGCCATGAGTGCCGTAATAAGAATACGCATACCTGGCACTGCACGAATTGAACGCAAAGGTCGTAAAACTCGGAACGCTCGAATCGCGGTCACGTTTTCAATACCATCGACGTAGCTTAAATAGGAGAGAATCACCACAACAAAGTCAAGCACGTTCCATGGATCGCGAATGTACGAATGAGAACCGTTCCAGGCGAACCCCATGGCAATCCATTTCAGAACCATCTCAAGCGTAAACGAAGCGATGAAAAACGTCTCGAGTGCATCAAAAGCATCGCTCTGCCCTGGGTCAATTGCGAGAATAACACAATTGACCAGTACGATCGCCAAAACAACCCTATCAAACCATTTGTTGGTGACAAGTTTCATGCAGAATGTACGGAATGGATTACGCTTTGTGAAGAGAAAAAGACTGCGAGGACCGAATGATGCCCATGGCGCTCGAGCACGGCGGGATTTCTTGAGCGCTTTGAGCACATTTTTCACGCTCTGTGCTGAAGGATCAGTGGGTTCGGTACCTTTCGACGTGTCGTCATTTGAGATACGCCTTGTCGAGCTCTGAGGAGAGGGAGATGGGGCCTTCGCCCTATTTGTTGTAGTTGGGCTTGGTGTCTGATGCTGTGCTGAACGAACAATGGGTCCTGCCGCAGCAACAGGGGTTCGCGTTGTGCTAGGTGATCCGGTAGGTACAATAGCAGTGCCTCCCATGCCTGGAGAAAGTGCAGGTCCAACCTCAGCTCGTGTCGGCAGGTTGAACGGTGAGCTCCTGGGGTTTGTCGCCATTCACAGATCTGACTATAATAGTAATGGCAATCGCGGCAACTAGGTTGCTATCGAGTCGTAAGTGTCAAGTCTGCTCCGGTTGGGGCTTAGACTGACAGCTGCACTGGCTTAACTGCCTGTGGGACCTCGTGTGTGACTTTTCACGCACAAAGTTGCAATCTCCCGACCGAGCCTCGCTCACTCTTGACTCCCGCTCTCGCTCACGCAGTGTGGTGAGCAGGTGAGGTCTCAAGTGGGTACGCGCCAAAGCAGTATGAACGCGAACGCTGAGCCAGCTGGTGTGCTTACGAGCGATGCCGCGGCCTGGGTCTAAATTGAGTGGGGTTTAACGCAATGTCGCGCGTAAAGACGCAGCCGGATACACAATATCTCGCAATGTGAGTTCTGCGAATGAAACTACGCAAGAAAAGCCAAATTTTAAGCGCTTTACGGCATGCAAACAGGAAAATAATACACACATTTGCATTCATCATGGTACATTACACTATTTACATAACGCCCGCAGATCAGCACACGCGGCACACATCAGAATCCACACGCGACACGCCACAAACTTGGACCCATTTTCTATCCGTCCTGGCCTGGATTTTATACGCATCACCAGAACCAAGAATTGGCGGGCTGCGTCTGGTTGCTGCGACGGCAAGCGTGGAGCAACAAGGATGAGGATACGTGGGATGGTGCCTCGTGACCCAGTCCAGCACACAATATACGTAATGAGATTTATGTATTTAGAGGGAACTCGTGCCCATAGGCTGGGAAACGTTATTCACAGAGCCGCCATCTACTGGGATAATTGCGCCGGTTACCCACGCACCAGCGCGCGATGAAAGGAAAATTGCGACACCAGCCATGTCTTCAGGGGTACCAGCGCGGCCCAGTGGGATACCACTGACAAGGGCCTCTTTGCTTGCATATTTGGTGAGCTGATTTGACATCTTACTCGGAACTAGACCAGGCGCGATCGCGTTCACAGTGATGTGGCGTGAGGCTAGGTCGTTTGCCAGCTTGCGAGTGAGCGCATGCACAGCAGACTTGGAAACGTCGTAGGAGTATGTGGGCACAATCTGGTGGCGAATACCTGCTATTGAACCGATGTTGATTACACGAGATGGGTCCTCTTGAGTTGCAGCATTCTCCAGCAACGGCAGTGCAGCTTTGGTTAGGAAGAACACGCTCTTGACATTCAGGTTCATGACGCGATCCCACCCCTTCTCCACGAATTCCTCCAAGCTCTGACCCCAAGACACTCCACTGTTATTGATCAGGATGTGGAGCTTCGAAACACCAAGGCTCTTGATCTCGCTGACGAGCTTCTCGCATGCCTCCACAGAGGCGAGATCCAACGGGATAGCATGGCACTTTCCTGGGCCCTTCGAGGTCAACTTGGTCGCAACCTCCTGACACTGTTTAGCATTGCGAGATGAGATGTAAACATTAGCCCCGTTCTTCACAAACGCCTCAGTAAACATCAGGCCGATGCCCGTCGCGCCGCCCGTTATCAGGACGTTCTTGCCTGCGACCGAGTAGAGTGACTTGATGTCCAGTGAATCCGCGTTGCCCACGTATACACTCATCTGCAAAGGTAGGCTGCACGTTTGAACGCAACAATGTGATATGAATGCGAGGTAGGAGTTCACGCAGATGTTAGATATACTGCAGTAAAGGTAGTACAGGTGAAGAGCTCTAGATGTTGGGTCAGCAAAGCGAGTCACATATGGAGTTTGCACGCCGGGGTTCGCGGCCTTCTAGATCTCCAACGCAGTGTTTGACACCATCACATGTATCAAAACGCGATACAGCCGTCATATTCCCATATACAACAACACATCTAACGTGAATCTCCAGTGACGCATCCAGCTCGACTTGCAAAATGTTGCGTATTGACCACTAACTCGCAGCATGTTGCGAGAAGGGGGTAAGAAGTAACCGTCCAAAATTGAACTTCCATCAGAACCTTTGCGTTCACGCTTCGCAGAAACACATCAGTGCGAGGTAAATTCGACTAGGTCATTCAGTAGAAAACATCAAGAGATATCTCCAGTCGGCATGCACACTGGAGGCTGGCACCGTCACGGGTCCGAAAATGCGGACCCAAGGGATGGCGAGAGCAAACAGCCAGTTAAAGACGAGGCGGCGATCCTGAAGGAGTTCCAGGAGGTGATGGCTGAGAACGAGATCCTTGCGAAGGAGAATAGGTACGTACTGTGACTAAATGCGTCACTTTTCGTGTGGTACATGCCAGGGGTTCCTCCGATTCGGAATGTCTCGACCAAGCGTTTCTGGGTTGAGCGAGATGCCTTTTGCCGACAACCTGCCCAGGCATTCACAGGGTCGACGTCCGCTGAATTCACACCACCCTATGACACTATAGATTGTTCCATGCCTACTTGTTCCAGCACTTACAGCCCGAAAATGAGGACGAGATCGATGCTGAGGACCTCAACGGGCCTCAGCTGAGCGGAAGTATACCACTCAACCTGAAATATGCCATGGCGCTTCAAGAGGAGAAACTACGAGAAAAGCTCCTAGAAGAGCTGAATACCAAGGTTGAGGAGGATGTTGCGCTGCTGAAAGCGATCATCCAGAGTATCAAGGTTCGAACCAACGAGCTCCGAAAGGAGACGTATGAGTTTCAGCGTGACGTAATCGTGAAGGGAGAGAATGTTGTGACTGGTGGAACGAAACTCGAAACTGTATTGGAATATTGGAATCGCAAGATTCAAGAGAAGGCTGCGCTCGCGGCGAACCTGCTCCGTAAAACCGAGTCCCTGGTCAACCAGAGGAAAAAGCTTGAGGCCCAAGTCAAACAGAAGGAAACTATGAGCGATCATCTCACGAGGACTGACTTCGCCCAACTCAAGATCAAGAACGAACAGTATAGCCAGAGGTTGAAGGAACTCAGCGCTGAGCTGTTCTCTGTGAAGTCAACGTCAGTAAGGACGGTTCAGACGTTGAACGCCCGCAAACAAGAGCTTCAAACTCTCATGCAGGAAGGTGAACGCCTAGAGCAGCAAATTCGGGAACGCAAGGGTGATGTGGAGCGACTTCAGTCCGAACTTGAAATGGTCAAGAAGGAAGCAGCTATTGAACGGAACCGTAACCGCAAATTCAAGGTTCAGCAATCCAATCCAGACATTCCCCACGTGATCGACTACGTCCGTCAGAAGTCGACCATGTACGAACTCGAGGCCGAGTGTCGCAACTGGGAACGAAAGGTGGACATCATGAACATGGCCGCGACACGGGCAAGGACCATATTGAATCGTGTCAAGCAACAGCGTGCCGCACGAGCGAGCAGTGTCGCTTCGGCACTCCAATCAGGTGGGAATCTCTATCTCCCTCCGCTTTAACTCACACATTAGCAGCGAGTCTAGAACCCAACTAACACGTCCACTCGGACTGGCTCTGTGCTAAGAGAATAAAGATTTACTGTATACTGTATTGTTGGCTGTAAGCACGCTTCTGGGAACACAGTCTGCGTGCCTTAGTTGGTTGATCCGGTATCACCAAGGTCAAATTTCTCGGCCTCAAGATACTCAGCGTCGAGCCGCGCTCGTGCCTCAAGAATGGCTATGTCGAGTTCCTGCTTGGTGGATGGTGATTCTAGGAGTGCTGATGGATTAGACACGGACGAGGCAACATTTGGATCATTCGCTGCGGGTAATGGAGTTGTACTTCGCGAGAGGGGGGCAGGAGTTGCACCGCGCGAAAGTGGGACAGCCAAAGGCTGAGACGAGGTACGTGGCGTGACAGGAGCCGCTGAGGAGTATGATAGTAGAGAATGCGGCGCAAGCAACGTTGGTGGTGAATGTAGAGGGCTTGCGGCGGAGGCACGGCGAACTAGCATGTGAGCCGGGAGCTTTGCTACTTCGGCGCTCGTGAGTTTCTCGCCTGTCAATGAGCTGCTTGATGCTGAGTGATGCATGCCTGTGGTGGATCCCGTGCGATGAATGAGTGATATACGAGAGGCTGGCCGTGAAAGATCGGGACGACTTGATGGTGGACGTGAGCCTGCAACACTTTCTTGACTTCCTGGATGTGCGGATGGTCGTTGCAACAGACTAGCACCCACGACACTTGATCGGCGTCGCTGCATTGATAACTTCTGTGCACTCGTTTCTGCGGGTGCTTGTGGACCGACATTCGCTTCACGAAGTGGTGGCAACGTGTGCGGCAGAGGCTCAGATTCGTGGCGCTTCGACGCATCGTTAGTGTCCAAATGGCCTGCGGCTGAAGGCTTCATCAATACGTTGCTACCACCTCGCCGATACACGAGCTCATGTGTTTGAATTCCTCGTAAAAGAGACTGTGGGAGCGTGTGGGGTGGCTGAGACCCGTGTGGCAGTGGCTGGGACGGCGGTTGCAACTCAGGAACCTTTGAAGAGCCTACTGGACGAAGTTGTGACTTGCGATCAAGCAAGACGTTCTTCTTCAGGAGCATCTCCTTGTACTGTTTACGCTTCTCTTTCATTTCACTCTCCTCCTGAAGGCGCTTGCGGAGCTTCTGCACTTCTCGATCGCGTGCTTCAAGGAAGGCCTGACGACGCAAGCTCGAAATATTGTACATGTCGAACCGTGAGAGATCTTCAAGGTCTTTTTCAGTAAATGCCAACGGACCCGAGAATTGCCGACGGCGACGCTCTAGCCTCTCTGCTGTTGAGAGATTAGCCTCATCGTCATCATCGTCGGAATCGTCGTCTTCGTCATCCTCATTACCATCCTCATTTGGATCTCCTCCACCTTGCGACAGAGCCGAATCCCCGACCTGCGCGTCGCTTGAAGCAGGGGCGTTTCGCTTGCGTCTGCGCGCCTGGGGTCGCGGTTCATCATCGAATGGGTCATTTAGCATTGCCTCAATGTGAATCGAACCTGTGTACTCAATAACGAAGCTTTTGGCCTCTGGGGTATCTGCTGTGGCTAATGATGCCGCGAAGCTGCCGGACCCCCAAACACACCCAGGCGTCGTAACTGGCTCAATCTTATCTGCAACTGTGACATGGCGACCGAAATAGTTGTACTTACGTGTTACAGCGTCGAAGCCAAAATATACAGGACCCGTATGGAGACCAACTCGGACTGTAGTGTCTTTGGGTAATCCTCGCTCCTCCCACGGGGTGAGCTCCATCTGGTGCAAGAATGCGACAGCAAACGACGCAGCCTTGACCGGGCTTTCGAAAACGAGGAAAAGACCATCACCCCAAGTGTTGGCGAATTCTGGTCGATTTGTTCGAATCAATTGATCAACAATTCCCAAGAACTGAGTGCAAAACAGTGGTGTTTGCACGTCTTGCAGCTTTGAGTAGCCACGCACGTCCGCAAACATCATAGTTCGAACGAGTCGAACAAACCCACCAGGATGAAGCACACGCGGAACATTCAGCCGTCGCACATACCAGGGCAAGCCACGAGTCGACGATGGTATCTCCATCTGTGCTCGCCAACGGTCAACCACCTTCCTTGTCAGCTCAGCTTTGAACTTCTTTTCGAGAATAGATTGAGGCATAGTGACGGGACCCTTGACACCAACCTCACCTGGTGACTGCTGATCTGAGGGTTCTGGAGGCGACAGAGACGGACTGCACTCGGACTCTTGATTTTGCGCATAGTTTGCCGCGATGGGCGATAAAAGTCCCGATAATGCGTCAGCAACTGATTTGACGGCGTCGATACCACTCTGATCGCCCCGCCTGGCCTCTGCCCAGGCTGCAGGGTCTAGGGCCACGTTCGAGTCAAGGCCCAGGGATGCGGCAGCTGCTTCCTGAGGAATTGAAGCGAGTGCTGAACGGCGCTGAGCAAGCGCGCGATATGCTGCGGGAACACGCATCGGAAGCTCGCCTGGGATGAGAATGCCGCGGGCTTTAAAGCGCATCGAATCGATCCACGCGGCTCGTACGGAGCTCAAAGCGCGGCCATATTCACTCGTGATTTGGGAAAGCACCTGACGTGCATAGCTCTTCCCCATAGCCTCTGGACTAGACTCTAGGTGCTCAGCTTTCATTGAAATTGCGCCAGACTCGTTAGCCCCTTGGGGTGGCAGGCCAAGCCTGAGGTGAGACGACTCTTCGCCTTCATCGCCGGCATCAGCCTCACGGAGGTATCCCAAGTCGCGTGAAGCCTCTTCCTCTGGAATCTGATAAGGTGACAGACGTCTCAGAGAAGCTCTCTTTGCTAAAGATTTGAGCTCTTCAAGATAAGCCTCATATCTACTGCCTTGTTTATCAGGCGAGGCGACGGCTGATAAAGGCTCAGGTTTTCGGGGCGATGACAAAGACTGTCCAGGAGTAGGAGAAGGCTGCGCCGATCCAGTCATAGGATTGTCAGCCTCAAGCAGCTGCTCGATTACTTCGACGCGTGCGCGAAGTGCTTCAAGACTACGAGCCTTTGCCAAAAGGACAAACTTGCCCGTACGAACGAGCTTTGCAATGCACCCCCAGAAAAACTTAGCGCGTTGAGCATTAATCCATGTGACTGCGAAGTCGGCACCGGCAGAGGTGGTTTCAAGCCAGGCAAAGGCGTTAGCATTGGGAGGGAGTGGATCTCGTGGGTTACCATGCTGCATCGGCGGGAGAATACTGACTGGCATGGGAAGATCAGACGAGAACTTCGATTGAGCCGTGGCATTTGGTTCCATAGCGTCATAACGCTGTTCGTCGGCTGATTCTGTACCTGCAGTCTGGGATCGTAATGTCTCCCATTGGAGCTTGCACCAGTGTGAGTGGGCTGTAGCCTCAGACATACCTCCATCAACGTCAGCATCGTTGTTAGCCATATAGTGATAAATTGGTTTGGCATTACGACGGAATGGTAGTCTTGTGTCGACGTAGCCTGTCTCCGCCAGTCTGTTCGCTGTGGGAACAATGGCGCGAGCATACGCCCGCTCATCCTCAATCAAGGTATGATCATTATGGAAACTTCTTAGAGCCATTAACACATGCGGTAGTGACGCCACAAGTCCACGAGAACTTATCATCGAGAGGCCCATCAGAACGCGGCGCGTGTGAGCAAATATGACCGAATGATTAGTACCACGCTCGAGCGCCGTGTAATGCACAACGGCACGTTCAAAGATAGTATTCAGTCGCGTAATCAGATTTGGCAAGTATTTCTGCGCTCCCACGGCAACGAGATGTTCCCACACCGCGGCCTTTGTAAATGGTAGTACCAAGTTCAGCTCAATGCACTTCTCGAGTGCAGCCTCAGCAAACATCACATCTGCGACTGTAAGAACTGAGCAAAATGCCGCCGGTGCTGCACTCATTTCAAGCTGAGTTTTGAAAAGTGATGGAAGAGTGGATTGAACACGCAGCGCAGCCTCTTCAGCTTCCCGACTATGAATGAGCGCATCGCGAATGAGCTGTTGTGCAAGACGCTCATCTGAGGCCAATGAGGGTCGCTCTGCCGGGCTGGATGTCCCCCCGAAGTGTCGTGAGGGAGTATGAACCGATGTGGGCGTGGAACCTGCAACTGCTGGCGTGATGCTTTTTCCTCTAGGAGAGTGATAGGACATTGAACTTGCACCTCGCTGGAATTCGGGTGGGGCAGCCACACCCTCGGTACGATCGCCATCATCCGTAGCCAGTGATGTAGAAGGTGCAGGAAAGAATACTTTACTGCCAGCACGTCGTCGACCGCCAACATGCTTCACAGGAGGTACCGCTTCAGTTGCTTGAGAGACCGAACTCATGCGACCCAAAGACAGACTACCGTCTCCCGTGGATGTTGTAATGGAGGCAGAAGAGTTGCGACGGCTCTGGGCCGAGTTGGTGGGGGAATACTGCAAGGGTTCCACGTCGTGGTCGGGAGAGCACTGGTCGCGCAGCTGCATGATGGCACGGTCAAGCTGTTCGAGTGTAGCGGTTGCGGCAGGCGTGAGGGGGAAGGAGGCCCAACCACGAATGGAATTTGCAGTTGCCGCAGCGCTGAGAGTCAGCCCTGCGACGGCCAGGATTGCCGCGGACTTTGCACTCGCGGCCTCAACGCTACTCTTCGCGATTATTTCGGCGATATGTCGAGCCCGAGCTGATATTTCACGCAACACGTCCTGAGCTTGGCTGATCAACTGCTCAGCCAACCCAGCACGTTTCAGCAGCTCGATTGCTGCTGCCACTACAGTGTATGCACTTGCCGGCTTGCCTGCGCTGGCCAATACAGGTAGGTATACATCACTCCAGGCCCGTTGCCTAATTGTTGCAGCACAAGCCTCCTTCCAAACCCTGTGTGCTGCCGCTAGCAGGAAAGACCCAGCGTTGATTTTAACTCGGCCTGGTAGCACCTGAATAGCTTCATGCAGCAGGAAGGGAATAGCGTTCGCTGTGAAATCCCCTCGCGCCGCGGCAGCATTGATCGATGCTGCAAGAGCTCCGTCTGGGCCTAGTAAATTGCTAGCATAGGTTACTAGCAATAGATTAAAGCAATATGCCGGATCAAAATGAGAACCTCCATGGCCCAGTACCAATCGAGGAACTCTTAGGAAAGCTGTAAGCCCCAAGCGGATTGCCTCACCCATTTTGACATTGTAAAGCTCGGGAGGCAGAGCGACAAATGGGAAAACTGAGGGACTGCCTGGACCCCAAGCGAGCGCAACTGCGGCACAAACAGCCATACGCCAGGCGTATCGGCGCTCCTCTGAAGGCGCTAATGCGGTCTCAGTTCCCTCAGAGGAGTGCTCGTTTCTCGCACGATTAATGGCGTCGGTCACCGCCCCTGCAGCTTCCAGTTGTGGAAGCATGCGCTGAAGTCTCTGGATGAGCGCAAGACCAAGCGCATCTGATGCAGCGAACGCTCGAGCTGCTGCTTCAGGCAAGACCAGTGCTGGATCGATACCCTGTGCGCGAAGCTGGGCCGAAGTAGGAACCGGAGGAGGATGGAAGTGATGGGATAAGAAAACCAGTGGATTACCAAGGGCCGCCGCGAATCGCTCCATAATGTTGGATGGGATGCGGAGTCGAAGTTTCAGCAGCATCTTGAGCGTCTTGTAGGTCTGTGCCATTGGAGCAACCAGCACACTGCGAGGAAGCACGTCCATTAAAGCCAATGCGAAATTAAACCATCGAATTGCTTCCGGAATCCGTCCAAGAATTAAATGGGCCTTACCCATCGCAGCATAAAGACCGTAGTGCTCGGGTCGGGCAGTAAGAAGCCGTGTCCCGGGAGGCTCAGAGGTGTTCTTCTCGCTGATGCGCTGGTTAAGCGACAAGAGCTCATGGGCAACCGCACGAATGGCTTGATCTGCCATAACCTTTGCATGTGCTAAGTGATGAGCTGCAACGAACATGATCGCGGAGGATATGGCTGTGGATGATGTACCAGACAGGAAGAATGCCTTCTGGTAGAAGAGCGCGGATTCATGCGCAGCAATTGCACGTTCGGTTCGCTGCTGCAGTGGGGCATGGCGCTCATAGCGCTCCCGACGGAGTTTACCAGCAAGAGTGAGAATACGCGTTACAAGCACGATATCCTTCGTTTCGTGCCAAAATCTTCTACAGAGAACCTTCTTGTGCGTCTCGATTCTCTCAAGGGTCAGCTTTTCGGGGATCCATCGTTGCATCAACGTCATGCTGCTGGAAGGAGCGGGCTGACTGACATTGCTTGGAGCCACAGTCGCAGGTGCTGCTGTAGATGATGAGGTTGAGGGAGGCAGGGCGTGCTCAACAGCGTCAGATGGTGACTTTGTTGGCGATGCGGTTTTCTTTTCTTCTCCTGTGTTCAAGGACAGACTCGGTAACCGCCGCAACGTTCCTCGTTCAGCAATCAGGGGAGACTGAGGTGCGGGAGGCAGTAGTGGCTTGACATTCGGCGAGGATGAGCCAGGCTTTGGACCTGCCGAAGGGTGTCCGACTGTGGGAGGCCTTCCGGCATGTGTTGTATCTAGCCGAAGATCCGAAAGTGGAACAGGTACGATAGATGATTCTTCTGGTGGCGAGGCATCGACTGCGCCTGATCGCTGAGTAGGTGCGACTTGAGGCAGAGCGCCACGTAGTGTGTTAAGCACTGATGTAACAGCAGTCCCCTGAGTCTTATCGTCCTGGGCGCTTTGAGACTGATGGTTCATCTGATTATTAATCAACGAGAGCTGTTGCTCTGCGACAGCGCTCGCAACAACGACGGCACCCGAGGTTGAAGTCGAATGGCTCTCACCGAAAACAGTTGTTCCTTCATCGGCCTCCACCTCAGTCCGCAATGGTGCGTGCAAATTAAGGCGTTCGAGCAATTCTTGAACGTATGTCTCAGCTTTGCTTGTGTTTCGACCTTGCGTGAGCGAGATGGCACGAGCGAACAGTAGACGGATGTTCATGCACCAAGGGCTGTCCGCAGCTAAGGCTCGGCGCAATGCAAGCATAGCTCCATTGACATGTCCCTGTAGGAGTAAGGCATCAACCAAAGCGATGACGAGATTGGGATCATTACCCCATTGCCACCTTCGGGTACGGAGGAAATGGATCGCAGCCTTGCGGTGCGCCTCTGACTCAGGGTTCAAGTGTCGCAAGGCGGGATGCAATTCCTCAAATGTAGGCATTTCGAGCGAAGGTCCCTCATTCGGGTGGGCTTCCTCTGATAATGCCGCTAGTGCCGCTGCTGCTTCAGCTGCTGCAGTCCGCGATTGGGAGTCGTCTTCTTCTTTCACAGTTGCATGGGCTGTCTTAGAGGCGGTTGATGCAGCCTGTGCGGCGACAAGATCACCGCCAATCCCGCCTTTGCTACCTCGGCGCTCCGATCTGTTTTGTGTACCCGCAACTCCTGAGACAGAGTATCGGCGAGTAGTTGTTGACGTGGATGACTGAGAGTGATGTTGAGGATTTGATGTTAGCTGTTCTGGAGGCTCTTTATCTGATTGCTGTTGTCTTACGTGCTGCAATTTGGCGCGTTGGGCCTGTACCGCCGCTCGACGGATTACCACCGACTTCACTCGCTCTTCCGGAGTAGTCAGCGTGGGTGCGAAGCCTGCATCAAGGAGCTGGCGAAGATAGACCACAAGCATGTTGAGATCACTCTGTGCAATAGTTTCCTCAGTGCATTCAAGTGGTCCGTCGTCGCCCTCGCCAGCTTCACTAACAAGCAACGTCAACTTCTCGAGCTCTTCCTCAGACGCCTGATTAATATCGAAACGTAGGACCGCCAACTGAGCATGAATAATGTTCCATGCTTCACTCTCGGGATCTATCTCAGTATCAGATGATTCGTCCTTTTGGCTTTGACTGTCATATCCCGAAGACTCGATGCTCATTGTTGACGCCCGGCGAATGGAAATATTGTCAGATTCGGTCTTGGCATTGTGGCGAATCCTCTTGCGAGGGCGTCGTCGCTTTGGATGCGATGAGACATCCTCGGGTCCAGTCGATGTGCCCTCCTCTGCCGTGGTCGATTCATCTGTGAGTTTTAGCTGTAAGGGATGTCGGGCAATCTTCGACAAGAAAGATGGCTCAACGGGCAATTCTGATGAGGGAACATTGACATCATCAGCTGGAGCCGTTACGGAACCGTGATCCGATGTAGGAATTTCCGAGTGTGATCGAACCGGAGAATCAGCGTCATCGTGATGGGTTCGGATATCGCTTTCACCCCCTAGGATCGCATCTTTGTCAGCTGTCGAGGTCTCATCATGTGAACCTTTGCGGCTGTTTCGTCCGTGATTGGGATCAACTAAGCTGCGATGCCGCTGGTGATGTCTTGGTTTCACTGCGGGTCGTGATGCAGCAATGTTCGTCGATAATGTCTGATTGGCTGTAGAGCTGGCCGGAGTGGGAGTAGCAAGTAGCTCGAGCACATTTGAAGGTTTGTTTGACAACAGCTGATCGTCAGAGTCCTCGAGCGGGTAGAGATGGGACGTGATATCCATCTTCGAGGAATTAGTACCCGCTGTAGAGTACGACGGAGTAGGGGCTTGATGACCAAGCGGGGCTGGAGGACCATATCGAGGTCTCGGTGCTCGATAAGGGGGCTGCGCTGTCATGCCCGCGACTAGAACAGTTAAATCATTATGCTCGGCATCCCGAAGTGAAGGATCAATGAGTTCCATGCTCGGAGCCTCTTCGGCATTGGCTTCGACTGCGGGACGTGGTACAAGAGGAAGAACACTCATGGAAGATGGTACACGCGAAATGATATTGGACCCAAACGTTGTAGTCCCATGAGGGGGTGGTTGAGCCCCAACTGGATACATTGAGTGTCGAGGTGATGTCGCAGACGAATGAACATGCCCAAGTCGACTGTTGCTTGAGGAAGTACTTTGAAGAACTACATCTCCCTGTTGTGATTGCAGCCGAGATTTCCTACCGTCTTCGACCGAATCCGAGGAGGCTGAAATTAAGTGGGACTGGGGAGTCTCAAGTTTTCGACTTCCACGGCGCGGACGTCCTGACATCCCCTCGGCGCCACCCACTCTGAAGCTACCATCATCAAGAGTCAAATCGTCAGCAGCTACCTCGAGTACACGGGTCCTGCGGGAGCTGGGGAAGCTGATTTGAGACGTGAATAGAGGATCAGCTCCGGTGAGGGATAATGTAAGAGAGTGCTGAGGATTAGATATCGCCTCGTCTCTGGCCGGTTCTACACTCTCCTCGTTAGCATTGTGAGACGCACTAGACGTCGATGCTTGGCGACGAGCACGCTCAGCAGAGGCAGGCGTGGCGGCGTGTTGAATCTTCAAACGCATGGATCTACGCGATCTACGCGTTGAATTCAGACCAGATTCGACTTCAGACTCTGACTCCGACGTGCTAAGCTCCCCTTGCTTGCTTCCCCCACTAAACGCTCGCGACCGACGTGAATGACTACGGTGAGAGGTTGCAACGACCGATCTGTTTGAAGGCGACACCGCTTGTTGGCTCCTGGGTTGACCATTGACCTCCTGTTCCTCCGCACTCGCAGCGGCTTCTGAAAGCAATTCCCTCTCTGAGGCAGACGATTCATCGTAATACAACGCACTCTGTCCGCTGATGGGGCCTTCGCGGAATTCTGGTGGAGCGGCTGCTGAGATGAAGGGGCGTGGAAGCCATTTTGCCTTTGCCAAGGGAGCAGGAAGAGCGGGCTGCGAACTTGTAATCTCGTCCTCGCGAAATGTAAAGCGCGTTCCACGAGGTGAAGATGGGGCAGAAAATCCTTGAGTATGATTCGTGGGGGTGGGATTCAGATCGTCTACCTGAAGTTCAGGAAGTTGGAGCACAGCGAGCTCGGCGATCTGTGTCAGCTCAATCGACCGCGTCATTCGTCGATCTGGTATCTCACGACCGACCGTCAAATCCTCCCCAGTCGCCATCTCTGGCAGAGGTGATGGAGCCTCAACAATCTCGGCGAGGGGCTGTGAAGACAAGTGATGAGGATTATGAAGATGACCTTGAGAAGGGTCAAACGTGCCCGAGGGCACAATCGACCTCTCTGAAAACGTCGAGTATAGATCACCTTCGTTGGACGCCATATCTGGACTGGTTTGATCTGCTACATCGAGTGTTTCAGTCGCAGCTCGATCAGATGATCCTCCAATGAATGAAGACTCAGGCGTTAGCTGAGGGCTTGGGCGAGTGTCGCCAGACGCCTGCTTGCTGCTACGTCGTCTCCGGCGTCTCGGAGCGCTCTGACTGCTATCACTGCTTTCACCTAGATTCAAAGAGTGAACCCGTGATTGGAGTTTAAGTGGCGCAAGTCGTGTGCTCAAAAGTACACCAGGCTTGTGGGAAGCGTTGACACCATGGGTGGGGATCGGCAAATCACTTGTTCTCGGGGCAAATACCACAGGGCGATTAAATCCGCGTGAGGTTAGCGGTAAAGACTGTACTGCCTCGGTGGCGTGAGAATCTACCCCAAGGAGAAGCTGGTCCGCCGCGGTCTGACGTTGAAGCTGTTGTGCACTAAGAGGGCTGCGGTGCTGACCAGGCTTCACAGAGACTTGTGAGGAATGACTGGACGCTGAGCTATCTGTGGAACTTAGTTGGGCACTGGCCGTGACAGATCCCGCTAGCTTTCCGTCGCTAATAATGGACAGTCTTTGTTCTGTACTCACGGTAGAAGACATCTGCTTGAGGTTTTCGGGATCATTCATGTCTCCTCCGGGAGCTAGTGTAGGTTTTGTGGCGCTAGTGCTACCCGTACTTGGGAGCAGGCCGCCAGCGGTGTCACCCGTGTCAACGACAAAGGAGCCTCTTCGTCCACCCGCCTTCATTGGTGGAGGTGGCGCTGCAGAAGCTGGGGTGTGATCGACCATGCTGAAACCACTTCTAAACGAATCCTCAACATCTTGCAATGTGTTTGGTCCAGTGTCACTAAGCACTGAAACGGAACGACCAATGGTTTGACCTCCAAAGGGAATGGATGCATTGGCACGCTTAGCGCGGGCGACACGGAGAATACGCCTCACATCCTTGGTTGTTGTTTGAATATCTAACGGTGCCGATGGTGCTTGCTCGACATTAAGGGAAAGTTCGTCAGGGCCTCCAGCTGCTGTAGCGCGTGCTTCTGCGGCTGCAGCTGAGGCTTGCACAGCTCGTAGTGCGAGAACGCTCGTACCGAGCTCGCTAGGAAGCGTGAACTCGTCCGATCTCAGTGCTGCATTGTCTTCAGGAGCGGGTGTAGCGACTGGGGAAAATAATGGAGTCCGTAAACCATCAGGTTGTCGCAAGAACGCAGATGGTAGCGACAATCTCCGCCCCCCGCCACTCCCATAGATTGAGGGGATCGGCATGAGTATATCGCCTGCCTCATTGTCAGTAGAATCAAGGCGTAACGAAAGGGGCTTCGCAATTGGATCAAATGCGGGTCGACTTCCTGGACTGTTTAGCTCTGCCAAGGCAAGGACTTCTGGGGCCAGCGAACTTGTGGCAAGTGGGGTGGTGGCAAGAGGAATACCTTGTCGTAGGCCAGGAAGTGCATCCGGACTGGACGCGTCCACCACACTCTTTCGTCGCACAGCCGCGGCGTTTAGCTCCAAAATGTTAGTCGGGGTGGGAAGTGCGCTCATGAGGCCAGATGGAGCAGCGGGCAAAGCGATGGACTTGGGTGTGGGCGGCACAGAGGGTGGTGCGTGCTTCTCATTAACTGACCTCAATACTGTCTGCTGATGATTTTGAGATGAAGACGTTCCCCCTTCATCGTCATCGCCAGTTCTTCTTATCACCAGCTCTTCGCTTTCTGAGGCTGTTCTAACTTGCTCTACCTGGGGAACGGGCATTAAGTCAGCAGTAACCTTGCCTACGTCGATGCGGCTACCATCAGGAGAGTCAGCACTGTGCATCTTGGTACTTGCGGTTATACCTGTGTCCTCCTCCGTAACTCCTGTATCTGCACCATCATCTTCTGTCTCTAAACGAGCCACCTGAACGGTCGAAACACCGTCTGTTGTCTGGGTAGACGAGCTCTCCAAGGAATCTGACCTGGTCTGAGTCTCCTCCTGAGTTCGCTCTGCAGATTGGGGCGGCGCAGGCGGAAGCGCGAGTGAAATCCCTGCCATTTCTAACGCCAGTGAGAAACGGCGTCGTCGAATTTCAGCTACATCTTGTATCTGCTCAGATTCTGAAGTGCTTGGAGGCTTTGGTGACGTCTCCTGCACCGTACTCTGAGGCTGAGGAATCACATCGCGCGTCGCAGTGAGGTCTTCACCGATAGTCACGGTCGAAGTTATGGTAATCTCAGCTACAGAGGACGTTGGCTTTGCGGCCTGCGTGGATGCCTTAATCGGCCCGGAAAGGAATCCATCGAGTGCTTCCAAAGCCTCAAGATTTTTTTGGCGACGCATCTCGTTGAGGGCAGCGTCTCTCGCCTTGTCAATGTTCTCTTTGGCTCTCTCGAGTATTTCTTGTTCCTTTGCAATTTGTGCAAGGGCTTCTTCATGCTTGCGCAACGCGCGTTCCTGCTCTTCGTGCAGCCGTTGGGCTCGTAACTTCAGTTCGCGCTCACTTGCCCGAACAATATCTGCAACCTCAATATTGAGAGCAAGTTCATATCGCAACTGAAGGCGATATAGGAACGCCTTACCGTAATTCTTCGCCATAGGCAGCTCACCCATGTACTCCAAGACAAAGTCAACCGAGGCATCTCGTTGGCTCTTAGGCAGTCCGTCCAACGCATCACGTAATGATGCAGCGAATTCAAGCGAACACAAGGCTGCGCGCCGTGGAGCCACCGCATAAATGCGCGCCGCGCGACAAACATGACCACCGTATACGCAAAGAGTATCCTCGACTGGATTGTAGCCCGGGAATACGGGTCCTGCATGGATGCCAAGTCGTGTAGTCGTACTCTTCGGTAGACCGAAGGAGCTCCAGTCCACATGCGAAAAGAGGTCTAATAGCGTCGTGGCAAACCGAGCCGCGGAAATCGGATCTTCAAATACGAAATATAGACCAGTGGACCAAGTATTGGCATAGCCGGGACGACACTTTGTAATGCGAATGGTGAGTAGAAGAAGAGAGAAGAACGTATTGTAGAAGTAGGGCATATAGCGTTCACGCATATGGCTCATGTTGGTTACATCTGCAAACACCATGTATCGTACGACGCGAGCCAGCCTTGCAGCATAATGCTGAGCTACGGATACTAAGCCTAAGTTCCGAAGCTTCGCCCTGGCTGCTGCTGCCGACTGTTGCTGCAACTCCTCGAGTGTTGAGCTTGGATGTCCCGAGCCCTCCGGAGAAAGTGCGCTTACTTGCGAAGCCCGACGTCCTCCAGGGCTGACTGAAGGATCTGAAAGCTTTGGAATTTCCCTCAGAACTTCGGCCTCTGTCTTGCTGACAAGAGAATTAAACAACGCAAACTTGTCAAGCTTGGGTTCTCTCTCTAAGGTAGTTGTGGAGGGGACGTTTGTGGCAGCAGAATTTGGTCTCGAAACATTCTCTTGCGCACTTTCGAGTGGCGGAAGCAAAGAGGGGGGAGACGCCTGTGTCGCACCAGTCGGGTTCAGTGACAAGTTGGCGCTGGTCGACGCTGGAGGGGCTGACTGCGTCGCTGGGATGAGCTCTGGTGGAATTTCCGTCATTGAAACCTGGTAAGGCGTCAACGTAGATTGCGACTGAGATACAGGCCCAAGGTTTGTTCTGGCTCCACGACTACCCACAACGGCACGCGCTGACTTGACTATCGCAGCAGCTGCCAACAGTGTGGGTGCGACTGATTTGTACGCAGGTGAGTGCGGGTTTGAGGGGACTGATGGCTGGGAGCCAACGTGAGGAGATGCCTGATGGCTTGATGACGTCATCCGAGAGCTTCCTTCTCGGTTTTCGCGGCTGGGTGAGGACTCCAGGCCATCGTTGAGGGGAAGAAGGGTAGGCAAAGCGCTCCCAATTGCTGGAAGGCCAAAGTCGGCAAGACTATTCCGGCGTCGAGTTACAAAGGTATTGCGCTCATGACGCGCTTGTGATGGAGCCTCTTGGTCTCCCTTTGTGTTTAGTCCGCAGTGGTTCTCCTGAATTTGGACCTGATCCAAATCTGCACTAACAACTTTTGCAATGATCGACTGCCGCCTGCCGGTCCTCGTGCTAGACCGGGGAGAGCGCGTCTGGTCTGGTGCGGTTTCTTCAAAGTCACTTACCTCCTCCTCGATTTGGTCGAGTGGCATCTCCGAAGTGATCGCGCTTTCAATTGTCATGGTGTTGTCGCCTCCCATAACGCCGTCGTCTTGGGAGAGCTTCTCAGTGGCTATGCGCTTGACACTGTTCACGTCTGACTCAACACCCGCCACTGAGCTTCTCCGCTGTTTGACCGTCGACGTTCGCCTCGCATCGCCTAGAGACAGGCCTGTGCCTATGACGGACGCACGCCGCTTGTTCCCTGCTGTCATATCAGAGCTCGAACGAGTCGCATCAAATGTGTGGTTATACGTTATAATGCCGGTCACGCGCGAACCACCTCCGCCAGTTGCCTTAGTCATGCTCGCAATCAGATCCGCACCTTCATTCACTGCATTTGCTGTACCATTCGGAGATGACAGGTACCCGCCAAATGTTGAGCTGCTTCCTCCTGCGGGTCTCCAGATGCGTTTTTCATGGTAATACATACTCGCTTCTAGAGCAGCTCGGCGCTGGGCTAGATATCTCTCTGCGAGATTGAAACTATGCATGGTGTTTAACTGAGATAGCAGTTCGATATGCGAAAGCGGAAGCTTCGTCAACCCATGCGCTGCATCGTATAGCGAGATTTTGAAGCGACTTGGATCATGGTTTCCGAAAACCGTGTTCTTGAACTCGGGTGCGTAGAAAGCCTCATGAGCGTCTTCAGCCGAGCGTGCAGCTTGGCTCACACCACAGAGCTGACGCAAATGCCTTAGGTCAATGATTGTAGTTACCTTGTTGCGTTTTCTCCATGATTCGACAAATCGATGCGTATGTGAACCGACTCTGTCACGATCAAGCACAGCGAGCAGGCAAACGTCACTTGCGCGGCCTAGGTCTGCAACTCGCAACAGTGCAAGGCCACGCATGACCTCTTGTGCAAAGTCAAACAATGTCCTGTCATCCAGGAAGGCCTCTGTTGTCGTCCAATGAACAGTCACATATGGATTGTTCAGGATTCGAACGCAACGAAGTCGCCACCGGGTGAGCAAAGGAGAGCCGTAATCCACAGAGGATAAGAAAAAGTCGGTACTTCGGAAGGGCATTACAACATGGAGCTCCGCGCCGCGACGGAGCATGTGTTCAGCAAACAGAATATCCGAACCACTCGACACAAAGCAGTATCCCACAGTTGGTTGAAGCCGATCGAGTGCTTCAGCTATTGCTGCGCTGACCAGTCGTTCCAACGCAGGAAGCGGTGGGAACACGGGAAACCGTTTAGCGACTGATGAATCAGATGGCCGATCGATCGCATGTCCTGTAAACATCACAACTTTGCCCACGCGATGAAGCAGATGTCGTAGGATCACCAGAGGTCTCCATCCTCGGCCGAGTGCAGGTCCGGCTAACGCCTGGGTGTTAAATGGTACAGCTATTGCGGAGGAGCTCAAACCAAGCGCGAACGGCAGGATTCTCCGTAGGTTTCCCTTTAACATTCCTGAAGCGTCGAGGCAATCCAGACGTCGGGCAAACTGTGCCATTGCACCATGATTAATACCACTCTTGGCAAGAGCAAGCTGGTAATAGGTGGCGGCCTCCGCGAAGTGTCCAAGGGCAACCAGAGCCTCGGCAACACATGCATAGATGCGATATTCATCGAAGAGAATAACACCTGGTGTGGCGGCGATGATAGACGGAGCCGCTGCGAGAGCAAACGCACGTTGATATTCGACTCTTCGGAATGCGGCTTGTTCTTGCAGCAATCTCCGGCGCCGGCGGGCCCTGGCAGCCGATTTTTCAGATGACCGTACCAGATCGGATGCGCTAATAGACGGTAGGCTCGAGTGATGGGTATGCTTCGGAAGTGAGTGTGAGATTCCACTTGCCACGAGCGTGTTTCTGCGCATCACTCGTGTAGGTGAGTCTTGGTGTGGTTTCATACTCACTGGATCTTCGCGATCTGTTGCATCAGGCTCGCTCTCATAACCAGCATATCTCTCAGAGTCAGAGCTAGAACCTGAACCAGAATCCAACGTGTGATACTCGTCGCTCAGCTCCAAATCGCTTTCTAGTGGTGACCTCTGTTCACCGGTGCGATGAGCTTTGTGCTTCGCCCTTGTCCTGGCTGCACGCCTCCGGAATACTGCCGAATTCGGGTCAGATCGCCTACGCCGGTAGGCCTGAGCGAGCATGTAATCCTCCATACTAATTGCAAGACCTTTTGGAATGATTGAAGGAAGTGAGGTGTAAAGACTTGGGTTTAGATTCGTATCAGTAGGATGACTCGCTCCTGATTCAGATGCATGCGTGGGGCTTTGGAACGAGGGCGTGCTGGTACCTGCACCGAAGGCACCATATTTGGAATAAGAAGCAGTGTCTGGACCTATCGACACTAAGCATAGCGGCCGGGCGAATGGCATCGATTGTGAACTCGGATCGCTTCCCGTGACCGGCTTTGCGGGAGAGACGACAGGATAGAGAATTCTGTCAGGCACGACCTGAACCGACTGAAACGTAAGTGGCAGCAAGGATGCAGCCTCCTTGAGAACACGCATGGCCCACACCTGCACATCCTCCTCTCGTCCTGCAATACGGTAAAGACATGCGGCCGCTGATGCATGAGACAAACAACGGGTGATTTCATATGCAGCGGCCATTAACCTTGCGCTTTCCTCGGCAGTGGCACGTGTGCGTGCGCGCTGAGATGCCTTATGTTTCGGATTCGATCCTTTCGCAGTCATACCTGCACCAAAGAAGCCTGACCACATCGCTGTCATTTTAACTTCAGCCGCCAATGCATAAAGGCGTCCGCGCTCTAGTCGAGAAATGCTCAGATCTGCCAAGAGCTCAGCACACACCTGGAAGGCTCCTGACGCATTGCCAATCAATGCAAGGGCGCCGGCTCGTTGTGCGGCGAGAGTTGCGTGGTTCTCGAACCGATTATTCAGCGCATACGACGCATACTCGTATGCTCGTGCGGCTCTTCCTTGCTCTGACAAACGTTGAATAAACACCGTGAACATCATTGGAGTCATGAGGTTGCTCGTCTTCTCATTCGTTCCCACCTCCTGCAAGAGAGGATCCAGAGCAGCAGCGCTGCCCCGAAGCCGTCTTGCAACCTCGTAGTATACCTGACGCATGTTGGCATGAACGGTGTCACCCCACGCGAGGATGTCACGCTCTGCAATACAGCATTGTTCAACGAAACTCAGATACTCTTGTTCGAGCATTTCCTTTGCTCGAAGCTTCTCCAATTTCAGCACAGATTCCAAGTTCGCCTCAAGCTCAGAGCGCCTTCGGTGCTCGGCTTGAATATCTTCGAGGATTAGGGCCGCTGCAGACGCCGATGCCTCCTTTGCGGCCTCTTCCTCACCTTTGGACGTTGCAAATTTCTCTAGCGCCGTTTCTCGCGTAGCTTGAAAACCCGGAAGATGTTTGAGCACCGAGCGCTCCTCTTTAGCGGGCTGCAGCTTAGTCGAAGCCGAGTCAGGTGCTTCCGCCTGAGACCCAGCTGGAGATTTAGGCTCGTCTGCCTTATGTTCATCTTCGTGTGTACTTTCGGTGTCCGTAAGTGGTTGCTCTGCGCCAGACTGCGGGACGTTAGGCAGAATTGGATCGAGTTGCGGCAACGATTGGACTACATCCAAAGTAGTCCTGGGGAACGCCTCTTCTTCCCCATGAGAAGGTGCGTCATCGCCACTCTGCTGTGCATCCTGTGGTACTTTGCCTGTTGTGCTGCTTTTCTTTTTGCGTGGCTTCTTTGGAGTGGTAGAGACTTTGCTCGGTGAAGGTCTGAGGCCTTTGCGGTTATTAGGTGGATGCAATGCTCGTCGAACTCTGGCGCGTGGCGAGCGATCCTCACGGGTATCAATTTGGAGTGACCTCTCTGGCATCGCTGCATCGCCTTCCACGTCTTCGGGGCTCGCCGTAGTGGGGGGTGGAAGCGCAGGCAAAGTATGTTCAAGTGTTGTCGTAACGAGGTGCTCTGCGAGCTCCCCTGATGTCTCCTTTGGCTCAAAATGGGGAAGGTTGTCTTCATGTGAATCAAATTGGACATCGGTTGGTTTCGCAGTCTCCTGAGTCACCCACACATCCACGCAATCATCTGCTTCTTCCTCTTCAGCAATATCCGCCACATAAGCTTGCGCCGACTCGGGCGCAGCAACGACGGCTGGGTCTCCATCTTGCTGAGACTCAGAAGAAATAATGTCGGCAACTTGAGTTTGCGCACTAGGAGCAAGCGGATCGGGACTCGCAGTGCAGTCTTCACTAACATTTTCAGCATTGGGAGGGTGCACCTCAAGATTATCGCTAGAATACTCGGTAGCAGCTACCGGAGACACGATATCGCCGGGGATTGCACCAGCTTCGCTAGGTTCCTTTTCGGTCTTGATCACCTCAGCAATAACATTCTTTGTGGCGGCTTTGTTTGACATGACCTTTGGTTTTGGATATCGCTTCCTACGTGCCTCGATCAGTCTTGCAGTTGTACCAGGGTGAGTCCCTACAGGTGCAGGAGCGACAACGAACAGTGGATTGGGTTGTGTCTGCTGCGAACTATGTTCCATGTTGAGATTGCGGCCAAAGATTTTGGTTTCTCCATGAGAATTATGGAAAACAATTCCGACTCCAGAATTTGGGGTGGACGACTTCAGTGGGCTTTTCGTGAAAGGTTCGGTCGTTGAGAACGAACTCTGCGGAACTACACATAGCTCAGGCATCTCGTCGAGTGGCTTGAACGTTTGGCCCTTAAGCCCATAGCTCCTTGGTTTCGCGAGTCGGGTCGGTCGTTGCTGAGGTGCGACCGATGCTATCTTCAGTTCGGCTGAGCTCGAATTAACGGGAGCTGTTTCCGGATTGCCCTCGGGGGCTGCTTGATACGCATCTTGTAGCCCTGCCCAAGTAGATGACTGCGCAGAAAGACTCGGACGAGTAATTTCGCTGAGAATGGGATTGTGTCTAGCAAGCATCATATAATAGCTGGGCACACGAAACGGAGCTGGCTGCGGGGTGGGAAGCGCCGGCTGTGAGCTTGTTTGAACTTCCTCCGTCGGCGCTACACTTGCGTCAAGGCCAGATGGTATAGCCTCAGATCCAAATTCATCGCGTATTGCCAGACCCGCAGGCTCCACCGAAGTCGAGTCTTCATTTGCGATTATCCTTGACACTAAATTGTCTGAGGACTGCGCATCGAGGGCTTTTGTGATAGCATGTTCGACGATTGATTGTGTCCCGACTGCTGGCGTTGATGGGATGGCTTGCGACTCATTCGCATGCTCGAGTGCGCGAAGTGAGGTAAGCTCGGTTAAGCGCGGGCTTAGCGACCACGCAAGTGGTTGATTGGCTGCAATAGGTTTGATGTTTCTAAGGAACTCAGCCGAATCCTGCTGTAGTGCAGAGGCCTCTTTGTTATGAATGGCAATTGCTAGTCCGGTGTTCTCCAGTTGGACACTCGCCAACGCGTTGTGGTTTTCGGCAACTTGGGCAAGCGCGGATACCTCTGTAATCCTCGGATTCTCGCTCAAATCGAGTAACACGAGGCGGGGGAATGATGATAGTATCCTTGCAAGATATCTCACGGTAGCATTGTCAATGCCACAATTCAGCATCGATATACGTGTCGTGCGCGGTGCAATCCAGCGTATTGTGTCAAGAAGAGGATAACACGCACGGCCGGATAGATTCAACTGTGAGAAGGTCCACTCGGTCGGAACAATACGTAGCTTGTCGCTTGCATGTGCCGCTGCACTCATCTCTGTCTCAGGATCCCCTTGTGTGAGCTTCAATGCCAGCTCTGCGTGGACAAAGTTCTGAACGAGTGCATTCTGGACCGAGGGCTGAGGTGGTTGCCCCAGCTCGTTGCATTTAGATCGGTAATACTGAACGGCTTCAAGAGCCGAAAGGCCTGCTTTGGAATTAGGGAGATTGACGCCAAGTTCGCGTGATGGTGATAATGGTACTGGTGCCGAGGCAGAAGTTGAGCCCGAAGCCAAGGCATCAGCTGAGATAGCTGCGATGGATGCCTTCAGGGCGCTATCAGGCTGAAACAGCACTGGCAAAGGCTGGGGTGTGGCGTTGAGGAAAGGTATGCTTGTGAGCTCCAAACCGTGCGTACTGCCTACGTGTTGTGCTGCGGAAGAGGCTGCTGCAGGCGCTTGCGGCTGACGTCTCTGCGCTGTCGAGCTTAGCTTCGAAGAAGTCTTCATGTTGCCAGGCGAGCCTAGGCGCGTCTCAACAGGAGTGCGACTCTCTACGCCTGGTTCTGTGATCCCTCTTAGGCTAGACTGCATTTTCGGCCTTGCCAGTGCAGTATTCAGCGAAAAGTGTGGCTTTCGCGAGAGTAGCAGTTACGGACAGTGGCAGGAAACCAATCCTAGCTCTTACAGCATCGCAATGATTAAAACATTTCGAGATTTGTAGTGAGTCGCACAATACACAAATAACCGTTCAAGAGCTAGTTTACCTATAGGGGACGAGTCGAAAGTACAACGCGGCTGAGTGTGCTGTCATCGAGTTGAGAAACGAATTCACCAAGGTCAGAAACATATCTCACGCAGGATACGACTTGTGCTACAGAGAAGTTGCACATACAAGACGAACACATGGATGCAGCATAAGCGACGTGGTATCACACCTCAAACTGTGCAGCCACCAACATATGCTCACACAACTGAGGGTGTGGCAAGCCGGAGAAATGTCTCAATGTTTCCTGGATCAAATACGAATGGGAGCGAGGCTCAAATCCGTCACACAAGCTTTCTCAACATTCCTGGGGCTGATCCGCGAGTGCGCACGGCGTGTCACAACTAGCAACCCGGACTTTGCAGCGCCCTGTCATTGTAGCAAAGCAAGTTTCTGTGAGGTTTAAATATCTGGGCCAGGACACTTATGAAGCAGATGGTCACTTCCCACCACGCAGCGATGAGCTGAGTGAACGACTTGGTCTGGTGCATTAAGAGTGCGTTAGAAGAGTCAGGACATCTGCCATGATATCAGACAGCACATGCACTCCGTAACTGTTTAACTAATTGAGGACTTGACGATTGCCCCAGCATGTGGCATCTGTTGAACTTGTGGCATATCTCCGTTGGCTCCGGCATGCGAACCAGCTAGTGCATACAGCAGTCACTGAACACACTAATTCTCGGCCCGCGGTGCGTCACAGTTCGTGCCAAGTCATCTGCCAGCGGTGCACACCCAGTCAGCTGGCCCTAAATCACAAGTGTCCTGGCCTGAAAATGCTGCACCGGGATTTGGAACTGAGCGTTCGCGAGGCTCTAGCGTAGGTAATACCTAGTATGTATCACTAAAACCGCTGCGAGAGACGTCTCAGCACTGGTCAGAGTCTCCCCAATCACAGCTCCCGAAAAGGACCCCTGGGAGGCTCGGACCCTGCGCCTAAACACACTGCGAGGGCTGAATTCCAATCCAATTGCTAACACTCCGAAATAGGTGAAAACTAGGGTACATCACGAGTGTGTGGGTTCAAAAGTCTTGCAAGGTGACTCGTAGCCTAGGATAACCTAGTTTATCTTACATTATGCAGGCACGCGCACACCTACACCACCGCGCACAAGCCGTGGTTCAGGTGTGTTCGCGTTACTTGGACCAGTATATACGGACCCTGCCGCGCTGCGCTTGGTCGTATCGCCAGTCTACAAGTGATGCAGCCTCTCCTGCAGTTTGCCCTAGTGGTATGCCGGGTATCACCCCCAAGGGTACCGATGCCACCCAAGAAACGCCCTCCCGGGACTTAGCACGTGGTTCGGATTCCGCAAGTTGTCGCATCCCGCTCTGGCCTGGGAGGGTCGAGGCATCAATAAGTGCCACCGATGGCGGAGTGTTGTTCCGGGCGCCACCCATGGACGTAGCCGCCGAGCTGAAGTTCATCTCGGCACTGGCGTGCCTTATTCGAGGGGCCAAGCCAACGGACTGCAACTCCCAGGTCCGAACGAATTCCACGCATGGGTGGTTGGAATATGAAAGAGCCCTTGAACAGACGGCTGCGACCCGTCTGCGTACTATATGCCGAATGTTGAATCCACCATATAATTATAGGACGCGGTTACGAAGTGCACGCAACACAATGCAGGGTGCCCGGATCTCAAGGCGAACTGAGCTCCATGTATCTGGGACGCGTTCGAAGCAAATCGGAGTACGCGCCTTCAGCTCAAGTCACTATATCCTATCAGCGCAGTCACATTCCGTCGGTAATGGAGCAGGGGGCACCTCACGCTCAAATCACCACAACCATGCCAAGAACCATGCACGAGGAGGAAGCGTGACATCTTTGCAGACTTCTCTTGGTCGCTATCATGCACGCCAAGACAGCGTTTACCTCCCCACGGTCTCGGGAAGATCAGATCAAGGGGACGATTACTTATACACAATGGCTGGGTTTGACAGGATCACAGGACAATCCCAGCGCCGGTCGGAATCCATCTTCGGGCTGACTGGCTTGCCCGACGACATGTACGACTACGATTTAACATACGAAACTCTAAATCGGTTGGGGCAGGAGAATGTAGAACATTTATTTAGTGTCACCGAAGAGCTGTTGGCTCGAACGGAGGCTGCCCACGAAGACTTCACTCAGAGACTCGCTGCCATGGGTGTTGAAGACACGACTGGCATGGCATTTTCACTCGACCCGACTGGGGCATCGTTGGCTGATATGTTCAATGAGGCAATCGAATCTGCTCTTTATCTGAAAGCATTTCCGCTTGCTTTTGGTTTATTCAACGTCATGAGATGCCGTTATGGACTACTTCCTTCCTCTTATGTGTATTCATCCATCACGCATGTTGACATGCGTGAGAAGGTCGCACTACAAGGAGCCATTGCAAACGTCCAGCACCTCGGCGAATACTCAGCAGCGGCGATGGGTGCGGGGCCAAACGGCAACTTATCACATGGCGACTTAGCACTGAGTTCGTCGAGCAATGACACCATCCAGGACGTTCCGGAATGCCTGAAACAGTATGGATTATCAGTCTCGAGCATCGAGCTTGATGAGCGGTTCCTTCCGAACAATGAAGTTGAAACCGAAGTAATGGGCTGTGGTGCAATGTCTATCCAACCGTTGATGCGCGTCTGGCATGCACCTGGCATTTATCCAGAGCAGGACAGTTCCGCGTCCACAACGCAAAACACATCAGATGCCCAAGCGCTTGGAATCTCAAGGACACGGCTGCCAATTGAAGACTACCTGGATCTCGTATGCGATGACTTGAACATCGCTGAACCATCACAGGAATTCGTCCGCAATCTTACGAAGCTGCAATCACTGATTGACCCACTGGGTGTCTCGACATGGTCTGTCGACTTAATTAGGACATGTCCCAAGGAGGTGTGGGATAATGTACGCCCCTACTTCTTACTCTTCGCTGAAATGCGTCGCAATTCTATCCAGCCGGATGCAGTGATCTACAATATGCTCTTGCGTGTGTGTGCTGAAACTGGTTTGTGGAGGCCAGCCCTCGGACTTGTTCAGGAAATGGCGCTTTCCAGCTACTTTATGAGAACATACTCGTACCTCCTAATTCGTATGAATGCCCAAATGCTTTGCCAACGAGCTGTTCGAGAGTTGCAAACCACAGATCATGATGAGAACTCGATGCTTATGATCTCAAAAAGCGCAGCAGCTGCTCTCGCGCTCACTGCTGGTCAGAGCGAGGAAACGGCAATTGCGATTCTCCGAGGTAACTTCGATGCCGAAGATGATGCCTCGGGCCTCGTAGGATCTAAGCTTGCTCTGTATAGCTCCTCATCACGGCCCCCATTCATGACCGACCCAATCAGAGCCCAGAAGCTAGTTAGTACGGTTGTCACTACCTTGTCCACACTCGAAGGGATCCCCATGCCAGAACCGCTTCGTAGTCAGGTTTCAGCTGCACTGCAGGAAGAAGACCCGTGGAAAGCCGCATGCAGCATGATTCACTGCGAAACGGATCCTGCTCTGAGCAACTGGATTATTGAGGTCTTCGAACGCTTGTCGAAGGCGAACCTGTTCTCTGCTCAGGACTATGCCGTGGCCTCATCGTTATTCACGCAAGAACAAGTTTCAGCCATGATTCTGGATAGGCAGGCTCTGGAGGCGGGTATGATTCCTCCATCCATTTTTGAGCATGCCACAATTGAGGCATTGGGCAGGAACGGGCAGGATGACACGTCAACACGAGCTGTTTGGGGATTTGCGCTGCTGCCTGATGTCTATACTTTGAACATGCTCCTGCAAACGCTTGCAGCAGCCAAGCAGCCCTATTTGGCACTTTCCCTGCTTGAGACCTGGTTCCGTGATACCCCGCATGGACAGGAATATGTGGCACGTTATGGCGATATCTCACAACACGGTAAAATCCGAGAAGCCCATGATTCGGGCGACACTGGTGCAGCGAATATTTTCCGATTCTTCAACCCAGATGGCACACGACGTGTCGAATCGGCTTCAGAGCCGACCTCCAAGCTGCAACGACGGCTTGAACTGGAAGCCAGCCTCCGGCTCAACCCAGAGGATCTAGCGCTGCAACAGCAGCTTGCACAGCTTCAAAAGTCGGAGCTCAGCGCATCATCGGGTCCTGACACTGACGTCGGTGGTCAGCTTCCACAGACTGCACTCCATCGAAGAGTAGATGACGCGCTCAATAGGATCGAAATTCCGCTTGATGACGGAGACCTGTCTAAGCTGGACGAAGCTCGAGATGTTGACACGAGCTACCAATCCGCAGAGGCCCAAAGGAAACGCGACCTTTGGTCGTTAACAGCACAAGAACAAGCAGAGTATGACGCTGTTTCTAGTCCAGAGGCAGTGACTAGGGCTGCTGAGGCAGCTCGTCAAGCACGAAAAGGTGCATCAAATAGTCCTGTAGAACTAAGCGCATCCGCAGTTGAGCGTGCAGCGCGCGATGCAGAAGAGGCAGCTGAAGCCGCCCTCCAGCGTGCGACCGAACTCCAGACACAGCTTGCACAGCTAGGACCGGAGGATCCCAAGTTCAGCAAACTTCAAGACGAGGTCAAGGCAGCCGTGCAGAGCGCGCAGCATGCCGTTGTCCACACAAAGGAGAAGGCACGACTTGCGCTGCAGCTTGCAAACAGCCTCAAGTCCCCTGAATCGGATCCCAACACGCCTGCCAGAGGCAAAGAGGAAGCTGTCATGCCAGGTGATGTGTGGGTCCAATCGGCCCATCCAGATAATGGAAACTCCGACGCCGGATCTGCGCCTCCATCCTCCACAACAAGTAATCTTGCATCAGATCCCAGCCCACTGTCCTCAGCCGGAGTCTTATCTTTCCATGAACGCCAATTGCAAAGGAGTCTTGCACGGTCGAACTTCAGCGTTACCGCACGCACGGGTGTAGAATGGTGGAGTAAGAGTTTCGAACTATGCGTACCTGCCATACTCCCTGACCCAACCTCGCTGTCATACGGAATCGTATTCATGTCACTGATTGATCACGAAGATTATGCGCAGGCCCTTGACTTGGCGTGCCGTATGCTCCTTCGAGACCATCCTCTGGCACGACCAGACGCTAATATGCTCAACTGGTGCTGCAGGTCCGCTCGTGAAGTTCATGACTGGGAGCGTGCGTTCTGGATTATTGACACCACTCGTCGGTTAGACATCAAGCCTCTGCCAACGTCATACCTCAATGCTCTCGCAGCCTGCATCGAGCCCGAAAGCATCTACGCCGAGGCCGCGGCCTTACGCATCCTGGCATATGCCAAGAGGGACGGTGTGCCCATCACAGTGAGCATGTACACCACCGCAATTGCAGCTATGAAATCATGGCGGCATGCAGTCGCCCTCCTGATGGAACTTCACGATACTATGAACTTACCTGCTCTTGTGATGCCGTACACTGCAGCTGTTCATGTCTGCACTAAAGGCGGCAAGCTTTCCTCAGCGTACAAGCTCATAATGTATGCTAAGTCGAAGGGCATGCCAAAGGAAGATATCCAAGTGCTATTTGAGACGTTGTTGGACGCTGCGACGAAGTACAAGTACAGTGCGGATGTGCATCAACTGCTCGAGCGGATTAGGGACCAACAAGTTGACGTCACACCTCGTGTGATGGCGGCTCTGATGCGTGTATCACGCAATTCAGAAGACTTCGGCTCCGCTCTGAAACTCTATGGTACAGCTGTGCTTCAAGACCGGCTGGATCTGCTCGTGTTTTCTTCCCTTATCCAAGTCTTCACAAGATCGCGGCTCTGGGGTGAAGCATCCGGCGTTTTCTTATTCTATGACTTTATGACACGAGGACGTCTTGAAAGCGATATGGAATGGAATCCAGACTTCCAGTTTGATTGCAAGCAATATGTGACAGCCACAAATACTTTTATTGAGCGTCTGTCCCAGGGAGTATCGTCGGCAGACAAGCTTGCGGAGATGGGTATCAAGCAACTGCTGCTCCGCTTACCGACCAAAGTCTCAAGTCATCAGTATCGCAACGAGGATATTAGCTTTCGCCTAGATGCAGCCAGGGTGTTTACGGTGTTAAGTGTACTGCACTGGACTCTCTCAATGGCACGCAACCAGAGCTGTGTACCTCCTTGGATGACTCTATCAATGAACGAGTGCAGCGGTGCGATTCCTTTGCCTCGACCCGACGTCCGACTTTACAACGATGGCGCCCTATCGTTAATCCGCGCGCGTCAGCCAGCTTCAGGCCTCAAAGTATACGAATTCATGCGAGATTGTGGAGATAAAACTGTGCAGCCTACAAGCTTCACTTATGACATGCTGGTTGCCGCACTGTATCAAACGTCCCGAGTGGTGGAAGCAGTTCGACTCTACCGTGAGGGACTCGCAAGTGGTGTTGTGAAACCAATTTGGAACAAGGGCGAAGTTGTCATCAACCCTTCCAAGCACTCGATTTTCACAGCCGTCCTAGCGGTGAGAGTGATTATCCTCGATTTGTTAGATGTATACAAGTCCATTGAAGTGCCTGCAGACCTAGCAGCGCAAGATGTCAAGGGTCAACGTGATCACAAGAGGTTCGCTCGAGCCTGTGCTGACTATCGCAAGTCCAAAGTGCAGTATATCATCCCAGACGATCTAATGATAGTTTGCGGAAGCGATGCCTCCCCCAATTTGCCAATGATGGAAGCCATTGAATGGTCATTGGGACATAGATTCCCGCGCAAGATTTCGACATATCGTGGGACTGTGGATGGTAGTCGATTGAGTGGGGCGTTGATCGTTCCACGAGATGCACTACTGTCGTGGCTGGAGGATATTACTCGACTGAATCTATCAGAAGAGGCACTGTATACCCAGCACAACTATACTCGTAGCGAAATGCGAGCAAAGCGCGACAGGATTGAGCAGCGCATGGCCATTCAGGCAGCAGCACCAAAGGTGAATCTCGAGTTCAAGGAAGATGGTACCATCAGTCAGAAGATTGAACAGAAGGGTACTGCAACGCTGAAGCCGAAGTCTTATCAAGAACTAGAAGCCGAACGTCGGGCAGCGGCCAAAGCATGGAACTTTGCACCCGATGCTCAGGGTGCTAATGGATTGCGGAAATCCAAGGGTCCCAGCCACGGTGACCGTAAACAACGGAACCGTAATGGATCAAAGAGCTCAAATTCAAAGCGAACTCAACCGTAGAATTTGATTCCGGATGGTGGGTGCTTTAATCGAACCCCGACCCATTTATGATTTAATGTATCGCTCGCTCTTGCACATCTCGTGCGCTTAGTGTTACGAATGAGGCAGGCTGAAACCAACCTTTCATGTAAATATACTTTATTCCGGCTGACTCCTGGGATGTCTATACAATGAAGCAACTTGCTATGGTACAATAGAAATCCACCGCACTTTCTTAACGCTCCTCGAAGGCAAAATTTGTCACGGCTGCCTTGTTACAGCCCATTCCCACCGCGATCCTTTAAACAACGGCAGGCAGTTTGATCCGATGAGAATTGAGGATGACTGATTCAACTGGAACCCGCTGATTCAGGTTACGCGAGGACGATGACTCAGAGCGAGACATTGTAAGTGCAGATTCACTGCGCGGCGTGGAGGGCAGAGGTCCTACAGACATGGCATTCTCTGTCTCCGTAGAAGCAGTAGGCGCAGTGGCCGTGCTTGTCGGCGAACTCGCGACTACACCAGCAGTGTTGCCAGAGAGTAGCATCCGCTGTCGTTGTTGGCGCTTAACTAAAGCATCATGGAAGCGTGCCAATCGACCGAACGGAGAATCAATCGGCCCGGGTGCAATCTGCCTAAATCCACCGAGGCGCGGAGGAGCTTGACCATACAGTCGAGGGACCCTTCCGTTAAGCAATCGATGGAAGTGGTCGCTGATGTCACGCTCATGAGGAGGCAGTTCGGCAGATTTGCTCTCCATGTCATTAGAACGTGGTGCAGGGGGCCAGAAGCCGTTGCGGTTCCGATACTCAAGTAATCGAGCAAGATATGCACGATCAAATGGTAATGGGTCAACGATCGTAAGGGCATCGGCGACCATACGTGGCTTAACCTCCTTGTCGATTGGTGTCTCCAGGTTCATTGAGGGTGATGCATTCACCTCGATCAACCACGGCTTTAACATGTCGTCAATCAGAATATCATAGCCGAAGACCTCGAAGCAATTGACCTGTGGCCCAATGCGACTCTGGACACACATCAACGACTTCAAGACAACTGTATCGATGTTGTTTAGAAGTCTTTGGATGTCATAACCACGTCTACGCAGGATCGGAAGGACTTCAGACAGCTTCACTTTGCTGCAATTTTCGTTGTCGTCTTTATCTTCCTTTTCACCACCATCAATATCGTTTCCATCTGCATCAGCCTCCTCTTCAAGCATCGACTCGCTCCCGAGCTGAGGTCCCGTAGGACTAATGGACTTGTCGAACTGCTTGGAAGGCTTCTTTTGCTGAATGGACGAGTTTGTAAGGTGGACGAATAGATCTGACAATCCCTCGGAATCTGTTGAATACGGTCGCATCGAGAGACGCGCAAAGCCCTCCTCGTAGATGAATGCCTCCAGTGGTTCAAAGGATGTAACTAGCACATAGAGACGGAGGTCAAATTTACGACCATCGATGAGGAGAGGGTTTGCAATATATTCCTGAACCACGGCGGGTGTGCCGTTCAGGGGGATCTCACTGAGCTTCTCGGTCACAAAGATACCGCGTCCTCGAGAAGAGTTTGTGGGTTTCACAATCCAGATGTTACGATTGTTTACACTAGCAGTACCGTCGGCCTGTGCTTGCTCACATTGTTGTTGACGCTCCTTGAATGCTGTCACAAAGGCGGATCGCTCGGCGGGTAGGCAGAAAGTTCTTGGAATAAAGTGGAAACTCTCGCCGCTAATAGGACCGCCAAGTTTGCGGAAACGCTCAATATTGCGCTTCAAGAAGTCTTTACGAGTTAAGTTAAATGCACGTGGGAAATGGTTAACCTTTTGCCAAGCTAGCAGTTTCTGGTGATTCACACGAGATTGGCGCCATGACCAGAGAACGTTCCAGTACATTACACCTTCAGGAAGCAAGCGCTTCAGGGCCGGAATATCGACCGATGTCTGAACATTAGTTGGATGCACAAGGTCGAAGGAACCCGTAGTTTGCTGTGCGGATCCTTCCTGGTCTGAGCTACGCGCAGGTTGTTGGGGGGCCTCTTCCGTCTGAGCTTGGCTGTCCTGACCGGCAGTTTGCTCTGCCTGTGGCGTCGAAGCAATGGGGACCTGGGACTCAGAAGATGGGATCTTTGATGGGAGCAACTCGGCTTCTGCCTCCTCTTTGGTTCTAACGCAAGCACGGTTCTGGGGATTTTCAAGGTGGCTCTTTAAGAGACTTATAAGCGCCCGCAACCGGTCTATATCCGAGTGTGCACTGGATTCTGGCATAGGCTTAGACGCAGAGAAGGCTCGTACTAAAGAAACAAACCTTCTACGCTGTTTTCTACGCTTGCGGCGCAATTTATAATGCTTCCGCTCTCTGCTTCCCGCTCTCATGAGAGCTAACATCTGAGCGCTCTCCTTTGCCTCGTTTTGGACACCTACAGATACTTTAGATGCTGACATAGAGGCGTCGTCTGTGGTACTGGCTTTTGCGGCCTCGCCTTGCTCAACCTCGTACGAGTCATGCAGTGAATCCTCGTCTTGGTCACTATCGTCATGCTCAGAATCAGATGAGGATGCCTCTTCGGAAGAATGATCTCCATTCGGCGCTGAGTGCGAACGATGATGTCGTTTGCGTGAATCCGAATTTGCCGTTTCCAGCAGGAGTTTGAGCTTGGCATACATGCCTGGAGTTAGGTCACCTACGATTTCCTCGAATTGGCTGGATGAAATGGATTCAGCATTGATACCTAAGTATTCGGCTGCGCTCTGAAGAAGTGCGCTACGGTAGAAAGAGCCCTCTCCCTGTGAGTCACCAATAGGATACACGCTTCGATCCTCAGGGCGTGTCGTGCTCGCCTTCTCGTACAAAACCGCGGTGTTCATCGATGCCGACGCTCCAGCATAGCTCCCCGGACCCAGAGCTGGAACAGAAACTGGCCAAGCCGACGTTCTCGCAATGTATCGGCAGCAGACTTTAGGGAAGTATACATATGGCATCGCATCGGGCTCAAAGACCTGCGTGAAAGGGCGTCTCGGATAGACTGGTACCGATGGAAATGGCTGAGCATCATGCGTATCTGTCGTCGTGAGAGACAACGCGACATCGCTCGCGCACAAAGCGTGAGCAAGCGCATTGCGGTGATATGCAGCAACATCGACTTTAGCGGGTTCCACACCAACCAGGAGCCTATTTGCCTGCCGTTGTTGATCCGGACTTGGTTCGTAAAGTCTGGTTGTTCGGGCAGTTAGCCAGCTTTCTAGTGCTGTGGCGTAATCAACGCTAAGCCTGCGTGTCTCCGCATGAACCACACGCTCGCGCTCTAGCTTAAGCCGAGCAGTCTGTGATACGTCTGGTGGGATCACTTGACCTGTTCGCGGTGATACCGAGGCATGGGGGACCAGCTCAACAACCGAAGAGTCGTCCATGCAGAGCGCTTTGAGAGCTTCAACGTTCGGATCGCTGCTCTCACCATCGCCTCTGGACGCCTTGAGCTTCTGAAGAAGCAAGTCTGCATCTTGCATTGCTTCAGCATTAATAATCGCCATAGCAAGCTGAAGTGTCACCCAGACCTCGGGCTTCTCAGCCGAGACGGCAAGCACAAGCTTGGACGAGTCTGCAGGAGATGGCAGATCAATCCAAGGCTCCTCAACAGTTTCATATGCACTCCGCCACAGTCGTAGTTCGTCCTTGTAAGACAGCGGATAGATGCGCATGAGCCGAGTTTGAGTGATCAAGTAGCTGTTGACGACTGGAACGGGCATATGTGACAGCAAGAGTAGAGACCATGGCGAGCGGAAAATTCCGAAGATCATCTGCGAGCGCTGTGCAGCAGGTAATCGAAGAGGTGCTGTCAGCTCACCGTGTGCAGGATAATGAATCACTGTTTGCTGACCTGATGACGATTTAGGTGAAGCAAGTGCTTGACGGAGCTGTTTCATCATTTCTCGTCGTCGCCGTGAGTGTCGACGCTGTAAGTCTAGTTCTGGGATGTTGGATTTGCGAGACTTGGATGCGCCCGTTCGGTGGACATTGCTACGAGATAGTCGCGATGGAGAATCTTCTTCAGCGTCTTCGTCTTCTTCAGCATCTTCTTCGTAACCCGCCGCGCGAGCCAGACGATCATCTTCATCCTCATAGTCATGATCCTCATCTTCGTTGCCTTCTTGATGAGTGTCCATGTCCTGCTGGTGTCGCGCCTCCAATGACTTGATGTCATAATCTTCGTACTCGAGCTCCAGTGCTGACTCGACGACTGACTCACGAACGGCTGTACTAAAAGGAGCATTGCCGTGAACCCCTAGTTCCGTAAGAGTAGCATTCGTTGCGAGCACGAAGTCTGGTAATGGAATACTCAGAGCAAGGTTCTGGCGTGGCCGATTTCTCAAGAGACCCAACCGCGCAAGATGGGGATGGGTTACAACAAGGGACGATGAACCGCACGAATACAAACCGACACCTAATCTGTCGTTAAGGTTATTGCGCATCGCAACAAATTTTGGTGAATTCCTCAGTCGGAATGCAATTAACTGCTTCAGCTGACTTTGAACCACGCCCGAGATATCGGGATTGGATGCCATCCATGGTAGTGCAAAGACGTAATTAATACTCGGATAGAAAATCTGGTATAGGTTATGCTTGTGCTCAAGCAACTGGGATGGTAGCGTATGCAGCGCAGCCTGGGTCAGATTGGGCTTTGTGGGGAACGGCACACCCTTCATCAAGGACGGGATTGGGGGCATGGTGGCGTTCAGAGACGCAACTCCTTGCGAAGTTATGGGATCGAGCTCCTTCACATGCCCGTTGGGTGGTGATGACTGTTGTACCAAATACCGATATATGGCCTGGGGTGATACTTGCGCAGTTAGTAGGCTGGCAATGTAGCTGAACCTAGTCTGTCCGCTTGATGATATCGAGCGCATTGGATTTGGCATGAAGTTCGAGTTCGACTCTAACTCGTGGAGCAATGCGGTAGCCGCTGCTGAAGCCGCCCGTAATCCCAAAGGTGATGTTGCAGCGTGAGAACCATGGTAAGGATGCGAGCCAGTTGGCCTTCCTGCAATTCGAGCCGAGCGAGAGTAGCCGCGACCCGAGACGCCCCTGGCGGTGCTAGGGAAGGCTGGGAAGTCGTCTGTATAATGCGCTACGTAGACATCACTGGATTGCCCAAGAGCTCCTGCGCTCATGCTGTCTGACCCCGAATGACCGCGTCTGCCTTCTCGATTGCCGTGTCTGGAATGGTTCCTCTCGTCGTATCCAGTTCCCATGTCGTCTGACCCCGGATCAGCCGTGCTGTCGGACCGCGTCTCGCGATTCCTTCCGTGCTGGTGCATCAAGATGGACTGTTAATGATCGGTCAGCCACGCTGAACGACGCCAATTACCCAACCAAATGTCGCGGAATGACTTGAAACTCCGCCTTGAGGTCTGGTTAGTGCGTAGGAGAGGGGTGTTTGGAGTTGTGAGCAGCGCCAAATCAATTAGAATGAGTTATAGCACCCGATACGCGTGTAAAACAGTGCACAGTATGGAGGATACCAGTGAAGAAGAAGCGACTCCACTTGTGCTGAATGCGACTTTCAGAGTCGAGCCAAAAATGCAGTTTTTGGGTGTTTTACAAAGGCTTGGTCAGCACATTAACTCGAGGACGTCGCTTGAACTGGCTCATCTAATCGGTTTGCCCTCATAAAATAATGCCCACTCTGTATATACATCGAATAACGAGCTAGCACCCGAATCATGTGAAATTTCCAAAAACGCCGTGGAATGGCTTCCAGGCCCGCCCCAGAGCATGCGGCGGCCGATCAGACCCGGCATAGTGCGAGATGCTCGATCATGAGAGGATGAACCTGCCCCAGTAGCGGATGGCCCGCCGGGGCCGTGTGAGCCGCTTGTTGAGGGGGGAAATTTGTGTAGAAAGCATGAATATCTCACATTGTCACAGTCTCGTGAACCTTGTGTAGAGCTGTTGTCGGTCTCTTAGAAACACTACAGAATGGATCCATTTTGGTCAAAACTGCATATTCTGCAGTTTGCTGTCTCGACGATCAAGCCGCCGACAGCGCAAGATGCATCTAACCATGACCAGCCTGAGACGGTCTGGACACCCATTGCGCGGCTGTCCAGACCCACGCCTGAGGATGTGTTGGGCATCATGGCCAAACTTACACCCTTCCACAAACGCGTCGTGTATTTCCGCCTGCTCGCTCAGCCCTACACGGACTGGTTCGAACCCATGGTCACCTCACTTCAGGAAGATCGAGACGATGCGACGACCTTCTTATTGCTGTTGCTGGACTGGACATGCACTCTGAGGGATGTTCGAGACCCCCAAGAAGTTGCGGGTCACGTGAAACGACCTCCACCTGGTGCGGCTTCAGCGCTGACTCGCCCACCTGCGCTACTGTTCGAGCAAAGCACCCCGAACTTTGGGTGGCTGCCGCTTGTGCCCTTTTTCCAGTCCCCTAAGACACTACTCCCGTTACTGGAGGCGTTTTGGGGTGGGCTACAAGGTGATGCTGGTATATTGGCTCAGATCGATAAAATGAAGGGACGTGGAATCAGAGACACGATTGAGCGTCGCAGCGTGGCCATGTCAGAGCATTTCAAGCTTGCATCGCGGGTGATCGAGGTTGTATGGATGTTGGTCAATGCTGCACGGCGGTTCTGTGCGGATCCTCTCCTTGGAGCACCAGGAATGGGATTATCTGCGGCTGCTACGAAAGAGAAGGTCGCGAATGATTCAGAACAGTCAGGGAGCACTCATCAGAAGGACGCTTCAGCATCTCAGGATTCTACAGAGTGTTCAGACCGAAAGAAGGGAGAATTGTGTATTTTGTCGTGCATGGATAGAGGCACGTTTGGGACGTGTCTTGTTCGACGAGAAATTCCCCAAAGTATTCTCACAATCTTTGCTAGAACGTATCCACTGAATACGATCTTCCTCGAAGTACTACCACACAATGGAGTGTGTCATAGGCGAGTCTTGACCCCAGAAGATTTAACGCCCGCCTCCAATGCTATCGGATCACCTGGGGAGGCGGCGCTGGGGAGTCTTCTGAATTCCCTTTGCAGTATGGCCCTAGGCACGCTGCTAAGTATGGTTATCACATCGCCTGTTGAAATCTCGAATGTGTTGCTGAAGTCGAAGTGCACACAACTTCCGCATCCGCTTTGTGATACTGAAGAGGTAAGGAAACTCTTCCCCCCGCACTCTAGCCTCGAAGAGGCAAAACAAAAGAACGAGAAAAAGCATCCGGAGGAGGGCAACGCAAAAGTTGACGCTCCTGGTGGTTTCTTTAGCGCGCTTCTGGATACGCTTGAACGTGATATCGAGCCGCGGCTGATCTCGGCATATGAACGTGTGATTAAGTTGCAGGAAGAAGACAATGCAGAGAGAAAGGAATTTATCAAGAGCAAGGCCGAGAACGCAAGAGAACGCTTCTTCGCAAAAGTCAAATCAGGCGAGCTTAAGGCGGCGGATATTGATGCTGGTACTGACTTCGACTACGGAATTGTAGAAGGTTTCCTTGAGCTTGAGAGAAAGCAAGCAGAGGAGGCCAAGAGGCTGGATGCGAGCTTTGTACCGCCCACCGAAGAGGAACTTCAAGCCCAAGAACAAGAGCGAAAGGCGAAGCGCGCTGGATTCCGACTCTCCCAAATCGAAGAAGCGCTTGAACAGCTTGCCTTTGCATTCATCTCTTTAGTAGCCGAACTTACACTTGCAGTCCCATCCCAAACTGTCCCTCATTTGAAGGACCGAGTGATTCTGCGTGGCTTATGCGTCAAGTCTTCTGAGTACTGCCGAGAGTACGAACCCTTCGCACTCAAAATTGCATTCAAGCCCAAACCGATCGACCAGGCCGATCCGTATAGCCTCCAGGGGGTGTCAGCCCAAATGGTAAGGTTGATCGATGGTACGATCGGAATGGATAAGGAAGCTCAAGCCAAGGGGCTCCGCACTTTTGATCTCAGTGAATTGAACAACCTGGAGAAGTTGTGGACCGTTCCCTCGCTTGGGCCTGCTCTACCACCGAAGAGCCAAGAACAGACGGAGCATCATCGAGAAAAAAAGACGGAGTCAAAGTCGGAGACCACGAACTCGACGAAGTAAAACAGCGGATTGTACATTAACTTGTTTATCAACGAATGGGTGAAGATGCAAAGCTCTAAGGACTACACCTTGTCTGGTAGTTCTACCCTTATCTCAGGAGTGGGCGCAAGAAAAGGGGAGAGGGGATTTTGTATGAATTTAGATGTATCCTGGGTGAGGTGAACGCCCGGGACTTCTAGCTGTACATAGAGAGGTTTGCGTGGTCAAGAAACATGAAGCGAGTTATCAAGAGGGCCACATTACCATCTGTGTCTACTTTGACTTGAATGGATTGGATTAGAGAAGGCCCAGCAATCTTAGCAAGATTAAAATAGTAAGGACACCAACCGTAGCTTGTAATTGCTTCGGTTCGATGGAGAGTGCCGCCGCAACAGATTCTGAGAGGGACGTTGGTGCTGGTGGCTGGGATGGATGTCGAGCTGCCTTGGCGTGCTTGCGGCTTGTAATGGTAGATGCAGCATTGTTATCAGTGGTCTTGCTCTGGTGCTGCTGTTGTGGCTTTTGCGGTTTGCTATTCGCAGTTGCACTACTGGCCTGAGCTGTAGAGGAAGCATCGGTCACAGGACCAGCTGGGGTGACTGCCGCTGTAGTTGCAACCGTAACTGTTGCGTGGCCACTTGGGTCTGTGCCATCAATCAATGTGTTGTGGCGAGGAGGCAGTTGTCCCTTTGCAGGCGACTTCTGTTGAGCAGGCTGAGTCACAACAGCAGCTGTAGGCTGAGCCACCGGCTTAGCCGGTGTATCGCCTTCGTCCTCATCGTCACTGAAACCGGGAACCTTATTCGCGCGGAAAGTCGCTGAAGCTCCTGACGGCGGTTTTTGGCTGGCTACTTGAGAGGCGCCCTTTGTGGCACCGGCACTCAGCGCAGCATCTGACGTGGCACTTCTGGAGATACGAGGTTGCTCGCCTGTAACAACATGCACAGTACCTCTAGTCGTTGAGGGAGCATCGAGTCCATTATCCTTTGAGGTTGCGCCTGAATTGGGTGGTGGATTATTACTCAAAGTACGCTTCAGTTGCTGTGCGTAGCTCATGACAGATGAGGCATCAGATCGTGGTGGTGGTGCATAGAGGACCTTCGGTGGAATCATTAGGACACCCGTACCAACAAGATCCTCTGACGCCAAGGACGTGGTTTCATCGGCATCGTCACCGTTATCCTCGCCATCATCATCCAAATCGTCACTACCTGTGTCCGAATATTCATCACCAATGCTTACCTCCTCCTCATCATCATCATCGGTGACCATAATGCCATCATCATCTTCATTTGCGTTCTCTTCGCGAATGGTGTTTTGAGACAGTGTGCGCAGGATACCGGTGGCTGTGCTCGCACGAACAGGTACGCGGGACTTGGACTTCGGAGCCTTTACAACAGGGGCTCCAGCGAAGTCCGACGGAGAGGTCGGTAGGTTGGCATCCGCACTACCCTCGTTCTTGTTCGCATTTTTGCGACTTTTCTTGTTCTTTTTGCCCGCGCGAGAAGCGGGTGCTGCGCCCTGTTCTGCAGCACGATCTTCATCTGCGCTTCTTCTCCAAGAGCCTTCGATGATGGGTTCGACAGCGGCAGCGGCAGCGGCATGCTTGCCGTGCTTGCCATATCCAAACTTACGGCGTCCGCTTTTGTTGCTCTTGCCACTTCGGGCACTAGCATCGCTCTTCACACTTGCTGTATCTGAGACATCGTTTCCAGACTGGGCAGCTGTAGTAGAGGTTGCAGTCTTCTTGGCTTTCTTGATGTTTTTCTTCAGGATCTCGCGCAACTCTGGAGCAATTACGACATCTCGTGGAGTCTGTGCATCATAAACTTCCAAGGCTTTGGCGCCTGTAGTTGGCGCAGCAGCAGCATCCGAAATCTGAGGCGACACGAGCGCTACTTGCTGACCTCCCACGCGTGCTGCAGCATCCTGGGCCGCCTCTGCGACTGCTTGAATCAGCGCGGCAGGAATTACGAATCTGGGACGATGCTCGCTACCCGCTTGCGACGCTGCAGCCGCAATGGATCCTGTGGTGCTCTCAGCTGTTGGGGCGCGAGACAATGGGGCGCGTGGTGTTGCTGCTCCGCTCTTCTGCTGGTTATGAGGCTTGTTATTCTTTCCGTGGGCACCACTAATACCCTGTTTGGCCTTACCAGTGCCTGCCGCTCCATGGTTCGATGCTGTCGACTTGGATTTGTTCTTCCCTGCTACAGATCCTCCACCATGTGTGCTGGCGACCTCATGGTCCCGCTTGCGGTTATGCGTGACGATCTGCCAACCCTCCTCGTCATCGTCCACCGTTACCGAGTTGTGGTAGTCTGCTTCACTCATCGTTTCTGCCGACGAAACCTGCGTGCCTGCCTTGACTTGAAACTACCTGGCTGCGTCTTGCGGCCTAGAAGAGTATTCAGTAGAAAAAAACTATGATCAGCGATGTCTGTGGGTGGTACTATCGGGGTGCAGCATGCAGGTGCTTAATGCTGCGCTGTGGATCATGAAACCCAATCGAGAAGGTCCGTGGCGCAAGCCTGAGTCAAGACGAGAGACCGTGGGTAGCAAATTTCGAGTGGTTGGGCGGATTATTGGGAATATTGGAGCGAATACCCCGATGTATTGTGCATCGGTAAATGCAATACATAGAACTAATCGCGTGAACCACACACGCATGCGACACTCTACTTGTGCAAAAGAATACCCTCACAAGGTGACGTTTCCCAACTTCAGGCCAGGACGGATAGCGCAGGTGAGAGAGAACGGGCAGGGAGTTCCTGAATTAGACCGTCGCATACCGGATTGTGCATGGGACACAACCACCAAACCTGATGTTTGGGTCTTCCAGGACAGGATGTATGGAACAGTGGCTCACAAGCTTGTATAGTCAGTATGCGCATCTGTAAAACGATCTTGAAACGACGACGCAATATCAAGGAGTCAGCGATTTATTGGCACACTGAAGTGTCGAACATCATCAGAAAGCAAATCAGGCCAACTGCTACACCCCATGCTTCGTGTTCATGAGAACATATAAAGTATTTCATGTCCTATTGATAGTTGCGGTCAGCCTGACGGTCTCAGCTAGCTGCTCGACGGCGCTCGGTCAAGTTGAAACCCGCTCTAAGCAGCATGTGCAGATGATGATATAGAGATACTGATCAATAGTGTAAAGCATTACCTGACAAGGAATTGCCCCGGCGCATTTCGTGAAAACTAGGCCGTGTGTCGTTAAATGCCCAGCGAAATCCAGTACTCAATGCCTGAACAAAGTGAATGAGAAAAATCGGCATCATTTTGAATAGGTTTTCACATTCTTTGCAACCCGATTACGCGCACACGACCGAGTGCCTGACGCAAGCAACCGTACATTACGACTAGCAGTACCCCTGAGTCCTCAGAGATATCAATAATACTCTAGCCAAATCGCGGCTACTGCAATGTCTGCACCAAAAAGGGGCGTAGAAGGCCGCAAAGGCTCCAGCATCCGGAGCTCTGCACAGGGAGAAGACGTTGTGGAGGCCCAGTTCTTTAATAGTATTTCGCATTCACTTGAAGAACCCTCGGATACGCGCATCCAGATGGCTGCCGAAGATACAGGCCTTTCCCAAGAGTAAGTATTGCCTCCTCTCCCACCGGTGTTACAGTTGCTCTCGTTTCCACTTGGTGAGAGGATGCTGAGAGATACCGAGTGAGAGTCGACTTGAAATTTATGTATATTGTACCGCCCCACGTAATTACACCGCTCTAGGCAAATCCAAGCGATTGAGCAGGACACATCGGAGGATTTGGATCTCGAAGTGGAGTTTGCCACTGTACTCGCGATTGATCGTCAGCAGCGGGTAGAGAAGATTGGTGAGGAGACTGTGCTCGTACACGGGCTAATCGAGAACCTGAACACGATTGTGCACAAGAACAGCGAGATTATTGACACCATCGACAGCGTTGTGACTCGTGTGAACGCAGATGTCAAGTCAGCGTATGGAAAGCTCACTAACGCTGACAACCATCTGAGGTCGCAGCGGCAGCACGCTTGCTGTCTAACCTTGTGTCTATCGTTTGCCGTGATTGTTTTTGTATTGTTTATCATTCTAGTATTGCGTCCATAGAGTAGCAATTAGGTATAACGTAAAGTGCTTCGAAGCCGAGTGTGAGATTGGTCGGTTTGTTTCAAACAAAAGCTGGTACCAAGTTCAAAGCTCATACAACTAAGACAGGGCATGAATAACCAATAGATACGTGGTAGAACGATGGTAAACACGTGATTCTCAATGAATCCTGTCTCATTTCCACTCGAGTGCAGCGCCTTTGTGTCAGAGCGTTATAACCCTCAAACTCACAACATTTTGCGAAAACCGCAAGACCGAGAGTGACCAGTCTGAGAGAGAGAAAAACTCAAGCGAAGGTACACTGTTTGGGATCGAATTCCTCGATCAGGTCGAATGAAGTCAGAGTGCTCTCCGTATCAGTATATTTATGTGGCCATTATTAACCTATCTCACCCACTAATTCCACGTATGATCTCTTGGTAATCTGCATATAGCATGTTTTTCACCAAGGTTCTGAGTGCACTTCCCCGTGCACCAGTGCAGAACATCGCCAAGCGCGGTCTCTTCCATGGCAAGGTACGCTATACTCGTTAGTATCCGGTGAACGATGCACTCTCATGCCTAATTCTTTAATGAATTGCGGATTGCCCTCCTTCCGTTTCCCAAAATTCCATGCCTAACCCTCACTCCGCAACATGTCCTGTTTGACTCCCAACCTGTGTAGCACATCATGTTTGGTAACATGCGATCGCATTCTGAGCGCAAGGTGCGCCGAAACTGGAAGCCCAACGTCCAGACCAAGAAGTTCTTTAGCCCGCTGTTGAACAAGTCTATCCGCCTCCGAGTTACAACCCGGGCCCTTCGCACCATTGACAAGCTCGGTGGCATTGATGAATATCTGTTGAAGACACGACGGGAGTTTCTTGGCCATTACGATGACTCGCTAGGTGTGACTCTCAAGAAGGCTGTCACCGACCGCTATAACAGCGTTGTGGGTGTCAGCGACCAATATATTGAAGGGAAGACCCGGCCGGGCAACCGAAGACTGTGCGATCTTCGACCCAACTCGAAGAAGTCCCAGATGCCTCGCGACATGTTCCTCGACAATGTCATCATGCCCTCTGCTGTCAAGACTCGTGTCAAGAAGCGAGGCTCCATTGTCATCCGTACCATCCGCAACACTCGCACGAACAAGGTTTACACCGAGATGCTCCCTCGCATCAAGTTAGCGAAGTCGAAGTCCCAGAGCAAGAGCAAACTCGCTCCTAGCTCCAAGCCGGTACCTGCCGCAGCCGCAACAACAGCCTAAATAGGCATACACGCGCAAACGTTCACAATCACAAGCATCCAGACACACACAAACACAGGAAAGGCGGCGGTTTGATCACCAATGGAGATTCACCAGAGATTCACTAGACTCGTATCAATCGATGGAACCCTACCACAGAAGGCACCAATACTGGAGTTATTATCATCTCTCGTATAGCACAACTTGCGAGTGATCATGTATGAGAAATGAATTCTTCATCAGCAGTAACAATGCTCCGTTCCAAGCAGAGGAATATCGATCGCCCCCATCACCTAGAGAAAGCTTCCTGACCAAGCGTCACCACAATCATCCATCGTATTATAGCCTACTGTCTACAACCAAGTCTAATTTACCAATACGCCTGCTTTAGTAATACACTTTTAGGTACAAGTAGTAAGACTACATGAGAAATCTGGGTCGGGGCGGGTGAAACACTGTGTAAACCTAGTAGATTTATGATGCTGCTGTATAGTCACTAAACATCTATCATCAGTGCGCGGCGATGGCTCGACAGGGGTATGATTAGATCCTCCTACCCTTGCCACGGCCACCACCGTGTCGGTGCGGGCTTGTCCAATCACGGGGATGAGGAATCAATCGAACATTATCGGGCATCGAAATGGCAGGTGCGCTTCGTGGGAGCAACTTGAGACGTGGATCGGGCTCAAGTGGATCGTATTTGTTACGCTTAGGTGGGGGTGGAACCTTAGGGCGCTCCCTTAGTAGCTTGTCCTCATCGACAAACGCACTTGTCATGAGAAGCATGTCACGGCCAGCACTGCCCATCGGGACGCCACGAGGCTGTTTGGCATTCTTACCAGCTAATGAGAACGAGAATGACGGTGAGGCCTTAACTCGCGATAAGACCTGGATATTGGAGAGAGGCGGGAGTTCTTTGGGTGTGGTACTTGACTCTTCACCCTGAGCAGGCTGGACCGTCTGCGTCTGGGTCTTGGAAGCTGGAGATTGTCGTCTCGAGTTAAACTGAGAGAAATCTGCAGGCGCAAATGCGTGCGCTGGGGCAACTCGCTTTACCGCATTGATATTGGGATTGTAAGTCGCCGGTCCTGCACGAGTAACTGTGTTGGGTGCTTCAAAAACACCTAAATTCTGCTTCTTAGGAGGTTCACCCCACACGACAACATGCGGTTCACCTTTGGGCAGTTGTGGGTTATACTTGGGACCTGGGCTGTGCTGTCCGAGCATATCAGCGTTATGATGTCTCGAAATGTAGACACGCGCGCCTTGAGCGAAGCGTGCGGATCTTGTGAAGCTTACACTTGGTGGGTTGCGGCACGTGCTGGACTTGCTGACGTCTGGACGGTAGGAGTTGGGACCTACTTCGTTACGCTGCGTCATGAGCTGATTCAGTCGGAACTCGGCTAAAGTAAATGCAGGACGCCAGGTTTTGGCCTCGCCACCCTCGTCGTCATCGATGTGATGAGACTGTGCCTTACGAGACGTCATGGTGATCGGATTGTGCTAGCACGCAGTACTTTGGTTCTTAATCTTAAACTGTAGTGTAGGTGGTCGGAACGTTCGCTTCGCTACACCAACTGAGCTACACCAAGTGCGGAAGACCTGTAGAATGGACTTTCGCTGGAGTGTGGTTGAGGGATCTTTCCGGTGTCGCCGGGTCGCTTACTCCCAGCTTGAGTGATAATGACGGGCCTTAGCAGCGTGTCTAGCACCCAAACTCGAACGAGGTTTCAGTTATTCTGAGGTGAGGGGATGATCACAGAGAGATCGTCGTCGGCTCAGCGTGACCCACTTCCCGGTTTACCTGGAGAGGAGGAAGGCAGTAGAGGCGCGTGCGACGACACGCACGCATTCATGTGATGAGCTCAAGCTCTCGAGAACGTAACGCAAAGGGTTGTAAGCGTTATACGCATTAGGAATGACCTGCACACCGAGTGTATGAAGCCACAATGACTCATCACAACGTCCTGTACGCAATACAATAGCACGCCTCCCAACTGGACTGGCACCCCTTCCCGTTCTAAGCCTAGAAAACGACATATCCCACAAGTCTCTCGAGCCGTTTCTTCTCTTCGATGAGGGCCAGTTGCGGGAATCCGGGCCAGGACGGATAGGATCATCGTGTTCAAACCTGGCATCTCCAGATTGCCTACATGCTGATACGGAGAATGTGTGTGCCATAGCGCGAGATTGGACTCAGTTTCTGAATGTATCACCGCACGCTGACCTTATTTGTAGACCATGGCAGACAGCAAGGACTCGGCGTGGGAAGCCTTCGTCGAAAATCTAAAGACGACGAACTTCAAGCTCCCTCACCAGAGGATATGGAACATTATGAAGAGCGATGAAGACGTCAGAGTACGTTAGAATCCAAGACTTGATATCAGTATGCCGCTCTGTCGCTCTTATGGGTCAATTCGAGTGGCATGCCCCATTCCCACCCGGACTAAACGAAGCTGGCAGGATCTTCGAGAGTGGTCATTGGCATTTTCCTTGTCAGACTGCACCACATCAGTGGTCTCATTGTCGGACCGCGCATCTACTCACCTCTTTTAGATGATTTCGCATGAAACTACAGTGTTGATGGCGAAGGCTTGTGAGCTGTTTATCTTTGATCTCACACACAGGGCCTGGCAGATTGCTGCCGCAGAGTAAGTCCACATGTGTTCACTACGTCCCGTACTTGGAGATGGACTCGTGTTTCAGATAGGGCCATCTTCGTTGGATAACGAAGGCAATTAGGATTTGGATCTGTACTAACAAGCTCTTAACGTCATCTGACTCACCATCTAGTGGCCGAACAACACTCACACATGAAGATATCACAGCAGCGATCGAGCAGGAAGAAACCTTCGACTTCCTACGTGAGATTCCCGCCTCATCACGACTTAAAACTGGTACTGCCAACGCTGCTGCTGCAGCGGCTACTGCGATGGATGCTGGCCCTGTGCAGTCTGCGGCCCCAGTTCCTAACCCACCCTCTGGCAGCTCAGCCGAACCCTTCCCAACTTACTCACCATTAGCAGGTGCATCCAACACCACGCAAAAGTGGTAAGCGCCCAGAACCGTGGGCGTTAAAGTGAAAGCATCTCGAGCTTCAGATTTTCCATATCGTCTGCCCTAGCCCAAGCACTTTCCTCCATAGTGATGACGCTTTTGTATTTCTGTACTCTCTACCCCTTGACATAGACTTTACACTGTATATTGGTTCAACTTTGCATCGCTGAAGCTTATCAATGACTTATGAAGAAGCAGGCAAAACTGCCGTATAGTCTACGTGGCACATTTATTCAAATCCTTCTGACGCACTCCGGATATACTCCAAAAGCGTCAATAATCGTGGAGCTGCGGCGCGATAGAAAAAGTCTGAAGAGGTACGGAGCTGATCGAGTACCTCACGGCGACCCAAATCGTACACGAAGATGTCTCGGCAAATCTTGCTAACTGAATACCGAACGGCCATGGAGCGTGCAAGGATTCGGTTAATAACATCAACCGTTACGTAAATGAAGACGCCTAATACGGGCGACTGTTGTTGTTGGATCATTGCGTTTAACCGACGAATCATGCTGGGAATCCTATCCGACGAGAAACGTGGGATGGCGAGTAAGCTCTTGGTCAGCCAATCTGCCGAAAGTCGGACATCGCTGTCTCGCATTGACTTACTTTGATCACATAGATCAAATAGTAGATAGAGGAACCAAGCGACTTGGTTATCCAACTCGAACAGTCGCAACTTGAGTTTTTCGAAGGTTGATTGGACAGTAGCATCATCAACTTGATGTCGATAGCGGACTGCAGCCTGTGCTTCACCAATTGCAGGTGTGTCCTGAGGTTGTGGCGAGGATGCCGCACCCGCCGTTAGGCCTAATGACTTTTGATATGATAACGCCTGCGCTGCTGCTTGGTCTTGCAAGATCGCCGCGTCCAACTGCTGCTGTCGAAATCGCTGCTCATGAGCTTGACGGGCGCGCTGCAACTTCCGTCGGCGCGCAATTTCAAGCAGTTCACGTCCTGCTCCAGCTGGTTGATAAAGGTCAACATTTGTGAACGTACACGCGTTAAGGATAGACATCAGCTTACGGTTGTCGGAAACATGCAGAAAGTTTAATCGTCGTGCACCGAGTGCATGGCTGCCTTGCAGTGTCAGGTTGATGACTGTGAGTGTAGTTAGTGCCAGTTCAACTCGCATGAGTTCCTCTGCGAAATGGCCTTCACGAGCATCGAAAACTTCTCGTTCGCCTTGAAACTCTGCATCATTCACTACCGCACCTGATGTTGAAGAGGGCACCGCCGCCGTCGCCGTTGTCGCTGTCATCGTCGTGGAAAGTGGTGCCCCTGTCGTTGAACTGACCAACTCTTTCTCGGTAGGGGCTTCTCCCAAAGCCTTCAAAGCATCAGCCACATCTGTCTGTGGGGCACCCGCTCGATATTGATTCGCTGCAGCGCGGGTATACAAACTGACCAGAGGCCCAGCTAAGGCGATATCCATGAACAACCTGGTGTTAATATCAGTTTGTGTCATAATCAGCCTTTGAAACATCAATGCTCGAGGCGATGCCAAGCAAACCGCAATTTCTTCGAGAACTTTGATCTTCGCGACCACGTGCCGGACGCGACTCTCAACAGCCTCTGGTGCCATGCTCACAAACCCTGGTACAGTTGCGTTCGCCAGTGCCGGTGGGAGGGAAGAAAGTTGGGGTTCAAACCCTGCCGCATGAGACAGGTACTGCTGCTTCAGTGTGTTGAATAGAAGGCCTGCCGCATTGTTGGACGGCAACAATGATAGAGGTGAACCAGCTTGCGGCAGGGGAACGTATAAACTCGACAGGCTACGACGCACCTTGGCATGCAACCAGGCCTGCGTAAGGAAGTATCCCAAACTGGAGTCCTCGAAATATGTAAAGAAATCTAGAACTGTCTCGACCCCTACGAGTTGATTCGATGTGTGTACACGATAATGTCGAGTGTGACGAGCCAGATCCGCGTCAAAGAACGTGGCGATGTCGGGAAGCTGCTCGATCAGATCAATTTCGTCGAGAGGAATTCCTTTGAGTTCGCTCGGAGTGACGCTGTCTGGGTCAATGTGATAGAACGCATCCTGAGTAACCACATAAAGCTCGTAGCTGAGTTTGTCATTTTGTCCTTGGACGCGTACTGCCTGCTCGTAGAACACGACCTTGTTGACCTGCTCCGCTGGGAATACGCGTCGGAGCAGCGCCTCCTCCTTTAGAGGATCCGGCCTTCGCTGCGCCAACGCCATAATCGTCTCGAAACGCAGGTTCTAGGGAGCACAGAAGGAGTTATGCGTGATGTTGTAATCAAAAACAGTGTGGGTGTGCTACCACGTACAGTAGTCGTGAGTCTGAGCGTTGGCACACTGGAGAGAACAGGACCGTCGCTGCAAGAGAAAAGGAACCCCTGCAGTTTGTGCTGAAATACTTTGTGCGAAGTAGATCCAAGGCTAAAAGTAGCACTCCGTGACTTTAGCCTCTCGTAGGATGACACGAGATCCGCTCCGCACAAACGTTCCGTTGAGCTTTCACGAACCTGGTAGTATGATCAAACAGCCTTGGAAATTCAAATTTGAGAGACCCCATCCACCCGTGTGCGGATGTCACAGATTTGAATATTTCTATTGGGAACGACGAATCATGTGTTGATTCACGTGGATCGCGAAGGAAGTTTCCACGGCGCACGAGTTCGTTAAATGCCCAGATGCATGAGATTCACCTTCCATATGGGCGTGTGTGAAGATCCCCCAGGAATTCCTGCGCAATCTCCGAGAAAATGACTTCCCGTGTGCCTAGGAATCTCTTGGTCCTGATGAGCGGATGCGGTGGGGTATTTCAAGGTATTGCCCTTGGTATTTTACATGAAAGATGGATATGGTGACACATCTCACCAAGACACCCCTATTTACTCACATATAGGCTGCGATGGACCCTCCAGGCAACAGCAGTAGCAGCAGCAGCAGTAGCAGCAGCAAGCCATCTTCCGGTACGTCATCCGAGACAAGCACAATAGGACTTGGTTAGGAACTGGTTTCGCCCTTAGGTCAACCTGCCATCGGGTCGAATCACACTTGGTGCCGCACCGCGCGACTGATCCCACCCCAATCCGCCCCAATCCTCCCACGCGCACTCCACGCGACTGGATGATCTAGGTCCTCGTCTGTCCACACAAACAGCGGCATACACCCCAGGAGGCGCCGCACCGTATTATCCCTCCAACTATGCAGCCGGTGCCAGTTCTAGCATTGCATCTGGCTCAGGAACCCAGGCTGGTCCAGCTGGTAATGGCATGAAAACAGGCGCACCCGCTTACAACCCAAGTAACGCCAATAACTCTGGAGCTTCTGCTTCAGGATCAAGCCTAGCTGCGTTCAAGTCGAGTGCGCCGTTTGTTCCATCCCACCTCGCGAGCTCTTCAGGCTCTCCCTCCGCAACAGGATTGGCAGCACTGAAGCTTAATGCATCGGAGTATAAGCCTTCGGCTAGTACATCAGCCCCCGCAGCCGTACCAGCAGCATCGGCGTCAGCGCCTTCCTCGAAGCTGAACGCCGCTGCTTTACTCAACGCACCTGAATTTCGACCCAGCACCACGTACAGTGCAGGCACAGCCACCGCAGCCACCGCGGGCACCCAGGATGCCCAAGGAACTTGGGGCGATGACGCAGGCGGAAACAATGGTGAAGGAGATGGAGCCGACGACTACCAACATGGCGACTATGGAGAAGAAGGTGATGAAGTTGGTATTGAAGGAGGTGAATTCGAGGATGAGGAGTATGCAAGTCAGAATGCTGAAGAAGACGATATCCTTGAGGGTATGACTTATTTCACTCCCTACGGGGCTCACCCATACGCTCACATGTTAGCCATGTCCGTACAAGGCTTGCGAAGTCCGACAGTCGCGCGGTCTCCTTATTTGTCACGTAACTTTGGTGGTCCTATGAACCCGGTCAATGCAACTTCCTTCTCCCGAGCACCCCTCCCAATGTTCATTGATGACAAACTTGCGGAATCGTTGCAAGATCGCATCTCACTGCTGTCGCTGCGTGCACTTCCAGAAGATCGCACTGCCCTCGCGGCCTCGCAAGCTGCAGCAACGCAGGCAGCCGCTAATAGCGCGGCCGCCTTGAATCCTCAAGGCTCTGAGGCTGCGGCCGCACTTGCGGCGGCTATCTCCGCATCCAACGCGATGCTCCAACAAGGTGCATCGATTGCGAACTCGGCAGTACTTTCTGACATCTGCCCTCTTACAGTTTCGGCGATTGATATGGATGAACCCAAGCGAGACACGCCTTCGGCGACCTCTACAAGTTTCCGTGGCTCATTCTCTCAGTCATCTGCGCCGGAACCTGGCTCCTCTGCCAGTCCGTTTACAATCACATCGGCCACGTACAGCAACCTGTTCCCCATTCCGAGTGACATGTCGCGCGCAATTATTGGTGCGCCCTCATTACCTTATATGACCCATAGCTTTAAGGCACAATGCAACGAAGACGGTAGATTTGTCATGCTGAAGCGTGTGGCAGGTGTCAAAGTCAATATTGCTCAAGCCAAAGCGGCTGTGGAGCCTTGGATGCAGCTTCATCGCGACTATGGTGCACGCAATCTGAACACCAAGGATCCCTACCAATGTAATCTCGCAAACCATCCGAACATTGTGGCCCTACGCAACATCTTCATGACTGCTGACTTTAGCGATAAGCGTTCTCTGTGCTTTGCTTATGACTTCCATCCTGGCGCCCAAACACTTTTCCAGCGCCACCTCTGCGGCGCGAACACTATCCCTAACGTCACATCCGGTGTTCCGTTCACGGAGTCCTTATTCTGGCAGACGGCCGTCCAGCTGTTGGTTGCCCTTAGTGCGATTCACGCGGCGAAGCTAACAGCTAACGGAATGCTGGATCCAACTGGATCACGTGTGCTATGGCTACCTTCAGGACGAATTAAGCTCGCAGGCGCTGGATACCTCGCAACCGTTATGGAGGTTCCAACTCAAATCATTGCGCATCCTCTTCAGCGCTACTTGATGCAGCACCAGGATCTTGTGAACTTCGGCAAGCTTCTACTCGCTCTCTCGTGTCAATCGTTGACTGTCTTGCAATCCGCTCATACGGTTGCCCGAGCTCTTCAGACTGTAAGTACCACGCTCTCGCCCGAGTGTGCTCGCTTCTTGACCTCACTTCTGGTTGTAGATCCCGCGGTGACTGCTGCCGCCGCAGCCATCAACTCTGGAGACCCCGAGGCTTTAGGCGCTGATACTCAAGCGCTGGAAGAACAAGGCCCACCGCCTGGTTTCCTAACTGCCAACCGTGTACTGTCTTCGATCGCACACAAGATTGTCCCGGTGATGGAATCGATTCAATCGACCTCTGATATGTTAGAGGAGCACCTTGCGCGTGAATTCCACAATGGTCGTTTACTGCGATTACTCTTGAAACTGGGCTATATTAATGAGCGCCCAGAGTTCCAGCAAAGTCCTCATTGGGCAGACACTGGCGACCGCTACCCACTGAAGCTCTTCCGCGATTATATCTTCCACCAAGTCAACGCAGATGGTACACCTGCTGTTGATATCGGCTTCACGATAGACTGCTTGAATAAGCTCGATGCAGGTACAAACGAGAATGTTCTCCTCTCAAGCCGACAAGAGGACTCTCTCCTTGTGGTATCTTATCGCGATCTCAACCGGTGCTTGCATGCCGCGTTCCATGAATTGTTTACTGCTGCGCCGACCAAGATTGATGCGGCAAATACTAACAACGCACAGATTGTTGTAGCATCCGCACTTGCGCTTGGCCACGCTCCGCCTTCGGGACCGAGTGGTCCAGCCCATGGTCTTGTCCCCGGTGCTAACCGTTTGCCGCCACCAGGTAGTGGGCGGACCGAACCACCTCCCATCGCGCTTACTGCATCTAGTGTGAAGTTCCTGGCAAGTCTTGCTGGAGCCTCTGGGGTTGCTGCTAAGGTGGCCTCAGCCGCTGCGGCCGCTCATCAGGGTGCACAAGTGTATTACAACTATGGTCACTCTGGACATCACGGCTACAGTGCACCTCATGGGCAGCACGGGCAGCACGGACTGTACCCTACATCGCATCAAGGCCCTTATTATGGTAGTGGCTATCGAAATCCTCAAAGCCAATCTGGTTCAGGTTCAGGTCTCTCGGTTAACCGTCAGCCATATGTTCCCAAGGGTCCACCCCAGGGTCGTCGTTCATAACTAAATCTGTCCCCCAAGACAAAAGAACCCAAAAAAGCCGAAACAAAACAAATAGGACCAACACTCAAATGACGCAAACGCAATAAAGGAACAAACATTTTAAACGACGTCTTAACGTTTAGACTAATGTAAGCCTTTATTTGATTCTATGTGTTATCATTGTTGCGGAGAACTTGATGCCTGTTCCGGCTCGTCATTATGTGCGGCATTGGCCACAAAACTGAAACACTCCAGGACGGATGGGGAAATCCAAGGTAGCTCGGACGCTAGATCCTTCTCTGGGATAGCAAAGAGTTGTGCCAATGTTAAGTTCGCGCCTGAGAGGATTAGCTCAGCGGCAAAGACGGAAAGACTAGGGAAATGGGACAAAAACTCTTCTTGCTCGCCAACGGGCCCCTCGTTCATCCATGACCGATTGCACCATTGTTCGAGGCACGGCGGAAGTGGGAGTGGAACTTGTGTTGTAGGCAGTTGTTGGCATTCCACAAGCGCTTTGGCGAATGCGACTGCCAAGCCCATCTCCGCTTCATGGACCATATATCCTAAGATGTCTTGAGCTGCATACGCCAAACACACCTGTACTTCCATTCCAAAGCCTTCCGCAAATTGCGAACTCAAGTATGACAGAAGGGCCTGCTCTCGACTTCGTACTGCAGCAGCATGACTCGGGTTGGAGAGGATTATTAAGCAGCAGCGTTGATAACGTAGAGATGCTAACCGCAGGTCATTGAGAAGTTTCACAACTGTCGTCTCGTTTAGCTCGCTTAGCTTCTTCAATGTGACAACAGTCTCTAGACTGAGAATCGCATCCTCAACGTCAAGTAGAACATTTGAATCTCTCAAAATCAGATGAAAAGGATATTCGGCAATTTCGTAAATATTGGATACCGCAGTATATAACCGCAATGAGCAAGGTACACGCAGTTGGTCATGCATCTCAAAGTATGATCGCCAGTCTTGTTTCGCTCGAGCCAGTAGCGAGCTCCAAACATCCGATCCGCTCTCAAATGCATCAAGTTGCACATTTTGTAGTACTGAGGAGACGAGACCTTCCCGAAGTGCAAGGCCAGCGCATGTAGCTAGAGGCATCTGGTGGTTATCTTGGGGCGATTTCAGTGAATGATTATGTCGCGTTTGCGCTGCTGCGGGGTTGGTTGGGTGCGTTGGCGTGACTGGGCAAATGTCAAGAAAGCGTGAGACTCGACGACCTAGCTTCGTCTCAGCGAGGACACATACATATTTGGTTAATGTCATGGCCCACATTGGATCGGTGTCATCGGTGTGTTTGAAATTGATAATCACGCCAAGGATGGTGGGATCTGTGCTCGACTGGACTTCAGGGGCGTGATCGGTTGATGCGTGGATGGCCCCGCTTCGGATGAGTTGAGCGATCGAATAGTGTGTTGCAAGAATCCATTTTGAATCGCGGATCTGGCGCCGTTTTACTTCGTTAACATAATTCGTCGATGCCGCTTCGTCCACATTCCAGAACTGCGCTTGTGTATCGTACTTCGTCAGAGCAAACTGAAGCGCATTTGCTGTAAATCGGTCGGGAGCAATAATAAGAATCTGTGCCTCTCGGCGTGTAGCGTCGAGGCTACCGGATGCTCTGAGTAACTGAGCGAGTACCCATGAGAACGGGTCGAGGACTCGGGAACTGAGTAGCGTTGTTCGAAGCCGCGAGATCTCCTGTGGTGTTACAAGCCGCATCAAAGGATTACGCTCGGTAAATAGCATATTTAGGTACGCACGACACCTTGTCATCTCAGCAGCGACCACTGATGATGAATCGGAAGTTCCTTGATTGGCTGCGGCGAGCTTGGTCTCAGCATGAAGTGCAAACTGGAACTCCTCGGTGCCCTGGACGGTAATAAGCAACTTGTTCGCGGCGTCCGCGTTGATGGCCATAAGTCCAGCTTGAGCGCTGGCAAATGCAAAGAGTGCCGCCAGGCGAGACAATACATAACACTCAGAACTAGACAAACAGACTGATCCGTAGTTAACTGCGCTGGTAGCTACAGCAGAAGCAGCATGTTCCCTAGTTTCCATTGGGGCTGACTGCAAGCTCTTAATTGCTGCTTCATGTCGAATGGCAACAATAAGAAACAGCCATACTCGGGGAGAGAAGTCTGATAGGAGGCCAATAGAACTCCTCGGAAGAGAACGAAACGGTGATTGGGCATGATTGAGATCCGACGCCTCAATCACACGCTCATAGCCCCGGAGAATAAACTCCACCTCTGCGGCCGTTGGGGTCAGTCTGGTGAGGTGTCTTCGACGAAGACTGGTGAGAGCATGTCGTTTCGAGGCCTCCGTATCTGATTCTGAGAATATCCTATTTAAGAACCCGATTCTACCAAGACTTTCAAGGAAAGGAGCAGCTATCCTATCAATAGCATTGACTAGATCAGAGGTTTCCTCCGGGAGTTGCAACTGTGTCTCGGGATGAACGCTTTCTACCTGGGAGGACACGGTGGTAGCCCTCACTTCAGTCTGATTTGTAGCGGCCTTCGATTTCTCACTCTGAACCCTCAGATTCGCGAATGGATCAAGACTAGAACCATGTGGACACACTTTGGGCATAATGGACACAAGGTCTGCTTCGATCGTGCTGATGTCAAACGCTTCCTGTTGTAGCTGTACATCAGACTTCGACCCGACTGGGACTACTTCTTGTGACGCTACAGGCTGACGCACAGGAGAGCTGAAATCCTCGGTTGTGTAGTCAGGAGCTGTTGCTATAGTTATATCAGTTTCGAGAATCCTAGTCGATGTAGTTGACTGTGGGATAGATGTGGAATTGGAAACCTTGTACGAATCATCAGTAATCGGTCCTGGTGTTTTGGGCGGAGATCGCAATGCAATCATTTGCTCGGCATCTTGCACACCATCCGTTATAGTGGTTTTAGCATCGAGAGAATGGTGCTGGAGGGCCTCTTCGGCGGAGCTCTCTTGTGTGGAATGTGCTGCAGCTATTATATGGTCCTCCGTCTCGACTCTTTCGAGGGAATGGCTGACTGTTACTTCAGCTCCCCTAGTATCATTGGATTCTGTGGGCTCTGACATATCGAAGTCCAACTTGCGAATTATGTCATCAGCTAGGCCCGCCAAATAGCCGTTACTTAGTCCGAGTGCACTTACGTCAGGTTGATCACCTGAACTGGAATCCTTCAACTCCGACACTTCTGTCACGGGAACCTCGTGGTTAGTTTCATCTGGTACAACCCCGGAGAAGGTTTGTTGGGATGTAGGTCGCGATCGCGAGGGATGAATGTCTATTGCATTATCCACTTCATCCATTGCATTGACCCTCTCGGTGGAATGGGGTCGTCTATGCATCACTCCGTTGGATAGCATTCCTTGCAACATCGCACTGTGGGCTTGAGACCTCTGACTGAAGCTTCCCGAGTCTGCAGATGACTGAGTTAAGGAAAGCGTGTCCAAGTTTAGATGCTGGATGCGGAGCAGGTGCTCTTCATTTAACGCACTCAATAAGGCTGATGGGTCTACCCCTGATGTAACAAACTGGTTTTGTGATTTAGCAGCAAACAGCATGCTCATTTCCTGCTGAGCAGATTCAATAGAGTCAGCCTGCGAGTTCTGCTGAATTTGGCTTAAACTCGGGGATGACCCAGCTCCGCTCGATAATTCGGTGGCGGAAGTGACTGGTGTGGATCGCACGCCTGATCCAGGCATCTGCGATAAAACTCGCTTACGTCTCATTGCACAACCACGGCACTCAGCGGGACTCGTCGGAAATGCTGGAGGGTTACCAGTCAGCATTTGTGAATCCTCCTTGCTTGCCAGAACACTTCCCTCAGCATCCATGGCTTTTTGGAAAAGCCGCGTAGGACCCCACTCAGCAGCTGTTTCAAACGTGCCGAAAATATCAACGACATCCGCTGGTCGCTGAGGCTTGATTAAATAAGGAGAAGGGAAGCGGGCGGCATCCATAAAACTTCGGATGGATTGAGTCATGAGCCATGTTCGGACTCGCTCTCGATCGTGCAATTGACGGATTACGACCTGAGGTTGGACTTCATGGTCGAGATCAACCGTTTGTTGGTTTGGAGCTGGAATTGCTAATTCGCCACGTTTGTCCAAGACACTTCCCTCACTCATCTCCGCATCCTCTGTTATGACCTGTGATCCCCGCTTTCTAGGTTTCCGCCCTCTCTTCAAGGTTTTAGACGAGCAAGGCTGCACCGGGGCGTGTGGAAGCGCAGGTTCTGCATCTTTTCGGACAGTGATCTCGGTTGAAGTGGTGGAAGCCCCTACTGCAGAATGCGGAGCGTAGCTAGTACTCGGTTGAGCAATCTGAGACTGCGCACCTTGCAGGCTGTGATGGCGTTGAGCAGATGACTTGAAGGGATCGAAACGAAAAGTATAAACATCCGCTCCGTCCTCATCTTCATCAGGATACCGAGGTTCGGTTGCGGGCTGGTCTCGTCCGCTGAACGAAATCGCAGAGCTCAGTGATTTATCTTGCGATGTACACAGCCCACGTGATTTCGGGAGCTGATTCGTTGTCTGTAGATTGGTGTGTGGAGGTTCATTTTCTTCGTCTGTACAATGCTCGTCGTCATGGTAGTTACCCTGAGTGGATCGACTAATACTGTCTGGACGCCTCAGCCTCTCCCTTCGATTCTCAGGCAGTGCCGCTCCTTTCGCGGCTTGATAGACACGTGGCATAAATTCGCCTGTATAGGCTCGTACACCGTTAGGTGATGTACGAATACAAAGATGCTCGCTGCCGCTTGGCGGTGACGATTAGACCAAATGCTGATAAAGATCCGAATCAGGGCAGACAGAGGATGCTCACAGTTAGACTCGGGTATTTGTCCATACCCGTGGAGTTCTTCAAGTGGAATTCAATGAAAAGCAGCAATAGCAAGGTGCTTTAATGCAAAATCTGTTAGATCCTCTCAAGGATCCGCAGCGGAAGTTGAAAGAATGCCTTCTCAGAAGAATGGCGGGGATCAAGAAAAAAAAAATTGTCTCTCGCGTTCCGCGTTCGGAATAAATGTTGCGACCGACCACGCACGGCACTTGCTGCGATTCATCACAACCACCTGCTCCAGCTAGAGGAACATGTGTGGGTGCAGCCACATGTGTGGTGTTAATATAACTGTGCTTGATCTCGTCATCATCTGTGGGTGCGATTGGGTAGGACTTGTCTGGTCACGCCCCCCATCTTCAGTCCGCTCTCTATGCACTCTGTTCGTGAAGAACCATTAATGCAACATATCGTATGCCAGCGAATGTAGCGCGACGATGGAAAGTTCCTCACTCACTACACTCCACTATGGAAGGTAAGCTCCTCCTGCATTTGTTCCTTCGAAACCTAGGGCGCTCGGACCAGCGGGCGGAGCCTGGGGACTGTTCAGAGACCGCTGACGTTGGCTTTGCTGCTGCTGTGGCTGCTGCTGTGGCTGCGGTTGCGGCTGCTGTTGCGGTTGCGGTTGCGGCTGCTGTTGCGGTTGCGGTCGCGGCTGCATGTGTTGCTGCATCCGATGCTGCTGTATCTTCCTGTTCACAAGGCTAGTGAGCGTGGGTAGCAAAGATTGTACATGTGCAAGCTGTTCTTCAAATCGGGTAATGCGCCCTAGCTCGCTGTCAAGCTGAGCACACTTCAAGACATATGAATGCGCAAATGAGGTTGCTTCTTCGACATCTGAAGCATACTTTACAGAGGCATCCGCAAGCTGCTCAAAGTTCTCCACAGCGTACTTCGAAATCTCCTCTATCGCTGCGGCCGATGCCTGAACGCTCGCTTCTAAGCTGCGTGCCAGGTGTTTTGCCGAGCGCTCCAAGTCTGCAAGGGTGCGTGCTAAGTCAGGCCCTGTGTACGCTCCCAAGGTTGCAGGTGTCGAACTCGAGGTGGGCGACGGACTGTTCACTGCTGCGCTTTGGTAAGGAAGGAGTGCGTCAAGTCCTGAGGCAGAAGGCCTTCGCTCATGATCACCACCTGCATTTAGTCCGCTAACCCCGTCCTCCGTGCCACTTCTTCGTGTGTTGTCCGCTTCGCCATTCCTTTGACGTTCTCGGTCTGATTCTGCAGGAGCCTCAAACTCTCGAGTGGAGCTCATTCTTTGAAATATTAGCTATTAACAAGGCTACGAACACCAGGCTACTGCGCTCCAGACACTGTGTTGCCTCTGGCAATGCGTCACCCAAGCTAATCCGATCGCCGAGCAGAGAGGCTTTGAGCCGCCCAGACGAGACTTCATCCACCCTGCTGAGGAGTTCCTGAAAACGAATTCAGACACACTACTCCGGGTCGTGTAACTTGACACACACGTCAGAGAGGGCACAGACAAACGTCGCCTTCAAGTGAAGCCCAGCGGTGCAGCGCTACTTTGCATACTCAGCTTTCCGCTATCCCAGTGGATCTTACAGAACCCAACGAAATCTATGCGACTCGTGCCGAGCTAGGCTCACAGTCTTTCGACAGATTCAGGAGAGGATCTCGTAACAACTGATCACACTAAGGGCAGCGTGGGTTAACTGAAGGTGTTCAGACTACTTCCTTGGTCCATCTATTGCAGATTCAGTCCGTTTGAACCTCGAGATGGACGCAGTCCGGATCCTAGCATACATCCTGTATGCCTTCATCGTCATACCTTCGCTTGTGGTGTGGACGTGGAGCGCAGTGATGATCATTCGTCGAATCAAGGCCCAAGACCAGATCAAAGTTACCAAAAGCAACAGCAGATTGACGAGTGCAGCTGAACAGCGTCTGTCACTAGGACTAGATCGAGCAAGTGCAACAAGTACATCCGCTCTGGGAGGATCGGCTGGATCTGGGATTCATGGCAGTACTAGCACTGGAAGAATCATGGTGCCAAGATCACCGCATCTTCGTGCCCGCACACATGGGCAGTGCACTCTTCCTCATCAAACTCCACAAGGGCAACAAGGTATGAAGGTTGAGTCCTCGCATTCTCCCACACAAGACAAGCCTGACAGGACTCCCATTTCGTCGTTGCTATCATCTCCATCGCTATCCCAACCGCCTAGTCCTTCTTCGCATCATTCTATAGCCAAAACTGATCGACCTTCATCAGTGCGACGCTCGAGTGGCATGAGACTTATGTTGGACACGTCCCTTGCCCAGCCGAACAAGTCCCCAGATGCTATTCGCTCTCCTGCGAGTGATGTTGAGGCTGATGGTAGTGGATTACCTATGCGCACTTCAGCTGATTCCAGCTTTGTGACGCTACCCGCATTAATATATGATGGAGAAGCCGGAGTTTGGCGGATTCACTCACAAAGATTGAGTTCAGCCATCATTTGTAACTCCATTCCGCTGAAGGCAACATCAAACATTATCCCACTCCTAGAACGGCAGCTTGCCGAGGCAAGAACAGCGGCAGTCGACCATCTCCATAATTGTCAATTTATTCTGCACTTCCTGCAGGCCCAAATCCTCTCAAGAGATGGAACTCGGCATAGCTCTCTCAAGTCTCTGATTCTGAGAGGGCTGAGAACGTTCACGGAAGCAAGTCCAAAGACAACGCACTCGGGCGTCCAAGATGCTAGCGATGAAGGGAAGAGCTTGTTGCTCCAACCCTTTGTCGATATGGCATTGGCCACGCTTATCAAAAAGAGCCAAGCCGAGGAGCTCGGCTCGTCATCGGCAGACCTTGAAGACAATAGCAAAGAGTTCCCTAGTCAACATGCTAATCTTGACCAACTTGAACTTGATGTCGACATGGCACAGTTCGCTTCACAGCTTCCGCTCTTGATCACGGCCAAGATGCTTGGATTCATTCCGAATGAACTGCTCGAAAGGGCAGAGGAGTATGCAGTTTATATCGACACGATCACAGTCAAGCTCCGAGAACTGGCAGATGCGGTCGAGCAAGTTTTTTCCCAGAAGGATCCTTTGCTTGCTCGCGTGTATCGCGCTCAACGAGCAGCACTAACTTTCTCTGAGCTCGTCGCAGCTGCACTATACGACATGTATGACATTTGCGCTTGCCCTGTGTTGGATGCTATTTCTGGGTATGTCAGCACCCCAATTACGGGACTTCTGAATGGAGACCAATCCGGGCATGCGAATCCCGCAGAAGTACAGGTACCTCCTCCTCGATGCCAGAGGTGTTCTGTGTTTGTCGCCCTTCGCAGGCGCCTTGGAGAGATCCCGTGGCCAGAATCCACAAAGGATCTTTGCATGAGGAAGAATCGAGACAGTGAAGATCAAGGTGGCACCACACTCGCTTCTCACTCAATGATAGAGTCGTTCTGGCAGGAGGTCTTGGACAACAGAATGGGTCCGATTGAAATGTCTGCCAACTTGTTGTTCCTCGTAACTGCGGGGTACGAAACAACATCGTCGTTGATCACATCCGCCCTGATTTGCCGTGCAATCCATGAGGAGGTAGAAGAAGTGAGGCTGATTGATGAAGATGAGACATGTGTTAGCAGCGCGGGCGATGACGACGCAAAGGGCCCATTAACATCACAGTCATCGTTATCTGATGTCTTTGGCCGACAGACCACTGTGGAGGAAATTTCACGAGTAAATCCACCCGTGCGTCGAATTTTCAGGCAAGTGCATCAAAGTGCACGCATCACTTGGATCAAAGCTCAAGCCATTGCGCCCATTGGTGACGCAACCGCATCCGATCTTGCTCCTAAGGTGTACGAAACTGCGCCAATGCAACTGCAGATCCCAGGCCGTGAAGTTTACGTCATCCTAGATTGTTTACGGCGCCACGGCCAACCTGCGCTTGCAGTTGGAGTTGCTCTTACTGCTCTGCAACAGCAATCCCTCCGCCGTGGGAAACGCCTTGAATATGGGTTTTGGGTCATCGAGTTCCCCCAGACTGGCACGTGGAATTCGTCCGCAAATTCAAGCTCAAACTCGAGCTCAATATCCCCTCAGACATTCGAAGGATGCATCACAGGTCCTGTCGATGGAGAACTTTGGTCAGCACTTGAGACCGTCGCAGCCCAATACTCTCTTAAATGCGTATCCTCCAGATTTATCGACAGTGTGTTGACTCCGCGAGCATCACCGCTGCCTCACGCTAGCGGTGGTGGAAGTAGCGATCACTTGGCAGTGTGGGCCTATATTAACGAGGGCGACTTCATCACGGCTGAAGTTGCTTCGTCGAATGGCGTTCGATTTGGCGCATGGCCGGTCACCAGCACGACTAGCTTAATCAGTGGTTTAGGCCCGGAGCCGCCGTTTGCACCTGCCACATCGCCTGCATTTATCCACTACCCACTGGATTCCTTTACAACGCCAGGTGGCTCGGCGTACACAACGACTACGAGCTCGAGAGACCGTGTCTTGTCGCCGTCGCGATATCTGGGTCCCTCAATAACATTTGGTGTAGGAGCTCATGCATGTCCCGGCAAGGCCCTCGCGTTCGCTGAAGTAACTGCTACGATGCGTCGCCTCTTCCAGCGCGTGTCTCGGCTTCGATTACGGGTGCCACTCCGAGACTTGGAGTGGATTGATAAGGATTCTTTGGTTACTCTAGTTAGCCTGCCCATGCGTTTGACGCTGGTAGCGGAAGGAGCGATCGAAAGCTCTAGTCTTTGAACAGAAGCGAACTGCGCGGGCATCTCTCTACGTGTGTATACATTTTAATGATTCATCATCATGCACAAGTGTGAGCTCTAGTGGCATTGTGTTTATCTTGTTGCGCGACGAATTGCAAATCAACTTCATAAATGAGGATAAATTAGACCCACCTGTTTTATAACGTGATTATTGAGAACAGGATCGGCTGCGCTCCAAGAGCTGCTCGTCAAAACAACAGCTACAATCAATAACACCAACATCCACTCGTCCGCATCCAGCTCTGTGTTAGCGAGAATTTTTCGCGACCAAGAATGCTAGGACAATTTTTCAGGTCCGTATCTAAACTGCCAGGCGTTCGAAACGAGGAGATCTCGGAAGTTCGATCGAATTTCTGTCGCATATATTACTAGAAGAGTTCTATATAACCACATATTTCTCAATATTGCCCCAGCTGACGCCCTGAAACATGTCGAAACCTGTCCGGAACCGTCCTCACGCATCGCTTGAGAGGGAATCCGAGTCTGAAGCAGCTGAATCGCCCCGAGCAGTGGAACCAAGCAGCCCTAATTCAAACAGTAGTGCGCGCAACACCAGTAAGGTCAGCAAACCATCAGTTACGCACGCATCAGGACCGATCGCAACCCCCTTCGGCATTTCAATTCAGTCCAGGACCCCTGCCTCACCCTCGGGTGGTGCAGGTGGAAGCAGTACCAGCGGTAGCAGCAGTGCGTCAACCCAAGTAGACCGTGAGGCCCTGATGTACAACTCGGCGATGTCTCTTGCAAAGTCACCTCTAGGAAAGGTCCTCATGACAGCTTTTATGTTGTATATGGCCGGCGGCTCGCTCTCGATCTTCACATTGTTCATGTTGGGAATGGCCCTGTGGCAGCCACTGAAGGCGATCTTCGACACCAAGTCCGTCTTTGCCCGCTTTGAGGGCAACAGCTTTAGCTTACTCACGCCATACCTCGTCTGGATCGCATGCAATGGTGTGCTTCTTGCTATGGCAATGTGGAAGGCCCAATCTCTCGGTTTGCTCCCTTCCTTCTCAGAGCTCATGCAGCCAACACCGATCGTGAAGAATGGCTTGGAATATGCTGCCAAAACGGTTCAGATAGAGCTCCCCAACTCGGAAACAAGTATCTTGTACCGAAATTAAGCTTGTAGCCGCGCTGAACATTAGCAAAGTGCAATAAACCTGAGTCATACAGCAGTCAACTTGTAAGGAGGTACAATTGCCTACTATATTCTGCCTTCAAAAGACAAGATATCCTATCGGTCACAAGGTTAGTCGTCATTATGAGCCGCATCTAGCGGCAGGAATGGGCCTGAAATAATTCCACTCAGCTTCGCTGGTCTCGCCGTCGAGGGGCGTACTGTTCCAGCAGTGCGCATGGTATGAACACGTTCACCTGACTGGTGCCTTTGCGTTCCGACACGGACAACACGGTTCGATTCTTGTTCATCCGGCCTTGGAAATCCACCCCCTGTTGCTGTATCTTTACCCAACCATGTGCCTGATTTGCTCGTCCCATCCACCCCAGTGTTCGATCTTGGAGTAGAAGTGGCGCTTGGAATCGAATGGATCTCACCAGTGATTTCCGCGGACATGCCATAGTTCTCGTCTGTTACGTTGGCTGTCATGGAATTTTCCGGCGTTTGCCTCTGTTCAGCCAGCTTGGCTTCCACATACGCACGTTGGGCTTCCTTTGCCCGCGCCAATGCAGCCTCAGCGCGCATGATGCGGGCTGTCGCTGTAGTTAATCCTGCTGGATCCTCGCTTCGTGAGTGCAAGGCAAGCGGTTTCATTGGGATGGCCCTTCCATTCGATGCCCCTCTAGGGTCGGTACCTTCCTGTGTGGCTAGATTGCTCGAAGTTGGTAATCGCTGAGACTCAAACATCCGCTTGTAGTACTGTGGAAGCTCGGGGGCAGTTGTGAATGGCGGGTGAAAGTAGGAGGCCGCAAGTGGTGGAATTGTTTCCAATTTCACGCGTCCATTGACCGCTCGCCACCACGTCTTCTGATGCTGGTTCGGTGAATCTGCCCGTCGTGGTCGGAGCTTGGCTTTGCGTAGTCTTTGGCGGGCCTCGAGACGAGCACGCTCCTGAGGGGTGAGGGCGGCTAGCGCAGCCTCAGCAGCAAGAGCTGCCTTGGCCATTGCGTCTGCACGAATATCAGCTTCAGTGGGAGCATTGACAGACTCCGCGGAGTGTTGATCCACGCCTCCATCTTCGGACGAAGTAGTCAACTCATCGTGGTTCTTTGGCTGTTCTTCCGGTTCGGGCGATTTCTTATCTTGCTGATTCAATGCGTCTGTGGTAAATTGATTACCATCCAGAGCAAGATGATCTGGAAGAGGGAGTGGAAGTGGGTGCGGCCCAAGTGTGCAAACATGTGGACACAGTCTCTGCAGCAGTGCGTGTTGTTGAGCATGCTGTTGATACTTAGCCCACACCTCCGCGGCCAGTTGTTGATCCTTGGCTTCTTGAGCATTTGCAGGTGCACTTTGCGCGTTGTGGTACTGCTGAAGATGAAGCTGATACTGCTGTAACAAGAGCTGATGTTGACGAATCTCATCAATTGATGCGTTCTCATCGGGGGCTTGGGGAGGCACTGCTACTTCCATCGCATGCATTGTCGGTAACGGTGGCGGTATCGATGGCTGTTGAGGAAGCCCTGGGCACCAGACGCAACCCGAAGCTTCAGCGGCTGCTGCAGTCCACATGGCTTCGGGACTATTCCGAAGCGCTGCCATCATTTCCTCACGACGCTGAAGCTCACCGCGCACATGGTTGCCATCCATCGTCTCCTCGTTAGAATCGTAGTCACTGTACTCGTCACTGCCAGAGCCGTTGCCTTCTGAGCTATCTTCGTCAGCGTCTTCATCATCGTAACCGTCGAAATCGTCTCGCTCGCCACTGGAGGACTCATCATAATCATAGAATAGTGGATTATATCGTTGTCCCTCTGGCATCGAAGAAGTTGCATCAGAACCGCTTGATCCCTCATGTGCGTCAGCCAGTGAATCCATTAGAGGATTGTAATCGAATCCCTCTAATGCTGCTTTCAGCACGCGGGCAGCACGATAGGACCTGCGCAGTGAAATAGGAATATTCCCTATGAGCTGCGTTGGTGACACGTGAGGTGGGATTAAACTCTTCGGATCCACCACATCTGGCGAAACAGCGCGAATTAGAGCATCACCACCGTTACCAGCATTGCGAATCGCCTGCAAGACCTTGAGGGCCAGGCGATCTTGGAGCAGCATCAAAACCTGATTAGTTGAGAGTGGCTCAAGTACAGGTTGGGTAGCCGGAGCCGTGTTTGATGCAGAAGTGGAGTTACGGTCCTGTGTTCCCTTAATATGAGTCTCGCTGCCCTGTCGACGAACTCTGGCAGTGAGTGGGATACGCGATCTTGCCGTACTCTCAGCAGCTGGGGGAGAGGAGATATCCCGTTGATAGAATATGGATTGAATTGCATTGAGGGAAGCAGTCGAGAAGATCGAGTCGGCGAGGGCCGCTGGTGCAGTAGGCTTTACAAGATCCCAGCCTGGTGCTGTCTCATCTAACGCCCGCTCTAAATGGACGTATGCTGCCTTTGCAAGTTCACTGGAAAGGGCCTTGATCGCTGCGGATGACACATAAGGAGGCAGTGTGTTGGTTCCGGGAATGCCAGAATCGCTTGCAGTGCCGTTCGACTGTAGAGGATATGCTGTCGTGTACGAAGCAATGATGAGCTGGCACGTAATCAACTCTAGCGGCTCCTTTAGCAGCCGACGGAAGCCCAGAGCCTCAATAATACGAGGTCCACGCAGCGGAACCGGGAACTGCTTCGCAATTCGGGCAACGATACGTCTTTGCTCCTCCATTGGCTCGGGATCTCGTGGAGTCGCACCCGCACGAAGCGGTTCTTCAAGCTTCTGCGCAACTTTTTCGAGCCTTTGGCCGAGGCTAGCGTCAGCTACCTCTTCATTAGTTGGGGCCGGAATCGTTGTTGCCAAGGATTTGTCAAATGGATCCATTTGACGGGTCTGCAACGATTGGCCACCAACTGTTTCCGTCCATGGTTGTGCGAATGGATCACTGAGCAAGTCATCATCGTTATCGCGCTTCTTGATGCGGTTCTTTGAGCGATAACCCTTGTCAGCCTCAGCAAATGTGGGCTGGGGGCCAAGACCAACTCTCCAAGTGGGATCGAGGTCGTCTTCTTCTTCCACTCGGGATTTACTCTTAGATCGTGACTTCTTACGAGCGCGACGCTCTGCCTCACGTAGCCTTGCGCGCTCAGCTGCGAGAGCCTCTGCAGAGAGTTCTGAAGCCGTTGTAGCTGCAGCAGTACGCAATCTAACATCGTCGTTCTCTGCAGCGATTCTGGCTGCAGCGGCAGCAGCAGCAGCCGCCGCCGCTGCTGCAACATCTGCAACCTCTTGCCCTCCCCCAACTTTTGTGCCTTGCTCCAGTGAGCCAGGTGTATGGAATGGCCCCAATCCCAAAGTTCCGGCCCCGTACGGGACAGTGCCGCTGCCGGTTTCTTGCACCTTGATATTTTTAAAAACCGGTGGAGCAAGCTGCAAGAGTTGGTGCAAGTATGCGATGGAGACAACACGATGGAATGGAGCTATCGCCGCCTCCAGGAACGTCTGTGGTATTCCCATGTATGGTGCCTGCTGTGGATTCCTTCTAGACTCTGCCAGCAACGCACTTGGAGTGGGGTTCAAAAAGAAGCCTACAATTAGCGCACCAAGTGGTGGTGGGGCTTGATCGACACGGACCGCTTCGAAGGGTGAAGGGGCATACTGCACGGGTGCTTGGGCATCATCGACATTCGATAATGAACCTAGCCACTTCGTTACAACATCCATCGAGCCGAGCCCACCTGTCGCAATGACAGAGTTTACATAATCCATCGCCAGGGCTCCTGGCTCCCGTACTCCTTCGAAAGGACCTGCAGACGAATTTGTGTCAGTGCCAAAGATATTGCTCAAACTGTCGCTTCGCGCTGAAGTATGCGGCTCAGCCTCAGCGGGTGGGACAATCGGATCGATAGCAGAGCCGAGGAACACCTTCTGAAGGACACGCGTCAAGGCAATGCCAAAGGCTTGTGCTGCTTGAGCAGCGGATGATGCGCTGGTCGAAGCTGCCGACAGTTGATTGCTCGAGCTAGTGGCTAGGTTTGCGGATGATAGCCCTTGCTGATTGTCAGAGCGTGGAGAGAGCAGTACCTTTTCGCGTTGCTGTTGCGCCCGCAAAGTCAGGCCGTACTCTGCGACTAATGCATTTCCAATAGCATCTGGATCCAGTCCCTTGAGGCCCTGCAGTAAGCCTCGGCACACCGTATGTAACTGTCTCACGGCTGTTGAGGCCAAGGATTGTGCTTTAGAAGATGCTTTAGTGAGAAGTGCGGCGAGCTTTCCTGCATCATCTCGAGCATTGCTACCTAGAGTGTCTGATGCAAACGTCACATTGTTTACACCATTGTTTTCTGGCTGATTCGCTGAATCCTTCTCCACCTTTTCACGTAACGCAACGTACTTACGTGTAGCCTCAGACAAAATACGAGCGTAGATGGAGTGCACGATTGCAGGTCGAAGCGCAACGAAGAGAGCCAGGACAAAGCTGTTTGCAACCAGCGATGTGAGTGCGACAAGTGAGCGCACACGAATAACTCGTAAATAGTGCTGACGCGCTGCTGCTGCCTTGCTGGTAAGCCTCCGATGTAACGTTGCATTGCTAGAGCCTAATCCAAGACTTCCCACGCTTCCCAGGACTCCCCTTGCCCCTTGGTCGTCTGAAGGTTGGGTCTCAGAGGCAGCCTCAGATGCATCAAAAGCATCGTGTCGCTCCCTGGACAGGTCAGGATTTGTGATGCTAAGGCGATGTCTGTCGGAAAAGAGAGGGTCTTTAGTTTTCTGTTGTTGAGCCATCAGCTCTTCATAGCTCTCAATCACCGCTCGGCGAAGCTGACGGTACGATTGTGCATCAAGTACTGCGAGCCGCCCTGGACCATCGCACACCTGCTTGAGAGCATTGACGACGTGGGCTGCTGCAGCTGCCGCGTTGATACCTAGATTTTCAGGAGCATCTGAAAGTGCACGTGCCCATGCCGCGACGGCAGAACTGGCTGTTGCAGCTGTTGCGGCAGCAACTACAGCGGCATTAGCCGCCGCTGCGGCACTTGCAGCAGCCGCGTGTCTAGCTTCTTCCTTCGCAGCATCCGTAGGCTTGGGGGCACCACGTCGAGGTCTGGCTAGTTCTGCTGCTTGAACCGCAGCCGCGCGCGCCAAAGCGGCTGCACCAGCTGCCCGAAGCTGTTCGTCTTCCAGTGCTTGTCGGTACTCGCTCTCCCTCGCTGCTATGAGCCGCTTCATTCTGCGATGATACTTTCCTCGCAGAGTCACATACGAGGGATCTGTTGACAGCTCCTCTGCCGGAACACCCAAAGATAGTCCACTGGCATTCACTGCGATAGAAAGTACGGCAGATGGCGCCGCATTTGGCGGCAATTTCTCAGCTGAATTAAGAGCAGATGCGGCCGCTGCCGAACTTGTGATCGGCGTGTGAGCGGCATCCACGTCTCCATTGGAGGCCATGATGCCCGATCCAGGTCGCATGACACGATAGACTCGATCCAGCAAAGCCACTGCAGCAGCGGCTTGGTTCTCCATATCATTTCGGCCAGCGAGTGTGACTGCGAATGAGCTGTCATTTTGGTCATTTGCACTATTAGCGTTCGTGCGTGAAGCCAGATTCACACTTGCAGCTGCGAGAGCTGCTGCACTTGCAGCGACATTCCCCCATAAAGCCCCATGCAAACCGATGGGTGAACCTGGAGCGAAAGCAGAGAATGAGGAGCTTGCAACGGCAGAAACTGACGAAGGGAGAACATAGGATCCGCGTCCAGCTCGTGTGTCCGGTTGAGCACTCACTGGGGCGAGCATTCTTGGCTGATATGGATCAGCTAGACCCATCGGAGGATACGCTGAGCCTCGGGGCACTAGCCGCTCGAGGTGAGCCGGGACACAGATAGAAGCACCAGTTCCGTATGGGTGAGGGCGCTGGCCAGGTCCCAGAATTCCAGCGCTGGTACTTGATCCCGAAATACTCCTTTGCGGCCCTGCCGACAACGAACCTCTTGTTGCTGATGCACTCGCGTGTGCTGCCAATGTACCAGCCGCAGCTACTGAAGAGGCTGCAACCGATGCTGCGTGAGCCGCAGCGACCGATGCTCGCGTTGATGGAGGTAATTCCGACCCCATATTTGGTCCGAAAGTGCCCAGGTATCCTGGATAATATGGTAAAGGAGATGCAGTAGGTGCCATAAAACGAGTGGAGGCCAGACTAGATGGAGGCGACGGCCGAGTCGTGGGATTGGAACCGGACTGCGTAGTCGATACTAGAGGTGGTGGTGGGGGTCTCTGTGATAGGAGTGCACTCAAAAATCCTCCCCCTGCTGTCGTGCTCATGGGAGGTTCTTGACCAGTGGAGCCACCTCCGATATTTGGAGTGGGAGGCTCAACATTCGTCTGTAATAGCGGCCCACTACCAGCACTAGGTGTGTTCAAGTTAATCGACAAGCCAGGAGGTGCTTGAGGCAGGGTTGGAGTAAATAACGCTGGTGGCGAACTTGATTGGTTTTGTGAGGTGCCGACTGGATTCAATCTCGCCGCAAGTGCGCCTCCCAAAGATGCATGAATGGCATTCGCTGCGCCCGTAGACTCTGAGATTCCGCTTAGCGACGGGGTGTGCATATGCAGGCTCGGTCGAGGCTGACTAGAATGGAATGCCACAGGCGTCGAGGCCGAGGCTGGGTTTCCAAGGATCGGAGTCATTGGTGGTGCTATCCCACCTGGCATCGTTGAGTGGGAAATAGTTAGAGGCGCTGGACGGTTGTGGGGTTGCGTCTCAAGCGACCCAAGTCGAGGTGTTGTCAGACCTGTCGTAGCTGTTGGTGCTGTGCTCGCAGTTCCAGTTGCTATCGAACTTGCTGTTGTTCCTACAGCTCCAGTTGAAGCGGTGCTGGCTAGTATTGAAGTATGGGTGAGCTTTGGTGGTTGTGACTTGCTGGGAAACACTCCGTCATCATCATCGTCGTCATCCAAGTCAAGCTCATCTTCTGAATCTGTGCGGGCCTGCTTCAAGAGTGGGCCTACATACTTTGTCTCGAGATCAAGCATACCAACATCGTTCAACAAGATTTGCTTGATTACGCGGCCAAAGCACTGCATAAACTCATCCTTTGAGAAGTTGCCATTCTTATCCTGATCCATTATATCAAAAAACTGCTTTCGTATCCGTTCCTTGGGGATCGCATTGACATTGCTGACGATCTCATCCAGAACGGCTCGTTTCTTAGCTTCTTCAATTCCTCGGATGGATGTGATGCGAGTACGAGCACGCTCTAAGTACTTGCTTTTGACATGCCCGAAGGTTTCGTCAATGAGTTTGTTCGCCTCATCTCCTTCCACTGCGCCATTGCCATCCGCATCGTACTGTTTCCAGAGTATTTCCAGTTCCTCAGTGGTCAGGGGCTGTTTACTGAACAGGTCCAGAACGTCGGACATCGAAACCTGAGCTTAATGCCAAGAAAGATTGGACCTTCCTGTGCAAACGTGCGGCGGTCAAGGCGGCCGGGTCCTTTAAGCCTGGCCACAAAAGCCAGTGAATCGGGCACCTGTGGCTCGCTGGCAATTTGAACTGCGAGCGCTGCGCCCGCACGGATTTGGTGATATGGACACTAGCGGGACGCTATTGGGCAGGTCCAGTAGGTATGGGGTCTAGATAGGATACGAAATGACGTGTAATCATAGGGGTTCTCCTTGAGGGTGACTGCACAACGAACGAAATGCATTCAGATCGAGAGACAGGTCATGCACACAAACCTCGGAAGTGTGTGTAAAGGTATGGCTTACACCCAGATGAGGTAGCAATAGGTCCATCCGGCTTTAACTAGTACAATAAATACAATGACATCGCTGACTCTCAAGTGCACTCTTGCTCATCCGAGTTATCCATCATTGGAAGAAGTAGTCGTTACGACCGTTTTCCCGTCCCTGGGGCCCGTTTTTCCCTAGTACATGTGATCCTGTCCGAGGGAATGGCAAAGAGACACAGCAGCCATGGTCTTGCCGCCCTGTACTGCACCGCTGTCTGTGGGTATATATACCCGTAGCTTACACCATCGACCACACAGAGCCTTTGGGTCGCATTTCCGAAGAGTCAAGCGCAGCGTCTTGGCAGCCTTTTTACACGAGGCATTTGACTTCTCAGGATGCGACTTCGCCATAAGACAAACATCGAGCTGCTGTAGTAATATGCATCTCAAATGATCGCATGTGGCATCACTCGCGCCATGCGCACCGTGGAAAGGGTCGAAGGATCAGGACTGCGAGCGAGAAATTCAAAAATTTGAATCGTTGGTCAAAATTTTGAATTCGGGTGAAGGTATACGTCGAGGAAAATGGAGGTGTGTGAGAGAGTCGTGCGGATAATCGCTGGTGTATAGTATGTATCTCGTAAGGATGTCTCGTTCTCCACGGTCTGGCACTGAAAGTCTCTCGGATATCACGGAAAATCGAGCCAACTCCCAAACCCCACTCGTTTGAACCAGAACGAGTCATGATTATGCGCTGCTTAGTGTATGTGGAGTCAAGTACGCGAATTGGACCCTAGTTAAATCGATTACCACGTTTTATTTAACCCATCTTGTAGCGCCCCCGTCCCCCCGCGGAACCCCGACGACTAGCGTCCAGAGCCTCAGAGTCATGCTCAGGACGCAGACCAAGCCCGCTGTCACAGCGGGAGGGTCCGCAGCGCCAGTGTCGCGTGGGAGTGTGTCGACCTCGACGCGGAACTCGTTCCACGCACCGAGCCGTATATCGCAGATTGCGGAGGCTGCGAATTTAGAGAGGGCCGTGTTGCAAGCCGCACAAGCCAAGTCTGCTGAGCTAGTTCAAAAGGTTCGATCCAGTACGCGGCCAACGGTCGATCTGCTTCCTGAGGCCACGCTTGAATTACCCTACGGAACGACACGACTAAATCGTTACCACCTCGCACCAGCCGCACACATAGCTGGTGCGTCTATGGCTTCGCAAGCTGCTACTGGTTGGCACTTAAATACCTCAAGTGGCGGATTCGCTCCGGTGATACTGAGTGAGACTAGCAATAGCAATTCTGCAGGGGGCATAGGCTATTCGAGTGCAGGTTACCTTAACACTGCCAATGCGCAGACACCAGCTGCAGCGACTCTATCTGCGCCTTATCCCCACGTACCACGTCAGCCTCATCCAACAAACACATCACATCTGGCGGTAAATCCCTCCACAAGTATTGACAGTCGAACCTCCGACAGTAATCGCAATCTGACTCAGGTGTCAAGCTCAAACTCGACCTCATCGCTCCCAGGCAGCAAGTCGAACCGATTGGCTACAGATTTCGCAGCAATGTCGACAAAAGAACTCATTGCCCTGGCACAACAAGCCACATCAATGCGCCTGGCCCTGAATCCTGCTCGCCAAGCTCAGTCTTCCGCCGCTGCTCCGCCTCCACCACCTCCGCCTCCCCCTCCACCGCCTCCTCAAAGCGTGCCGATTACTTCTCGACCCGTTCCTGCACCTCAATCGAGCAGCCTGTCACGAACAGATGCTGCTCAGGCGTCGCTAACTGCTGATGTAACTGCGCTACTCGAGCGAAGTCGGGCAGCTCAGAACCTAGCCAACTCAATTGTCCGAGAGGATGCACAGGAAAATCTAAATCAGAACGTCCAGCATCCACGCACCCTTGCAACACGCAGTACTGCCACACGATATCGCGAAAGACCCTCAAGCGCAATAACAACCTCAGTTGGCAAGTCCCAAGGTGGTATGAGCCTTACTAGACGAAGCCGTCCAGACTCGGATAAAGTGGACGATACCGCCTCGTGTAGGGCGAGGAGTAAATCAAGGTCAAGGTCAAGGCCATGGGCAGAAACCAACGACCTGGCTCGCGATATCTTGATTAGGGCAGGCCACACACCTCGAGAGCCTTCGCAAGCCCGTGCAGGTAGTACAGATTCGGATAGGAGAGTGAATCAGAAAGTCAAGGCCAGGCCTCACACTTCACGGATCGAGCATGCCGAAAGTCGTATAAGCTCCGTAGCGAAATCATCCTCTCCACCTGGGCCAAGAAAGACCATTGCAGAGATCAAACGTGAATATTTAGAGAAGCAGAAGCGCTTAGAGGAGGCACGAAAGCGAGAAGAAGACAAATTGCTCGAATCCATCAAATCGGCCAAGAAACCCCCTGTACCTAAACCGTCAAGCATAAGCCGCAGCTCTGACATACCGAATGCAGGGGGCAACGATACTTCGTCGCAGCACCCGTCAACTAGGCGTGATCATGATGATCCTGAGGCTGAATTACAACAACGGAGGTCAAAGATGGCTGCAAGGCCGTGGCGAGAACATATTGTTACAAGCCATGGTGCAATTGAACCAGTGCATGTCTCCATGGAAGAGATGTCCGTCCGTGAGTTCATGCTGCAGAAGGAGCGTGAGCGCCAGGAAGTTGAGAAGAGACGCGCTCAGGAGGCCAAAGAAAGTCTTACAAGGCGTCATGAGAAATTGCGCCAACTTCATCTAGAAGCGCGTGCTGCTGCTGCAGCTGCTGTTGCCTCCTCCAAGGCGCTGAACACACAGAAGGAGCAGTCAAGGTCTCGCCCGGTGCCGCTTTCGTCAAGCTACAATAGATCAGGATACGATGAACAGAAGATAGGAGGAAGTGGTTCAGCGGAGACGCGAGACGCACCGACAATGCTGGCTCGTGATAAGGCTCTTGATGCTCCGATGGACTCACTTTACCGTCAGCTTGATGCGATGACTGCAGCTGCGGCTGCGTTACAAACAGCCCATCTTCGCCCTAAGAGCCCACCTAAGAGTAGGAGCGGTGTGACTACAGCAGATTCTTCCGAAGGAACGACTGCCTCGCCGGTACCTAAAATTATCCATCGTGTTATTGAACGAGCCAAGAGGACTCTTGGCGTAGTAGCTTCTCAAGCAGAAGCTGCACGTCGCGACATTTTATCTCAGACCCATGAACCCGATGTACCAGAAACACCTCAGAAGATGTCATCAGCGTGTGATGATTCACCGGCCAAAAAGGCTGACTCCGCACAAGGCTTGGTATCTTCGGCCTCTACAACTGCTATTCCCCCTCCACCAAAGCTAGCCTCTTTGTTGCTGTCACCGCTCTCGCCGCATGCTACTGTGCATGAGGCGCTGAAGGCACTAGAACGCGCATATCGAGTTGCTCGCGGATTACCGGTCGAGCCTGAGATGGGTTTGTCGATATCCGCACCGGAGGTGAGTGAGCACACGCCTTCTGTCGACAAGCCGACGACTACGCATATTCAGGCAGAGTCGAGTGAAACCGAATCTGACTTTGATTCTGGTTTATCACGGCCTGCTCCTCGATTTGTCCTTGACTCTGACTCAGAATCCGAAGTCGACAGAAGTGCCAAAGACGAACCTGCAGGTCAAGTATGGGCTGAGAAAGTGATACCAGATCTGGACCACGCCCCCAGGGACACCGCGGAGGACACCAATATCGAAAATGGAGATGCCCTCACGGATGATGACATCCAAACGAATCACACGCGAGTCGCCGAGACCGTCAACGACGCGAACTACACTGATGATGAGGAGTTTGAGGCAGAACGTGCACAGAGGGTGTCTCGACAGAACGGTGAACAGCAAGCATACCCTGAGACTTCAGACGAGTATTCATCTGATGACAGCACAGAAGAGGCAGACGATGAAGCCGGCATTGAGCCTACACACATCGTCGTCAACTACCCGATCATGAACGCTGTTCGAGGTGCGATCGACGCTGTCATCAGAAGGTCGGGTACGACGCCTTCTGAGTCACAACACTCCGAACCACCAGCAACCACACCTTCCGTGCCACGGCTAAGACTGTCACACGACCCTGAGTTTACACATGTATCGAATGCCTTGGGCTATCGTGAAACAGATTACGATAATGTCAGCTCAGAGGATCTCGAGAAATTGGCAGCGGAGGCTAAAGAGGCCATTTCCCGTCGAGATGAAGAGGCACAATATCAAGCCGCACGAGCTCCCGCGCTCAGGGAAGCACGCTCAGAAGCCTATGCCGCAGTGGAGACCTCTCTGGAAGACTCTCACAAGGAGCAACCTGCGAAGACGGCTGTGCAGAAGCTACCGATTGTTCCCAAGCTGGACTTCAGCAGTATCCACACAATACCCGATGAAGTGATCTCCTCAAGGAGATCGGCCGATTATGCTTCTGCAGACGGCGAAGCCAATCACGACGCGATTGAAGACCACCACCGAAGTTCGTCTCAAACAGACGCGGTGGTCACAGCGACGAAGCAAGAGGAAAGCCCCGTCAAGCTTGAACGTGAAGCACGCAATGCCATGCGGGCCGCACAAGCAGTTGCAGAGAATCACGCTCGACACCCGAGTCGTGACGTGGCTACTCAGCTTGCATTGCGATTAACGCGAGAATTGTCAGCGCTTCAGGCACTTCAAGCATCAGAAGGGGAACTAGAGAAACTTAGAATGGCCACAGCCCTCGGAGCGGTATCAACCCAGGTTCAGCAACTTGAACACGCTTTGCAGCTTCGCAGCGCGCAAACCACCACGCGCGAAGCGCAACTCCGGGCGATGGAGGCTGAGGCCCTCGCTAGGGTGCAAGCCGGGGCTTCTGAGGCCATGCGTATGCAAGAGCTCGCAGAGCACCAGCGACAGTTGGCGGAGGCCGTGGCTCGCCATGCAGAGCACGTAGCCGAGTTGCACAATCGTGCAGTGGAAGAACAACGCAAAGACAGAGAAGCTTACATTCAGCAACAACAACAGCTCGAACAGCAACTTTCTGCGGAGCGTGCCTCTCGATTGGAGGCTGAACGTGAACGTGCAAGATTGGAAGCTGAACAGATGTTGGCAAGGGAGCGCAGTGAGTTGGAGCGAATGAAAGTTGAGCAAATGAATCAACTCAAGGCGATTGAGGAGAACCAAAGAGTACGAGAAGAGGCTTGGAAGGCGATGCAAGACCAAATGACGCAAATCGCCATCGCAGCTGCAAAGGCTGCCGTAAGCGCAGTCGAAATGAACCGTCCACAACCGTACCAAGCAGACCAAGTAGGTTTAGTTGGGAACGAAGCAACGCAGGATTACGAAGATGAGTACGAGCCTGACTTCGAAATGTCTCGTCTTCCTGGAACGGATACTATTCGAGAACCTTCTGCGATTGAGGAAATTGCCGAGGAAGCCGTGCCACAGGATGAGAATGCGGGTTATTATGAGCACCATGAGGCGCCCAGCCAAGAAGAATCCACTGGAGATGCGGTCGCACGACTAGCGAATACGGTTGCGACCGCAACCTCGGCTGCTGTGAGTGAACCGCTCTCGCGGGCCATTGCTGCTCAAACCGCATACCTGGAGCAGCATGCCCAGGCCGTTGAGCAGTTGAAACAACTCCAGCAAAGACAAACCGAAATCAGCGAAGCGCTGGTAAAGGTGCTGCAGGCCGTATCCCAGTCGCCCATCGCGTCCAGCGAAGGAAAGGGTCATCCTCCTGTGCAAGTGCCATCACAATCGTCGTACGCCACTCCGGGATCGACCTTACGTCATCAGCCAACTGTGCACAAGACATCGCTCGATGCCTCCGTTGCTGACTACTCTGCCGACTTTGAAGCGTCACAGATTATTTCACCAATCCGGGCTAAAGAGAAGGATACCCAACATCCAAATGAGACAATTGACGAGATGGTTGACTACGAGTTTGAAGAGCACCCCCAGGAGATTGTTGAAGATGTTCAGGAATTGACCCGTCCAAGCGGTCCAGCGGATGCCTCGATCGACTACTCTATGGACTTTGACCAAACAATGGCAAAGCCTAGCCCTCTAGGACAGCCTAAGCCTGAACATCGTTTCACTGCTGCTGTGAGCGAAATTGAAGAAGAGGTTCCAGATAAGGCTGACGAGATGTCAATGACACAATCTACTGTAGAGGAGTATGCTGATAGTAGCCGACCGCACCCTATGCTGCAGACGACTTCGTTCCGTCGCGCCTCCACGAGTTCAACCTATTCGATCGAAAGCACATACGATCGAGACACGTTTGAAGAGTTACCTGAGGACTCGATCGAAGAACAGCCCGATAGCCAGACCCCGGGACAACACGGAAAACTGACCCCGCCAATTCGTGTAGGCCGCCCTTCACCCTTGCCTCAGAAGGTTTCAGCGGTCAGTCCAAATGTGGATGACCCCGTCTCCGCTCCGATGAAGTCACATGCAGAAGTAGCCGGAAGTACTGGTGAGGATAGTGATGCTTTAGTGATTCAGGACCTTGAGCAGCGTCTCCTCCAACGCACGCGGGAATCGCTCATCTCTCTGGCAGAGCAGCGTCGTGAGCTTGAGGACCGTATGGCACGAGCCCGCGCACAGCGCGTGTCACAAGAAGAATGGGTAAGGCTTGAAGATGAAGCCAAGGCGCTCGAGGCGACCGAGCAAAAGCTGCGACTCACATATGAAGTTGAACAGGCTGAAATTGAAGCTATGCGGGCGTCGATTGCCGCGGTCAAGATGCGCAAACGACTGTTGAAAGAAACTCGCGCACACCCTTCTCTTCAGCAAGCTGTACCAGAGGCACCACCAACATCCTCTGGTGCTCTGCTTCCCGCTGAGCATGACTACGATGAGACAAGTTACTCAGACGCATCTTTCGAAACTTCAGCGTTTTCTTCTCCACCCGATGCTGGTGCTGTTCTACGTGAAAAGATCCCTAATGTAACCCATGAGGACCATTCTGAAATCGAAGTTGAAATTGAAGGGGAGGGTCAAGATGAAGCGGCTGCGCAGTTATATGCTGCCCCAGGTGCTTCGATTCAGCAGGTTGTCTCATCATCCACGGCGGAGCACGACCTCGAACGCTCGACTGAGACGGAACTATACGAAACTGCGTTCGAGGACACCAGCGCGCAATTTTTGTCTCCAGAGTCACAAATGACGCCGTTTGCTGGCGATTCCAGGAAGGAGCCCATTGCGCTGGTGACCCCTGTAGCTTCGTGTATGCCTCCAGCGGAATCAGAGCCGGAAGTGGTTGAGAGTGAGATTGAAATTGAAATCGAAGTTGAGTCCGAAGTCGAGGCTGAGTCGCAAACTGATGCACAGGCCACAGAATACGATGCCCAGCTTAACAACGTGCAGTCGGTGGAAGTGACTGTTGATTATACGCAGACGTTCGATTCAATGGGTGAGGATGACGAGATTGGTGTGGAGGCATCGCATGGAATTGTCGAAGCACCAGCTCCTCTGCATCACCCGTTGCAACAGCAGCAGCTCCTCAGCAAGGGAGAAGAAGGTGAGTATTCGGCTAACTTCAGTGTGATGGAGCCTGGTATCATTGGACAAGCAAGTGAGACCAACGAATCTGTCAAGCAGGAACTAACCGTCAGTATGGAAGAACCAGCCGTCGGTGCGACGCTCAACAATGTCATGTCGGAACCAGTCGCTGATGCAATGAAGAATGAATCCATTGCGACCGATCTTTCGTATGAGGCCTCCTTCGAAGCTGAGTCGCAGCTTTCGGCAGCGCCGACAGAACCGCAAGACCAAGGACAAGAGCAACAAGGTGAGGAAGGTGAGGAAGGTGAAGAAGCTCAGTTTGAAGCTTCTCTAGTCCCGCCACAAGCGTCGCAGGAGACGGATATCATCACGGAGCGGGTCTCACATATGCCGTCTGTAGCAGATGCAGAACATATTGCAGAGGCAATATTGGTCGGCCTTATCGGTGAACTGGCTGCTGAGGTTCCACCAAGCACTTTAAGTGTCAAGGCAAGTGAGCTTTCGCAGCCTGTCCTTGATTCCGATCAAAAGGATCAATCGGATGCTGGTATGCGGGAAATTCCTCGAGAAGAGGACGAGGAGCCTTCAGCCTCAGCACCAGTCGAGCCTGAACTAGTATCCTCTGCGAATGCTGAGTTGATCACCGACATGATTCTGAAGGATCTTATGAGCGAGATGTGTAACCAGCGTGAGACTCGGCATGAGACTCAAATCGAGGTCCCTTCAAGCGTGCAACACGAAGTTCAAAAAGAAGTAGTGATGGCTCCTGAGGTCGAATTGGATGCAACTGCGATTGCCCCTGCGAAGGACTTAGATGGTGATACCTCGGTAGTGGCAAATGTGATTATTCCGGAATTTGTAGGCGACGCATTTCCACCCCAACAAGTTCGAGATCACTCAACTGAACAAGAACGAGTCATCGGAGTTGAAATCGCTCATGAGGGCCCCGCTTCGCCTGATTTCGAAGCGCTGCGCATCCCTGAAGTCGAGCAAGAGACTGATCAACCTCCAGGAGTCTTGGAGCAATCACAACAGCAGCCGGCAACTGGTACTCCAGCACAGTTAGATATCTCGCTTGTGGAGAGCATGCTCATGCATGAGTTAGTGGATGAGGCAATTGATGCAGGTCTCGCAATCGAGCGCGGGAAAGCTGGCGTTGTCAGTGAACAAACTCACTCCCAGCCCGTTGTTCCGCTCGCATCTGAACCACAGGAAATTTTGGTCACTTCTGCAGATGTCTCAATAATTAAAGAGATGATTATGGGAGATCTCCTTCAAGAAGCGCTTACTACTGCCGCTACAATCGAGAAATCCAAGGATCTTAGAGCCGCGGAGGCCCAACGTCCAGATGGATCTACTTTTGAAGGTACTTTGGTAGGTGATCTCACCAATGATGCCATTGATGAAAGCGTGGTAATTCAGGAGCAACAGGCTTTCCGCCACCCTGCTGCTGCCGTCGAACTTGACAGGCTTCCAGATATGTCCCCCATCCATACTGCCGTGGTAGCACCTCCCACTGAGGTTTCTGCACTTGAGAATCAGCTCATGCAGGATCTGATCTCTGAATCCATTGACTCAAGCATTTCAGTCCGCCAATCAAAGACTGGTAGGTCCACGTCAATCCATGATGTTGACATCCCAGAAGAACCTGCTCACTCCATGCTAGAGTCTGGTTCATCCTCAGAGGATATGGATCAGCCTGAAGAACAATCCACCATGAGGCTAGTGCCAGAACCGAAGGCCACACCGTCCGGAGACGTATGTGACCACTTGTTCAATCACCTCCTTGCAGACGCTGTTCAGTCTCGCCTCCAAGTCCGACAACGAAAGCTGGAACGCGAACGGCTCAAGTCAGAAGCCACAACTGAAATTCCTGTTGCGGACGCGGTAATCGCGACTGGAGTCGAAGAGAGTGATAGTACATCGTATGAGGATGAATTCGACGAACTGGACCAGCTTGAGACTACCCCATCCAACAATATCCCCGCTATTACCACGGGTGGCATCTTAACAGATATGCCTTCGAGCTCGCCTAAGGTACAATCAGATTTGGATGATAAGGTGACGGACATCGAGACCGAGATCGATCTTTCACTGATTGAGGATGAATTCACCGCTCCGGACGACTTTGTGAGCGAGATCATTCGACACAATCGTAAACTATACCTCCTTCGAGAAGCTGCGCAGAATGTGCGAGGTGAGGTTCGAGGAAGTCTGCGCATCAAACCTAAGCGTTCCTCTGATGCCACCTCCCCAACTTCACCTAATCCTGCGTCGGTTCTGGGTGTCACTCCTCCCCCAATAGCTGCCACAGAAGAAGAGCTTCCGCCGTTGATGAAGCAAGAAGGTACCCGCTTAGTGTCGGCGACAGAGCAACCCTGGGGTTCTGCATCCACAAGTACAGACTCAGCATCAGCGCCAGTCCCAAAACCGACCATTCCGTCGCGCCCAACAGACTCGTTTGTGCGAGGTGTGCCTCCCGTACTCAGTGCACTTGTGCGCAAGGAGGATACGGTGTCAGAGGTGGTCGAGGCTTCCCAGCAATCGCAGAAAGTGGTAGAATCCGTCGAGGATATCATCCAACGATGTGTTCAAGAATACTTCCCAGAAGATGACCGTTTTGGTAGAGTACCGGAGATTCTGGCCAAGGTCGCGCCAGACAACCTGACAGTTCATGGACTCACGGCGCCCGAATTCCTTAAGCCCTTCATTCTAGAAGTGCTCCAGCGCCTATTGAAGGCGGCGAATAATACTAGGGACGCCGACGCCGACGCCGACGCCGAACAGCCTGAGCCATTCTTTTCAGTGTATCCGAATGCTATCTACCCCCAGGTCTTCTTCGAGGAGGCTGATCAGGAGGCGTTTGCGGTTAAGCGATCGAAGCTCGAACGTTTCTCCAAGGCTAAGGTGCCTCTCTCTCTGTTGACTCGCACGGCGCTCGCCTCGCCAGCGCTATCGCAGGAACTCGTTGGGTTGCTTCGAGAGCACGCGGCATACGTTGACAAGACTGCCTCAGACTTCCGAGAGGTTCAGACCAGGATTCTGGATAAACTCGAAACCGCGGCCAAGACCCGTCGAGCCACCCGCGTTGCAATCGATAAGCTGATTGGAGAACTAGAGGAGTATGTTGACGAGGGTGACGATGAATCAAAAGCCAACGCAGCGTCTACAACACCGGAAGGGATTCTTGACAACATTCCGGAGGATCCTGTAGTGGCGAAGTGCGACGCACACCCATTGATCGCAAAGCTGTCATCGCTATTGAAGCATGGCCTGCCGTTAGAGAGAGCTCCGCCGAAAGAAGACCTTACCACAGATTCGGAAAGCGAAGGGGTAGAAGGTACTACCATTGCCGCAAATGACAGTGACGCTGCGACTGAGACGCTCCAAATGTCGAAAGACCCTCCATCTCACATCTTGAATGGCACAGATGACGAGTTTGACGAGATTTTTGAGGATGAGTCCGTGGTTTTAGCGCGAGCCGCAGCACGGCAACAGGCAGCTGAAAGAGCCGAGCGCGAACAGCGTCGTAAGCAGCGCATGCAAAGCCTTCGGGAGGAGCGTGCTGCGCGACACAAAGCGCAAATCAAAGCGCAGAAACGAATGCTGTATCGCTCACCATTACGGCCTCTGATTGATGCTACACTTCGAGGGTTGAAGGCTCTAGCAGACGCCTTCGCAAGCGGGCGTACGCCTGCACACGGCACATGTCTCAAGGCAGAGATGGATGCTTCATTGTTGTATTCAGGTAATGAGTGCATTTGCAGAGGCTCCGCCAGCGTGAGTTGCGAATGGAAGATCCTCTGGGACGCAATTACTTCGAAATGGAGCGCACGTGCGCCGATGGATTTATCAACATCCCTAAGCTTGCTCGAGGAGATTTCCGATGATGAGAGTGGAGGCCCAGGTCAGATTAGACTGGGTAACATTCTGACTAGTCCACTGAGCCAGATGAAAAAATCAGCACCAGTTGCAAAACCTCATCCAGCGGAATTGGAGGAGGACGATATCCTTTCCAAGCTTCGTTTGCTTAACACCCGCTTACTTCAGCCAATAGATTTCCGGCAAGCTGCACTCGCGAATGATCATTTGGTGTTCGAGGTGTTGACGGATACGCTAGAACAAATGTCTGAGCTGCAACGTAATGATCGTACACCTCATTCCGCGTTCTTCACTGAGCCGAGTCCAACCATCGCTCAGCTTACTGAGCAGTTCTTCTCACGGGCTTCAGCAAGAGAGATTGGCTCAACGACCAGCTCGGCCACTGCCGCTATCGCGAAGGCTTCTCTCGATCAACCGGATGGCAATGTAGATGACTACATCGAGACCTGCAAACCTAGGTTGGAGGAAGTTTCACCCAAGAGCGAGTTCACTTCTCTGGACGACCAAGATGACCTCGACGATGATCACATCCCCAAGAAGTCCCCTCACAATGCTATGCAGCCCTCAGACCAGTCACCGACTTCCACATCAGCATCAACTCCAGACGCCAACTCACAGTCGATGGCGGATCACCAATCGTATCTTCAGTCGCAGCAGCAACTGAATGGATTCCAACCCCGAGTGCTACCTAGGCAACTCACACTTGACGATTCAATGGTCTTCCGGCTTCGGGCACTGCGTGGCACTGCGGGTGACATTGCAGACGAGGTGTTGTACCGACTGAGACGTCGTGCAGAGGATGTGCATAGCCGACCTCAACGAATTATGGATCGTCGTATTCGGACCCATGGAACGGAGCTTACGCTGTTGAACGAAGCAATCCGTCAGTCGATTGAGGCCGATCCGGATAACACTTTGCCTGATCCTTTCGAAGTCGCAGCACTGGATGCGCTGCTGACTGATCCATCCTTGGATGTCCTGCAGTCCACGCTCTACAACTTCCACCGACTTGTCAATCCTACGCGCGCTGAGTACCAATCGATTGTGGACGGTATTACTGATACGATCCTTGAGGAACTTTTGGAAGGAGTTGTTCAGAGCCTGCGTCAAGCGGAGCTCGCAGCAGATCTCCGTCGTACGCTAGTTACCGCACTAAGTGGGGCTGGCGCCGCGTCAAGTGGACGTCGTGATTCAACGGGATCATTGCCACCGCTAGTACCCTCTCAACTACCACCGATTGATGCTCCGAAAGCTGGTCGCCGAGCAGGATTACAGATCCACCAATAAGGTCTTACATGATATTACTCGTTTATCTAGTACTGATGTACATATAGACCCATGACTCTTGCGTAATCCATCAATACAGTGATCCCTTGTAACACTGAGTGCTACCAACTGCGAAACCAGAGCAGCCCCTGGAAGGATCATGTGTGCAGTGAAATTCGTGTGCTACAGAGGGAACTGGGAACGCATTCTTCAGGTCAAGGAAAGACAATCAGGACAAGGCATATTACGAAGCCAATGGTCCATTATTCACGTCTTGATTGGGTCGGTTGCAAGCCATTGGCTCTTTGACCGTCCAGGGGTGCACCGAAACCCAAGAATCCTGGTCCAGCCTGACGGAATTTTTTTTGAATTTCCCATGTTCTTGACCTGGACGAAAATCAAGTTTAGGATAAACGCGAATCAAACTAGGCCGAGATCTTGACAAAACAGGATGTATTATGTGTAATTGTGCAACATATGACATGTCTTCACGTTTTTCTTGTGTTTTCTTTGTCAGGTCGATCCGTTCATAACGTTCATTCATCACACTCGACCAGGGCAAGCTGAGGTTTGCTCGTGTCATTGGACTTTTCTGTACACTAGATGACCTGTGGTTGACTATTTCGTAACTGACCGACTGGTGGCTACTGAGTACTTCGTGTCACACACATTACTATGCTATCATGTGTGCTGTGGCCATAAATTCCTTCGCAACATCCCATACGAGATAGGGGGGACTGCAGGTTTAGTTCTGGATCTTGCGACGATCACCACGAGTGGTAGCGTGGAAACCACCCTTAATGGGCTGAACGGATCGGCGCGAGTTGCATGATTCACACTGAACGAAGTGAAGACGAGTGACGGAGTCACGCGTCAAAGTAGTGTCTGGGTTGCGGCACATATTGCAAGTAACGTAATCGACGATGTACTTTTTAAGAAGCTGCTCAAATTGTTTGGCAACATAGCGGCCCTTGACAACGAGGTGATTGTTCTGGTCGAGGGACCCCTCCGTACCCAACTCGGCAAGGACGAAGGCCATGACGTGGTCGGGACTTCGGTGCAAGATCTGGGTTGTTTGGTAGAAGTTGGACCACATCGTGCGTCGAGATCCGACCTTAGAGATGTCAGGGGTGGGTAGGATCTGGCGTTTTCGTGATTCGTATTCAGGGTTGCGCTCGCGGATCAGCTTGTATACGCGCTCAAGCAGCTCAGTGTACGTATAGTCGCGTGTGTCATCTTCTGGTGTCTTGGTCTCTGCGACTCCGAGGGCAGCTTCGGGAGACTCAGCAATCGCAGCAGCAGCGGCAGCGGCGGCCTTCTTCTTCGACTTCTTCTTCAGCGTAGCCTTGAGTAGCATCTCAACCTAGAGCGGGGACAAACAGGCAAGCGCAAGGGTGTTAAAACGTGTCGAAAATGGCCCACGCAAGGCGGTATGAATGACATCCTGCGCAAAGTGGTGATTTGCAGTGCTCTAAATACCTACCTCAGCATCATCTTCGGTGCGTCCATCCACGTCGTTAGAGCGTAGATCATCGCCCAGATTGGTTCCATCTAAAATATCAGCCATAGCTATGCTAGATCAGGAGATTTTCGCTATGCGAATATGTTCTCTTTCTCTCTCTCTTTCTATATTCCAGCACCCCCTACTCGGGAAAATCTCCCGCGCTTCCTCTTGTCCTCTCGGCGGTCCCGGGCCCGAATCCAGGCCAGGACGGGTAACACTAACACGACGGAAAAACCACACGAACGAGTAGCCTTTCGGTGCGGATTTCTCGTCACAACTCAGCTTCACGTGCGGTATTACTCCTGTATTGCATCCGTTAGCTCGCTCTCGAGTGTTCTAAATTACTCTCAAATCCGTGTGACATGTCTTAATCCTGGAAAACCCAGCCAAAGGCACGATATTAAGATTTGTGAACCCATTCTGAAACAGGTTTTGGTTAGCATAGTTCACCAAATGTGCATGCTTGTGTGTGGTACACAACTTAAATGCGGAAGAACATGGGACAACAAGTGTGATGCATGGTGTGTAGCAGTGCAGCACTCACTCCTGACGCGAGAAAAATGTCCTATCTTGTCCTGTCTCTTGAGCCTTGACAACTCCTCTCGTGACGCTTTTTGGCGGTCTTCTGCGGCCCCTTACGCACCGGTACCAACCCCACTCATGTATTTGAATTGACTATCTGCGTTGCATCTGTCACATTCAGACCGAGCCGCCTAACCCCCCTTGGCGTGCGCCGAATCGAACAAGACTCACTCGGACTTGTTTTCTTTCCAAGCGAGGTCAGAGAGATTCGCCGGAGAGACATACTCGTCTTACGCGGCACTAGCGTTCTGGATCTGTGCAGCGAGAGCAGTCGTCGCGGTGCCATACCCAGTCGTTTCATTGCCATCTGGACTCTTTCAATAGACTTGGGGATTCAGAACTTCGGACAGGGACCCAAGCCGAAGGCGACTGCGTGTTCTCGCGCAACCACCGGACCCACCTAAGACAAGGTACGGTTCGGAGCGGTCACAATCCAAGTCGTGCTCACAGCATCTACTGGTCATCTTTTGCATCGCCTAGGTCTTATTTTGCGTCTACGGATCAGGGCGCGACGATCAGTAGCAGTGGCAGCGACAGCAGCATGCTGAATTAAAGAGGGTGTGACAAGTGCATTGCTATATCATCAGCCATGCGCGTTATGAGGCAAGTCCGAGGAATGAGGCCTTCCTCAGGCGAACCGACAGAGTGGAGAGCACGGCAGACCGCCCTAAGGATAGAAAGCTTGTGCACAACTTCGCGTCGTCAGTTTGACAGTTCCACACAATCGCACGTTCCACAGATTCCAATGCGGAGATTGATCGCGGTTGTCCTTTTAGTTCTGGCACTGCTCACCCCAGCATATGCCACTGGCTTATTCGTCAACTACAATGATGGGCTCAGTTTAAGAGCAAACACAGAGGACGTCTGTGAAGGGGCACATAATTTACACGGTAGTATAACGATCAAGGCCCCCAAACCCCACGAGCTGACTTCACACCACCTGAGCTTGAAAATTGCCTGGAACGTCGAGTATCCAATCAATCCCGAGAACACGAATGACCAGGCACTTCTCATTGTTTCCGCGACTCCGTCCTGCTTCATGCCGTTCGAAAGGACGGTTTTCCTTGCAACTGGAATGGGCCTGGGTGATGGGGAGTATATCGTCCCAGTTCAACAGCTCACTGAATGTGCGGGTCAGGACGTCACCATTTCAGTGAAGCTCGTCGCAGGTTTTGTGCTCCAATGTGCCGCGGTAACGGTTCGTGTTACAGGCAACGCACTGTCATACGTCTTTCTGGGAACTGGATTGGCATCATTCATTTGTTCATTGTGTGTTGTTGTCCTTTTCTTGGGCTATCCATCTCTGCAGAAATTCCCCTCAAGCATCGTCTTTATTCGATCGCTCGTCGACCTTGTGTTCTCTATGGAAACCGTGGCGTTGTCTATTACGCAGATCGCAGGCAATTTAGAATCCGTTTGCAATGGCGGACTTGCATTCTTGACTCAATTCTGTCTCATTGCCTCGCTTAATTGGTATTTTGCCCTGACATTGAATTTCCACTTCTCGATTTCGAACCCTTTCCGCAAACCTGAGGCAAAGATGAGGTACTACCATATCTTCAGCTGGGGAGTCGCCGTTGTCACTGGTATTATCACGGCAACCAACTATGGCTTCCGGCCAGATCTCCAGCTCTGCTGGAATAAGAAATATGATGATGTTGTGAACATCTGGAATTGGGCTGGCTACTTTGTCTGGTTAGTGCTCTTCTCGTTTATTTCCGTCGTTTTATTCATTCGTGGCCAGCGTCGATTGAAGAGCTCTCAGCTGCTTGTTACGGAGGCCCGTCGACAAGCATTGATCCAAACTCGAACGTATGTCGCCATCTTCACCATTTATTGGGGTGTAGCTGGCATCCTGTGGGCTTTGGTATATTGGTCGACAAAGAATGCTCAGATTGTTCAAGATGAATGGATTTCATTCCTGTTCGCGGTTATAAGCGGTCTCTTTGGATGTGTCGATGCATTCGCCTGGTTTTATACACACTGGGAAGCACTCAAAAAGATTCAAGCTCGACAAAGGAGCGAGAAGCGACCTAGGGACCCGGAAAGTCGGTTCGAGTTGTTAGACAAAGACGACAGCTTCCCTCCAGAAACTGAAGACGATCTGTCGTCTGCCCTTCGTACCGAATTTATTCGTGCAACGTCAGATGGCATCGTTTATGCCGTCAATTGTGCAAGAATGGAGTATGAACGGTTCACACATGCGTTTGAGCTCGCGTTGCGTCCCCCACTTGGTCCGAAGGAGTACTCTAGTTTACTCCAACGTTTTCCACGTCCATCCATCACGGATTCACTAGTGGACTCGCGCGCGAACCACTTCCTCACCCCAACCCAGACCGATTCTTCATATGTGGCACCCAGTTATATCAGCGACAAGGTTGCGCCTGCGACTGGATTGGGAGCACAACAGGGCTCGGTTGCAGTGGAGCTCGAGATGCAGGATAACATAACGCAAAAGCGAGGCGCTGCTCAATCGATTTCCAGGAATCGTGAGACGTCTCATTCGTTTTCGCTACAACGAGAAGCGTCGAACTCATTGCCGAAGCGTGGACCCTCAAACTCCCTATCTGTAATGCGTAAGAACTCGGTCAACCTGCCTTCACACCTCTCACCAGAAGAACGCTTCCGTCTAGAGCAAGAGTACATCGCCATGACAGGTGTTGACAACGCTTGTGAGGACGACTGGGTATGGGGCCAGAGCAAGGTGATGATGGAGGTGGCAATGCAAGGTCCCGAGCAATTTGTTGCGAATGAGTTTGATCCATTAGACAACTCCATTTCACAACCCTTGCTCGCATCTCCACACGATGATGTCGTGATGAGTCCCAGCGGAAACTACGTTCGCGTGAATCGCGTTTCGAAGGCTGGGAGTATCAACTCGGGGGCACACAGTGTGAATGAAGGGAGCACGACTCAGGTCGTCAGCTCGAATTGCTTCAGTCGTTGCTTACGCAACATCGCATGGTTCATTACAAGCATCTGCAACAGCGACGAACAATTAGAAGATACGAATGCACCACGCATCATTTTCTCATACGCACCTCATGTTTTCCGACGGCTTCGTACAAAAGTGTGGAAAATTGACGATGAGGAGCACGCGAGAAGCATGACGATCACGCAGCCGGACCCGAGTAAGATGAAGTTCACAGAGGGTGCTTCGGGTTCCTTCTTCTATTTCAACAACGATAGCACGTACATGGTGAAAACTCTCACAGAAGGTGAACGTGACATGCTGCTTCGTATTCTTCCCAGATACTATGCGTATATGCGCGACAATCCCGAGTCGCTTATTTGCCGATTCTTTGGTCTGTACTCCATTCGAATGTATTCGCATACCGAACACTTTGTTGTGATGAACAACTTACTCCACAATCCTCTTCATGAATCCAACATCATGCATGAAAGGTACGACCTCAAAGGATCCACGATTAACCGATACGGTAAGCCGATGAAGAAGCAATCAAAAGCGTATGGACCCTACAAGAACTTGCAACGTGTACGGCCTGACTTAGGTGTTCCAGGTACAATGAAAGACAACGACTTAAAGAAAAGTATTCGCATCAAAGCGCCACTGGCGGTGAGGCTACGTAAGCAGCTTATCAAAGACAGCCGTTTCTTGCGAGATCAGAACATTATGGATTACTCACTTCTGCTTGGAATCTACAACACGGCTAAATCGTTGCCCAGCCAGCCCATCCAACTTATGAGTTCGATTCCACGATCCCCGTCTTCTTCGTTGTCCCAGCTCAATGAAAGCTCGGAGACAAAAATGGCATGCGATTTGCAGGGAGTAGAGTCAGCCTCCACTCTGGGCAATTCGTTAAGGAGTTTGCCAAGAGGGTGGACCGCTGACCCCAAAGCGGCATCTGTCCGGGATTCCAACATAATGCAGCTGCCCAATATGCTGGGTAACACAGATTGGGTTGCCCAGGCAGCCTCAGCAGTCGCGGCTGCAACTGTACAAACAATTCTCGGTGTTTCTGTTAACCTACCCACAAGCCAATCGGCCAACTCGATTGTGAGCACACCTGGCCAGAATCTCAGTACTAGCAGCCTTTTGGCTGCAGGAACTTCTTACTACACGCCTAGTCGGTTAGCAGGCAGTGTTCAATCCAACGGTCCAAATATCTTTGGAACTCCTCGATCACGTGTAGGAGTTGTAGCAACGCCGGGCCCCACACTTGTTAGTTCGCCGACGGTGACCTCAACAGATCTCGATGGACAAGCGGGTGGTCCGAACCTAGTTGTATCTCCAAGCGGCCAACTCAGCACTACAGGAGGATTGGTGCGCACGCCTAGTGATTTGCTGCAGTTATCAGCCGATCAGGTGGCGTCACTCCAGAGTCAAATCGAAGAGTCTCTTATGACGCAGTTACAAAACCAGATGCGAGCGCAAGTGGAGCTGCAGACACAGATCCAGCTGCAGGCAATGCAGCATTTGCAGCTTCCTCAACAGGAAACGCCGCATTATGGCGTCAATCCTTATCCTTCTGGTATCGAGGCAGTTACGTTCGGCCCACATGCCTATTTCTTAGGTATCATTGACGTTCTTCAGGAGTGGGACCTTAATAAGCGCACTGAGAGGTGTCTAAAGATCTTTTTCAAATGTCACTGCTGGGATAAGAAATGGCTAAGTGTGGTAGAACCTAATGCTTATCAAGATCGTTTCGAGAAGATGGTCAAGGGTCTAATTGACGATTACAGTTCTTGATTTATTTGCCTACTCTCCAACCCTACGGTGGTAATTCGTTCAATTGTAGGCCTGGTTGAGATGGACCCATTCTTCAAGGTTCTAGATCTTCGTAACCTGGACAGCAAACGCTACGCTTTAGTTTATGCAGAGTGCCGTGAAATCTACGGCTGCACATGATCCGGCCAGCAACCACTCTGCCATAGCTCTTTTTCATTTTTCAGCCCAGTTGCATGCCCGCTTTATTACGTTCTCTTTGTTCGTTTCACTTTATTATTCTCGCATAAAACCTGCCGACTCTTAGTGTTGTTTGAGCTCTTTTATTTCGTTGTTTTACAAAGCACAGCCCAGCTCATGCGACTTGGAGGAACTTCTCAACCCGCGCAATAATTTCTGAGAAAATGTGCGAGCTGCCACCGGCACTGTCTCGAGGTTCGTTATACTGCGCCTTTACTTCGTTTAGGAGTTGTCGTGCGAAGTCAAGGCCCTCCTGGATAACCGGTTGCAACGTTGGTTGGCCCTTACTACTTGCAGGCGAAGCTATGTTTTCTAGCCCTCTGACGATGAATCCCAGGGTGGCTGCCAGTTGTAATTTTAGTACATGTGTTGCAATACCTGCCTTGCCATCAGCACCGCGTCCTGCGCCACAGATGGCGGCATCCAATGTATCTCGAACAGTGCTCCACCAATGGTCGGCATTCTCATGGCTAAGCAAAGATCCTTTGCGTGACGAGGCAACAATCTGCATCACTCGAACCTGAGCCTCATCACGTGAGGCCACTTCACGCAGCGTTTCTGGAATATTCCGCTGTGCCGGCAGGAATGGCAAATGTGGAAGTTGCATCTCGAGGGTCATTACAACGTCAGCCGTAGGCATCTCGTGGCATATTCGCTCACCCTCAGACGCCGACTTGGCCCATAATGCCAGGGCCTCTTTGGGAATGACCAAGAACTGATATTTCTCATCATTGCGGGCAAGCTGTAAGGCAACTAGTACCTTCTGCAGCACAGCTTGTTCTACGATTGGATTGGCATCGTCTGAGGATTGATATGCTCGATTGCCGACGCTTACTATTTGTGACAGACAAGAGGAGGCCGCCAAGTACGCTGCGATTGATAGGCCTGCTGCTGGTATTTCTCCTGCGCTCGGATTGGGTGCATTAAACACATGAATATATACGCTAGCAAGCACTAGAACCGCTTGATCCAACGCTGTTGGAAGTTCGAAGGCCGTTTCTTTCGTTGCAATAAGCCCATTGTTGGCCAAGACAGAGCTTAGTCGGTCCAGGTTCGTCTCGGCCATACCAGATGCTCGTAGATACAACGATAGTCTTCGGAGGCGCGCTGCCAGTAACAAAGCAAGCGTGGCTGCGTGATAGCGCGTAAGGTTCACCATATGGGCGAACTGACTGGGAGCCAAGGCAAGTCGAGCAAGGGTTGCGCAGATTGGAACGGGAGAGTCGGTAATCGAGGTCTGAGATGCGCCTGCGACGACAATCCTCGTAGCTCGCTGCCAAGCTGCAATAGTTGTCTCGTGAAATGATTCGACTATGCTCTCACAATCTAACGCGAGAGCTGCTTCAACTGCCACTCGGAATGCACAGGTGAGTGCTGTTGCAAATGCAGTGACCACGCCCTGTCCGGGGAGCTTCGATCCATTCATGACCTCTGTGGGTAGCCTTTCTCGTAACGCAGCAAGCCGGCCCTGAATGGGTGCCAAGGCAGCAGAGTATGCAGCGCTAAGCTCGGAAGGTCCAGCAGAAATCAATGCTTTGGCACGATACAAACTCGAAACCAAAATCGGCGACCAGACGCTGAGTGGCTTTGCCTTGAGCATCGCCGGTCGGTTTGCTGAGGGTACTTTGGGCCAAACACTTGCCCATTGTGTGGCTCGTTTGCAATCCGCGGCTTGTGCCTGGAGAATCTGGGCGAGTAAGTCCATGAGCATCTGACGGTTTTCCTCGAGTACCTCTTGATTCGCCCAAGTCTCGAGCATTTTGCACAATGTTGGAAGTAGCGGGACAGTTGTACAAGTCAGACTAAGACCTACAAGATTGGCCTCGCCCATTACCATGGTTTCACCGTTAAGTGCCAAGTATCCATACTCTGGATCGCATGGTGCGAGCTGCAGTTGCCTTAACTCTCGAGCAATGGGTTCACATTCGAGCATGCTTGCTGGACGCAAGCTCTGCGACTTGGCGTACTCTGGAGAAACCAGATGCAGGACGCACCGGACTAGGTTCGGTACTAGTGGTTCGCATATAAGTCGAGGGAGGTACTCTTTGAGATGACTTGGAGCGCGAACACTTAAGTCAGCTAGAAGCACTGCCTGGCATAAGTATGTCGCTGACTTTCGGGCAGGATTCGTACCTCTCCTTGCGCGATGGCTGAAGCATGAAGAGGCGGCATTGACGGATGCCACGAGTGGCGAGTAATCCAATATCATTGTTGCAAGCATAGGAGCTGTTTTGTTTAGGCTCTTGCTTACCGTAGACGCAAACTTCTCAACCTTGGACGCAAGAGCGACAGTGTCGGATACGATAACATTTCGCTGAGGAGCTGATGACACAGGGTCCATTGAACGAGAAGAGTGCCCAGTGGATGAACCCTGGGCAGTTGTAACACCTATTGGAGGTACCTCGTTCGACTCACTCTTGAAATCAGTGAGAGGCTCGTGTTGTGACAAGGCTTGAACTGCGTCACCGAAAAGTTGCCAACTAGAGGAGTCGCCGGGGTCAGCGAAGAGGGCACGAAGCGTTAGTCGCTTTGCGCCAGCTCTTAGCGCACCTGCGCCGACATGGTAGCGAGCGGCGGTTTCCAGTTTAGCTTCGCCATCTTCGAGATCGTGCTCGGCTGTGTCGTCTTCAAATTCTGAAGATTCATTGATGTTTTCATCATCTTCTTCGGACTCCAAACGTTGTGCCATACGTCTGCGCTGCTCCTCCAATGCCTTGAATGCAGCTGCCGTTGCAGCTTTCTCAGACTTTCGCAATCGTTGCGCCAGAACTTCGATTGCAAGCTTGCTCTCGGCGGAGTTTAGCGGCATAGGTCCTGTTTCAGCTGTTTGCGATGCACCGGCCCCAGCTGCCTCAACTAGCGTCTGCAATGCAAGCGCCGCTGGCCACAGTGGTGCCGGGTGTGACGTCGTCGCGAAATGAAGTGCGTGAGAAGTTGAATTTACTCGCATGCTTACAGAGGCACTATTCATGTTAGTCTGATTTTCTCTCGCCTGCAGAACAGAATCGGCATATGCAGCTGTTTCAGCAGCGATAGAGCCCGACCCCGCAGCGAGCGCTGTTGTTGCTGTCAAGCCCACTAGACCTGCCTGAAGGCCTGCCGGTGCTGGCAAGGGTTCAATATAGCCGAGAGCCAACAAGTTCGCCGCTAAAGTTTTGGTAGCCTCGGTATAGCGATGCACCATCACATCTAATGTTGTAGAAGATGCTTCTGCTGCTTGGTCACGCTCACGAAGATGTTCCTTCATACTCCCCAACATCCGTGAGCGAATGCGTTCTTGAAGCCATCCCCAGGATCCGGCGCTTTGATCCACAATTGATACCACTTTGGGCACTGCTGACACGTGGAAGGATTCTTGTGTCCAGCCCATGGCGTTCCAGATTGCCTGGGCTGCTGCAGCGTAATCGCCATCGCGTAAAAGTTCATCAAACTTCTCCGGTTCATTAACAGTATACTTCGGCAAATATCCAGCCACATTCAGGGGAGCGGAGGGAGTAAGGGAAAGTGAATCAAATGCTACAGCAAGCAATGATGTTGCCTCCATTGTTGGAGCCAGACAGGAAACGAGCGAGGCTGTGTTCCGCGTCTCGGTTGGTGCTGGACCAATCCTAAGCCGAGATGGCGCACCGCCAATGTGTGCAATCATAGAGAGTATGTCGAGCTGTCTTGGAGGGAGGGTATATCCGCTGAATCTGGACAATTCCGCGGCCTGGGCTGCAGAGTCGCAGACATCCGATGTTCTGATGCTCACTGCAATCGATGTGTCACTCTTGGCGCTAAACATTGTCGCGGGATTCGACATCGGCGGCCGTGTGGGAGAGGCTGCGATACACTCAGTGAGCCAAGAGATGCACTGTGCCGCTCCGACACTGCGATCGGCATGCGCTTCTAGCAACTGCCCAGCCTTAAGGACATCTCCGCCCAAGCGTGTCGCAATAGAGCAGAGAAGGATAATAGCTGCATCTGAAGCCGCTCGCAGTTCGAGAAGCTGCTCTTGGGTGAGCAAGCTTGAGGATACAAGCTTGTCTGACTCCTGATCGAAGGCCATTGCGGTCGTCACACTTCGACTGTCTCCCGGCAAACCCTGTCCTAGTCCCCGAAGAGCCAAACGTCTGGGAATGTCTGTTAGGGCTGATTGCCGTAAACGATCCAGTTGGCGACGCACAAAGTCCTTCCCGCTCTCATAGATCGCACTTTGCACTCTTTTCGGGTCAAGGGTTGACTTCGCTTCTGAGCTCAACTTCGTCAATTCATCCCGTTGTGTTAAGGATTGCTTAACGAATGCCATAAGTTGGGTATAGCCAGCTGAATTGCCAAGCGCAAGCTCTGCAAGCCCTTTTGAAGCATTTACGTCGGCTGTTGCCAATGCCGCGGCCGCAGCACGAACATTGGGAGAAGCTACCTGCCATTCGTGAAGAAGCCTTTCCTCTGCCTCTTCAAATTCAATAAGCGAAGCTACTGCAGTAGCAAATGTGACAGTAGCGTTCACCGCAAGAGTGAAGAAGGGATTCTGGCGTGTCTTGTTTGCCTTGATCGTAACCGCAAGTAGTTTCAAGGCTAACTCTGCCTTAGTCATTAGCCCACGGAAGTACAAGCCTAGTGGTATCGTGTGAACACCTTCGCTCCATGACCTCAAAATGCCACTCCAGCGCAATGCATTAAAAGAGGCCGACATCGTAAGCGCTTGGACACTACTATGTTCATATTCCTCAGTTTCATCCAATCCATCATACATGGAAGGTACTTCATCAACGTAGTCTTCCTCGTCATCTACTGCCGGTGGTTGCTGAGCGGTGTACTCACCGTCTTCCGAGCGGTCGTTGTATCGTGCAACCACGCGTTCCCTCTTGGCACGCTTACCAAACGCACGCGATACAAGATCTGACACGGTCGCTGTTAACTTGGGCACAGCTGCAGATGCGAGGTTTTTCCACACTGCCAGATCGATCGAATCGTTGGGAGGTGTGTATCCTGGGAGAGGATCATATGCAGCCTGAAGCAGATCAAGCGCCTCCTTTGCTTCTTGAGTCAGTGCCGAGGCGTGCTCAGAGGATAGCGCTGTGGTCTGCAACTTGGCGAGCAAATGAGAAATGGATGACTGTGCTAACTGCATGACGGCATTCCGGAACCCGGAGGTTGCAGCCTCGCGGGCAGCGACACGAACGCCTACAAGATCGACCGCGTCGGGGGTTGGTATAAGCCCCTGAATCGTCTTGATTTCATTGAGTTGATCCACTGACAGGTCCTCTTTGTGTTCTCGAGTGCTGTACCTTTTGGCCGCTTCTTTCATTCGGGCATGGATCTCACCACACGCCAGTTGAGAATCACTGCGTGCTACCTTATCCTTTAACTTCGTGATGAGGGCGCCCGCCAATGCGTGGTTGGAGAGAGACAGCTTGAGTTGTGCATGCGCAACCATCTTAACGATTGCGTTCATTGCCGCAGCGTATGCTTCTGACAAAGGCTCGGGCAACGGATTGCTGCGAGGGAACGAACAAGCACGCAAGTTCAACGCAAATGCATGAGCAACCTCTTGCCACAGTGGTGCAAGAGTCGTGCTGGGATTCAACGAGAAATAGCTGCTAGGGTGAGGGAGTTTGGGATCACGCTGATCCAAATCCAGCTTCAATGCTTCTGCCACGGCATCAATTATAACAGCAATGGATTGGGGATAGGAAGCGTACAAGCACTCATCGTTATGCGCATACTTAGCGCTACTGATTGGGGAGTTCGTCTGCAGAATGGATTCTACTGATCCATCGATGGGGAATCGGCCTTTAAGCAAGCAACGAACAACCCTTAATGCTTGTGCAGGTGCGTTTGCTTGCAAGAGCAACCTGAACACTCCCAACAAATGGCGACATTCGAGGGCCCCAATATCAGCGACGTTGTGAGCGACGGTGACAGAGAATCCATACACTCGGAATACCTCCTGGTTTCGGGTCGCGACCTGGTTCAACAGCGCTGAAATGATGCGAAGGATGACGAAGCGGCATTCAAGTGCAGATACGAGAGAAGGCAGTGATGTTTGATCTGGTTTCACTCGCTGGTGCTCGTACCTGCGAGCAATCGCATCGAGCGCAGAAATGAGAGATAATGCAACGTTGGACCCAGCCTTGGTGCAATAAGAGATCGAAGATCCTAGTCTGCTTGGGGAGGTCTCCTTCAGCAGCCGAGCCGCCGCGTCCATGACACGAACAGATCGGTCTTGCACTCCAATGGGGGTTTGGTCCTGATGTAGGGATTTGAGAAGTGTGTGAATAGGAGAGAAGGAGGAAGGAGCCTGATCTCTCTGCGCAGCACTAGGGACTGGAATGCCAAGAACACGCAAATGCAACTCTCCAGCAGCTGCTGCAGCATCAATGTCACCAGCAGTGGCAACTGCGGTTAATGATGCCTGCGTGAGGATGCCATTTGCAAAGCTGGGAACCTGCAGCGGTGCCAATGCGATCAACGATCGCACATGAGCGAAGGCATTTGCGGATCCGAAACCAGCCCGATGACGCTTCTTGTAGCCCAGAGTTGTGGATGCCAGCGAGCGCATTGCCGCGACAAAAAGTCCACGCATCATCCAAGTCATTGGCGCACTGGGGGCATACATAAGTGCTTTATCTGCCGACGCAATGAACGTTTTGGCATTGACGCGGTATGCGACATCGGGTGAAGTGTAATTTGCAAACGGCCGAGGCGCAAGTGCACTCTCATCGGCACGCTGGACTAGCTGGTCAAAGGCTAGTGCAAGCATATCCGAGAAGATGGCTGCACGCTGATTGTCTGTTACAGCGACGCACAATGCTTGTTTAAGGCACCTTGCGTGAATCCAGGGTGACAACGAGCAAGCACCAACCAGTCGCCATAAATGTGGATCGCGCGGCGATGTGATGAGAGCGCGCGCTGCAAGTCGAAGCGGTCTCCAAACGCTTTGCAAGCGCCCATTCTCCGTGGGATGCAGGGTTTGGGCTCTCAGATGAATCAATGCTCGCTCGGCCCACAAATACGAGTGGGAGGGATAGCGGAAGGTTAGTGGTGTAAGGGCAGCGTCGGCAATAATTAGCCATTGCACAGTGCTCCATCGCCCGTCATCTAAGATGTCTGCCCCAAGTGTAGCAGTGACGTAACTGGTCATCAACGGTTTGTACTTTTCAGATGCCCCGTTAGATAACTGGGTGAGCATTGCCACGAAGTTCAAGTCCTGTAGCAATCCTGATTCAAGCGCAATACCATTGAGCGAGTATTCAGCAACACTTCGAGCGGCAGCTGCGATCAAGCGACGTGGGACGTACGAGTCCGCAGAAAATCCCGACATTTCTTCTTGCGTTGTTCTTGTCTCACTCGAAGGTGCAAGGCTCTTGATTTGCAATAGCACCTGGGCAGTGAATGCGAGCTGCAGACACCTCAGGTGCGCCACCAGGACAAGTGAAGTTGCAATGGCAGGAACGGACGAGCTCACCAGTGCAAAGTGACGGAAAGCTGCTGCAGCAGTGCACAGACTAACAGGCAGCCAATGGAGGCTGTTTTCCCGGCCAACGCAACTGTTACTTTTCAGAGCAGCCTGAAGTTCTAATGCAGAGGGAATACGAGTTAAGCATGCCCGCTCAAATGAGAAGAATCTACCCGCGGGCAGCGTGTCACTTTTGTGCTTGGCAACGCATTGGATTAAGGTGATGAGATTCCAAATTGCATCTGCTGTATCGCTAGGCACTCCAGTTCGAAGCTGTGCCTGGGCAAGCGCAAGCACGCGCGCTCCATATACATCCGTGACGGAGAAATTCTTGACATCGGTCGACGAATCTGAGCCGTTGGTAGCTGATTGGATTGCAGCAGCATCGTCTGAAGAAATCAGCGCAGATGTAAGCGCTGGAGGCAAATAGTCACAGCACCGCTCCAGCTTATTGACAAGCAGCCCTCCACACGCGAATGGCATTGGATTCACGCGATCATTATCGCTCTGTTGCCCGAGGTACATGGCCAGCCGAGCAAGAGCAGCCAGGGAAGCTGCGGTTTTCATTGCTGCCTGAAGCCCCCCTTCAACCTGATAGCATCGGGAGAGATCCGAAATCACCTTGTCTGCCGTCAAAATTAGAGATGTTTTGATAGGAAGGGAACTAGACCCAATGGAGTCCGCTCGCTCGTCACAAATGGCAGCCTCATAGGAAACCACAAAACTGGATGGGAGCGATGACAAAGCCGCCCGCAGCGAAGATGCAGCCTCTTCATACCTATGGAGTAGTAGTTGTGCACGTGCAAGAGCGATTGCAACCCAGGTTTGCGTGCCACGTCGGCGGACCATTGTCATGAGAGAGGTGACGAGGTTGAGCGTCTGAAGACATGTATTCCTCATGCCAGTAAGTGCGGCTGACGTGTAAGGACCACTTCGGCTCTTCGAAGCGCCTGTTGAAGACAGGGCCGAAGCTCCTGAGTTATGGGTCGGCAATCGCGCTGCCAAACTCTCACCGAGGATCTTTGGTGCCATATGCTCAACGTCATCAGGATTGCGAGCTGAAGTAGCCCGGTTCTGGTGGACTGCAGTTAATATCTTCATAAGTGACGTTGAGTACTCGAATGCCAACGTCGTCAAAGCCGCTGCAGCATGTTCGTCCGCAGGCTCAAGTTCAAGCGCCTTTTTGTAACACTGGATAGCGCGAACAACTTGGGATTCAAATTCGGCGCGCCTTCCACTGATGAGTGTGCTGAAGCGGGTTTGTGTCTCAACTGCGGCGTCGACGTCCCAACTAACGGGGCGTAGGGCACGGATCACGGCCCGAGCAAGAACATAATGGCCTAGCCATGAAACCAGGCGACCACACCTTGGGTGCCTTCGGAGTCCACGTAGGACAAGACTGAAACCCGTTCGATACTTATTGTCTCCACCAAGTGCCCAAGCAGTGGAAATCGCCGTGATCCATGAGGAAACCTCGCTATCATCAAGCTGGAGCGCAGTTGTCGCGGCCTCCAGCGCCCACTTCAATATAGTGTCAACTGTAAAGATATAAAAAGCACCCGATCGCTGCGCTTCCACCAATTCAGACTCAAGCTCCCCCTCGGCGGTCACAGAGCCAACATACACCTTTGCATTTGGTTTCGCTTCATACACCGCTCTCAGTGCTAGTGGGTAAGTGCCCACAGGCTCGAACTTTTGGTGAGATAATGACACGGTACGAGCATGTTCTTGAACCGCGAGGAAGCTGGGCGAAATGATACTAAGTTGATCTAGCAGGACATCATCATCTGGGACGGACCTGTTATCTGATGCGTTATACGCAACAGTAATCTCCTTCAATGATCGCGGTGCGGGAAACAGCTCAGATGGGCGCAAAAACGCGCGAGAGGGCGCGAATTGAATGCCTGAAAGGAGATTTAGGAGGGATTGAGCCTTCTGAATAAACATCCAATTGAGGGTTCGCGTTGAAGCTAGTTGTGCATTCTGTTGGGTGCGTCGCCGCAGATACCTAAACAATGCGCCTCGCAAGAGTGCAGCTGAATGCAGTGGTGAAGGTAGCGACACATTCTGTGCTGGTTGTTTAGCATCCTGCAACGGTAGTGGGCGGGTATCAGTCGCCCCCAGAAGCAAGTCTACCAATGCCTTCGCGACATGAGCGTTGATCCGCACGGATGCCGAGCTTTCGCAAAGATGCTTGAAAAGTTGCTTCCATTCCCCGGTTCGACATGCCTCGTAGAGTTGCTGAATAAGGTTGGCTTGGGAGTAAGCTTGAGGAATGAGATGAATAAGTAATCTGGAAACGATCTTGCTTCGATCCACCATGGACATGCTACCAACGCTGAACTGTGATGGGGAATCAACTGTCTGTGCGTAACTTGTCGTACGGATCGCCGCAGCTCCTAGCGAAGCCATGACGAGTGAGTCCATGCATTCCAGCATCCTGATTCGCGAGTCAGCTCCAAGCTGGCGCGCGTATGCATTGTTGAAAGCACTCAGAGCCTCCGTAGCGTATCGATAAAATTCGATTGCAACGACACTAGAGAGCTCGCCCCGTGACGCCAAAGATTGAGCACTTGCAGCGAAAGTTAAGAGGATGGTTGGCGAGATGGGGGAGGTGCAGTCTGCAACACTGTCGAGTTGTGATGACTCAAGCAGTAATCTCGAGGGACCAGCTGGCGTGGGTCGCAGTACTCGTAGTGTGGAAGCGATGCGGTTCAGCGTTTGCGCCGCAAATCGAGATGGTATGCGACCAGCGACCGTTATCCGAAGGAAAAAGAATTCATAGAACTGAACTAGAGTGAACAACTCAGCCAATAGCGAAGGGGCGGTAGGAGTGATTGCAAGTGCTAGCCAAGACAACGTTTGACAAAGTAGTCGGTCGTGGTGCGAATGCAGATCTAGATCAAGCGGTAACACCGTCAAAGGACGTCTAATAAACACGCTTCCCTCGTCAGTACTCTGGGAAGATTTCCCGCGCGACTTGGATGATTTAGTTTCAGGTTCGGCCTTGAGTTCGCCTTCGCAAGTTTGCTCGAGTGCTCGACTCTCCTCGGCAGTGGTGACATGGTACGATTCGGACTCTTCCGGTTCTTCCGTGATGTCAATCTTAACACTATTCGTCTTGAACGCGAGCCATGCATGCTCGAGCCAGTTCAATAGTTTCGGTACCTCGAACGAACCCAGTTCGAACGTGCGTAGCTCCAGGGACTCCTTTACAAAAGCATCAAAGCTGATGCTCATCTCATGCTCCAGTTCTGATTCGTCTCGTTGATCCGCCAAATCTACAAATGCGCAGCTGGGTAAAGCTTCACACGCGGATAGAACCGTTGCAATGGCGGGAAGAAGGCCTGCATTGGCCTTTTGGAGCTCTTTCAATTGTGCCGAGGATGCTGGAGAAAAAGTGCCTGGAAGGACAGGGCTTGGAAGAGGGGGAAGATACTTTCTTCGCAGGGCGCTGAGCTCGATTGAAGTAAGCTCGTTTTGCGTCGCGGCTATTGCCTGGCGTAGGGAACGACTTCGAATCGCATTCTGTTCGCGCTCCATTTCCTCTTTGCTCAGATATTCCGGAAGTGTATAGAAAGTCATACTTGCGACTGGCACACACAGTAGCTGCGCGAGGGCGTACTGCTGCAGATACCTCTGGAGTGTTCCCCTACGTGGGAAACTCGGCGTACCCTCATTGACACCACCGACCCAAGCGCGCGAGAACCAACGATTTGTGAGCGCACTGTCCGGTGTGACATATTCTCCCATAATCAGTGACAAACGAGCAACAGCGGTGGCTTGCGCTCGGCGATAGATAATGAGCTTTCCACACGGCGCAAACTCTGTGAGGTTACCCAGCTCTGCCAACCAGCAGCTTGCGGACGGATTTGCGGCTTCAAGGAATGCGGGGTCGCCGTTGGTGACGGCTACCAAGTCGGCTGGTCGAACACTTGTGCTTGGAAAGGCACTTGCCCACAATAGTGAAATCGTAGTATGCGGCGACTCACCACTAACAGGATCCAAACCAAAGCCGGAACCTAACGATGCGGGTTCTGGGACCAGTGCAGATGTCTCAAACGACGGGGTCATATGCTGTAAGATGTCGTAGAGAGTTCCGCTTAGCTTAACAGGACTATCACGAGTCTTAACGGGAATTCTAGAGTTAAGAAGATGAAGCACCCTAGTGGTTTGAGTTCGCGCGAGGACTTGTGCCCTCGAACGAGCATGGACCAATGCCGTGACGGCAGTGCGAACACGCAGTAACGCAATGCGCGAATAAATGTAGTCCAGACTTGGGATCAGCACAGCAAGTGAACGGAGCGGAACAAACAGATCACGAACAGTTAGGGTCGACCGTTTTTTTGCTCCAACGATATTTGCCTTGAACTTAGCTGTTTCCGAAGACGCCGACTTCTGCTCACCTTCCTTGGCCTCTTGAGATTCACCAAACTTGAGTCGGCATTCCGCTTCGGACACTGCCGATATGGATACGGTTCGTTTCCCGCGTCCATAAAACGTCACCGTCGTCTCTAGTAAGGATGTCAACGCGGCGACGTACTGTGTGTGAGCCTTCGTTGGCCCTGCCATAGGGATAGCGATTCCAGTATCTCCTATGAACTGTGAAGCCATTGAGCTATCATAGAAGTCAGATTCTGATTGGGGACAACTGGAATACATGAATGGTGCGTTAAGACAGCGAATAAAGTGCTGCCGGGAGTTGGCTACATCTTCGGAAACCACAGCCAAAAGAGCACTGCTTAGATCACGTCGCAAGAGCAACAGAGTTTCAACATCCTTCGCAACGCGATCAACTGGGTCTTCTTTTGAGCGTGATGTTTCTCTCTCCTGAGAGCGGCTGAGGATACCATCGGGGATATCTACACTGGACATGAGGGACTTGGCACCGTGCTGAGCAGAGTGAGCCGTGGTAGAACACTTCTCGGACTTGGATGCGTCCAGTGCGCGCAGTACCGCTTGGCGTTCTGCCAGACGACGACGCTCAAGTAGAGGCTCTAAGATGAGAGCCACCTCGTTCCAATGCGCAGCTTCAGCACACCAGTCCTCGATTGCTTCATCTTCACTTCCCAGTGCCAGACGTAGCCAACCTGCAAGGCCTTGCCCATTATAGCCGAAGTCCACAAACCGCTTGATGTTTTGCAGCTTGAAGGGCGACTCTGGAACTTGTTCCATTAGCCACCCATGAATGAACTTCTTCAGAGAGATGGCAAAGCGCGATGTGGGTGTTGCCTTGGCATCTGCGGGCATCTGGCGCACTTTTGGATCGCTTGCCCATTTGACTAGAAAAACGGCTATAGCCTGCACAGCTAGACTTTCCAAACCCCAATCCGGCAAGCCTCCAGAGCTTGCGGCGATTGCGGCCTGCGATGCCATCGACTTTGTCTCCTCAGTTTGAGAATCGATTTCCAGATAAGCCGAGGGTAGTGAATAGGCCAGAGAGCGCATCGCTATGGAGAGCGCTAAGTAGGGACTACCCTGGCCATATCCACCTTGGAAAGAATAGGGTTCTGAGCCCATCATGACACTGGTTGACTCGCTGGGTCGGAATACACATCGTAGCACCTGAGACATCGCGCGTGAGAATGCGAGATGACAGGTAGAAGCTTTAGTGGAAACGGCTATGTTTTGGCCTTCCGAGACTACTGCTTCGGATCCAACAATAGCTCCACTAACTAACGGGTTGATCAGAGGATCTTCGGTGCTCTCGTTGTCGTCTTCATCATCGCTGTCTTCATCGTCACTATCAATATTCCGATTGCCGGCTGGGACATACAGACCGAAGTTCTTCGCAAATGCCATATTTAGGGCGGCGGCAGCCGCATTTTGCGATGAAGGGGCTGTGGAGCGAGTCGATGTCGTTGTGCCAGGGGTGCTCGACTGCGAACGCAGGTATTGCTGGGCTTCATCAGGGTCCAGGTAAACGAGGGCATTGGAATCCGCACCTGCTACTGCGATGGGAACACGCTTTGCTGGTTGAGGACAAGCGGATTTCTGCTGAATGCCATCAATCAACAACTGCAATGCAGGAATGGAAATCGAAGGAGTGCTATTGCTACTCGAGTTTGATGATTGACCACTCGCCATATTCGCTGTCCATAATGCCCGGCATCTTGCTACAAGTAATGGGAGTGATGTTGGGTATAGTGTGGCAGCATTTGCTAACCAATCTAGTTGATTAGCTCGAGCGACACGTTCTCGGTCACAGGCCTGCGCAGCCAGAAGACAAATGGTATGCAGCTGAGCAACTTTGGATTCCTCGCTCCATGAAACAGCGGAACCCGCTGGTGTGACAATTGTCCCTATGGCAGAGCACTTGTCTCGCGCGAAATATGCAGTGCTGGATACGACCGAGTTGAAGGTTGCAGGTGCAGCGAAGGCAACCGAGGCCTCAGGCACGACTCGGGGGGGTGCTTCAGTGGGCGCAGCTCGACACCCCGAAGATCGGATATAGAGGCTTCGCATGTCGTCGTCATCATAGACTTCTTCATCCTGTGCTCCGTCCGCACACGAGGTCACTGTACGAGTCTTGGTGCTCTCACTCTCTTTGCTAGCTCGTTCCTTATCTTTGTCCTTTTCCTTGTCCTTCTTGGCGGCCTTATCACCCTTGTCGGCCTTGTCGGCCTTGTCTGCTTTGTCCCCCTTCGTATCCTTACCACCCGCGGATGCAATGCTTGCCGACTCCTTCTTGTCTTTCTTATCCTTCTTATCCTTCTTATCCTTCTTGTCCTTCTTGTCCTTTTTGTCCTTCTTGTCCTTCTTACCGGACTTTGAGCTTGACGCATCAAATAAAGCACGCGCCTCCTGCAAGCATGCTTCGCTGTACAGACTCCAGGCAGACTGCGCGAGGCGCAACACCTCCCTCCATTGTCCCTTCCTTGCGGCAATTTGTGCATCTGCGAGATATTCGCTAAGAGGCGTGATATTAGACATGGTATAATGCGTTTGTTCTGCGTTTCAGAACAAGATCTTGCGATGTACCAAATTCTTAGCGTATATAATGCCTCCTAGTGCGTCAAATACAATGCCATAATTTTCTCGCCAAAGAGTCTAATCTCCCAAGTCTCTGGTCCGAGGTTTGTGATGAAGTTTTGCTGCTGAGACTGAGATTACAACTGTTACAACTGGCCGTTTCAAATGACTTAGGGAACCATAGGGTCACGCCGATGCGTACTCACGCACAGTTTCGACACGCCGGGAAATCTCATATGAATTAAACTACAACTGGCGGTTTATTACAATCCTCTGAATACATTCGACGTGACCTCCCAATCCTTCCAACATTGCCAATCAGTTCTTCGTTAAGCACTGCAGCAGAGGGCAAGCGAGCCTCAATCTCATCGGAGATCCCACTTACTTACGGCTTGAAGAACCTTTGCAGGTGTGAGGTTATCACCTACTGCGGCTTCTAAGTCCTGCTGATCTTGGTGAATCCAAGCTAACCACTGCTTTCGCAAGGTTTCTCGTTCTTCATTAAGTTGCGCGGCGAGCTCGGCTTCGGCAGCGCGTGCTTGCCGCATCCGTTCCTGCTCCGGAAGCGACAAGAGTGATACGGCAGCCTCTTTGATGGCACGCTGCCCTTCTTCTCCGTGGAGTGCCTGAGCTACCAACTCTGTGTGTTTCTCACGCTCTTCCAGACGCAGCGCCTCACTTTCTTGTTCCTCAGCCAGCGCTGCACGCAGCTCGGCGAGCTCCTGTTGCAAGTAGTGGGCAATTTGTGCGCTCTGCGTCATTACCATACCTACCTCAGAGCTTGCTTCAACTAGACTTGCTACTTCGGAGAACGAATTTAATTCCTGCAAATCGGCTTCGACTTCAGCAATCTCTTCCGCAAGGTCAAACGCATTCTCTGGAATACCTTCCGTGCCAACTCGATCAGGATGGCTATTAGCACTGGATTCAAGTAGGCTCATTAATCCCGCAGTTCCGACCCCAGGAAGTCCTGCTTCCGCAACAAGATCACTAAACTCTCGACGAACCTTGTGATACAGTTGTTCGGCAAATGCGGCACGACGGCTGAGTTCAAGTCGTCGTGCATTTGCATCAGGCAGCCGCCACAACTCTTTGAGCATTGACCTTGCCTGCTCGTGCACAGAATCAAATTGCATCGCTGGTTCGAGGCGTGATGATTGCGCCTGCAACTGCTTGCGCTTGTGCTGCTCTGCGAAGACGTCCGTTTTCGTGTTCAAGAACTCGTTGAGATCAAAGTTCGTAGCTGAGCCGGAACCGATCGATGAAGACGCCTCGAGGGTAGAGCCTGGAGTGTCAAGTTCTTGCTGAACAATTTGAAGGGTTCGGACGAGTTTAACAATCCGTGCTGCATCATTGATAAGTGCAAACACACGACCCTGAGCATCATGAACCACGGGGGATTGAACGATGTGCTGGAATGTGATGGTAGAGCCGCCTGCCAATAGGCTCGCGGCCAGTTCGAGGTCGCGGGCGTTTGAGGACGGAGAGTGCACATGGGCGAAAGCGGGTGCCATTATGTGCTGCATTATCTCCTCGACTCGCTTCGAATCCACAGCTGAGGCATTCGCGCTCTGTTCAAACTTGTTGAGCAAGCGTGGCTGAGCATTCTCAAGCTCTTCGCCTGCGACATCACCGATAAGACTAGCTGTCATCAACGCATTTACGTGCTTGTCGAGGTTCAGAGCAATCTCGCGAAGCACATCGTTGGAGAGCAAGAGCTGTCCATCCTGGGCTTCCTGCATCAATTGCTCATTACCGCGCTGCTCTGAGGTTGCTAGTAACGAGACATTCGCTGCGGCGCGTACTCTATCCTGCCATGCCGTAACTGTATAACTGCCCGAAAGCTCTTCTTCTAGAAGTGCGCGGTTGAGCGCAAGTGCTTCGCGAGCTTTGGCTGCCCGCCTGGTATCGAATCCATAGATAGAGTTGAGGTACTCGCGCAAGGACTGGTCCGCACGTTGCGCTTTGAACTGGGCATAGGCCAGATATGCACGCTCGGCCACAGCGTCTTCATTTATGGCGGCGCCTGCTTCGAGCAAAATAGGAGGGGTGGGAGGGTCTGTTGGCAGTCCCTGCCGCATCCGTACTTGCTTCCAGCGGCGAAGCCAATTCATTCGCTCTCTAATACGATTGAGCCGTTCTTGCTGAAGCCGCTTCTGGAACCGCGACTGCTTTGCATTGGGTGTTGCAACAAGGGTAGACTTTCGTTTCAGGATGCGCTCATGTTTAACTCGAACTGCATAGCGCTCACGGTTGCCTCGATCAGTGTACTTAGTTACCACGGATCTGATCACGTGGGATCCCTCACCCGATGAGGAACCAGCGGTCGCAGGGCTCAGGCCACTTACAGAACCGCCACGGTAGTGCCCCGTTCGGAGTGAGGCGCCCAGTCTTCGTGCGCGTTTCAAGTTATGACGTGCAACGTGGGGTGAGTGACTACCGTCAGCAAAATCCGTCGAGGGATCGACACCCATGCCGAACGCAGGTGAGACGCGTGCGCGATGAAGGTCTTTCGCGGGGATTTTCGCTGGCTTCTTTCCATCCTTGTAAGGTGGGAGGACCCCATCTCCTTTCGCGGCTTGAGATAGCTCCTCCAGTGCTGATCTTGATACACCGGCCCGTGCAGCATCGCCGTGTACTGTAAAGGGAATATCATGAACAGCGTACTTGGGTCCGCCAGCAACAGCCGCCCAGAAATCAATGATGAATGCGTGCTGTGCAGAAGCGGCAACGCTCGGTTCTACATGGTGCGGCTCACTAGCACCAACCAGAAGGTAGTGATGCTCGTGAAGAGCCCGGGTTCTGAGCATCTTCTTTTTCGGGCCGCCTGCGCGTCCTTTTCTAGCGCCTCCTGCCCATTTGCCCCATCTACCTTTGCGACGCAAGAATGGTAAAATGCCACTACTCTCATCCGTTTCTGCAAAGCGGAAAAGTCGCCCAATGCCTCGAAGGATACCTCCCCCTCCTACACCTCCTGCGGGTGACGGATCTTCAGGCTTCTGATAAGTGTCTGTTGAGGAACCAAAATGCTCAACGACATGGGTAATAAGAATACCCGGGGGGGCCGTCTGCGCGAGTGCATAGAAGCCAGCAATCGCAAGAAGCTCAGAATCACCTGCTGCCTTCTCCTTATCAGTAACGAGTTGGAAGGCTTCTCGCCCAGCTGCAAGCTGCCCTTCGATGCTGTGGCGCGCGGCTGCGCGTCTGTACTTCCTCTTGATCTTTTCACCGGACGTGTACACAACCGTTTTAGGGGACGGAAAATCAGTGTCGCACTTGGATGGCGCTTCCAACATGGCTTGCCATTGTCGGCAACCTTTGGCACTTCCGGAGGAAATAATCGCCGAACACCTACGAGCAGCATTTAAGTAATATCCAAAGATGTCGTCGCGCCGACGGTAATTTGCGTCGCAGTCGGACAGGCGTACGCGGTTGAACAAGTTCTTTGCAATCGAGTATGCAAGACCTCCAATCGCATCTCGAATCCCTCGTGAGACGTGAGCATTTACGGAGGTTGCGTGACGGAGCGCTGATTTGGAAATTGTCAACTCTGAGTCAGCGCCTAGTCCTGCACCACCCATCGACGCACTTTCGATAAAAGTTGCTGCCGCATGCCGATACAGATCGCGCGCATCACGAAGTCGTGGCAAAAGTGCCTTACCCAAGAGGTGCATCGCTGTCAAACGATCCATCGCGTTGGGGTCACCCAGATAGGCAGGCTCTGCAACGATTGATCGTGAGATGGACTGATCTTGTACAGTAGGGCACACTTCAACACTAGCCACGTATGGACACACATGGATCTCACAGAGACGATGCGGGAAAAGGGCTTGAGGCAGCGATGTGAGAAGAGCATTTGCACCTCGGCAATAAGTCTCACAGTCATACTTGGATTTCTCCCATGGCAAAGTTGCCGATCGGCAGGTGTGAGTAATCTTGTCCCAGATGCAGTGTTCGACGTCTGTGAACGGGTTGATGCCACGGACAAGGTGTGGCTTCACACAGAGATCGCACCGCTGGATCGTCTCGCAGATGGAGAACTTCGCAGACAACTCTTCGGATGAAGCCAGCGCAGTGGTGGCCGAATCTGTCCCTGCAGATGTGGAGGCAGCTGGCGCTGTCCCTGAGCTGCGCTGAAGACTGCTGTCACCTCCTTGCATGATCACGGTTCCGTCATAGTGGCCACTACTTTGCGAATTGTCATGATAGTCCGTGGTAGGGTAGTGATCTGCAATGGATGCGTCAAAGAGACAGCACATAAGCAGGATGAGCGCGAGTGTGATCCAGGCGTTCGGGCTACCTTGCGCTTGCATGTGCAAGGCGGGTAAGGTATAGGCGGCATGACGAGGACTTCTCTGCCGCAGCGACGACGGCGACGCCTTTCGCCTCATCTTTGCACACGTTCGAACAGTTGAGGGCAGCGAACGGTAGCAAATAGTTTCAGCGCGCCTGGTGGCGTGTCGCTCCACCAGTGTAGGCACTTCTACGCCAAGCGCCAATGCTGAATAACAGCACTCCACTCTGCCGATGGAGTTTGCTCACCCGAGATTTTGCTCACCCGAGATGGTTCCTGGTGATGACGCGGCTTGCCCTGACGCGAGTACTGTTTGTCCCGCCAAACCAGTCTCTACGGTGGGACAGCTCGCGAGGAACTCACACGTCCAATCACTACGAGTCGAGGTACGGGTAAACCTCCAAAGGGCTCTAGAATAGACGAAAAGGCGAAGAAACCAGGCTTGGGTGAGGAATGGGTGGGGTTTGTGGGGAAAGACAAGGAGGAACTGCAAATCTGAAATGAAACTTCGGTATGTCCCAAAAATCTTAATGAAATAAAACCAAGAGCATTCTCGTAGCTCACATATAACAACAGGATTTGAACACCTAAGCAGTCTAGGCTAACTCTCTTTCCTCTCGTATTCCAGCACCCCACACTCTGGAAGCTCACTTGAAACCGTCCACCATCCACCGAGCTGTTCAAAACCGCACAGTATTCACATTGCGGAAATAGGGGTTAGTATCGCTAGTGGCGCCGAACAAACCAGATTGAATCGTAGATCTTTACATTCGGTGACAGTATTCCCCCCAAACCCCAGAAAATCCGTGAAATTTTCGAGAAAACTGAATCATTCCGTCGGCCCCTTAGTTGGACAACGGACACCGCATACTGGAAGAGACCGCAGAAGGGCCGGATCACGACCTCAGCACAATACTCATGAGTCTGGAGCAATTAGAGCGACTCAGTCTTATATCTTCAGTAACTAATGAGCTTCAGTCCCAAGGTCATGACGTAGATCAGGACACGGTGGAGTTCCTCATCCATCTAGGTCAGGAGTCCCCGAAAGCGTCAGCGTTTAAGGCAACGCTCGATGAGCTCGGCACCGGCTTTTCGCCTAGCCTGGTCAATACGCTGTATACGATGATTATTAAGCGCTCTTCTTCAAGTTTGACGATTCCTGGCCGAGCCATCGGAGTCTCCAATGCAGAATCCAAGACCGGTCTCACCACAGAGCTTGTGAAGGATCATATCGATCATCACAAGCGTCGTGAACAGGCGAAGCAGTTCCCGGCGCTTGCTCTGCCCGACAATGTCGTGTCTAAGGATTGGCTGAAGGGCGATGATGCGCCATTTACCAATCTCTTGGGCCCAAACGGTGAGCGGGACCGAAGCGACTCGCCAGAGCGGAAGAGGGAGGAGGAGGAGAAGGGTATTGCTCCATCGAGTACGTCTTCCGATAGAACACTGAATATGGAGGCTAAGGCGGTCGAGAACGAGCGTAGCGCCGACATTACTAGTATTTCGTACAAAATCGAGAAAAAAGAGGAGGAATATGAGCCACGGGTGAAGGACGAGTTCAAGGGCCAAAGAGGTCGCAGTCGAAGCCGAAGCCGTGGCCGAGGTCGAAGTCATAGTCGCAGTAGGAGCCGAGGTCGCAGCCGAAGTCGCAGCCGAAGCGGGGACAGATATTCTCGTCATCGAAGTCGTAGCCGAAGTCGTAGCAGGGAATATGAGCGCAGGTACGACAATTCGCGACGACGTCGAGATCGAACCCGTAGCTACAGCCGTAGCCGTAGCCGCAGTCGCAGTCGCAGTCCTAGTGAATACCGCATGCATAGTAGGCCGGATATTACCAAGTCCAGTTCCAAGAGCAGCAGCGCTGATACAACCTCGTTTACCACTCTCCCGTCTCAGCAACTGCCGCAACTGTATTCAGTATATCGTGGTGAGGTTCAGCGTGTCAGGGATTTTGGTGCGTTCGTGTGGCTAGTAGATTTCACCAGTCCACGTATTGAGGGACTGCTGCACGCGTCTGCCATCCGCCATGGCGGCAGCAGAGTCAATGCTACAGAGGTGTTAAAGCCTCGTCAGATGGTCTGGGTGAAAGTTCTCACCATAGTTGATGGAAAAATAGGCTTGTCGATGCGAGATGTGGATCAAGAGACTGGACGTGACTTGCGCCCAATCAATCCAGGAGGCTCTCAGTCAAGCGGTCGTCTGGCAAGCAATGCACTTGCAAGCTCCGCGATTCGTGCAGAATCTCTAGCAGAAATGGTGCCACGCCGAGGAGCAACGTCTAACGCTCCTGTACATGATGATACGCGCGAGATCGCATACGCGCCCTACGCAAGCGGTGCAAATGCGATTCCGATCGGAGGTGGTCGAGTTGGCGCAGCAGCCGCATCATCAGGCACGTTGGATGCTTCTGGTATAGAAATGTCGCCTACAGGTGCAATCCCCATGAGCGTGGTGAAACGCAATGAGAAGGAACGAAGTAGACGAAGAATGACATCTCAGGAGCGATGGGAGTTGGAGCAACTCATCAATTCGGGTGCACTGTCTGCGTCTGAGCTCGAAAGCGTTGACGATGAGACGAAGCTTGCAATCGCTCGAGGTGAGGCCAATATGGCTGCTCGCAAATTGGGACTCGCACAAGCTGACGACGATGAAGAAGATAGCGCTGAAGAGGAAGTTGAAGTCGAGTTGAATGACGATGAACCCGCATTCTTGCGCGGGCAAACAACGGAGCTCTTAGGCCTTGCAGCAGCTGAAGAGATGGCGAAAGTTGTCAAGATGCCCGACGGGTCCATGCAGCGTGCTGCATTGACGCAGAGTGCACTTGCAAAAGAGCGTCGTGAGGCGAGAGAGCAGGAGTATGCTCAGACTCTAGAGGCTATCCCCGCTGATATTTCCCGCTCGTGGGAGGACCCAATGGCCAAGTCAACAGAGCGTTATCTTGCAGCAGAACTACGTGGTATTGCAGGTCGTAACGTAGGCGGCCTTGTACCGGAATGGAAACAGGAGATGATGGGCAAGAACGTGACATTTGGCAAGATCACAGACAAGTCGATTAAAGAACAACGCGAAGAGCTGCCCATTTTCCCACTTCGCCAGGCGTTCCTCGATGCTGTGAAAGAGAATCAAATCCTAGTCGTAGTCGGCGCCACCGGTTCAGGCAAGACCACGCAGATGACTCAATACCTCTACGAAGCTGGCTACGCTCAGGGACGTAGCACCATTGCCTGTACACAGCCTCGTCGTGTCGCAGCAACCTCCGTTGCTGAGCGAGTTGCACTCGAAGTGGGTTGCAAGGTCGGCGAGATCGTGGGTTACTCGGTTCGTTTCGATGATTGTTGTGGTCCTGAAACCAGGATTAAGTATATGACGGATGGTATGCTTCTACGCGAAATCCTGCTCGATCCTAGTTTAGGCAACTACTCTGTAATTATTCTTGACGAGGCCCATGAACGAACGATTAATACGGACGTGCTCTTCGGCTTGCTGAAGAATGCTGCATCGAAGCGCAAGGACCTCAAGCTCATTGTCACTTCGGCAACACTTCAAGCAGATAAGTTTAGTGATTACTTTGGAGGCTGTAAAATCTTCGAAATTCCCGGTCGCATGTATCCTGTCGAAATTCTGTATGCGCAGCAGGTTGAAAAAGATTATCTGGACGCTGCTCTCGTGACCGTGATGCAGATCCACTTCCATGAGCCGCCCGGTGACATTCTCCTCTTCTTGACTGGTCAAGAGGAGATCGACACAGCATGCGAGATTCTCTATAACCGCATGAAGGCTCTGGGCAAGAATGCCCCACCTCTTATACCGCTGCCCGTGTATGCATCTCAACCGAAAGACGTTCAGTCACGCATTTTCGAACCCGCTCCACGCGGTTCAAGAAAGTGTGTCGTTGCGACCAACGTTGCCGAGGCTTCCCTGACGATCGATGGCATTGTCTATGTTGTCGATCCTGGTTTCTGCAAGCTTAAGGTTTACAATCCTAAACTCGGAATGGATTCACTTCAAGTTACGCCGATTTCTCAGGCCTCGGCAAAGCAGCGTGCAGGTCGCGCAGGTCGTACTCGGCCTGGAAAATGTTTCCGACTCTATACGATTCAGGCATATCAAAACGAAATGCTTCCTATGACCCCACCAGAAATTCAGCGTTCAAACCTTGCGTCAACTGTCTTGATGTTGAAGGCAATGGGTATCAATGACTTGCTAGGATTTGATTTCATGGATCCTCCACCCCAAGCAACTCTCATTAACGCCCTCAAGTCGCTTCATGCATTGCAAGCGCTCGATGACGAAGGCTTGCTGACGCGACTAGGCAGGAAGATGGCGGAGTTCCCAATTGAGCCCCAAATGAGTAAGATCCTCATGGCTTCTGTCGATCTTGGATGCGCTCAAGAAGTGCTAACTATTGTCAGCATGCTTTCAGGTGAAGAGATTTTCTATCGTCCTAAGGATAAACAGGCACAAGCCGATGCAAAGCGTGCCAAGTTTTACCAACCGGAAGGTGATCATCTGACGTACCTTACTGTATATCAAGCCTGGGCAGCCGCTAAGTTCTCTCCTTCCTGGTGCCATGAGAATTTCGTATCGTTAAAGGCCATGAACGCAGCGCAGAAGGTACGGCAGCAATTGGCATCAATCATGGAGCGGTACCGCTTGCCGGTCGAGTCCTGCGGTCGTCACGTGCAACGGATCTGCCGTGCAATCTGTTCAGGCTATTTCATGAACGCAGCAAAGAAGGATCCCCAGGAAGGTTATAAAACTCTCGTGGAAGGTCAGCCTGTGTTTATTCATCCATCGTCGAGTTTGTTCAATAAGCCTCCCGAGTGGCTCATCTATCACCGTCTCGTCTTAACATCAAAAGAGTACATGCGTGAAGCTCTCGTCATTGACCCGAAGTGGCTGATTGAGCTCGCGCCGAACTTCTACAAGAACTGCGATCCGAATCAGATCAGCAGGCGTAAGCGACGCGAAAGGCTTGAGCCTTTGTTTGACAAGTACCATAATCCCAATGAGTGGCGCTTGTCCAAGCGTAAAGGGTAATGGAGCATAGGTATTCTCTTCTGAGTACCCACTTCATACTCGAATATTCCAGCCCAGATTGACCAGCTTCTTTCGCCAATTTCACACTCAGCAAACGGTAACTACAACCGTATGACGTAAAATTTAAGAGTGTGTAATGTGAGCGACATGCCTAGCGAGTGCGTCTTCTTGTGCAGCTGGTCTTATATCAAGTTGTCCATACAATTCCCCTTGTTTTGAACTCTCACGATTAGCCATCGACGAGATCACGACTGCAGAGCAGCAGAATGAGGTCGCTTTTTAAGTGTCTAAGGATAATGCTCGCCCCCAAAGGGAATAAGCTTGGTTCCTGTTCTGAATCATCATGTAACTCAAAAGCTTATGGGCTGTATGAGCCTTGGTAATGTTGCAGGTCTGGGACGTGGTTTGCAGAAAATCCGCAGGTTTGCGCACACACGTTACTAAATCGTTTTGTCCAGTATGAAGGCAGCCCACTCACTTTCGAGTCAACTTCTACGCAGCAACTCACTTCGTAACGCTAGTGCAGCGTTGGATTCTGTTCATGCACGTCGTGCTGGTGCGCAATTGGTCCATGAACTTAAGACTTTGTTGACCTTCCCAGCTCCTGCCCATTTTTCCGTGGTATCGAGCTCATTCTCTGGTGGATGCAGTAAGCGGCATGCCACTTTCTCTATCACGGCATCACAACCACATTTTCACGCGACGTTGAGACCTACTCTAACTCCAGTTGTGACCCAAAGAGTCGCATCAAGAGGACATAGAAGTGTTCATGCGAACGAGACGGATGTGGCCAATCGTTGGGCGATTCCTAAGCACATCGGCCAGCACTTTATTCACACCCTGCGTCACAAGGCGGACGAAGAACTCCTCGCCCAGCTTTCAAAGCACTTGCCGCCTCCTGATCACCCTGAGTACTACCTAAAGCAGACATGGGTTGCGCATCTTGCGGCGCACAAGCTCACTGTACAGGCCGATTTTGTCGCGCAGCTAGGACATGTTGTTCACTTGATCGACATTCGCTCCGAGGACGAGATCGCTGGTCCTATTGGCTACATCCCTGGCGTTAATTGGTTCCCTAAGGAAGAGAAAGAGAAGATTCTGAACGCTTTCCCGAAAGATGCTCTCATCGCTATCGTCTGCTCGAAGGACTCCGACTCACGTGAGGTTGTGCGCTTCCTTAAAGCCAATGGTCATCCATTTGCTGCCGTAATGGCAGGCGGAATGAGAACATGGAAGTTAATGGGATTTGCGTCAGCACGAGATCCAAAGATCTTGACTCGTCGATGTAAGCCCGTCTCGGTACAGGCGAAGGTGCCTCAGGCACCGACGGATCTTCCAGCAGAAGTGCCTCACATCTCCCTTCAACAAGTAATTGAACATATTGGCACAGGTGACACCATCCAATGGCTCAAAATGGCCGCCTTCATGGTGCATGGCCGACTCAGCTGTGTCGATGGACGAGACGATTGCGGGGTTATTGGTACTCCCGGAGGTGATATGGGCGAGTTTATTATTGGTCTTCAGGTACTTGAGGAGCTGCTGCATCGTCACATTACCGAAGCAGAAGCGGCAATCCTATTCCAGCGCCGTCTCGACGCCTTCGGACGCTTCTATATGCATACCGATCAACTATGTATCGCAAGGCTACTGAACGCCATGTTTGCAGACGAATTTCTCGCCGCTCGTTTGAAGCGCCCTAAAGATGACTTCGAAGTTGCAAACTTAATACGCGCCGGCATTCCCATGGAGTGCCGCCCAAGGGTAATGGAACTCTTGCTTGAACCCGATCACATTGGATGTGGCCATCTTCGTTTGCTACTTACTCAATCGGAGAGGTACAAAGTTCGCCGCGAGTTGGTCGTGCTAGCACTCAAGTGCTTTTTCTACTCAATGTGGGAAGGAGCTGCAGGCTGCGATTACGTAGCCCTCTCTGGCAAGCACGACGAGCGGGGCGTTACCAACGTCACCCTGACTGACGAAGTACATTCATTCACGTACATTCCACTCATTCCCCCATCGATCCAAGGCAAGCAAGTCTTTGTGAATCACTCCCAAATTTCCAGCTACTTGCGCCATCAGCTAGCCGAATGGTTTTTGTCGCAAACAGATGTCATTTCGCTCTCCAAGGTTGCATGCGCTGCATTTGCACCGAACATGGATCTACTCGCAGATTGGCATGTTAACAACACTCTGAGCGAGCTTGCCAAGAATCTTCCCATGTACTCAATCAAGTTTGACAATGCGGGAAACTGCACCGTCGAGTATAATGGCATTGTTGGGATGTCACAGACGGTGGAAACCCCTGCCACTGCTGCAGCCGAGGCGATTGAAAACATCTCGCGGATTCTTAATTCCCCTGAGTATGATGAAGATGACTCGCCAGATGCCCAACCTGATCCAGAGACCCAGAAACGCATTGCCGATTCCTTGGCATCTTACTACGCACGCGGATTCGCACTTCCAACTCGCACGTCGGCTCCAACTGTTGTTATCAATGGCGTCGAATCCAAGCTAGAGGTTCCAGAAGATCAGCTGGTTTTGCGGGTCGCCCATCCCGACACGGCTATTAAGAGTGTGCCTATGAAAATCGAGTCACCTACTCGTTCCAACCCCATCCAACTCATTGCACGCGTCCGTGCCGCAGTTGAGCGCCACCGGCTTGCGAACAAACCCAATGAGACGAAGTCTCACACCGGTCATCATCACCATAATCATCACCATAATCATCACCATCATCATCATTACCACCGACACAACCATGGCCGCGATCACCACACTCACAGCTGCGGTTCAGCCTGCGGAGCTCATCATGTTCTCCCCAACTCCCATCACAATCATAGCCGTCACAATCATCATAGCCATTCCCAAGAGTAATTCAAACAGTCGAAAGTTGCTGCTGCCTTCTCTACCTCCATCTATGTTAAATCGTACTCTATAGCATCTTAACTTAGCGGTCCGGACAGTATTACCGTGCCCTGACCTTCTGGCTTCATCCAATCTCATTTATTTCCTCACTATTGGACCCGATTATTAACTTACCTTCGGCATCCAGTGTTCTGCTGTTCTCAATACTATGGTTCTTTCGCTTCATTTCCTTTCCATTCTAATGGAACTCTAGTATTGGAATCCTAACTGGTTGTTCTCGTCACTACCTTCTTTCCCATTGTTCCGACTCCCACATCCCAACTACATGTTGCGTCACAAGTGGTGGCAACGTAGGTGGTCGTTGTTACGGTAACTACAGAATACTTCATACCGGATTCAGTATCACGCGTCCTGCTACACACTTAGCAAGGCGCGCACAATCGTGTGCATTTGTTTCCATCGTCTCCATAGGTTCACCGTGCTCCACATGGGTTACGCTTCGAACATCTCAGCGTGACCCAGCTGTGCAAACGAGTGAAACGTACACCTCTATGTGATCAATCAACACTACCTCCTCAAATCTATCCTGATTAACCACCTCTTCCCATCGAAAACTCGTCCCTAGAGTTTCTAATACAGCTCTTGTATGGTTTAGTATTGAATCATGCGCCTCGATAACGCAATATCTGATCACGTTATGTACATGAGTGTATGCGAGTTCAGCAATTCCGACTCTTAGTTGATCTTAAGAAGCTCGACATCGAAAACAAGCGTGGAATTGGCAGGGATAACAGGAGGGAAGCCACGGGGGCCATAGGCGTAGTCCGGAGGGCAAGTCAAAAGAGCACGCTCACCAACAGACATCTGAGCAACCCCCTCGTCCCAGCCACGAATAACGTGACCAACACCGAGCTTGAAGGTGAAGGGTGTGCCACGGGTACGGGAGCTGTCGAACACCTTGCCCTCAGGCGTCTCAAGCGTGCCAGTATAGTGGACGGTGACAGTGTCATTCTTCTTGGGCTTCACGCCATTGCCCTTGACAAGCGTTTCGACCTTGAAGGTCTTGGGTTGCTGGGTTGCAGCCATAGCACGGACGCCAAGGAGGGAGGCTGCGGCAACGGAGATCGAGCCAGCGGCGGCGATTTTGGTGACGGCCTTGGTGTTGAGGCTTGCAAGTGCAGAGAACATGGAGGTGTTGATGGAGAGTTGCCTGTCGATAAGGTTAGATGGGGTGCAGGAGGAAATTGAGTAGGCAATTCAGCGTTGGATAGATATCAGAACACTGATAGCAGGCCAGTCACTAATTGAAGTATTGATCTGCACTATTGTTGGCCCCGATGACTCGATCTACATCGTACTGTACACTCGATTTTGATGTCCACGCGGAGTTTCAGGGGCTGAGATCCGGCACGAGGCGGGGACTCACAGTAAGTAGACAGGCAAGCAGGCGCAGCAGATCGTACGAGTAGGTGATTTAATGCAGACCTAAATAGCCATTTCCCGCGAGCTGTCCTCTGCCCCCTATCAAGTGGCATGTACTCAATGTGGTCAGGGTCACAAGTAAGAGATGCATGGCTTGATGAAAGGGAAGATGATGTGTTACCACAGAAATAATACAATATCCTCCACCATATCACTGGAAAAGAGCATCTTTCACGCGTAGATCGCGCAGAATCTGCGTATTCGCGCCGATCCAGAAAGTCTGAAGCGATGAGAGACCCCGAATTTCTGACATTTCCACGAATTGGATATCTCTGGACGAGGGCTGTGATCACGCAAGAGGATTCGATCCGACGATTACGACTGCAAGCTCTGATTGATTTTTATCCGCTCTTATTCAGTCTGATCTTATAATTAGGCTGAACACCACCCCCTCTCGCTTCCTTCGCGACCTCTAAATGTCCTCGCTCGGCGTGAGCGCGTCGGACGCGGGCAAGGATCCACTTAATTGGTTCACTACAAGGCTCGAGCAGGATCCTGATCTCCCCAATGCGCATACGTTATCTTACGCTGAGTTCAGCCAGTGGATCGCGCGGTATATTCATGAATGGCCTGCCAAAGACCGCAAGACTCTCGCACCGGTCATCCGTGAGCTGACTTTCGTGGGGTCAAAAGTCGCTCCCGATGTTGCCGTGGGGTTGTTCCTCGCGAGCTTGCTTGACTGTATCCGCGCCCGTGGACTTGCTAGTGATGCTGTCTGGACGGAACCAACGGCCCAGCTTGCAAATCGAGTGCTGGACAATCAGAATGTCTTGACGAGGCTCGTCATGGCAGGAAGCACTGACTCACAATCAGCTCCACAGACGGACGCCAAGGAGGGGCATCGTGTTAAACCGCCATCGCTAGCAGCTTGCACTCGACCATATCAGCTAATCCTTATTGCATCGCTGGCTGCGGCCATAAGACAGGGCAGACAGGCCAGTATTGAAGAGGACAAGAGCTATGAGAGCAAGGGCGAGCACACACTTGAACTCGAGGAAAAACAGGATCGAACCACCGATGAGGGGGTTGACCGGAAAACAGACAACCAAGATGCAGCTTCTATATTTCACTTCACAACATGCGACGATCTACCATATGGACTAAATCAGAGGCTTGTCTCTAGAAAATTGTCCTGGTCAAACACAAAGACTCGTAGTCGGCTGTTAGCTGACTTAATTCAGCAGCTCGCTAAACTGCTTCGACCACATGATAGCACGTTTCGGTCGTATATTGAAACTTGGTACTTTGGAGGTGGGCGTGAAGCGGAGGATGTCAATGCTCGGAATCAACGGTTGCGAACGAAAATCATGGAGCGTGCAACTCGAAGAGCAAAACGAAGAGAGCTTGGGCTCTCGCCAGAGGACAGTGAGGATGGTGGACTATCGAGTGACGATGATATTGGCGATGACGACGATTCGATAAGGTTTCTTCTCCCAGGAGCAGATGACTTGCCTGATGAACTGGAAGTCGGACGCTCCAGCGATTCGGATGGGCTTTTTAAAGAACTCGACTCACACGATGCTGAAAATGACGAAAGTGAAGCCGACATTGTAACAAGACATGAAGTGGCAAAGGCTGTGCATGCTTATCGCGTAAACAGCACAGCGGTACTGGCGCTGCTGCGTGCTATCCTTCGAGTGTGTGCGGAGCACTCAACTACGTACTTCACCCAACTTGCCAAAGTCATCCAAGACCAGAATACTCATCTGCTTGCGCTGGCAGCATTGGTACCGCATGCATCACTTTTGCTCAGGCCGTGGCTTCCTCCGTCACATGCTCAGAATTGGCGCTTTGTTGCTTGGACAGATAGAATGGCCTCAAGTTTAGCCCGTGATTGTCTAGTCCTCTTGGCCTCAACCCTTGAGCTCCTGCCATTTGATCAAACTGCCTACAGCTCAGCACTCTCGGGACGAACCGATGTGAGTGAAGATGCGGCCGGAATTGCATATACTTATGCCGCAACCTTGCTTGCATGCACATATGTACATCAATTGATTCCGCAGCTTCGGCTTGCTCTTCGATCGTCGGCCAAGCCTCCAAAACCTCTGGTCCATGCAGGACCTTCATCTCGCTCACAGTCCGCATTGCTCGCCTTTTTGGAGCAGGATCTAAGCGAACGACGCGAATCCGGCGGCCTAAGTTCGGCCATGGCAAGCCTTGGTTCTGATCCGTTTTGGAAGCGGCTCCAGGTACCAAAGTGGGTTGCAGATTGGCTGGTCCATTTTGTGTTCGATTCGAGCACACCACTTGATATGAGCTTTTCCGATGAGCTAGCTTCAAGATGGAGCTATGGCCGATTCATTATGAGTGATAAGGGACAATCTTACTTCCTGGGACAGCTCGTGACTGAAGCAACGAGCTTCGTTGAATCCTCAGGAAATCTGAGCCGAGAGCAATTTGTTAGGATAGCTGAGCTAGTCAAAACTACCCGTGCAAATCTCCTCGAACATAATCTCTCCGACCTCATGGCCATGTCGCTCACCCTTGCGGATGATTCGGTTGCTCGCCCGAACAAAACGCTCGGTGTGCGGATGTGTGCAAAGGTGCTCTATCACACTGCACCGCACAAGCTTATTGAGACGGGATGGGGTTTTGTTGCGCTTGAAAGCCTGCAGAGAATTGCCAGGTACAAGGAGGAACCGGAGTTGGTGGATATCACTGTGGATACGGCAGCTCGTTTATTCGCTGCACTGGCGCCCTCAAAGCCAAACCTTGCTGAAAATGCCATTAGGCAGAAGTTACATCATGACAAGCTGGTTCTTGAGCGGGCACAGGAAGAGCAGAGACAGCTTGTTGGGTATCTCAGAGCGTACGAGAGTTTTTATGAAATGATGAGTAGTGAACCGACTCTACGTGAAAATGCTTGTGTTGAGAACACAGAGGCCTTAGCTCGCGATTCCACACTCTTCACCATTGCAGAGCAAAAACTACTGGATATCAGAACGGCGTTATCGACAAAGTTAGCCGATTCGATCTTCGCGCTTAACCTCGATGATAATGCAGCAATCGCAGCGATGCGGGCAAGCGTGGGTCTCCCTCCGGAAATCACGCAAGAGCTTGACAATGAGAGCGAATTAAGTTTATCAAGTAAGCGGCCACAGAACTCGAATGTGGCTCTCAACTTTACGAACCCAACCGTAAAGTGTTGGCTCGAAGGATATATTTCAGAGCTGCAACACCTTGCCATGTCGCCGCCTGACGATAATGCTGGTAGTGATCTGGGAGAGGCGGCCTCTGCAGCATTGCTACTTAACGCAATCGCAGAGAGGCGATGGTTACGACCTAGACGTGCTGCCGACGAGACGACGGGTGATGGGGAGAGTTCCTCGAGTTATCAAACCCCATTTCTTGGCGGCATTCCCCCACTGCTCACAAGCCTTCAGCTCGCACGCACCTACACGCGAGTGAGCAACACCCTCATGCTAGCACTGGGACCAGAGGGTATTTCAGAAGTTGCGTCGCAGTTGCTCCCTCCTCTGTTTACTCTGGCAAGTCATCATGACATTGTTGTTCGAGGTCCCGCCCTTCATGCGATCGGCCTAGCATTCGCGATTGCTGGGTCGCGGCTTCGAGTACATGCCCGACAATTCTTGACATGGCTAGTTGACACGTACATCACGCTAAACGACACCGAATTTGTCGAGACCGTTTCAGTTTTGCGCTATGGCCTCAGGGGCTGGATCCACACTCGATCTCCGATGTTCTCTAATGGCAACACATCCGATCCAGACTCCGATGACTACGAGGGCCTTCCAGCGGAGTCGTCGACACACCTGTCCAAACCTAGTAGTGCCGTGATGGGGAAATCAGGACTTGTAACAATGCAAGATGTGAGTGCCGTCGCGGCAGTGATTGCGGAAACCGCACTTGCGGCGAGCGGAGATAATAGTGATGACGAAGAATCCCCAGCTATTCGCAGAGAGCGTGAGCTCCGTGAACAGTACGAGCGCTGGAAGGCCTACAACTCAAAGGGAGAAGCAGTTGAAGGCGACGATTTCGAAGAGTTCAAAGCAGTTTATGGTAAGACATCGGAGGACGCGCGACTCGAGGAACTCCTTGAACGGTATCGTGTCCGCAAAGCTCGGCTGACATCTATGACTACCACCGAGCGATTCGCACTTGGTCAGGCAATGGAAAGTGAACTCGCTCTATCAAGAGACTTCGTTCGCTTCTTAATCGTTCAACTGTTCACGCGGATCGGTGCAGATGTCGACCTCATGGATGCTTTACGGGAAGGAACTCAGGTCCATCCAACAGCCGCGGTCCAGGATTCTGAAGAGCCGCGAGGTCCATGGCTTCCTGGGCTTGAAGCCTTAGGCGAAGCGGTTATGACATCTTTAGAAGAGTTCTACTTAGGAACTGGAGAGATTTAAGATTGCAGAGGATCATTTCGATACATAAAGCCTGTAGTTACTGTCAGGCGCTTTTCTTAATGCTGAGCTTCCTGGGACAGCACGCTGTGCAGTGTTATCGCAAGGGAGCTTGCTATGCACGCAATATATATCCCACCTGAATTGGTCATTGATAACAGAGAGCCTCAGAATCGGAATCAGGGGTGCTGAAATAGGGAAAGGAAGTACTTTGTTGCACAAAGGTTTTATGGCAATCCCGGGCAATGCCAAGACTGCAGAGCACTGCATGTGTGATATACCGATGTGAATGCATGTGATCTTGCCGCCTATCATGTTTTTTCCTGCGTACCGCCTTAGATTATCCCGCAATATGGGAAATCCCATGTTCTCAAGCGAGTTGACGAAGTTTCACCTGACGAAGTGTGTTACAGGAAAGAGGCAGGGATACGATTGGCATAACACCAGTGAGTTTTGGTAGGGAGGTGCATGAGAAATCTGTTAACTGAATGAATTGGCAGTTGGGATCCCACAACCCGCCGGTCAGAGTAGTAAGCCCGCGCCGGACACAGAAGAGTGTATGATTGGAGTATATTTACCATCGATCCTGTGGATGGCAAGAGCTCATCATGCCTCATCACACATGCAAAACCATTCACCTGTTGCAGAAGGAAGAAGGCCATGGATATCATCGCTGGTTACCAGGGCTTCATCACCAAAATGCTGTCGTCGTCCACGGTGCAGGGTATGAAAGCCCTGCTCATGGACGACGACACAACCCGCATGGTGGGTATGGTTTGTTCTCTCACGGAGGTCATTGGAAAGGAAGTGTACGTCGTTGAACGAATCCAAGAGCAAGCTCATGATGACGCAAAGCAGAATGCTGCGATTGCACATCTCAAGGCAGTAGTCTTCTTGCGTCCAACACGCGAGTCTGTTGAAGCACTCTGCGCAGCACTTCGAAAGCCCCGCTTCAAGGAGTACCACGTATTCTTCAGCAACACGCTCTCTCCCGAGCTCATGCGCATGATTGCCGAAGCAGACGCCGAACATGAGCTGGTCCGTCAAATGCATGAATTCTATGCAGACTATGTTGCAGTTCTACCTCATGTCTTCACGGTGGAGATTACTTCAAACACACCACTGTACCACACGCGTCAGTCCTGGAGGATTATCGATCGTCAGAATTGGGCTCGTCAGCTGGATGCGGTTTACAGTATAATCCATACGCATAAGTTGCTCCCAACAATTCGATATACCCAGGCCTCAGACCTCACCCGACAGTTCGCTACAGACTTAGCGCGTCGTATCCGCGAAAGCGAAGGTCTTTGCCAATTTCCCCAGCAACGGGATACGGCACTGCTGCTTATCCTCGATAGACGAGATGATCCTGTGACACCCCTACTTCTGAACTGGACTTATCAGGCTATGTTGCATGAGCACCTTGGTATCTGGTACAATACTGTCGATGTCTCTTCCATTCCTGATCTTGCAAGCAAGAAGTCAGTCGTCTTGGCGGCACACCAAGACCCATTCTTTGCGTCTAATTGCCAGAAGAACTATGGCGAGCTCGTGACTGCTGTTCGCAACTTAACCAAGCAGTACCAAGAAGAGGCTAAGATCACACAGAAGTTGGATACAATTGAGGATCTCCAGCGATTCGCGGACAAATACCCTGCGTATAAGCAGATGCTTAGCAACGTCGCCAAGCATATGGGTGTTACAATGGAACTCTCTCGCCTGATGCAGGAGTATGATTTGGTCAACGTCTCCGAGCTAGAGCAGAATATAGTCTGCACGTCGAGCCAATCAGCATGCTTGCAGCAACTAAATACCTACCTCGACCGTTCGAAACACAATCGCATCCCATTCGAGAATAAGCTCAAGTTAGTAATGCTTTATGCATTGCGATATGAGACTGACCGAGCAGAGATCCTTCGCCTGAAGGACCAGCTGCGAGGATGGGCCACGAACGAGAACCAACTTCGACGCATCGACGCAATCGACGAAGTCCTCCGAATTGCAGGCATGGCATCGCGTGGCAGCGACCTTTTTGGTACCAAAGGATCTGTGCTCTCACGCGTGTCAAGCTTAATCGGTGGTCGCCAAGCAGAGAACGCGCTCCTTCAGCATCGTCCATTGCTGCAGGATATCATCATGGAGTACGCCAAGGGGAAGTTGAAGGTGAGAGAGTTCCCTGCTCTGGAAAACGAAGCATCTCTTCAGCCTCAACCCAAGTGCGATGTCTTGTTTGTGTACATCCTTGGTGGTATCACATATGAGGAATGCGCGGCAGTTGCAAACTTGAATGCACAGCCCGAGTTGGGTATTCGAATTATCCTTGGTGGTCCATGCGTGCACAACACGAAGACTTACATTAACGATCTCCTACAGATTGAGACCAGCACATCGGGGGCCAGTGCCACTTCAGCCCCAACCCGAACACGCGTTTCTGCGGCGGCCGCAGCAGCTGACGACACTTTTGACTTCTAACATGTTGATGGGTGCTTCGCTTTTTGCCCCACGAGGAACTCGTCCTCTGCATTTGCACACTCCATACACGTTCTTATGAGGTAATATCTGCTCATGTCTGCCGCAATGCTGCATTATGGTGCCTTCATGTTTTGGTAAACTTCGACGGATTCTCATGGCCAGTTTGTATTCAACAACAGAGACATCAGAACTCCGTGATGATATTGCGGATGAGATATCGGGCTGGTGGATTGTATAGAGATACAAGAGTAGACACAACATTAGGGATGGGGTTACATAGCATAAAAAGTAAGTCTAGCAAGACTGTAGCGTTACGTTGATGGCATAGCCAAACTTACATGTCTTGTGCAGATACGTAGTAACTCGGATCAAGGTCAAGATCTACTGTCGTGACGCAGTAACCGATACCAACGGTTTGAGTTTCAGAGTTCACAACCTGAAGTCATCCTCAGAAGTGCAAGCAATGCAGTCAGCGACTGTCTGCGCACGTATGATGAGTGATTGTGATCCATTACGATTGGCACGAGTACGAGAAAATCATTATCGGATGATCAACTTTGGTCGCAGGTACTACTACGTACATAATGGACAGAGCACTTGCGTTAAACAATGCGCAATACTCGAGTCCTACGTGGATTCGTTATTTACTCAGTCTTTCGCGACCTAACGCTTGACTTCTTGGCAGCTGGTGATGGCACGTCCTTCGAAATGTGAATAGAGCTAACCTTGTCATCACTGCTACTTCCGCTGGTTTGCTTTTGTTGTGCCTTCTCCTTCTTCGCGCGCTCAGCAAGGCATCGATCGAGGTCATCGAATATGCTCTCGCCCTTGACGTATGCGCTGGGATCGCGGAAAGAGCCACCGATGCGGTCCCAGAGGGTGAAGTATTGACCGAAGTTGTAGTCGAAGTACAAGTGGTGGTCAGTGTGATGAGCACTACCGTTGATGAAAGGTTGGAGGAACTTGGGAACTAGGTAGCATTCGTCGTGAATGGAGGTGGACCAGATGTTCACGGTAATGAACAAAGCGAGGTAGAGCAACTTGTGCATGGGGAAAATGAACGCATAGATGTGGTACGGCGCAGACTGCGAGAAACCATCAATTGGGTGGAACGCGTGCGAAGCGAAAGGCGAGCACACGAGCCAACGGTGGTGGGGCTTGTGAATGGGACCGTACAAGATAGGGTGGTGCAGCCAGCGGTGAATCCAGTAGATGCAGAAATCCGTAAAGAGAAGGAAGAGTGGGATGGTGATGAAAATCCACGCCCAACCCCATGGGTGATCTTCGACCTTGTCATAAAGCTTTGAGTAACCCTGAAGTTCTGCAACAAAGATGACGGTTGTGGGCAGGGCCATCCACGGTACCGACCAGAGCGCATAACGGATTTCCAGTCCAACTTGTCCTGGGATCCATTTGGGGTGCTGCATCAGCCTGTGATCAAACAGGAAGAAGTAGGCGAGCGTCGCTGGGATAAGGTATAACAGTGAGCCACCCACGCAGATGATGCTGAACACTGACATCGCCTGGCGCACAGGGTTATCGGGTGTGAGCGACGCCGGATAGACATAGGGCGTGAAGAAGTGAGGGTCGAGTACCCCAAGAATCAAGTCCATCTGAAGTTTGCGGGGGCGGGATCATGCATGTAATCGTCAAGTAAGTTGAAGAGCATTCGTTCCAGCAACGTCATTTGCTGTGCATTCGCATCCACAACAACGTGTGCGTGACACTCTCAAACTCCTAAACCAAACCCACGGTTTGTGCGACGAATGGCACCGGATCTGGCCATTGGCCGCAGGTCGCTGCATTGCCCCGTAATTCACATCTAATCTGTCTACACAATAAACTCACTTTACAGTCCACGCACTTACTACACTCGTCGCAGACGGCATGCAAACAGACATCATTTCCTCGCTGCTCCGAGGCTCGGTGAGTTTTCAAACATCGCAGCCCGGTATTTTGGCCCGATCAGGCTAAAAGCGGTCCTTCAACCACGTGCTTGCACTGGCCTTTCAGTGGCGCGCGGCAAGGCAGCCGCTGAGCTTGTGCTCATGGAATATGCTCGAGAACATATAGTACGAGGCTGTGAAGCTGCCCCAGTCCGCAGGAGCCAGTGGAGTTTGAATTGTGAGAGATCCAGCGATGAATACGCGAGCTCCACTCCTGGTTCGTCGCCACAGTGGCATCTGAGCGGAGTTCACGCCACAAGAGTTACATGACTGTAAAGTGGGTGGGCTTCATTCTGACCTTGGTACCTCATAGTTGCTACTCTGCACAATTCGTTTCGTATTTTGGCAGACCACATCCTGTGTTGCACACCTAATACCGCTTGGGAAACCACAGTTCGTATGCTTGAGCCCAAAATGGCACAAAGTTGCACAGTCAATTTTCGGTCGACTTCGACCAGCTGGCCGTGGAGGTCGGGAGCGAAAGTATTTCGACGCCCCTCTTCGCAGAGTCGTTCTTTTTGCCTTTTTCACCTTCGCGTACATTGACAGTAGGCGTGATTTCCAGGTATACGGTCATAATAGGAACGTAGGATTCTGGCAAACGATACCCGCCCACAATGAATAATCCCTCCATTTGCGTGTTGGTGCCGTACAAAAGCGGCTTCATGGCGTTATTGCCATTTTTCCAACGAACCAGTGATTCGTTGCTTAGGAATGAGCACGAGTGGCCTACACCTGAACCATGTCTGATGTGGGAAGGCATGCACCCGCCGTCTACACCTTCGGATCACTTAAATAACTCCGCCCCACCCTGTTCGGATTTGACCTGCCTCTCTATCTAGCCGTTCGGGACAGACGAAAGACTAACCTCTCTCATCATGTCCGACCCGAACGTCGCCCAGACGACGTCAGGAACTGACCAGTTCGTCAGTTCGATCGTCGTCAACTTAGTCATTGGCTTAGGTATCCTTGCGGCCTTTATGTACGTACTTTTCAAATTGAGTTTTGAACTGGAATCGTGTCATTCAAGCGCTTGTACGAAGGGAGCAATCCGTTGGTCGCGGAGAGGGCAACAGATCCGCTGGTAGAGTAACATGCTCTGGCTTGCTTTTTTGCAACTCTATTTGTCGCTATATGCGCCTGTTTGCCGCTTGTGTTAACCTAAACCACACCAATGAACGGCGTCGCGTCCACACTCGTTTGTGGCACTAAATATGTTGATGAAATTCTCAACTCTCTCTATCTCTAGTCTATTGCGGCGGCAATATCCATGGATATACTCAGTTAGAATATCGGATCATATCAGAAACCCGGGGTACAGGTCCGGCGACCAGTACCTTGCACGACCACCTCCGCAACCACCTGGCTGGTTTACATGGATTAAGCGCACATCCTGGTTCTCAGAATCTGAGTTGCTCGCTACGGCCGGTCTCGACGCGGTTATCACACTCAGATTCCTTCTTTTCGCATTTTACTTCTTTTGCTTTACGTCCCTCCTCGCGGTTGTCATCATTTTACCTGTCCAGTACACCGCCAGTGATCTCATGAGTGGTATCAACCGGATTTCCACCGCAAACGTTCCTCAGAAAAGTGATCGTCTCGTAGTTGGTGTAGTTGTCTTGTACATCATAATGTTTGCGCTCTTCACGGGCCTGTATGCCCTCTGGGTTTCAAACATTGAGCTCGTCAACCGATGGACTCGTCGAGAACAGACGTGTGGAAGGCGGTTAACCTTGCTTGTTGAGGAGGTGCCAAAGACATACTGTGATGAGAGAAATTTCAGAAAATTCTGGGAGGACCTATACCCAGGACAAATTGCTGGCACGTCTTTGCTTCGTGATACGGGCGATCTCGCTGATCTCGCAAAAGAGCGGAATCATTTTGTTCGGCAGTATAACCATGAGCGTGGTATCATGGAAGTTGATTTCGAAGGCGGTTTTCAAAGACCCAAGATCAAGTTGAACAAGGTCCTTAAAGATGTCAAAGCCGATATCGAAGTGGATAGTCAAGATTTCTACCTCTATCATATTCAGTACTTGGATGAACAGCTCATGCGTCGCTCGCAGTACCGTTACCCAGTGAAAAATGCAGGCTTTGTCACGTTCAAAACGGCGCGAGCGTATGCTGCGGCTTTGCGCATGTGCACAACATCCATTCCGGAGAAATTCCTTGTAGATGCTGCTCCCGAGCCACGCGAAATTCTCTGGGACGGTATCACCAGGCCGAGGCGTTGGCGCCAATCGATGCATGGCCTCATGCTTGTCGCACACTTCTTCTTGGTCTTCTTCTGGATTGTCCCAGTCGGTTTTGTCTCTTCTCTAACTTCCCTAGAAGCACTTTCATCACAGATGAAGTGGTTGAAGGATATTACTGACGCAAGTCCAGCTATTCGCGGTTTCCTGCAAGGCTTCCTTCCTGCCCTTGCAATGATCGTATTCATGGCTATCCTTCCGCTTATTCTTCGTACAATGGCATTTATTGAAGGCATTGAGTCTGAATCAAAGCTTGACGTTTTTATCTTCAAGCGTTACTTCGTATTTCAGCTGTTTAACTTTTTCTTGGTGACCTGTATCGCAGGCTCCGTGCTGAAGCAGCTCGATGCCATTATGAATCAACCGACAATGATCGTACAGCTGCTTGCAAGCTCACTTCCGCAAACTGCTGATGTCTTTATGTCCTATATCCTCGTTCGTACATTGACTGCTATCCCATTGGAGCTTTCGATGATTGTCCCGCTTATTTTGAAGGAATTCTTCCGTCACTTTGCCAAGACACCAGCCGAATTCCTTTCTTTGTGGGCAGGTGAAAGGTTCTTCTATGGCAAGAACTTGCCCGAGATGGTCCTCATTGCGATTATTGGTATCGCTTTCACACCAATCCAGCCGCTTATGCCTATTCTATGCATGGGCTACTTCGGCTTTGCCTATTTCTCCTACAAGCATCAGTTTATCTTCATGCTTGTGCAGCCATTCGAAACGGGTGGCAAGCATTGGCCACTCATCTTCAACCGAATTATTTTCGGCTCCGTGATTGCCCAACTGACATTGATCGGTCTGTACGGTTTGAAGCAATCCGCACCAGCTTATGGTCTGGCAGCTCCGCTTCCCATTATCACCTTTATTTACTGGTATTTGCTCAATGGTGAGTTCAACTCGAGGTACTCTTCCCCATCCGCCTTGGACGCTGCCCGTACTGATTTGAGTCTGAGTGCCCTCGACGAAAAGATGATTGCTCGACTCCGTCGAGGTCCCACACTAAATCCTGTCGGTATTGATCTAGAGCCCTTCTTGATGCCCGATGTGTACAACCTTTCGTCCGAAGCAGTTGAGAATGCGATCAAGGAGTCTAAGAACGTCGTGATTGTACCTAAAGCCGCATTCGTCGAGTCACGAAAGAGGTCGTCATCGCAAGCACTCAACGAGGATAGCGACACTACTGACAGTGATGATACAAGTCGAGGAGATGCCGAGGTTGGCGGCGCAACTACTAGAGAAATCGTAGATCCCAAGCTGCGCGCTCAGGCTGAAGAGATTGCCAAGCGACTTAGTGCCATGGGCATTGACGAACGCTACTTAGCGTGCTGCCAGGAAGAAGACGAAGAGGATCCTGATGAAGATGTATTGTTAGCATTCCGCAACCGTCTTGCCGCAGTAGATGCATTCACCCCGTCGCGGCTTCGTACGCACGCAGCCGATTTCTTGTATACCCCGCCAACGATGACGCGCAACTTGATCCCTCGTCCTCAAGCTGAGGAGGAAACCGCTGCTGGTGGAGGTAAAGGACTTGCGAGTCAGCCTCATGAGTCTCAGACCAACGGCACGAGCAGTACTAGTAGCGGCGAGGATGATATGTTCTACCGAGAGAATCCCGATGCGATTCGATTGGAGTCCAAGCCATCGGAAAGCAAGGCTTCGGGATCTCAGTCCTCAGGTCTACCGGCGCTTGAATATGTCTCAGTTGATCGAGCCGAGCATAAGATGATCCAATCACCTCACATGTCTGGCGACCTTGGAACAGTGACACAGCCCTCAACTTCGATGGATGCTCCTGACACATGTGTTGATCTCACGGAGGAGCAGCGAGAGGTGTTGGAGAGAGCTCGCGAACTCGAAACGGAACGTCGCGTTATGATCCGATACCTACAACCCGAATTGGCACAGGAGTTATTCGGTGATGTAGTTGAGAAAGTTACATGGTCTGCGCGCTACCTCCGCTATTTAGAAGCACAGTACAAGCGCTCGCACCCGAACTATAACCTTGACGCGGTTGCGGCACGTAACGCTAACCCCGTGCGCATCCAAGATAGCTTCGTACCACCTCCAGCGCTGCTCCTTCACTTCCAAAAAGAGGAAGAAAAGCACCGAGCACGCATGGAGCAGTTGCTGGCTGAACGACCATATGCTAATTTGCCGCCGCTTACAGAGGCCACGCGATATGGACATTTATCACCACAGCCACGCGTCACAGTCGGGAACCAAAAAAATCGCTCGGAGGATGCACTTCCAAGCCCGGTGACAAGTCCAGTCGCAAGCCCTCAGCAAAGCCCGTTGCCAAATCCACCTGCAACCGCTCGCGGTTAAATTGACTGCGATCCGACCACACAGAATTGTGACTGTGTAGTCTATAATCCCTTTCTTTTTAGTGTTACAATACTTTTCTTGAATCGTGAGGCACACGTGATTCCCCTTGGTTCCCTTTCACGATCGCGTCGCGAGCATAAGCTTTCCAACTCGTGAAGCAAGGTCATCCATAGGCATATTTTTGAGGTTAGTTGAGCAATGGTCGCCGCCTCCAGTGCATGCCGATCTTTACACATTCTAGTCGCGCATATCAAGAGCGAAATACAATGCTAATATATTCGGACTCCTTTGAATAGAAGTGACAAGAGTGACCAACTCTGTAAGCGGTTGAATGAATCGATATCGTTAGTCACACTTTGCCTTGAAAGTTCGTTGATTCATCGCGGGAGTTTGTGTCAAGGATTGTCTACTACATGAACCATTGCACACACACAGGCAGCAGCATGCTTTTCGAACGAGGAACCTCAAGAGATAGAACACGAAAATAGCAGAAAGAATCAGATCAAGGCCTAGCCACTGCCATTCACTGAGATATTGATCAAAGGGACTGAGCAATGCAGCTCCTGGATGCCGGATTGCATTGCGTAGCGTCTCGGCTCGCGTGTTGTTCGTAAATACAGAATCATCGGCAATGGTATGTTTCAACACGACGGCGCCAGTCGGGTCGAGGGTGATATATGAGCCGTGGTACGTCTCTGCGGCAACCTGACTGAATGACGTTGGAGGTGCTGCCAAGGCAGGGTAGTTGTCGATTAGCCACTTCGGCTTGGGAAAGCTCGAGGGGACGAAATGAGAGGAGTTAGGTAAGGTCTTGAGGGCTAGCTCGATGTGGTCGGCCGCCGCGCTGGCCCCTCCTGCGATCCGTAACAGCGCGCGAGCGCGTTGGCCGCGCTGACGAATAGATGGTAGGTCCCGCCGAGCTAGCAGGGAGTGAATCATGTCCTTGACCTGCTTCGATGTAAACGTGTGCTTGTAAATATACGCGCCTATGCCAGCATCACGAACTTGTTGGGCCATATCACGCTGGTCGCAGAACATCGGAATGCACAGAACCTGCACATTTCCACCAGCCGCCCATACCGCCTCCTGGACGCTATTCACTCCACAGTGCGAAATGAAGACGGCCGTGTTCTTGTGCTGGAGGACGCCGATTTGAGACGACACCCAAGGGGTGACGCGAATGGCTGAGTTCACGCGAGCATCGATGCTTCCAGAGGCACCCTCACTTGTCTCAGCTCCCGTGAAAACAACACCTGCGTGCGTATGTGCAGTGTGGTGAATCGTGGAATCCACATCGAGTTTCATTCTGAACTCATCTTGGGCGAGCTTTGCAATGTCACGAACTTGGGAGGCACCGACCTTCCATAGGACTCTAAGTTGAGGGCCGGTGGAGGCGTTGGAGTTAGCACCCAGCTCAAGGAGACCCTTGAGCAACTCCCGCAATTGGTGCTGATTGAGTTGAGCAAGGGTACCCATGCTAATGTAAATGACCGGGAGGTCGATTGATGAGAGCCAAGTCCGATCTCGTTCGTCAAGACTAGTCAGCTGATTAGGCTGAATGCAAGGTCCGACCATGCGCAGCGTGGGAGGGATGTAGCGTGCGGGTTCCAATCCAAAGGCAGTATTCTGGATAAAGAACTTGTGCATGTGCTGCTCAAGTAGATTGAGGGGTGCGAGCATCGAATTATCCTGAGGAGGTGCTTCGGTCATGCCCCAATGTTCTTTCCACCTATGCTTCTGAATCGCGACCTGCTGCACGACTTTGATGTAGAGCATGACTATCGGACGAAGAAGCGGCGTGACGATGCGTGCGAGTAGAGTGCCAGACGTGAACCAGTCGCGCAAAGGCTCAGCTTGTGGGAATCCTGCTAGAACGTCGTAGACAGTTTCTTCCTGGAGCATCCTGGGCGCTGAATCCATCGGAGGGACAAGCCTTGGGGAGACGATGTTAAGCAGATCGGGATTGTTCACAACGTAGGGAATGTCCAAGACGTCGGCCACATCCTTACCTGCGTACGTCACAATATCAATCACCATCAGATCAACCGGGACCTCAACGTTATTGTGTGCCTCTAGGTTCAGTCGTTTACCTTCTCGCCTCGCCGCGATGGCAGGAGCAAGCTGCTCGACAAGTGAGCGAAACTGACAGGGGTAAGCCTGGTGAAGCCACTCAAAGACGATGTCAGTGGAGTTACGGAAGTCGTCTGTGGCTGCTGCTCGCTCTGCTACCCCGTGGAACTGATTCACGAACTCCGTACACTCGCCCGCGGGGATGAACTGCACGCGCGGGTGCTTGTTGTTATCCACGTAACCGCGCATGCTCGCAGCGGTAGCAAAGCTGACTCGAAAGCCACGCTCGGCGAGCTCCCAGGCCTGTGCCAATAGTGGGTTCACATGCCCCGGCATCGGAATCGCGAAGAAGAGAACATGGAGGTTGGTTTGGGGGGTCTCAATTGCAATAGAAAGGCTAATGCACAGGATTAAAAACAGGACAATTAACCTTGACATTGTGTTGTGAATCGATTTGCACTAGTTGCTCATGCACCAACTCTGCACAATGCCTCCTGTTACGATATATTACCTGGATCGAATCAACTTTGCACACCCTACCGAAACACCTCCTAGTGCTGACCCACAGACTTGGCCAACCACACCGATCCACGCCGCGGTCCAGGAAAACATCATCTGCTCAGCTGATGACATCACCCTCGTCGCGGATTCTCCGAGTTTGGCCATTTTCTGATGACGCTTTTTCCGCTTTCCAACTCGGGGACGGATTTTCGTTGCCTTTCACAGGGATAGTGAGGAAATGTGACCGAATTTGGGTGCTGTTTGTGTCACCTTGCTCCAGCCTATCACCTTGCCTTCCTAAACCATGGTCTTACCGCTCCCCTTATGTCTAATGTAGTCCAACTTAGGCCTTCCCCAGACCCTGCTGTACTGTGCGGGTAGTCTCGCCGCGATTTTAAGCACTTGGCTGTATTATATCGCAAAGATCCCCACCTAGATCTGAGTATTCTATCGCGGTCTACCTTTTTTCTTGTGCTATAAACCATGTCGCGACATGCGACTGTGCCCGAGAAAGGGCAGCCAACTCAGCAGAGCAATCCAACCACTACCACAACGTCGGCGCTCTCTCATACGCCTACCCCAGCACAGGCTCAGGCACAAGTCCAAGCACAAGCCAGTGCCGCCACACAGGCATCAACCCAGCCATTTGGCCTCCCAGCACCCTATCGCATCCCTCCAAGCAGTCCACAAGGTCCTCCTGCTCGAGATGACATGCTCGAATCGGCGCTGCATTTCATCGGTCATGCTGCGGTACAGATCGAGCAGTATCAGCTCCCACCTAAGCTCAAGGATCGATTCACACTACCGCCCGTGCCGCCTTCGCCCGAATCGCAGATGGACTTCTTTAGAAGCTACCTACGGCCAGAAGCCGACCCAAAGTCCCAGGTGCCGCTCATTGGTCAGTTGTTGCCCGATTCCAGGTTGATGCGCGCTGCCATTCTACGCACTGACAGCCGCGTTGCGTGTCGCGTGCTGGAGTTGATCGCGCTCGCTGCGTACAGGCATCCAGCCTATCGTCCTTGGCTGTGGCATACGGCCTCTTCGGCCCTGATTTCGGGCTTGGGTTACCCACCACTCAGTGGCGAGGGTCTTCCTGTCTTGCTTCGTGCGATCTGCAACTTGCTTCGCGATACTCCAGAGAATGCCATCCAGTTCCTTACGAATAAGGATGCTTTCTATGCACTTGCGACATGCCTGGGTTACTCAGATCAAAATGTTCTGGCGCTAACAACACTATGCTTGGCTTACCTCCTGAAAGGATGGCGTCCCCATTTCGTCTACAGGCGATCTACGCGATTTGCGCCGCTCCGCTCAGGTTTACCTGTTATTGGGCTTGGCTTCGAGCTGCTCAACGCAATCGCACGCAAGCGTCATGCACAAATCTCCACAAGCCCTGTGGCATTGATAGCCTCGCTTCTCAACGAGAATTTTAGCTCGCACTGTCATATCGCAGCGCTCACATTCTTCGACACACTTCTTTCCATGCCATCCTGGTTCCCTGTCGACTCAATTTTGCAGGAAGACGTGTATCGCCCTTCTTCACCGTTCGCGCGACTCCGCCTTGTGTTACCCACAGGCGATACAGCCAAGCCAACCCCAGATGCTCCGAAACCTGAAGGCTCAGTCATTCTGCCGTTTGAGTCCCTCAGCTCTGTGCTGGTTGGTGTTGTTTACCCAAAAGACGCGGTTGCGTACAATATTGCACCATCCGGCTCGGAGCAGCAGCGGCTGTTTGGGGGTGCTGCATCTCAAATCGACCGAAGGCTGCCAAGTCTAGAGGAACTAGCCAAGCTAGATGAACTGCCACCCATTTCATGTGGCATTCTGAACCTGATCGCGAATCCCAAAACACCTGCTCAGGTCACTGTCAAAGCCCTTGAAATTGCAGCGATGCTGTGCGCTCGTTACGGATACACCATGTCTATGCTAAACCGTGGTCTGCTTGACTATGCTCGGCGATTGATCCGACCGATCGAGTCAACCGAAGTTCTCCGCTTGATGTCGCCCGAGCAACTGGCAGTGCAGCATGCAGTTGTGAACCTGATGCATTGCATTGCTATGAGCAGTGACGGTCGTGACGCCATGATGAGGTCTGTTGTCCCCCCTGGCCACAACCACGTGTTTAAGGCGTTCGTGCCGAACCCACACTCATCTAAGGCGTATGATATGGATACCACAGTCGTTCTTGGTCCTTTGAGCGCCCCAGGGTCGTTAGTTCACGATGTTATCCCCTTTATCTACCACACCATTCCAGAACCGGTGCCCGCTGCTGGCAGTATCACCTATTCTGAGCGTACTCCCCTAGATTATCGTACCCCTCCGAGGACTCGGTTCCCTGGTGCAGCCGTCGCGGGACTTATCACTTCTGAACTCTTCCGTTATCATCACGATGCATTTGACACAGATACTTTGCCGAATGCAGCCCTTATGTACCCTCTCAATGCCTTGCAGGAGTTAAAGCAAAACATAGCTTCGCTTGCGACTCAATATGCAGTCAGCGTACCAAACTCCTCCACACCACGATTGTCGTTAGTTTCTCCGAATGTGGGCGAACCAAGCTCGCCTACATATGCTCAAGCGCGTGAGCTCGCATTAGCTACAATGCTTTGTTGCATTTCGTTGTTCAATCTATCCCTAATTGTTCGAGGTTCCCAGGGACCTCGCGACAAGTGTGGACTGTACAGTCTTGACTACGAAAACTCTGATGTTGAGCACGCATTGACGTCACTTGGGTTGAATGACTTCGTTGGATTGGGTTCGCTTGCCACTCCCAAGCCTTTACCGGACCCTACGATGCAGAATCCGAACTTGCCCCCGCCTGATAGACTTTTCCCAGTGTACCCATATCAAAACCACATCAGCAAGTATGCTTTAGTGCAGCTCGTCCAGCTCCTTGAACCATCGCTACACAACGCGGTGCTCCGCTACGCAATGTACCCTATTCTTGGCCCCTCCGCTATCACGTCATATATTTCACCTTTCGCACTCGGAGTGCCTCGCCAATTCCAAGCCGCTATGGCACCTAGTGACTGCCTGCCTGATCTAGGTATGGGCCTCTCACCATTCACCGGTATGATCGTTGGGGCGATTCACGCGATCGTTTTCCACAGCACGCATGCAAAGCAAGTCTTCATTGAGCAACCCGCGCTACAGCAGATTATCGTGCAAACACTCCATGAAGCTGACAAGCGCAGTCGAGAAGCGCAAAAGATGATAAATCAAGCCCATCTGCAAAGGCAAGGACGAGTTACGACAGAAAGTGATGCTCGCAACAAGCTTATTGAGTTGCGACAAGTACAGCTTCCGAACCTCCGCAACAAAATCAGCCAACACCGCGCTTCCATGCAGTCTCTAGCACCCGGTACACCTGAACGAGAGCAGGCAGAGGAGCAGTTGAACCAACTTCGTCGCACAGAACAGATGATGGAGACAGAGGCCAATGCTGTAGCGCGTACAATCGAATATCACTTGGAGACAATCCACTACTTCGATATGGTAATTAAGCAGGCTAGTGACGCTGTTGCTGAGACCACGCAAATCGCGCATTCGTGTGTGCTCATCATTTTGTCAGTCAACAAGGAGTGGGTTCGGGCAGCCATGCGCAATGTCGTTACTTCCAACGCTGAGGCGGTGCAGTCCACGCTTGGCCTCGTTCGTAAAACTATGGATGCGCAACGCCCGTTCTTGAATCAAATGAACGGCACAGATCAAACCTTCTTGAAGGTTCTGAACGATGTCCTGCGAAATCTGCACCTGACGAAGCAACAACATAATCAGCTAGTGCAACAGCACCAACAGCAACAAATGATGCTGCAGCAGCATCACCAACAGCAGCAGCAATCCCAACCTCAGCAGCTATCTCAGGCGCAACCACAGCAGCAACAACCAGCCCAGTTGTACTTGAATTCTCAAGTGCAGATGCCTCAACCACAATCTCAAGAGCAATTGATGGGCAAGACATCCATCCCTCAGGCTGGTCTTGCAAGTGCTGTAGAACCAGCCACCAAGCGAGTCAAGCAAGAGCCTTAAGACCCTTGACCCTTGACCCTTGACCCTTGACATCGCTGCCCATCAATTGAGCACGATTCGTTTATCACATGCTTAAGAAGGGACACATTCAGCGTGCTCCACATGTTTATTTATGCATTGATGTAGAATACTCGCTGGTCCTCATGGCTAGTGTGTATTCGACAATAAATCTGACTGTCTTGGTTTTTGTATACAACAACAGCATGACCCCACCATGACCCCACCATTAGCAGAGCTGCTCGTAACGCTGACTCGAATGACAAAGATGATACAAGGGAGATAGCAAGTGATCCTTTCAGCTGAGAATCCAGGTCCAGCCGACTGACCGACTGTGGCGTGTGCCTTTCAGTGCTGCCGCGTGTCTTTTGGAGCCAAAATATCTGGAGTGGCATCTCTGATCAACGTGTGAAATGTGGAATATCACGCGAGTGAAGCGGCTCGGCGGCATTTTCCTTAGATCCATACAAGTTGGTAATGCCCGATGGAGATTTTTAACTCACTGTATGACGACGCCTATACGGTTCTTTCCACTCCAGAAAATTCATCCAATTCAAATCCATTCCGGAGGCACATCCTTGCCCTGATCTACGGCAATGGCTTCGACAACTACGATCACTACTGCTGATTCGCCATCATTGCCTGTACCGGGTAACAGGGGCACCACTATCCAGTATGGATCTATCTCTCTCGAGGTCCCTCTGAGGGAGACGTCTCTGAGCTCGATCCTTGGTGCTCCCGAGTTCGATCCTGCAGCGCAGTACGACCTGATGTTTGATGGGCAGTTCTACGGAAGAGGGTCGCTGCTGCACGTTATCCTAGCCCATGGCAGAATCACGCTTAATGAACCGATTCCCATTGTGATTGCACTAGTGGAGAAGGCGATCGCGGCCGGAGTCGATGTCAATAGCCTTGATTCCCGGGGTGCGCCTGTATACTTTTATGTTCGAGACGAAGAGGTATTTGATGCATTACGCAAGAGCTCCAAACCTCCGTTGCGGCTTGATGTTGTAGATAGCGCTGGTCAGGGCGTTTTTCACTACCTCATCGCAGATCGACCTAGTGCGCTTTATGCTGAAGGAAACGAGCTTACCACTGAATCTGTGACGGACTCTCTGACCAAAACACCAGTCGTCGTAAGAAGACGCAGCAGCCTTGGAGGGCTGACGCCGTCAAGTCCTGGTATGAGAGCTCGGGCCGGAAGCAGAGCAGGTATCGATGCTCCCGACTTGCGTCGCTTCGCTCGTGCTCTTGTGAAGGCCGGGCTACATCCTTTTGTTGCGGATAAGAATGGTGTCACGCCCCACTCACTCGTTCACCAACAAATTGTCGGTTCTGTTCGAGCCCAAACAATGCTCGATGAAGCAGCAGGAAACCTATTATCAGCACGCGCACACTCGGATATTATCACACTTTTTTTGCATTACACTGTAGCAAAGCTGCCGCTGCCCGCCGCGAAAAGCGTTTTCATGGAGCTGTCCCCCATATTTGTTTCCTTACTAGATAGGAAGGTGAAGTATTTTGCTGCCGTTGCCAACCAGCCGTCTCAGGTATCACCATCAACTCCGGAAGCGAAGATGGCGGATACCTCCGTTGGCTTTGAGCATCTACTTGAGACGGACTCTCCACTTCTCTTCGTTCCGCTACCCGGGATTAAGCTTATTGACATGACGGCGAATACGGAATCCGACCCCGAATTTCAGAATACCTTGGAAACAGCCATGTCACGACGCGACAGCAAGGTCCGTGAGGAACTATTGAAAACCATTGCATCCACCAAGTTGCTTGGTGCCACCAACATTTCCGAGCTCTCTGCGGCGCTGAGAGCAGGTGCTGATCCTAATTACGCGGGTCGCGGTGGAGAAACTGCACTAATGAATGCCACTCGCATTTCAGAACCTGTTCAGGCGGTCAAGCTCCTGCTCGAGGCTCGTGCAAACCCGAACGCAGCAAACGTGCACGGAGTCACTCCTCTCATGCGGTGCAATCGACCAGATTGCTTCCGCCTCTTGCTCGAAGCCAATGCGGATCCGAATGCAAAGACGCGCAGTGGTGTCACTGTAGCAGAGTCTCTTATTCGAGGCGAAGCTGATTCGGATGTCGTGGCTCTTCAGGCAACCGCCAAGGCGGCAGCAGCTTCTTACGCCGCAAACCCCGAGAATCAAGCCCTTGCTGTTGCAGCCACACAGGCAGCTTCTCAGGCAGCTGCGGCTTTGGCCACGGCAGACGTACGAACTGGACAGTGTCTGAAGATTCTGCATGCACGGGGCGTCGATATCACTCGCATCGTAACGCGGCGCGGCCAGCCCTTACTCCATCTCGTCACTGGAGAATATGTAGCCAAAGCCCTTCTAGAAGCACGCGCAGACGTTATGCAGCGTGATTATAGCAATGAGTTGTGTATTGCTCCAATTGTCCGTAATCCTGCAGCCTCGCCTTCCTTGATTGCATTGGTCATCGATAAATTAGCCGAAGCCCGTACCGAATCACAAGACTATGCCTTTACCAAGCAAGACATGCTGACGGTCTTGGGACAGATTGGAGAAGCCAATGTTCACTATGCTGGTATTCGTGATGAATTTAAAGCCATTTTGGCTGAACGTCAAGCCAACGCACAGCTGAATGCATCCGATACTGGTAATCCATAATTGCTTTAACAAAGGCCGAACATTCGAGTTCGGTTTATTGTGCTTGTGCACAATGTAATGTATTACTTTCCATCAATGGTATCCTGTTCTGCCTTCAAGCCACTTTACGTTTCAAGTCTGTTAGTTTGGCCTGTTTTCCATTCAACCATCATTTAACACCATTTCAACGTAACGCAATGCCTTTTCTCGTTGGCTCTTCTTGAAGCGGATATCTCTCAATATCCACGACTGAGCGAGTCGGCTTGGTCTACACTTAACTCTCTCCGTAGCCATCAGTCTCTGTGTTTAATACGAAGTTAATAATGTTACATACAATTCAGCATCGTGTAATCAGCACCCGATGAATCACATAGTTCGAAATGCCCACTATCGAGCAAGTGCGGAGCGAAGGTTCGTGGCACGTCGGTACATAAGAGAGTTAAGTGTCTCAATTTCCTCGCGCGCCATCGCGAGCTCTTCACTCCTGAGTTTCATAGCAACCTTGGCTCGCGCAATCACAGCATCCCGCTCTTGAACTCTCGACTCCAGCAGCCTGACAGACGCTAACAGCGCGTTGTTTTGCTTCGTAAGATAACGGATCAATTCGTCCTTTGCTGAACCACTAGCAACGACAGTCGTCGCCTGGCCAGACGCCACAATAGCGCCCTGCTGTGGTTGAATGATCTCCCTTTCAGATGGACTTGGAACCCCTAGTTGATCCAATAAAGTGGACTGCCGTGGCAATAAAATTGATGCATTTGATCCACCGAAATACATCTCGGCACTTGTATACGGGCTGTCCCGCGTCAGTGATAGAATGTTTTCTATCGGCTCAACTCCGCTTAAGCTATGGATCTGGTCAAGCAGGACCTCGCTTGCTGGCTTGGCTACACCGGTCACACTGCCGAGAATCACCGAGGCATCTCCGCTGGAACCCACTGTCGCGGACTTCCTGGAAAGCTCGTCAAAGGGAGGCTTTTGTTTCAAGGCTTCTGATGCCAACTGCTGATTTCCACTGACAATAGCCTGCAATCGGCTCATATGGGTGTGACGCTCGTTAACAAGCGCTTTAAGCATGTCCACATCCCCTTCGAGAGCCTTGACAAGCTGGCGGAGGTTGGTATTTTCAACTGAGACGTCAGATAAGCGGTTCTCCAAGCGACTACGCTCTTCGGCATATGTCTTGTATCGCCGTGCAATAGTTTGCTCAATCTCGAGGAGTGCGGCTCTGAGTCGTTTCGCTTCTTTGAGTGCCGCTTCTGCTCGTGATTTCTCTTGTGAGTACGCCCGCTCAGCACGAGCTAGCCTAGCTGTCATGTCAGTCAAAACCTCCTCGACATTATGCGCGGCGATCTGAGAATGCACATCGTGGGTTGACGTTCTGGCCAATGGAACAAAGCTCTGCTCCATGGCACGACGATCCTTCCCTCCATGGCCCGATTGCGTTCGAGCAACGATGCCAGTTGTCTGCGATTTCGAACTTGAATTTGGCAATCGATAGACCCCACAACGGACGGCTGCCTTAGGCGCAGCAGGTTTGATGAGTGCACCTACGGGCACCGATTCGGCGACAGCCGTTAGTCGAGTCTGAGTTGCTGCCTCCTTAGGACGAGTGATACGGGCGGATTGCGGTCGAGGTGTACTTACTCCTGGAGGGACAAAAGGTTTGGGTTGAGCGGATTTGGGGCGTTGAGTGTGTTGCAATGCAGGGTGACTCGAGCTTGCGGCAGCCGATAGAGATAGTTTGTAGTCCACACTACTGCTTGTCCGTCCAGAGCCTGCAACCGGCATGGCATCCACACTCGCGCCACCCTCAGCAAATCGTGCGTCCGCTGCCTCGGGAGCATAGTAACGCCGCGCTACTCCTGAGTTGAATAGTGCTTCCTCTACTTCCTTTCGTGTGAAGACTTGTGACAACGGGCTCCGATCAATGAGATAGGCCCGCTCAAGTTCTTCGCGCTGTGCCTTCTGTAGTTCTTGCGAGGCTATCTTCTGTTGCTGCTTTTGCTGGCTTTTCACCTGCATCTCGTGGGCTTTGAAGCATGTGACGAAGTCTGACTGCTTTTTCGATGAGTTGTTGGTTACATTGGCGTGAACTTCCGTATCGATAGCATCTTCGGGTCCTGTCTTACGTTCTGAGTGAACAGCGTTCACTCTGCTTTTGTGAGCCGCGGTTGGATTGAGATAGCCCTTGATGTCAGGCCGAGGAGGATCTTCGTGTGCGTCAAGACCAAGTATAATCCTCCGGGCGTCGTTCACACCCGAAAGCTCCATGATGCTTCGAGTAATCTGATCCGCTCGATCTAATATGACCTTGGACCTATCCCTCTTCTGGCGCTGACCGCCGCTCGTTACCGGACATCCAAGAGTACTGCTAACTGCAGAAGGGATAGATCCGGCGAGTGCTGCCGAACTTTCGGCATGTAATCTGAGCTCGGTGGGATTGATCATCCCGTGAAGGAAAGGGGGTGGCATGCTTTCTCGCAGAGTAGAATTCGACATGGGCCCATACATGTGCGAATAGAGTGGGTTACCTTGTGACCCAGCTACTCCGACGTCAGCTAATGCACAATGTGTCGTAACAGCCGAGCTTGCTCTTGCCACCGCTGAGTCGCGATCTATTGTGAGGGGAGACCCCAATTCTCGAAAGAACACACGATCACTCCCATCGCCAGAGCTAGTGTGCAACGGGTAATCTGCAGCCGAATAGTTCGACGCGCGATTGCTTAGTTGGACGGGTGGCCGATCTTGCTGTGCCAATCGAAGATCATGGCGGAGTGCCTGTAATTCTAGTTCCAGGTCGCGACCACCGTCTCGACCGCTCATGATGCGACGTTTCTTGTTGGCTTAAACTCCCGTACAAGGGAGGAACTGCCAGATTGAGTGATCCTGCTGCTCCTGCACAACTGTGATCGCGCAAATGATATGCTTTACACACTTGTGCAGCCCCTGGTTTGGTCGATTTCACACTTCGTGGAAATGTACAAATCCCACCGCATCGAGTTGGCGCGAAAAGCGGGCACTGAGAAACTCAGCTGGATATTCACGCCAGGATGAGAGCAACTACAATGGGATCTGGCATAATGATAGAGCAGTCAGTTACCAATCGGCTACGACTGGTGGTTCATGAATGTCAACCTGCTCGGTGAAACAATCGAACTGTATTTTCTCACGCCAACCACGAGGCTTTCATCCCATCTGTTTCATTTGAATTCTAACTGTACAATGAGTGAGAGAGAGAGGAAATAACGTAGGCAGGTGCCTCTGCCGCGCCTTAGATGCCCGGTGCTGAGAAGGACTGATGTGTGTAAAGATACCCTGGTCGCTCTATCCTCTTTTTAGCCTCTGTGGTAGCACCTCGACTCCACGGTGGTCTGTTGCCTCGACGCAAGGTCTGTTCGGATTCAGGACCAAAGTCGCGCCAGATTCTTATGTTGTAAGGATCCTCGTACGGGCAGCCGGCAAAGAGTGGCAGAGCCTGCCACCCTGCTGCGAGTTGGGCTCGAGCCATCGCTGGGTTCACTGGATGCCATCTTGGCTTCCTTGGACTCACGCCTGTGCTACTCCGACTGCTGTTACCACCACCGCTTGGTGATCTCGAGAGGTCATGTGTCAGATTGATCTGTGGAGGCACTGTAAGCGCAGCCGTTGGAGTGGATCCTGGGGAGGGAGGCTGTTCATCGATTCTTCTATCGATGCTCGGGGTGAGTGAACTTATCTTGAGGTGTGGGTTTTGGGCCATATACTCCCTTCGAAGTTGCGAGAAGGTTGCCAAGGGGCTTCCCCATTCATCGAGTCCTGAGAGATATTTCGCCTTTACTTGCATTTTGAGTTTTGTCGTTGATTTTGATGGATGATTGCCATTTGCAAATCCATCTTGATTTCTCCTCTCCTCGGCCAATACGGCCTTAGCGCCTTGATGTAACGAGTTGGACTGCGCTATAGGTCGCGCAGTAACTGTTGTTGGTCCTTTCCGGAGGACAAATTGAGTTGCTGTAGCTGCAGTCGTGGAGCGGTCCTGAGGTTGGTTCTCATGCTCTCCGCGACCGTTCTCATTACCGTCGTGGGGGTTCAGCCTGGACCGCCGTCGGGCGCTTTGAGCGGAAACAGCTGCTAAATCGCTGAAAACTCGGACCATCGAGTGTTCTCGTGCACGCTCAAGCCGCTGTGCCAGCTCTCGCTCCTGCTCCAGTCTTTTGAGTCGATCGAGTTCCTGTCGATGCCGAACGCGCTCAGCCTGGAGCTCGCGGAGTGCCTCTGCATGTTGTATCTAGACACAGGCAGCATGGTGGGACGAGGTGAGCGCGTGCTGCTTGGTGGTTGACCGCAGAATCATGTTCGCTTGAGTCAAGAACTACGATATGAGCATAAACTTACCTTTTCCTCTTGTCGACGACACTTCTCCTCCATATAATTCGCATATCGTGTCCGTGATTGGTGGGAAGACTGCATCGGATCGCGTCGTAGCCACGTGTCGGGCAAGAAATCGTGGCCGAAATGCTGTGTCAGTAACGTAAAAAGAAACGGTTGAGAAAGGCATTTGAATGGATGAAAGGATGGATGCCTTGAGTGTGATATGTAGGCTTGGAGTGTCATTCGTTGTAGAGTATACGCAGGAGTTCAATAGTTTTGATTTTTATTTCATGAAGTTCTTGCAACGCCCACTGGATATACTTTTAGCTCCTCTGAGACCCTTCGTGGCCACTCTCCCCGCCCTAGGTACACATACCACGTACGCTGCATCGTATTGGACCAGCGCGAGGAGTATAAGAGTGACCCACCAGTCAAACGCACCGCCATACTGACCCATGTCGTTCTCGGTCCAGTATGGATATGGACCAAAGAACATTGATGAGGCCATCGCAACTCTTCGCGAACATCCTAAACCGCGCCCACATGAGTTCATTCAGAGCGTAAGCACCCCCCAGGCCCAGGAGGTGATCCATGTGCACTCAGCCCAGGCTGTGGATCTCCTCGCCACAGCCCAGCCCCTCCCGCCACCGCCGCCTCCGTCGCCCAGTGCGGTGGCTGGTGTGGTTGACTCGACTCGGGTAACGTCCAGAACCATGCCAGGTTTGGGTGCTACGACCCTCCTTCGCCCTGCACAGACACAGCGATTGCAACAGACTATCCGGAGCCAGAATCAGAGGGCAAACAGACCGCGAGCACAGACTGCTGGGCTCTCCGCAACCGGTAGTCTCGCGAGCACGACTGAGGGAGCGGGAACAGCGTTGAGTACCTCAGGTGCTGCAGGTCTGGTTAGCGCAGGTTTACTCCAGAAGAAGCTCGCCCAGTCTGCTGCATTGAAGCAGCAGCAAGAGGAGATTCAAGCCCAACTGCAGGAATTCCAGACAAAAATTCGGGCGCGCGAGGAAGCTAGAGCCCGCCGTGAAGAAGAAAGCTTTGCCCAGTCGCTGGCAGAGCTCAACGCCGAAAATCGATTCGTTGCGCAAATCGAAAGATTCCTCGACGTACGCGAAGAGGCCGCCGCACGAAGACGAGAGGCATTACACCATGACTGGGAGCGCAATGTTTTCAACACGATTCAAAGGCAAATTCGGAGTGAATTGGAGAAGATGCCAGTGGCAGAGATCGAGAGGAGACGACGTCGAGAGTTCCAGGCTTATTTGGACTCCACACGAAATACGCTGTCGCCCCCCTCACTGAACTCCACATCAGATGTCGTCAATCAACGCATGTTAAGCCGCAGCAGGTCTGGCCGAACGGGTCACACCATGGTTACGGGATCTGCCCTTGGTTCACGGCTTGGTAGGTTTAATGATCCAACATTTTCGGAGCTCGAAGAGATGCGAAAGGAACGCCACCTCTTCTCAACCTTGGATTTGTCTGCAAGCCAATCCCCTGCCGCGATTGGATCGAGTCAGCCTGCCGTAACAACTCTGAACGCGGGACAAATTGACCCAGACCTGGCGCGACCTCGACCATCGTTGGATCCAAGGGAATGGGCCCTCGCTCGAGATGGACCGCACGGACGCTACTCAGAGCAAGTTGTAAATCCAAAGCAGCTGCTAGCGCAGGATCGTAAATATGGCGCAGGTGCTGGACCGAGACCCAGAGCATATATCTGTGAGCCAGCCTCACGAGAGGTTCCCTTGCTCAGTCGGTCGCACGTTACATTCGATCATTTCTCAAGGGAGATCCCTGAATCAGTCCTAGCTGCCGAACGCGAGAAACCTCGAGGGAAGGCGTCCGTTGCAGGCAGCAAGAGTCAAACAAATAGCACAATCTTCTCTCCGGTAACGCAAGAAGAGTTGGAACGCACGCGCAAAGAGCGCGTTGAACGCTTTGCAAAGAGCCATCGACGACTTGAAAGTTATGAATCAACTAAGCGTGTTACGAATCATGACTTGGCGTATGAGGCCCCTGCTCCGTTGGCAATCCCCTACGTCTTCCAGAACATTCTGGCAACCGAATAACTGTAATGTACTCTCGTGGATTTCAGTAAACTGTTCATTCGATCAACTTCTAATTCACGGGCGAGAGGCCTTGGCTCTCGCTTTGTATGCTTTATGTCGAAACCACACTGGTAGTAACATTGACTAGGAATGATCTTCCTCAAAGACCAATCCCTTGCCGGTGGACCTACGACATTGGAACCACACTCCAAGCCTGTGTGGTTACGGCGGTAACGTAGCCTGCACCCGTATGAATCAGCTGTGACAAAGACCAAGTTTTGTACTGACTGGCGATTAACTTTCACAAGAAGAGGAAGAACAAGGAACATTGAATCAAGGGAAGCATTTTCGAGGATAAGGGGAGCAAACAACGAAGCAAGCAAAAATGAACAGGAAAGACATAATTAGGGGAGGGAAGGGGGTTAGAGCTGATATAACGTCACGGCCCTCGTCCTTCATCTTCTGAATATGGTACAAAATCCCGTCAGCGAGCAGGACACTTAGTATATAAAACTGTAGGAATCACAAACGGCGTTTTGAAGCTCGGCGGCTGTGATGGATATGGTCGCGATGGTGGCGGTGGAGGTAGTGATAAGGTTGGGGGTGGTGGTGGTGGTATTGGTGGTGATGATGATGATAGTTGTAGTGGTAATGATGCAGGCTAAGATTCCCAGAAAGCAAGCCGGCTTGTGATCGAAGCAGAGGGAGGAATCCTAAGACAATTGGTAATCTCTGCTTAGACAATCACAACACGCCACACTTCATCGAGCAAAGGATTAAAAGCCCAAGGTGACAGCGCAAAGTTACGGGGCGTGGCATTGCGATCTTGGTGGCAAAGGTTGGCGCAACTGTCACACATATGTGGAAACACCCAAAACCTAAACAAAGAATGCTAAACTCTTCCATTTTAACCAAGGAATGTGGTTTAGACTAATGCCTACTGGTGCAACACTATACACTTTGATAAGTTGTTGTCACTGGTTCTGTGAAAAGAGCGCGTAGAATTTTGAGTTCGTGTGTGAAGCCAACTGGCGTCGCGTCACGCTTCATGCAAGGTTGTGGTTCGTAGCGTCAGGTCATTCTCAAGATTATGCCGTGCCGAAAGAAAGACGAATGCCAATTGCAAGTGCAGGTGCGAGTGCCACTGCTAATGCTAACGTGAATACAGATTGTGCGACGTGTCGACTGTGCAAGATTGTGATCATTGATTCGATCCTATACATGAAGCATTGTGTACAAGCTGTTTGTATCATGCTTGGTGGAGGAACTGAACTGAACAGAATATTTTTCAAGTTAGTTGATTGGAGTGGGGCAAGAAGTCGTGTGAGGAAGTGCAAGGCTACGTCTGGGTACACATGTTGGTTGCGGAAATGCCACAGAATTCGCCTATGCCGTATCTAGCTGATAGATGGTTCTCTTACACTGCTGCTGTGTAAGAAGCACTGTTGGGTCCGTGAATGGTTGACAACAAGAAAATTACTAATCCGAAGAAACGAGTTGACTGAGGGCGATCTTGGCGTGCTATTGAAAACATTCGCGAACAACGCCTAGTATTTCATCGGTTCAGTAGCACTCATAGACATTCTGATTAATGTCGCAAAATAACGTCAAACCGATGGCACTGCAGGTCGTTACTGACAAGTGAGAAAATTCGGACTTCGGGACCTATTCGGATTTTCCTAGTCACGTGACTGCGTCGATGAGTGCAATATACGAGACCCATACAGCATAAACAACGCACTTCTCATGTCAGGACCCATGTTCTTATCGTGGTTTCTTTCAGTGGCCTTGCTACTGATGATTCACACAACACTTACTTGCCTAAGTTCTCAATAATCGAAAGCACGTCTGCAGAGACCTTGGCAACGCTTTGGTCGGCATCAATGCGTCGCAGCTGACCCTTGCGCTGGTAGAAGTCGATGACGGGCTTGGTGGATTCGTGGAACTTTCGCAGTCGGGTCTTGAGTGTCTCAAGGTTGTCATCGGCACGGTGGACGAGAGCCTCACCAGTAATGTCATCAATGCCAGGAGTGATCGGGGGGTTAGTCTTAATGTGGTATGATCGGCCCGAGGCAGGGTGGACGAGACGGCCAGTAACACGCTCTTCGAGTGTCTTGTCAGGGACGTCGAAGAAAATAGCAGCATCGAGCTTCTTCTCCTGATCGGCAAGCATTCTTTCAAGTGACTCAGCCTGAGAAACTGTGCGAGGGAAGCCGTCCAGGATGAAGCCCTTACGGCACATGGGCTTGTTCATGTTCTCCTTAATCAAGTCAATGACAATCTCATCCGAAACGAAGCCACCCGACTCCATAACGCTCTTGACCTTCATACCGAGCTCGCTCTTGCTCTGCACAGCCTCACGCAACATGTCACCTGTTGCGATGTGGCATAGACAGTGATTCTGCTTCACGATGGGGGCCTGAGTGCCCTTGCCACAGCCTGGGGGGCCAATGAACAACAGGCGACGGTCAGGTTTCGTTGCGCATGTAATGCGGCGCTGAATCTCCGCCAAGAGCTCGTTATCGCTGAGGTTTTCCAATGCGGGGTTTGGTACAGACATTCTCAGTGCTATTTGCGAGCGTTTGAGTCCAATCTACGCGTCTAGACCGGGTCTGGATATAAAATTGCGAAATAAACTTAACGTTAGTTTGGGTTTTTATCCAGGATCTAATCGTTCCCATCCACCATCCCACGTTTTTTGCACTTTCCGCCAATAATATCCACACCCTTCTCGGAGAACGAATCTCGGCTTAATCCCGTATTCCAGCACCCCATGGTTTGTCTATCCGCCCTGGCCTGGAATTGCTGGAATTGGAATTGTTGGAAGGGCGAGACGAAACTTTAGCCGGATCCGGTTAGGGTGAGAAGGTTCCAAAATTTGGAACTTTGACCCCCCCGGGTTCCAAATCCGTTCCAAATCTGGAACCTTGAGGTCCAAACGTTCCAAGCTGAGGGGGTGAGAATGGTCATGGAGAACAGATTACAAATGAAAAAGATTGTAATTCTCTGTGCTTTAGCGGTGTTTATCGCCCTGTGTTTCGCAGTACATGCGGTACGTTATCATTTGCACTTGGTTTGAATTGCATAGGACCAATCGAATGGCATGAAAACTTAGCTTAAAGTTGATGCTTTGACATTTTGAACAGATTTCCCTCTTTGGCATAGGATCTCTCGCCAGCCAAGAAGTGCTGTGGGGGCTAGACCCTTTGGGTTGTCTTAAGGCATTCGTTCTGCGCTCAACGCACCTGGTCTGACCCCTCAGCACTCGCTGGCTATGCTGGTGCAAAGTGCCAAACGATCATGCCCAGAGAAAGCAGCTTACCCTTTTGTGACCTTGCTTCCCCCACTGTCTCTACGCGACCCACCACCTTGGACGTACAGAATGAGCAGGAGAACGATGCACCGCTTATCTCTCTTGAGAATCCTGTTCTCATGGAGACCCAGAGCGCTCTGGAAGAGGCCATGGACCCAGCTTTCGACCCTGCATCAGAGGCTGATCAAGAAGAAGCTGATGCAGATATGGCCGACCAGATGAGCAGCGCCGAGGCTGGTGCTCTCATCGATATGGCTCAGGAGACCGAGGCCGATGCTGATCTCGAGGCCGAGGCCGAGGCCGATATGGACGCTGAGGCTGACACCGAGGGCGACATTCAGACCTTCGCTGAGGTCAGTGCTGAGGCTGGCCGACGCCGTTGGCGCTTCCGTGCCCCTCGCATTCGCCGGCCCCTCGGTCGCCGTCGCCATGCTCCCCGTCGTCACGCACCACGCCGTCACGCCCCGCGACGCCATCACCGACGTCACCGACGTCACCGACCTCGTCGTCACCACCGACCTCGTCGTCACCACCGACCTCGTCGTCACCACCGACCTCGTCGTCACCACCGTCCCCGTCGCCACCACCGCCCTCGTCGCCACCACCGTCACCGTCGTCCCCAGCGTCGCAACCCCATCCGTCGCATCTTCCGACGAATCTTCCGCCGACCCCACCGCCGCCACGTCCCCAAGCGCAAGGCTTTGCGTCGACTCATCCGCCGTCCTAAGTGGGTTCCCAAGCCACCCAAGCCCCAGATCAAGCGCATCCCCCGTCCTCCACCGAATGTGAAGGAAACTGCAGCTCAGCGTGCTCAGCGCAAGGCCCAAAACCTCCTCGCTGACAAGGAGAGGCGCAAGCTCGCAATGAAGCGCAAGAAGGATGCAGAGAAGGCTCGCCGCCAGGCCAAGCTCCTTCGTGACGCTCAGGCTGCCCTCAAGGCTCACCATGCCACTCTTAAGGCTGAGCTTAAGAAGAAGCGCCACTACCTTAAGAAGCTCGAGAGGGAGGCCAAGCAGGCTGCCAAGGCCGGTAGTGCTGCAGAAAAGGACCTTGCTCAATACGAGCGCGGTTCTATGCAGAAGACCTCGAACCTTGCGGTCATGGCCGAGAAGACCGCTCGCAAGGTTGAGGCGCTCAAGAAGGAGGCTGCTCAGACTGAGAAGAAGTACCTCCGCTTCATTGCACGCATCCGCCGCGCTGCACTGAAGACCCAGGAGAAGCTCCGCCGTGAGTACGAGCGCATCAATGGTATCAACACTGATCCCACTCCTCGCTTCTTGCCCGAAGCCGACGGTAGCCCACCAAAGACCCGAACTCTTGAGCTTGGCAAGAAGATCGATCCTGAGAAGCATGGAATTGGTTTGATCAAGAAGCAGTTCTCTGATAACTTCCGACTCCTCACTGAGGCGGACAACATGCAGAAGCAGCTATTTGCCAACCGCAACGCAATTAAGGAAGAAGTTCAGATGATCGAAGAGGCTTTCCGCGACGAGGGTCCTCTCAAGGTCCCTGCTGATCTGAAGAACGCTTTGGCTTTCGTTGAGACTGATGCTGAGGCTGATATCGAGGCAGAAGTCGACGCTGAAGTTGAGGCTGACACTGAGATGGATGCCGAGATGGACGCTGAGATGGACGCTGAGATGGATGCCGAGGCTGAGGTTGAGCTCATCCAGTCTGCCTTCGCAACTGTTGCCAACGTTTCGAACAGCACCTTCGCTAACGCCACCTACGCTGCCTGCGCACCTGGCCCCACTGGTGAGCAGTGCCGTGAGAATGCGATCAAGGAGCGCTGCCCCAAGGAGCCTGTCAGCCGTGCGCGTGAGTGTCTCCAGGCCGTCCTTGCTTGCCCCCTGGGCTTCCAAGGTAACGACTGCCGTGAGGATACCTTCGCCAAGTATGCTGTATGCCCTAACGGTGAGGAGGGCCGCGAGTGCCGACGCCGCCGTCGTGACGTGATTAAGCGCCAGTTCAAGAACCCCTTCGACTTTTTCAACTATGAAGACGAGCGCCGCCGCGCCGACAAGCGTGAGGCCAAGGAATTCGAGATCGGTGAGCGTCTCCAGGAGGCTCTTCGTCGTCGTGACCAGGTCGCCCCACTTGTTCACACCGCCAAGGGTAAGGCCCTCTACGATCGCTACAATGCAGAGGTGCAGGAGCTCGAGAAGACTCTTGCTTCCATCCGCCGCGGCCGCACCCCCACCGATGCACAGATCGAGAAGGATCTCGATGAGGCCCTTCACAAGCAGCTCTCTCGTGAAGATGCTGCTGATGACGCCGAGATCCGTCGTATCCTAAAGGCTCAGCGTGAGGGTCAGGACCTTGAGAAGCTAGTCCCTCTTCCTACCGATGAGCGCGACGGTGATAACCTTCCTCTCGACCCTGAGGAACTCATGACCAACCTTACTAATGCTAATGCTACCGCTGCTAATGCTACCGCTGCTAATGCCACCGCTGCTAATGCTACCGCCCCTGCCGCTAATCAGACTGCTCCGGCAAACGGCACAGCAGCTAACGCCACCGCTCCTGTCGCTAACGCTACCGCTACCGCGACCAATGCTACCGCTGCTAACACCACTGCTCCAGCTCTTCTTGAAGTTAAGTTCGGTGCCGCTTCGACTCCTAACACAGCTACCATCCAGGCAGGTATTAACAAGGCGGTCAAGAAAATTCTCCCACCCGCTGCTGCTCAGGCATACTTGGGCGCTCTCAAGAACCCCCAGCTTACCCCTGCTCAGCGCAAGGAGGTCGAGAAGGTGACCAAGCACGTGGCTCACCTTCGCGCAGACAAGAAGGAGCTCCTCAAGCTCAACCAGCAGATTGCCAAGATGACTCAAGCAAAGCAGAAGGCAACCAAGAGCTCCGACAAGGAGACCATTCACATGGAGGTAGTCCAGGCTGAGGAGAAGGCTAAGGCCGATGTCGTCCTCAAGGACGCTGACAAGCTTGAGCAGACTGCTCGGGAGCTTCTTGCTGAGTACAAGCGTGCTAGCGGTGCTGCAGTTCCCCCTGCACCCGTGATCGTGGAGCCTAAGCAGGAGACGCCGCTTCCTAAGCGCACTCCTGATGGTCTCAACAAGTAAAAGGGAGTCCTACGACAGGCTGTTTCTTAGCACATATCCCTAATAAAATCTCATTGTACTAACTAACAAACAGCTGCTATTGGGCGCGCTTGACGAAACAATCTAGTCGATCGGGCGATTGATGAATTGAGGATGCTGCATGTTGAAGGCTAAAGCTTAAGTGTATTTGCTGAATGTGTCGGTTGTTTTAGGTGCGAATCAGTGAGAAGCGAACAGAAGGTGTGCAAAAGATGGGGTCGATCTACAGTCAGGAGTGCACAAACGTTGAGAATCAACCGACACTCGAATTGAATGGAGCCATGCTCTGAGGGGCAGGTTCAGATTCAAACACTTAGTGCGCATGGTTGCAAGTCCCACCTGGACCATGAGAGTGGCCATGTCCGTCAACTGGCGGCGCCGCAGGGACGTTCAGAAGTGCGCTGCTCTGACGACGAGTTTCAACGGTAGAGCCCGTGCCCGACGTGGTGTTCTTCTGTGGAGAAAGGAGGGCCATCTTCTGGGCAAACTCCTTCTCGTCCGCGCGCTTCTTTTCCGCAGCATTGTACTCCTTCGCATCGATTTCAACCAGCTTGTTCGTGCAGTCAAACAACTGGACGAAGTTCATCAACTGCTTGAACAAGAAGATGGGGAAGCATGCAACGGCAGTGTAGAAGATGGCAGGGTGGTCAAAGTGTGCCATCAAGTAAAGGGCCATGATGAAGATCTCGTTGCCGCAGCAAGCGATCAGCAAGGTAGGATGAGAGTAGTAGAAGTTCAGCAGCATGCTGGACTCACTACCCTTATGCGAAGTCTTGCCAAGCAACAGCGTGGTGATCATTTGGAACCAGTGAGAAACGGTGTCGAGGACGATTAAGAAGGCAAAGAACGCCCAATACTTCTCATAGAGCAGTGCGAGGATGACAAACAAAACGCATGTGCCCATACGGTCTGTCAGCATGTCCAGTAGCCATCCGAGCTTCGAGCATTGGTTGAAGTGACGTGCAGCCGTTCCATCGACTGTTATTCATCATCAGATTGGGTTGAAGTTAAGCAAGTACCGACAGTGGGGGAAGGAGTTATCAAGCAGAGACGTTCAAGTGAGTAATCTTCAGGCACAGGGTTATGCGATGATTTCCCATGCTGCTCAGTCGCGGGCTGTTGCTTCCACAGCGTGACGAATGATCCAACTTACCCGCATCGAGTCCCGCGCCAATTGCATAGAGTACAATTGCGAGGGTGGGGTTGGTGAAGGCATAGTAGTATGCAGCAGAACACGAGAGAATCCTCAGGTAGCCTAGAGAGCGGCATTGAGTAGGTCGCAGGCGTGAGATATATCCCTCAATGAGTCGAAGATGCTTAAAGTGACGCAGGTGAAGGTTTGTTTTCATGTACATCTGGTATAACGGCAGGGAATTAAAGTCGCCCATACGACTTGGTTCATACTTACCTATAATGTTTGGTATAAAGAAATATACCTGGTATGGTTTGATAGTCATTTCCAACCTATACACGAACCAAAAAATTCAACTTGAGAATCACTCAATTTGGGCGGGTGTATCTCCCTTACAGCGCACTGTGCGTGGGTGAAAATCACGCAGTCACGTTGAGGCGCCGCCTCGGAATCTCTCATTTGTTTTATTCTTACCGGCTCCAAGAAGGCTACGAAGGAAAAGCCAAAAAACATAGTTTTCCAGACGCTTCTCGATTGTCCGCCAAATATCGCGTGCAGGTTGTAGTGGAGTACGAGTGTTTTTAGGTTAGACAAATGACGCAAATGATATCAATTTGTAAGATAAATGTAATACCGTATTCTGTTACGTGGTCTACCTGTATAGGCAGAGACAAACAGACAAAATGTCCTCGCAAGACCAACCTGAGGTTGAAAGCAAGGAGGTGTCTGAGCTCGCTCCAAGTAGTGTAGATGCCAGCACGCCCGAGACTGGCTCGCAGAGTGTTTCTAGTCCCGAGGGAGGCGCCGCTGCTTCGTCAGCAGAGACGCAGGCTACCGAGGCCGAGAGCAAAACCGTACGTTAAGCATTTGGTCTGACCCTTGCGTCGATCGCTTCAAGTGCGTTTGTGGTCTAGGCACCATGTGCCTGGCACTTCCGCCCTGACCTAGCATGCTACAGGCCCTATGTACCAAGCTGAATCTGATTGCTGTTCAAGCGCTGAAATCCGCGTGTGTGGTACAATGTGCCGGAGTCACGTCGCGTGGTCAAGCCACTTGCTCACTAGTTAGTGTTGCTGAGAGGACCTCTGCGGATCGAACGCGTCTGAGTAGATTGACTCATAGTTCCCACCTCGGTGTTGTTGCCAGTCGGTGCCAAGCTGTTGCTTACGTTTTTGGCGTACTGTATGTTTCCCTTGCCATCGCGCCACATCGTACTATAGTATCCCTACCACCCGGACAACGCCAATGCCAAGTTCGACGGCTATGTCCACTCCCTCACACCCTATCAGCTCGGCAAGCTTGAACGCATGCGCGCGCTTATTCAGGAGCACAAAGAGGTATGTATTATAGCTTAGTTTATGTTGCGGTGAGCACTCGACTCGAACCTCAAGCGGATTGGTGTCTCATCGCTTCGAAAGCTCTCGTGCGCAACATGTGTTTCGTGGTGCAAATATGTTTCTTGTGAAGTGGAGCTTCTGAACTAACTCCCGTCCTCACGTTCCCCTTCTCCAACATCCAGATGGACATTGACAAATACCGAAAGCTACCGGCCGAAAGTCTTGACCACTACTTGTTGCGATTCTTGCGAGCGCGAAAGTTCAAAGTGAAGGACGCTTGGGACATGCTTGTGAAGGACTACATGTGGCGCGAAGAGACGAAAGTCAATGAGCTGCGAAACAAGACGCCTGAGGAGATTCTGGGCCTTCCCAACCTTGACTTACTGAACAAGTATCTGCCTGGTTGGATTCAAGGTTTTGACAAACAAGGCCGCCCTGTACTATTTAAGCGATTTGGACGATGTGATGTTGCAGCAATGCTCCAACACACGACACTTGACAAGTTACTGATGCACCACGTGTGGACCCAAGAAACCCTCATGCACAAACTCTCAGAGCAGAGCGCCGCTACGGGCTACAATATTGAGACTATTTGTGCGGTTTTCGATGCCTCGGGTTGGCGTCTGGGGCTGGCCACCAGTACAGCCTACTCGTTCTTGAAAGGCATGGCAGATCTGGATTCGTGGCATTATCCCGAGAGGCTGGGTGCGATCTACGTTGTCAATTCACCAACCCTGTTATCTGTAGCATGGCGCGTCATCCGCAGTTGGCTAGATGAACGTACACGCACAAAGATTCATATTCTGGGTGGGATCGACGAGTTTGGCCCCATCTTGCGCGAGGTGATGGACGAGAATACTGTTCTTCCAGTGGAGTTTGGTGGGCAAGCTGTCTCCCTCGAGCCTCAACCCGCGCAGGAGCTTAGATCAAGCGCTTCTCCGACCTCGCCGACCGAAGAGCTTGATGAGAAGGACAAGGAAGCACTTGAGATTGCAAATCAATTGGCCAGTGAGTCAAAAGAGGATACACAATCACCCGAGCCTGCAAAGGCAGAGCCTGCCCAACCCAAGAAACGAGGGTGGTTCTGGTAGACTCGCAGACAACAATGCAGGCATCACCTGCACAATCGTTTATTCATTGGTCTGTGCCACTATTTTGGCACATCAATATTCTTTATTCTATTTATAACGCCGCAAAGTTGATCCCACTTGGCTCAACTGTGCCCATCATGCTTTGATTCGTACCCACTCCAACGAATCTGAACTGTCCGACACTTTTCTTTTGTTTCCAAGCGCGAGGCTCCCTCGTCGAAAATATGGCGCTACAATGTGTTCCCCTATCCTATCTATTCAACCGAACGAGAATCAACGAGTAGCTGGTGTTGCTCATCATCCTCTCCTGAGAAGCCACACGTTTTAGACCTGGTCCGAGAAATGAGCAATTTCATCGGCTCTTTGCTGACGCGTGCGAATCCGCTTCGTGGCATTGTTATTGGAGTCGCGTTAACATTGAGAGCTTGACTTAGATAGACGAAGTTACAATAACACTGAACGTCATAAATAAAGTAACGCTTGAGCCAGAACCGCTCTCGAACCGCATCTCTGCTTCCCAACTACCCGCATGTGAATGACTCGGAAGATTATAGGGCTAATCCAAGCCATGTGATTAAGCTGTCCACGTATGTGTTGTATGTTATATTCTTCATAAACGTACCTTGGATTGATTGAAATCGGGGTGATGCCCGTACCGCGTGCCCACTGGTTCATCTGCCCAAGGCATTCAGAAACAAATCTCTCCCAGACGCTCAGGCCGGAATTTTTTTCGACTTTCCCATTTTTTAGCCTTCGACCATCCAGCTATTTACTTCATGAACTCGTGCATTCATGAGTATTTACGAGGAAAAAAACGTTTGCATATGTGTTATTTATGTTCGCTTTGCTCCACATATTCGTTATTATTCGACAAAAAATCATGATATATTGTATAAAGTACCAAGCCCGTGATTTGACGAAGCGGAGGAGTTCTCAGAGCGGCAATACCGTCGATTCGAGGAGGGCACATTGGGGGTTATCCCATCAAGTTGGCATTGCCGGAGGATAGGTCTACTTGTTAATCAAATTGAGCCTATGGCCCGGTGTGAATGCTTGGCTTCAGCACGGCCGCTGCGAATTGTGAGGTTTCTTGACCCAACTGTCCTGAAGACAGCTTCGAAGGGGGGAACAACTTGGGGTTTGGGTGGTGCTCACGGGTCCTGGTTACTTGGCGAGGCGGCCATCTTACTAGAGGGTGGCGAGTGACAGGTACGCTCTGAGGTTCCTACAGACCTGAAAATGAAGGATGGAATTCTTGTCGAACTGTAAGGCCTGTACATTATTGTTGCTGCGAGTTGTGGAGGGAGAACATAGTGCTTAAGAGTCGATTGCGGCGATCGTAATACTCTCGCACTAATGCTTGATAATTCGAAGGTGGTCCATTTTGGATAGCAAAAGTATACACCTTCGAATCGTACGTCACTGTAAGAACTTGCTTGGAAGCTGGCGTGGATTCGGGTTTTGGATTTGTCTCGATGTAGAGGTTGGCGTTCCAAATGTAGCTTTCATCGAGGTCGGTTACAGGGTTGGTGCGTTGGACATAGTGTTCATAGCGATGCCGGACGTTTACCATCGTATAGTAGTAATATACAAGCGTATTCTTAATGTAAATGATATCATCCGGGAAGAAGAATCGAATGTTGTACAAAGTGCAGAGCCACTTCAGAGGACTCGCGTTACAGATCTGGAATGCTGCGATAATTGCCGAAACACCTAGAATATCTTGCGGTTTCGTTAACCAATCGTGAATAAAGTAACACAGCGTCGCAAAGAATTCGCTGAGCCGAATAATATGCTGCGACAGGTGTCTTGACATGATGCCCTCTGCCATCTTGCGGTCATCCTCTTTGGTAAAGCTCGGTGGAATGAGTTCAAACAACTTTCTTACCACGTGGTGAGGTGTCGTAATATGAAGGCGACATTTGAGAGTTGTGAATACCTCACGTTCTAGGACTATGACCTTATCTGCGTTAATGTCCATGCCAGGGCCGTGGGGGTCGAACACTCTATACTCGGGCCCACATAGTTCGAAGATCGATGGAGGGCGAATACGACGCACGGTTCGCTCGCGCAATTTTCCGTCGTTGCTCTGGAGGCATTCCTCATGCTTTGCTTCCGCCTCTTTGATCTCCACCTCAATGACCGACCCGCGCAATTCGTTGAACTTGATCGCCAGGAAGAGGCAAGCCATGCCTAAGTTGTAGATTTCTTTCTCCGAAAGGCGAACGAGCGTAAGATAGCGATCAAAGTATGCGACTGCGTAAGCGAAGGTTTCGTTATCAATACTCGTTGAATGATACGACGCCGAATAAGCAATAGACACGTAGTACAAATACATGAGTACCATGTAGCGATCATAAGGTGTAAGGTGCTGGTTAAGACCCACTCCTGCTTCCATGTACGCCGAGATGCCAGGATCCCGGGCAGATTGGTTGATAAACGATGCTAATTGAAGACTCGTCGCAATGAAATACTCCTCACTTTGTGGGTCCGAGGGCTTTTCAATGCTCTGCTCAAAATCGCTTAGCCGTCTAAGGTCAGCAGGTTTGATGTACTCGGGTACATTCTGGACAATCTCGTGGGCATCTGTTAGAAGGGGAACAAGGTCGTGAGGGTTGAAGGCAACCTGCTGACACTGCAGTGTAGCGTACTGTGACAAGAAATGATACACGCGAGTGATGGTCTCGTTGACGAAGTCAGCATGTGATTTATACCGAGCATCGCGGTCACGCGGGTTATACATGGAATACAAGGCGACCCGGCGACGTTCATCGAGGGCCTCTTCGGGCCCGCAAGTCAGTCCTCCGTTAGCTGCCTGAACGGAGCGGAGGAAATGTTCGCGTTCTTGTTCGACTTTCGAGATACACTCGGAGCTTCGGCTAAGGAAGGCTGAGCGGATTTGAGGGAATGCGATGTGCAGGAAATTACGAGCACCGTTCTCCAGCATCAAATATTTTCCCCAATCCAAGTATTCAGCTAGAAGTGAATTGCCTGTCGTTGCCATTTCTTGGCTGGTATCGGAGTGGTAGTTCAGGGAGCTATCTTTTGTCTCAACAACGAGATTTGATGCAGACCCAGATGCCTGCATCGATTGCGAAGCAGCACACGCTTCCGGAAGAAGAAGGAATGGATTGTGACACACAGGTGGCAATCCACCTGAAGAGCTAGGCAGATCAAAGCGACGGAAGGCGATGCATGCCGCATAGGGAGTGGGGAGACTAAGCGCTGCAGCCCGGTACCGATCCCGCTCTCCGGTGCTCGGTGCTTGATTGCGATTGGCATTACTTCGGTCCTGATCAGTCTGGGCCTGCGAATGAGTTTCGTTCTGGACCTGACTTGATGTTGAGCCTGGTTGTTGATCGTCTCCTGATTCGATTCTCAAACGCTTGTGGTTTGTGATATCAGCATCCTTCTCTTCCCGTTCTTGCCTTTCGAGTCGGCGCTCTTGCTGCAACAGCTTCTGAACGGTAGGTGCGACGCGTTCAATCGCATTCGCAATACCACATGACTCGTTGGCCTGGTTGTTCGACTCTACCTGAGTTCCGGGATGGCAGCCACTCGGAGGCTGCAGGTCCTTTGTCTCCTCGGTGCCGCGGAGGCTCAATATCCGATGCGGGATCTGTGCCCTCTCCACAAAGCGCCGATCCAGGGGCTCAAGCGTGGCAGAGAGGGAGCGTCGTTTGCGAATTTGAGTCTGCGAGGGTGACAACCCTAGCGACTCAGAGTATATCTCCGCAGGTCCGGGCCTCCTCACTTGTTCAACCTGAGGTGGGGGTACAGTCTGTGCGAGGTACATGTTCGATAATACTGAGAGCGTGTCAGATGAGTCACCTGGACTTGCGTGATCAGCATGCTTACCGGATGGCTCAGAGCTTGCGCGGTTCTGCCCAACCGAGCCTCGGCTCAGCTCGCACTGAATCGTCCTTGGAGGCAGTATGCTCTGTGACCTCGTCTTGGATGGTGCGCGGGGCGGTGGGGTTGCTGATACAGGAGATGGCATCGGCTGACGATACCCACCTCTTTGGGCCGAGTCATTTCCTTGACTTGATGACACCTTCTGCATGCTACGTCAGATATTCTGCTCCTGAGAGCTCACGAAATTGATATTCACCTCGTTTTCTCAGGAGTGGCGTGGGATGCGACGGAGCTGGGCGCAATTCCAGATGCTCACCAACCTTAGCTCTCGAGTACTGATGTCTGTCACCTCGAGCACTCGCACGATGTCCGCGTGTCACCGTGGTTAATGAAACGATCCAAAGTCAGTATCGGGTTCTGTGCACGATGCTGGGCTACGGGCTCACACAAGTGCGGCAGCTGAGTGCTTACTGGCATAGTATGCCTAGCGTGTAGCGAGTGATTTGCCGCATATTTTTTATGACTCCAACACGTGGTTATTTAGAAACGCCTACTTTATGGGGTAACGGTGACAAGATATTTTTCGCCTTCGGTCCAGTGGCAGCACATCCAGTGGGCAGACCCATTTGGTCCCAAGTGTGGACTACGGGCGAAATGGTCATAAGGCTGCACCGCAAACGTTGTGCACATAGAGCAACGGGGAGAGTCAGAGCAAGCTGTCGGTCCCGCTTTCTCAAGGTGGTGAGACCAGGACAGAATGTAACTTTCCTAGACACACTTTATGCTTTCATATTGAGCGCGCAGTTCGAAGTAGGACTGGGAAGGGATACATGTCCTCATCATACTATAGTTCCCTTAGATCTCCCAGGACACTTTCCAGAGTTGCAAAGCAATCCATAAATTCACTCTGGCCAATGCCGTAGTGGTCGTAGTGATGAATGTACGCGTTTGTTGTGTACATACTCCATGCCTTGCTCACCACCAATTCCAGCGGCCTGACCATGCGCTTCGATACACCCCAGACTGCACCTGAACGTTCGTCGCCGTTGAACATGACGTCACAGTGAGCAATGTACAAGGGGTCCGGTTTGATGACTGAGAAGAGGCCAGGATGGCGGAACCCTGAGACACGTGTGTCGTCAATGGCACCCAATCCGAGCGCCTCAGCAAACGCTCGCGCAGTCTCTCGTTCGGTCGCAGCAGAGCCCGACTTGCTGCCACGTGGCTGGCTTGCGCTGCGAGGCCTTCCTGAGGAACTTGAACCCACTGATGCTGCGTGTTGAGCAACAAACTGCGGGGGCGCATGGAGGGGGAGGCCAGCGATATGGCAATTAGCAGCGTACTCAGAACCCTTACCGCGCAGTACCACATACATCGAGAGAAATTTGTTTGGGATACTGCTTTCTATCGGGATGTCTGAGTGAATGGGACTGGATGCCATGTTCAGACTTCCACTCCGACGACGAGCCTGTCTATGATATGGCGAGGCTGATGCTGAGGGAGACGAAGCTGATGAGTCCACTGCGTCTTCAGGTAATGATTGAGGGTGCTTGAGTGCAGGTATAGGCTCTGGTGACGCCGACGGGAACGCCGGGAATAGTCCCCAAGCATCGAGCCGGTCAACCTGACTTTCCGAGCGGCCCTGCGTGCCCTGTCCGATCCCACTGATTGCCCCAGATACTACAAATGGCACAGATTGAGCTTCATACAAGGGAGCGGAAGGAGGTCCACGACGGATGTGGCTCGAAGTAGTCGATTTTGCGTCGTATAAGGGTAACAGGGAGGCAGGGCTCGATCCAGTGAGTGTTGCGTAGTCCAAAGAGAAGCCACGAACAAATTCCGGTGAAGCCAGGGCAACCCGCCAATCGATGAAACGTCGCTCTTCGGCGTACAAATCAGTCGCACTCTGGTGCAGATGTCGCAAAACATAGGCCCAAGTCGTTGATTCGAAGTCCTTCGCTGCGCGTGAGACTTGTGGAAACGACAGAATCGTACTAAGTCGATATGAAGGGTGCGGGAAGACATGAGAAACTATGCTATCCAAACCAATAACTGATGGGGCCCTCGCAGAGCCAGCGTCTGGGTACCACCCAGAAGGCGAAGATCCCGCCACCTGAGAGAGCGCATTGAAGAATGAACCAGTTGTGGCTGCAGTCACGAGTGACGCTGATGTGGCTGAGTCAAATCCGAACCAGTCATCGTAGTCAACTTTGGATAGAGAGGAAGAGAAGGACTGCGACCTTGAGCCTGGTACACTGGAGCCCATAGCGCTCCAGAAGTAATCGTCATTAAGCAGCCGGGTAAGGTTAGCGTCCTGAACCTCTCGCAGAGAGGTGATTTGAGTGTATCCTAGTGGATGGCGTGTGTGTGAGTCTGTCTTCCCGACACTCGCTGATGTCCCTGCTAGTGACAGTGGATGAGTACCTCCACGCCTTCCTACGATGCCACCGTCATCGCCGCTATCCGTCACATTGAGTAGCACTTGCATCAGCGATTGCGCTGTTACGATACCACTTGTGGTACGAAAGCTTTGGTGCGCAGGAAGAAGAACGGAGGCAAGATGCTGAGAGATGACCGCATTCATGTCCGTGAATGAAGGACGCTCCAGCCCCAAGTATTGGGAGCATATGCTGTGAATCTTGTCGTTCTGAATGGCAATCAGGCCATCTGATTCGCACACGAGGTGGGAGAGGGATAAGATACAGTTGTAATGTTGAACAATGACTTCACCCATGCGATAAGGCCATACCACCACATTAAGCAAGGTAATATTCGGGCACAGGTCTCTGACAAGTTCCGTGACGTATGTGCCCAAACCACTTCCAGTGCCGCCTGCGAGAGACTGAATGAGAATGATTGCAGAGATACAGTTACACTTTTCTAATTCACCAATGATCATGCGTTCGATGGCATCTCGTGAGGATGGTCCGTGAATTGAATATCCATATGCCCAGTTGTTCCCACTGCCCGACTGCTTGGCATAGTGAGTATGTGGACTGTATGTCCACATCGCATTGCTCTTGGACTTACTAGCCTTCTCCAAAGTCTCCTCGATGACTTTCGGTTCCATGTCAATCAAAACGCATCGCGCGATCCGTTTGATACCATTATCACAAGCTTCATGCTCCTGTCGGGTGTGAGGTGGCCTGAAGAATGCGTTGGCAATGTACTGTCGATACCATCCACAATGTGATTGCAGCGCTTCATGAGCAAGTGTGTTGTAGAGTTCCAGTCCAAGTTGGTTACCACATTGTCCTAGCTGGATACAAACCACCTCGCCGCCTCCGCGCCCAATAGCCGGCTTAGCCGTGCCTATGGGGGTAGAAGGTTGGGATGCACTCATGGCTGCAGTTGCACCCGGGGCCGCCGGGTGAGACGTCGGCCTTGTTGTGCTCGTTGTGCCGGCATCGTTGAATCCTCCAATTTCTGGTCCCCTAGGGAGTGAGCCCATTCCAGGTGAAGCTTCGGGTAGCACCACGGAATGACGCTCAGACACTGATGCTTGACCTAGACTCGGCCGTATACCTGTAGCCAGTCTCCGTGAGTCAGGACCACTCGTTGAGGTGGAGTCGGCCCTAGCGGCCCATTTTGGTGCGCCAGCAGCTTGGGGGTCATCCTCGCTTCTCTGAGCCAAGATCCGAATGTCTGACGCAATATAGGAAGAGTGTGACGCAACGTCTGAGCGAAGGCGCCCAGCGATGCCACTCGAGTTGGGTAGCTCGGTTCGTCCCGCCTCTAAAGTTTGAATTCTTGACTGGGTGCGTGCCCTTCCAGGGGCCTTCGGCGCGCCAGTCGTGTAGGAAGATATACCAGGGTCGCGACCATTATGTTGCACTGATGTTTGCCTTCCTTCCGGAGCGCGTGACTTCGAACGCGCGTAGGTCTCGTTTCTACCCTGCATGAGTGAGGCATAAAATCTCGTCTACTGTCTCATGTGCGCTTCCTTCTCTGATTCAAGCACTACGGGCAGACTTTACCTGCTGTCCTGCATGACGATCCAGTATTGTGTATATGACTGGAGTTGAGGATAGTGGCGAACTTCTTTGGTGGTAGTCGTGCTGATTTGGACTTTCAAACACCAACTCGCAACATGTTGCGAGTCCACACCCTGACCACTCAGAGAGTGAATGCATGCCGCCTCAGAGAGGTAATATAAGCCGCCTCTGCCACACCCCCGCCACACCCCCACCGACCGAAGGAGAACCCATCCACCCGAGGAAACCGCCCACGCTCTCCTTGGGCGGAGAGGGGTTTGAAAACACGA